>Ga0315315_10006069_pt1 | contig 11149 bp, 8 predicted proteins | sample M140m3416metaG_FD_203699 | JGI IMG/M metagenome (GOLD analysis project Ga0315315, IMG submission 203699) | Ammonia-oxidizing marine archaeal communities from Monterey Bay, California, United States - M1 40m 3416 | ecosystem: Environmental > Aquatic > Marine > Intertidal zone | place: USA... | reverse complement strand
AGGCGCAAACCTCGGCGAAATGGGGAGATTAGGCTTGCCCGTCCCACCAGGTTTTACTATCTCTACTAATGTATGTGATATTTTTTATAAAAATAAAAAAAAATTACCAAATAAAATAATTAAAAATATCGAAGCAGAATTAAAGAAAATTGAAAAAAAAACAAAAAAGAAATTTGGTGATTTAAAAAATCCATTACTTGTCTCAGTTAGATCCGGTGCTAGAGTTTCGATGCCGGGCATGATGGATACAATTTTAAATCTTGGCTTAAATGATAAAACAGTAGAAGCCTTAAGTAAAAAAACATCAAACGGAAGGTTTGCTAAAGATAGCTACAGAAGATTTATTCAAATGTATAGTAATGTCGTTCTTGGTATTGAGGGACATTTATTTGAAGAATTAATTGATAATTTTAAGCTTACAAAGGGAGTCCTTTTAGACACAGATCTTGATGAATATGATTGGGACGGATTAATTAAAAATTTTAAAGAACTTGTCAAAAAAGAAAAAAAAATTAACTTTCCTCAAGATGTTAAGCAGCAACTTTATGGAGCTATTAATTCAGTATTTCTCTCCTGGGAAAGTCAAAGAGCTAAAACTTACAGAAAATTAAACCAAATTCCAGATCACTGGGGAACAGCAGTAAACGTTCAAGCAATGGTCTTTGGAAATATGGGAATTGATTGTTCTACCGGAGTAGCATTTACTCGAAATCCTTCTACGGGAGAAAAATTATTCTTTGGTGAGTTTTTAATAAATGCTCAGGGAGAAGATGTAGTTGCTGGAACAAGAACACCCCAATACATAACAAAAAAAGCAAAAATAGAATCGGGCTCCAAAGAGCTTTCGATGGAGGAAGTTATGCCTAAAGTTTATGGACAACTTGCAAAAGTTTTTGTGAAATTGGAAAAACATTATCGGGACATGCAAGATATTGAGTTCACCGTTGAGAATAAAAAGCTATGGATGTTGCAGACAAGATCTGGAAAAAGAACTGCAAAAGCAGCAATTAAGATTGCAGTGGATATGGTTAAAGAAAAACTAATTTCAAAAAAAGAAGCAATACTAAGAATTGACCCAAACACAATTGACACATTATTGCACCCAACTTTAGATGAGAAAGTTAAAAAAGAAATTATTGCGTCTGGTCTACCCGCATCACCAGGAGCTGCAAGTGGAAAAGTTGTTTTTACAGCCGATGAAGCAGAAAGACTTAATGGAATGATGCAAAACACTATATTAGTCAGACTAGAAACTTCTCCAGAAGATATTCATGGCATGCATGCTGCAAAAGGAATTCTAACAGCACGAGGTGGAATGACAAGTCATGCTGCAGTAGTTGCTAGAGGAATGGGTAGACCCTGTGTATCAGGGTCAAGTGAAATTACAATTGATTACGAAACAAAACAATTTAAAGCAGGCAATGAAATTATTAAAGAAGGTGACATTATAACTATTGATGGAGGTAGTGGAAAAGTTATGAAAGGTTTAGTACCAACGGTGCAGCCTGAAATATCAGGATACTTTTCTACAATAATGAAATGGGCTGATGAGTTTAGAAAATTAAGAGTAAGAACTAATGCTGAGACAGAGGTAGATAGCAAAACAGCTAGAGAATTTGGTGCAGAGGGCATAGGTCTTTGCAGAACAGAGCATATGTTTTTTGATGAAGAAAGAATTTTATCAGTAAGACAAATGATTTTATCAAGATCAATTGAAGATAGAAATCATGCACTTTTAAAGCTTTTGCCTCATCAAAAAGATGACTTTAAAAAGATATTTAAAGTGATGTCTGGTCTACCCGTGACTGTAAGATTGCTAGATCCGCCTCTCCATGAGTTTTTACCTAAAGCAGGACAAGATATAGAGGAAGTTGCGCGATCTTTAAATTTATCATCTAAAGAGATTAAAGATAGAATTACAGAGCTTCATGAAGAAAACCCAATGTTAGGACATAGAGGATGTAGGCTTGGAATTTCATTTCCAGAAATTTATGAAATGCAATGTGAGGCAATTTTTGAAGCATTAGTAGAGCTTAAAAAAGAAAAAACAGACACAGCTTTTGTAGAAATAATGATACCATTAGTATCAACAGACACAGAATTAAAAATCTTAAGAGCTTTAGTAAAAAGAGTAGCTAAAAAAATTGAATTAAAAAATAAAACCAAATTAGATTTTATTGTTGGAACAATGATTGAGTTACCAAGAGCAGCTTTGCAAGCTAAATCAATCTCAAAACACGCAGACTTCTTCAGTTTTGGAACTAATGATTTAACACAAACTACATTAGGTATAAGCCGGGATGACTCGGGTAAATTTTTAAACGACTATATTGATAACAAAATTTTCGAAATTGATCCATTTGTGAGCATAGATCAAAGTGGAGTAGGTGAGCTTGTGCAAATAGCTTCTTCTAGAGGAAGAAAAGTTAATAAAAAACTTAAGCTTGGAATTTGCGGTGAACATGGCGGAGATCCAAAAAGTATTGAATTTTGCTCTAGATCAGGTTTAAATTATGTTTCTTGTTCACCTTTTAGAGTGCCAGTAGCAAGATTAGCTGCTGCACAAGCTGAATTAAGAAGATAATTCTAAAGTAACATCAAAAGATTTGGCGCTATGTGTTATAGCCCCTACAGAAATCCTATTAACCCCTGTGTTTGAAATTTTTTTTATATTTTTGAGAGAAGCATTTCCAGAATACTCGGTTTCATATTTATTACTGCAAACTTTTAAAAATTTTTTTAATTTTTTTATGTTTATATTATCGAATAAAATTCTTTTAAATTTTATACCTAAAACTTGATTTAATTGTTTTGAGTTTTCTATTTCAACAGTAATGATTTTTTTAGTTTTGACAGCTTTTTTTATCAATTTTCTTAAATTATTTTCGGCATTTATATGATTATCTTTAATTAATATTTCATCACTTAAATTATATCGATGATTATATCCCCCTCCTTTTTTCACAGCATATTTTTCTAGTAGTCTTAGGTTTGGTGTAGTTTTTCGAGTACAACATATTTTTGTTTTTTTATTTACTTTATTAACATATTGATGGGTTAAAGTAGCTATACCAGAAGCATGATTAAGAAAATTTAAAGCAGTTCGCTCAGCAATTAGAATTGTTTTTGTTTTAGCTTTTACTTCTGCAATCACTTTATTTTTTTTTATTTTTCTTCCATCTTTTATTTTTGCTTTAAATTTTGTTTCTTTTCCGATTAATTTAAAAGCTGCTTTACAAAAATCTAATCCAGCAATAATACCATTTTGTTTAGCAATGATTTTTGCTTTAGAGTTTCTGTTTCTAAAACTAATTAGATTGGTTGTGATATCACCTCTAGGCTTTAAATCTTCGTCTAGCGCTTTTTTAACGACAAAATTTATATATTTTTGATTTAATTTTTGCACTGATCTAACGACCAATTTCAGCCATTCTTTTTACTGACATTCGAGCTGCCTCTGCTATTTTTTTTTCTATAAAGATTTCATTTTTTTCATTTTCGAGACAGTCTAAAATTTTTTTTAATGTTATTTTCTTCATATAAGGACATAAATTACAAGGTTTTATAAATTCAACATTAGGATTATCTGACTGAACATTATCACTCATTGAACATTCCGTTACTAACATAACTTTTTTTGGTTGATTATTTTTCACATAATCAATCATTCCACCAGTTGATCCTGCAAAATCACAAGCATCTAATACATCACTAGGGCATTCTGGGTGACCAATAACTTTTATTCCAGGATTATTTTCTCTTATCTCCTCAATTTCTTTTGCTGAAAACTGCTCGTGAACTATGCATGAACCTTTCCAAGAAATAATCTTAACCTTAGTTTGTTTTGCTACATAATTTGCTAAGTGTTGATCAGGTAAAAATATAACTTGTTTGGTGTTTAGCGACTCAACAACCTTTACCGCATTAGCTGAAGTGCAGCAAACGTCTGTTTCAGCTTTTACATCAGCCGAAGTATTAACGTATGAAACAACTGGAACACCCGGGTATTGTTTTTTTAATAATCTTACATCTTCACCTGTTAAAGACTCAGCAAGAGAACAACCAGCTTTCATATCTGGAATAAAAACTCTTTTTTCAGGACACATTAATTTTGCTGTTTCAGCCATAAAGTGAACTCCGCATAAGATAATTATATCCGCCGAGGTTTTGGAGGCTTCTACAGCTAAAGCTAAAGAATCTGCAGCTATGTCCGATACACCGTGGTAAATTTCTGGTGTTTGGTAGTTGTGTGCAAGAATAACAGCATTTTTTTCCTTCTTAAGTTTATTAATTTTTTCAATCAATGGAGCATGAATTTTCCATTCAATTTCAGGAATATGTTTAGAGATTTTTTTGTAAATCTCAGCTGTATTACTATTTAAATGCTCTTGTGCAGACATACTTATTCTAATCTATCAACTTGCACTAAAATTGTCATTCATTTATTGTCGCATAATTAATAAGCGGTCGTGCTGAAATTGGTAGACAGGCACGCTTGAGGGGCGTGTGGGTTTCCCGTGAGAGTTCGAGTCTCTCCGACCGCACCAAAAAGTTGAATAATTAATATGGAATTTTTGCATAAAAATAAAAGAATAATTTTGATTATCCTAATAGTCTTATTTATTGAATTGAGTGGTTATGGAATTCTTGCTTCACTATCTAGACTACTAAATGCATTGTAATTAGTCATTGACTAACAGGCTCTATTTTAATTTAATAAGAATATGCCTGGCAAATTAGTTAGCAGGATGTCGAAAAGAGAATGTTTCACTTTAAGTGAAAAAGATACCGTTAAATCAGCCAGCCAACAATTTCACGAAAAAAAGATAGGTTGCATGCCTGTTATGAATAATGAAAATGATGTTGTAGGTATTTTATCTGAAAGAGATTTATCGAGGTTTATTTATGCAGAAAAATTTAATCTTACCATGCCCATTGCTGATTTAATGACAAAAGATCTGGTCACTTGTGATCTTAATACATCGGTTACTGAACTAATGGATGAAATGACAGAAAAAAAAATAAGACATATATTAATTATGGAAGATAAAAAATTACTTGGGATTGTATCGATTGGTGACGTAGTTAATCATTTAATCAATAAGATTAAAGAAGAAAATAAAAACTTAAAAGATTTCATTAATAGTTATTAATTAATGACAAGCCTCATTAAATTTTTTTAATCTCCAATAATTATAAGGCCAAGGAGTCAAGAAACCAGCTGACAACATAAAGGGTATCACCCACCAAGTTAACCTTGCGTCACCGACTAAAATATAGTCAACTAAATTCATAGCAATCTCCATACTTATCATTGAAATAAAACTCATCCCTAATGCAGTCTTTAATGCTTCCGTAAATTTAAATTTTTGTTTTAACAAAATAATAGTTTCGAGGATAATACTTGTAATCAATCCATTAATTATTGCTAAGATCATAATACCCATGACAGCAAAAGGTATTTTTGTTATTTGAAAAAACAGAATAGTTCCGAAGTCACCTATAGAGCAACCTAATAAACACCATAAAGTATTTTTTGCACTCAACTTCCAAGTATCTTTACAGGACCAGTTAAAGTTTGTGTTAATGGAACTCATGTAATTATCTCAACAAATTTGTTATCTACTTTTAGTTTTTGATCTTTAAACACAGAAAATTCTGGATCAAATAATTTAATAAGCGCAAAAGGATATGGTTTGTCGATTAAAATTTTTCCAATTACAGAGTCATTGAATTTAATTTCATCACCAATTTTTATCTCTATTTCTGTTTTTATAGGCATCAGTTGCTTTCTTATTTTTTTTTTAAGTTTCATCCTAGCTGTATTTTCTTGTCCAACATAACATCCTTTTTTAAAATCAATTGCATTAAACTTTTCAAAATTTATTTCAAGCCCGAACAACTGATTTTGCAAATTTTTCAAACCTTCAACTGGAATTCCTTTTAAAAAAGCCTTTTCAATATAAGACTTACTTTCTACGATTTTTAAATTAAGTTTTTTAATCGTCAAATAAATTTTTTCTAATGGAGATATTATTCTTGCACCTAAATCATTATCCCTAGGATCAACAAAAATTGGACTTTCTCTATATTCGATTGTTGTTTCCTGTTTGCCCAACTCTTTTTGTATATTTTTGAAATTTTCAAAATTTATTACTCCTACTACATAGCTTGAAGATAAATCTTTTATTTCTACTTTCGATCTAATTTTATATTTAGATAGATTGATTATAAGTTCTTTTATTAAACTTCCATCACAATCTAATAAATAACCTTTATCATTTTTAATTACAAAAAAATCAAATAGATATTTTCCTTGAGGGCTTAATAATGCCGCAAAAACCGAACTTGATTTTGACACTTTATTAATATCATTTGTAATTATATTTTGGAGGTATTCTTTTGCATCTTCTCCAGTAATAGATATTAATCCTCTATTTTTTAAAATAATAATCTGGTCTTTTTCCATTTAAATAGAGTATATAATATAATAATTTTTAAAAACATGTCTGATAATTATAGTCTCATCATAAAAAACGGGTCTTGCTATATTAATGGCAAATTAATCAAAACTGACCTTGGTATATCTGGAAAAAAAATAAAAACTATAGGTAAAATTGAATTAAATAGCTCAAAAGTTTTTGATGCTTCAAACAAAGTAATTCTTCCAGGAATAATTGATACACAAGTACACTTTCGCGAACCCGGCTCAACTGATGCAGAAGATTTAGAGAGCGGAAGTAGAGCAGCAGTATTAGGCGGAGTTACTTCACTATTTGAAATGCCAAATACTAATCCGCCTACATCAAATTTGATTGAATTTGAAAAAAAACTTCAACTAGCAAAAGATAGAATGCATAGTAATTATGCTTTTTATTTTGGCGCAACTCCTGAGAATATCGAACAACTAGCTCAACTTAAAGATTTAAAAGGATGTTGTGGAATCAAACTTTTTGCAGGCTCGTCAACAGGAAACTTATTAGTTGATAAGGAAGCAGACATTGAAAAAGTAATTTCAAATGCTGATAGAATAGTTTCTATCCACTCTGAAGATGAAGAAATACTTAATTTAAGAAAAAAATTTATTAAAAAAGGAGATGTTCACTCACATCCAGAATGGAGAAATAGTGAGACAGCCATGTCTTCAACTAGAAGAGTAGTTAAGATTGCAGAAAGATACGATAAAAAGATTCATGTATTGCACGTAACAACTAAAGAAGAAGTTGATTTTTTGGCGATGCATAAAAAAAATGTAACATTTGAAACTACTCCTCAACATTTAACAATGTATGCACCTGATTGTTACGATAAATTAGGAACATACGCTCAAATGAATCCACCATTAAGAACAAAAGACCATTATGATAGGCTATGGACAGCTATAAAAAATAACATTGTAGATGTTCTAGGTTCTGATCACGCCCCACATACTAAGAAAAATAAACAAAAAGAATATCCCAACTCTCCTTCAGGAATGCCTGGAGTTCAAACTATATTTCCAGTCATGTTAAATCATGTTAATAATCAAAAGTTAACTCTTGAGCAATTAATCAAACTGATGTGTGAAAATCCATGTAAAATATTTGGAATTAAAGAGAAGGGTTTTATTAAAGAGAATTTTGATGCAGATTTGACAATAGTAGATATGAATAAAGAACAAATTATAAAAGATGAAATGATCGCAAGTAAATGTGGATGGACTCCATTTAATAATTACAAAGTAAAGGGATTTCCAATTGCGACAATTGTTAATGGCGTAATCGTAATGGAAAATGGTAATATTACTTCAAAACAAATTGGTAAACCGATTAGTTTTAAATTATGAAAAAATTAATATTTTTAATTATATTAATACCTAATATTTTAAATGCAGGATCAATGAAAATGATAGGTATGCAAGGAAATGAAGAGAGTGTCGATAGAACTATAAAGGTTTCAATGTATGATAATTACTATCAACCAAATAAATTTAAAATAAAAAAAGGAGAAACGATAAAATTTATTGTACAAAATAGAGGAGAGTTAGTTCATGAATTTAATATCGCAACTAAAAAGATGCATTTAAAACATCAGCCAGAAATGTTGATGATGGTTGAAAATGAAATTATTTTAGCAGATAAAATTGATAAGAAAAAGATGATGGAAATGTCAAAAAAAAATCCATCAATGGCTCACAAACATTCTAATAGTGTTTTGCTTTCACCAGGTGAAAATGCTGAACTAATTTGGAAATTTAGTAACACGGTGGTGTTAGAGGCAGCCTGTAATGTTCCTGGACACTATGAAGTTGGCATGGTTGCCAAAATTGAAAATCTATAAACTAAACTTTTAAAATATTGTTATCTTTTAAATCTTGTTTTATCTCATCTAGGATTGCAGGATCATCTATCGTTGCAGGCATTTTATAAGGTTCATTATCCGCAATTTTTCTAACTGTTCCCCTTAATATTTTTCCAGACCTTGTTTTTGGTAACCTTTTGACAATAATAGCAATTTTAAAAGCTGCTACTGGACCTACTTTTTCTCTTACCATTCTTACACACTCTGATATTATTTCTTTCTTATCTTTGGTTACCCCTGCTTTTAGTGCAAGTAATCCAATCGGTATCTGACCTTTTAATTTATCAGCAATTCCAAGAACTGCGCACTCAGCAACATCTTTGTGCTCTGCTAAAACTTCCTCTATTGCACCCGTAGACAATCTGTGTCCAGCTACATTAATGATGTCATCTGTTCTAGACATTATCCAAACGTAGCCGTCCTCGTCTATATGACCGGCATCATAGGTAAGATAATATCCAGGATAAGTTGACATATAATTTTCCTTATATCTTTTGTCTGCGCCCCATAAAGTTGGAAAAGTTCCAGGAGGAAGTGGCAGTTTAACTACTATATCACCCATTTTTCCCGGCCCGACTTCTTTACCATCAGAATTTAAAACTTTTAAGTCGTAACCTGGCACTGGTTTAAATGCTGACCCATATTTTACTGGAAAAGACTCAATTCCTGTACAGTCGGATGTAATTGCCCAACTCGTCTCTGTTTGCCACCAATGATCAATTACGGGTGCACCTGAAAGTTTCTCAAACCATTTAATTGTATCAGGATCAGCTCTTTCTCCTGCAAGAAAAAGTTTTTCAAATTTACTTAAATCATATTTTTTAAAAAAATCACCATTCGGATCTTCTTTCTTAATTGCTCTTATAGCTGTCGGAGCTGTGAAAAGTGATTTAACTTTATGTTCTGAAATAATTCTCCAGAAAACACCTGCATCGGGTGTACCCACTGGTTTTCCCTCAAATAGAACCGTTGTACATCCGTAAAATAATGGAGCATAAACAATGTAAGAGTGACCTACAATCCAACCAATATCACTTGCAGACCACCAGACATCATTTTGGTCAATGTTGTAAATATTTTTCATAGTCCACTTTAATGCAACTATGTGACCACCAATATCTCTTACTATTCCTTTAGGTAATCCTGTGGTTCCAGAAGTGTAAAGTATATAAGCATAATCATTAGCATTCATTTTTTCACAATCAGTTGGCTCTACATCTTTATGTGCATCCTCCCAGGTAATATCCATTGATGGATTTAATTCAGCTTTGTCTTTTTCCCTTTGAAAAATTATACATTTGTTTGGCTTATGTGATGCTAACTCAAGTGCTTTATTTACTAATGGCTTATAGTGAACGGTTCTTCCAGGTTCATACCCGCATGAGGCAGAAACAATTAATTTTGCTTTTGAGTCATCAATCCTGCTTGCCAATTCATTAGCTGCAAAACCACCAAATACAACAGAGTGAACTGCTCCGATTCTACCGCAAGCTAACATTGCAATGACTGCCTCAGGAATCATCGGCATATAAATTATTACTCTATCGCCTTTATTAATTCCTTGTTTTTTTAAAGCGCCAGCAAATAAAGCTACCTTATCCCTTAAATCTTTATATGAAATTTTTTTTTGAACGCCGGTTATAGGACTATCATAAATTATTGCAAGCTTTTCTCCTCTACCATTATCAATATGATGATCTAATGCATTGTAACAAGTATTGGTTATTCCATCTTCAAACCACTTGTAAAAAGGAGGATTGCTTGAATTAAGTATTTTTGTTGGTTTTTTATACCAAAAAATGTCTTCTGCGATCTTTCTCCAAAATTCCTCTCTTTTGTTTATAGAATTTTCGTAAATTTCCTTATATTTTCGACTCAATTTGATCCCTCAGAAAAGTTAATTTATTTAGCATTATTCCACAAATATCCCCAAAAAAAAACTAAAAATCCAATAAAAACAGGGTTTTTTATGCAAAAAAACACTTCACTGTAACTTCAATTTTTACTATGGTTCGCCCAACTAATTCTTAAACGAAGAGTTAATCGTTTTATGAATGGTTTATATATAAACTAAATAAGAAAACTAACTAACGAGGGGGTTTTCATGAGAAAATTAAGTCTATTTGCTTTAGCAACAGTTGCCTTTTTGGGTATTACTGGCTCAGCTAACGCAGCGACGCCTATGCTTGAGACGGGAGATTTCGTAGGAATATCTTTCTGGCTCGTGTCAATGGGTATGATTGCAACTACTGTATTCTTTTTCGCAGAAAGAGGAACTGTAGCAGCATCATGGAGAACATCAATTTCAGTAGCTGGACTAGTTACTGGTGTTGCTTTTATCCACTATATGTATATGAGAGAAGTTTGGGTGACAACAGGTGATACACCAACGGTTTACAGATATATCGACTGGTTAATAACTGTTCCACTTCAAATGGTAGAATTCTATCTAATCTTGGCAGCTGTAAGAAAAGTGCCAACTTCTATATTCTGGAAACTATTAATTGGTTCATTAGTAATGTTAATCGGCGGATACTTAGGTGAAGCTGGTTACATACAACCATTTGTAGGTTTTGTAATAGGAATGGCTGGATGGATCTACATCTTGTTTGAAATATTCTCAGGTGAAGCAGGAACATTGGCTGCTAAAACTGGAAACAGAGCAATGACGACTGCTTTCAGTGCAATGAGAATAATCGTAACTATTGGTTGGGCTATTTATCCTCTAGGATATATATTCGGTTATCTAACTGGTGGTGTGGATGCAAATGCATTGAACATTATTTATAACCTAGCTGACTTTATTAAC
>Ga0315315_10006068_pt1 | contig 11149 bp, 3 predicted proteins | sample M140m3416metaG_FD_203699 | JGI IMG/M metagenome (GOLD analysis project Ga0315315, IMG submission 203699) | Ammonia-oxidizing marine archaeal communities from Monterey Bay, California, United States - M1 40m 3416 | ecosystem: Environmental > Aquatic > Marine > Intertidal zone | place: USA... | reverse complement strand
TAATCTAAACAACATTAAAACATTTCACATTGGTAAAGAATATCATCTGCCATCAATATCTGTAATACCAAATCATGTAATGCCTACAGATTTCATAAAAGGCAACTCAATAAACATCCTAGGAGACGAATGTTTTGACGAGCAGAATATTGCACAGTGGGCGTATGGACGAATGGCAAACATCTTCCTAGACCAACCAATGAAATTGCAATATCTACTCGCAATAAAATCTAGTATACTAAGAATCAATTATATAGTATCATCAGATACAGATGAAAATTACATTCAATCACTAAAGAAAAACGGTATACCATTAAATCTAATATGCAAAAATGAAGATGAAATTAATGATTTAAGATTAAAGTTTTTTGATTGGAATATAACACTACATCAAGATAAAACAAAAAAAGATCTTGACAATGTTGATAAAATATGCGATAATACTCGTTATAAAAACTCTAGAACTATCATATCAAACGGACAAACATATGCAAGTAAAGCTGCATGGATTCATGATGTGCCAGCGACAGAGAATAAAATCATAGACTGCCCAGAATTTTGGGAAGAATTAAACACACTAAAAATTTATAACGATGACAACCATGGCACGCAAAACAAAAACAGTATCTGATAATTCAGTAACATACGAATCTACAACCACTTCGCCAACCGTAACAAAAAGAGCGTTGAATAAAAAATACGCAGACGGCCCAGCAAAGTTCCAAAGAGACGAATACGGACTACTAGGTAATGTAGATTATGTATTTGCAGAAGACGGCTCTGTTAACTGGCGATCAATGATTAAGGACGAGCATTTATTTCCAAACAAATCTTGGTTCGATCTTCGAAAGAAAGATGTTCCTCGATCGATCGAAGGGTTAAAAGATCATCAACTACTAATCAAGCTTAGCGGAATTAAAGAGTTGGCAAAATTAAGAGGCTTTATGGATGTACAATATGATATTGTTAAATGTGAAATGGATCACGTAGCAGCAACTTGCAAAATGAAGTTTTTACCAAATTATGAAACAGGTGGCCAAGCAGTTACATTTCAAGATATGGCAAACGCGACATTAAACAACACAAGTAATTTCGCAACCAAATTTTTAGAAACAATTGCATGTAACCGAGCATTTGTTCGCTGTGTTAGAAACTTTCTTAATGTTCATATCGTAGGAGATGATGAGATCGACAAATCAAATCTATCCGCTCCTCAACAAAATTCTCAACTAGGATCAATTACTCCATATTCAATGATTGAATCACTAGCAAAAGACAAATTAAATTGTTCTAATTTTGAAGAGTTTAAATTTATATTAAGAGATTATTGGAAAAAAGGATTGTATCAAAATGATTCTGTTAAAGATTGGAACGACTATTCAGATATTCCGCCTTCCGAATCAAGGGTATTAATGAAGGTTATTAATTCATAGAATTAATCTTGTCTGATAATTCTTTTACCAAAACCTCTAGGTTATCAATCTTAGATTGCTGCTCTTGAATTGCGCCAACCAACAAAGGAATTACTTTTTCATATTTAAGAGCCTTATATCCACTCTTTTTTTCTTGAACTATTTCTGGTGCAATTTTTTCAACTTGCTGGGCGATTAAACCAATATCATGACCTCGGTGAGCTGATTGTTTATCGTTCCAATTAAATTCAATTGCATCTAGAGACATTATCTTTAATAAAGGATTTTCTATCAAAGAAATATCATCCTTTAATCTTTCATCAGAAAAATTTGCTGCAGTAATATCACCTTCTGCAGTAATATCACCCGCTGCGGTAATATTTCCTTCGGAGTATATGTCAGAATAACAAGGAGCTTCTATTTTACCTATAACTTTCATTCCATTAACGCATCCTACATAAAATTTATTATTTTCTGACGCAGTAATAAAATCGCCAATAATATGCGTGTTATATTTATAGTCTATACTATTAGATGCGCCCTGAATAATAGAACATCTCCTAGAGTCAAAAATTCTATTATTAGTGCCGCCTAATATTGCGTTGCCTGCATCATACCCACCCCCAAAAAGAGTATTATCTGAAGGTGGCAAAAAACTGCCTCCGATAGTGTTCCCGTGTGGATCGGTCGTTGGAGTACCTGGTTGATCAGTAGTCATTTTTAATAAGGAAGATCTTTTATACCATCAAAGGGCGCAGAAGAACCTTGAAAAGCGAAGTCATAGTATTTTCCGGCGAGGGTATGAGATGAATCATATACCCCCCTCCACTGGGCAGTTGCTTGATTGTAAAAATTAAATGGCGTTGAAGAGGTTGATCTGTATGCTTGAGTAAAGTTTGTGAAGTTCCAATTACTAAACTGGCTAGCATTAGCGCCAGATAGCTCTGACGGGGAAATCCAAAACCACCACTCTGGCTCGCGACCAGATTGAGTTGGAATTAAAAATATCCAAAGATTACCAGGGCCACCAAATACTCCAACAGCATATAACCAAAAACCAAGGTATGGATTAAAATCCCCCCTTTTAGAATTAGCATAATAAGTTAAATACAGATTTGCAGAGAGAAAAGAATTCGAAACCCAACCGGGGGCAGAAGCATTAAAACTCGTAGTAGGAATACTTGGCCCTCTAAGTATTCTTTCAGACAAAATATTAGTGTCTGGATTTGGCACTATATTTGCAGTTGAATTAAATATACTGTACGAAGGAGGGCCGTATTCTATTAAATTACTTGATCCGCCAACTATTAATTGATTACTTCCTCCTTCTATTTTATTGCTTTGTCCTGCACCAATTATGTTAGCGCCTGCATTGTTTACATCATCTTCAGGCATGTCATTATTATAACCTCCAGCTATAACAGAAAAATTATCCTTACAATCATTATCGTACCCACCGCCAATAAAAGAGAATCTACCTTCAACTGAATTTTCTGCTCCAGCGACAATTGCAGAGCCAATAGATAAAAAACCAGGGGTGGCAGGAATTTCTATAGTATTATTATAACCCCCACCAATGAAAGCGGCACGTGGGTCAAAATTCGTATAATCGCTAAAATTAAATCTAGTACTAGGGGTTGTTACTCCCTGCACTCCTCCTTTAAAATATGATGCATTGATTGTTAACTTACTATTATTTATATCAAATTCAAGATATGAATCTGCATCACCTAAATAAAATAAATCAGTTTGAATCTCAACCTTTGTTCCGTTATTTTTTAAATATGAACTTGAGTTTCCAAGATTAAAAGAGGTATCTGTAATATTTGCACTCGACCCATTAAGATTAAAAGAGGTATCTGTAATATTTGAAGTAGTTCCCCCGAAAGTAAAATTCTGAGCGTTTATACTTAAACTGTTTCCGCCAAATTTTATGAATTGACTTGCATCTCCAACCCCAAAGAAATTATTTGAATCGCTAGATAAATAAAATCCTGCAGTAGTATCAGAAATACTGTCTTTATTTACTGTATGTATAATGCCATTTGATCCTGGATCAGGGTTATCAGAATCATCGGTTCCTGATCCTAAAGTTAATTTGTGACTAATAATAGCGTCTTCAGCTAATAATAAATCAGTTGCAACACTTTCAAATTGTGCGCCGAACGTATCCCAAACAGTATCATTAGGCGGCTCATTAGCCTGGCCTTGATTGTTTATTTTAGCAATATAATAAGTTCCATCATGATGCACAACATCACCCCTTAATAAACTTGCATTACTTGTACCGTCACTTTCATTTAAACCAACATAATTAGAATTAGAATTCCAAATTCCTCTATAAACTGGACTTTTACCCATTGATCCTTGGGTCTGCATACTTATAGTAACTGCCTGTTCAGTTGAAGCGCCAATTCCAGATGCAAAAACAATTACAGATCCAAAATCTAAAGTGTCGTCATTTCCACCGTGAACAATAAAATCAAATCCTGGATCATTAACATCTTTTCTATCACCAAGATTTAATGTTGCAGTTGCAGTTGATGTAGAAGAATCAAAATCGCTACTTGGATTGTAACTAAAACCATAGTCACTGTAGGCATTTTGGTCGTCGTAACCAAAAATTTCATCACCTTTATCTGTTAACAATTTAAATCTAACATCGGCAGCGGCAACATCACTATTAGTAAAAGAAGCTATAATATTACATTCCTGAGGAGTTATAGATAAAGAAGGAACAAAAGCTCCGTCCTCTCTTTCTTCATACATAAATACATCTGGCTCTGCACGCATTGATATAAATGTATTCTCAGAGCCATCTGATTGCCTCAGCTTACCTTCTAAAACTAATTGATCATCATCGAAGTATAATTTGCCATTCTCAGTTTGAAATACAAAAGATCCATCCCCACTTAATGCAAAACCTTGTTGTGGATTTGCGCTATTTAAATCTAGACCATCAAAACCAGCGCTTCTTATTTGACCAGTTCCTCCGACCTGAACATCTTGGCCTTGTATAACTCCAGCTGTTATTTTATCAGCGGTTAAAGTTTTTATCTTAGCGTCTACAATTGCTGCATTTTCTATTTGCGCAGTACCAATAGTTGCATTAGCAAAAGAGTGCCAAACAGGAGTAGCAACACCTTGACTATTTCTGGCTATAATAAAATCACCATCATTAAAGTCTAATATTGGATCATTTTCATCTCCACCTGCAGGGTGATAATTTAACGTGTTATAGTTTCCACTATACAATACATTTCTCAGCGGGTTTGTTATAGACGAATCTAAAGGCCCGCCACCAGGCCCAACTAAACCTAACTCACCACTTTGAGTTGGAGTTATTGCAACGCTACCAGTAGGTTGCCACCAAATAAACTTATCAGAAGATGAATCTCCACCAATAACATAACCGATTCCCTTGTGATATACAAAATGTCTATCCCACCTAATTGAAGAGGAATCTGGGTCATTATCAACAAATGGATTATTAGGAACAAGAGAAACAATATTATGAAATGTATTAGATATGTTCTGCTCGAAATCTGCTATGTCAGTAGTCTTTGCTTGACCCAATATTAATTGCAAGCCTTCAATATTATTACTTTGTAGATTTGCAGATCCAGTAAATGGACTTTTATTTCCAGCGTGGTCAACTGCTCTAACCCAAAAATATCTTGTATCATTAGTTACTCCAAAATGAGAAGCGGAAACTAATGGAGATAGAGCGTCTATATCAAATATTTTAGTTGCATTAGATATCCCTAGCGCAGGATCTTGCTGCTCTATTGGTATCGGGCCAGTGCTTTCAATATCAGCTTCGATTCTTCGATAACCCTTTGAATTGTCTTGCTGGTTTAGCCTTTTATTTAAAGCTCCGAAATATAAAGTTGGATCCTCTGACTGCCAAACTTCGTAATGACTAATATCATTAGGAATATTACCAACAATACCGAGGTCGCTATTTGGCATTTCCCAATTAAAAAAGAAATTCTCAAAAGCCGTTCTTCCTGTCAAATTAATAACTGGTCCAGGAATATCATTTTGATTAGTCCTAAACACTCTTCCAGGTACAGCGTTAGGATTTTGAGAGCTAAAGCTTTTTGGATAAACTAAAACTCTTTCAAGTCCGCCTTGGTTATTAGTTACTCCATATAAATCTCCAGATCCAAAATCATCAAAAGGAAGTATTTTATAATAATAACCTGTAATTTGTTCGCCATACCCAGGAATAGACGGAACTGGAGGTTCATCAACTATTTGAGTTATATTCTGACCAAACGTTGCGTCCCCCGCTCCTAAAACTTCTTTCACGAATGTTGAAGCTCCAGCCCCAGGAAGACCTTGGGAATCTAAAATACTAAAATTAGGATTTTCAGATCTATATAATTGAACCTTCGAAGTCTTCTCTTGAGATCCGAAAGAGTAATTAAAATTAAATTTAACTTTAGTAGATTCACTAACACTATCAGCTTGAAATCCTTGAGGAATAATACTTGGCTCAGGATTAAATCCGGTAATTCTATCCAACTGAAGTATATCTCCTTCGTTATTAATTATACCAACCTCTAAACCAACACTCCTCTTTCCGCTTTCAGGTATACCTATATGATTAAAAACTAACCCATCATAAGCTTGATTCAGTTCCCAGAATGGCGCCCACTGAGATTGTTGGTAAGTTGATTCGTTAGAATAATCTTTGGAATTAGAGGGAAATATTGGAGCTCCAGTTGGGTTACTTTGTAAAGATTTATATATCTGACCGTCATAATAAACCCTATCTCCAGGAGCAAAACTTGTTGATATATTTGGGGCAGACCAATATACAGAAGAGTTACTAGGTATTTTATATCCGTCTGAAAAGTTTGGTCCATTATCTACAACACCACTCCAAATAGTATTATCATAAACAGCTAATTGGCCAGAAAAATAATCCTCAGTAGCCAACCAATCGTCAACTTCGTAAGGAAATCTTGGAACCAATAAGCTAAACTTATCAGATATTTCAGGATTTTGTTTCTCCCAGTGAGAACTATCCAACACGGCAACCTGAAGAAAAGCCCACCGCTGCATTGTGAACCTTTTCCAGCCAGCACCTGTTAAAACATAAAAGAAATCCGAATCATAGTAAATGTCCCCTACGCTACCCACATCAGATTTTGTTGAAGCCGCTAATGCTATCTTACCCCAAGATGTCCCACCAAGGCAAAAGTAATAAAAATTATCATCATAATCTCTATCTCCAACAGATCCCGCGTTTTTTTCTTCTATTGTTATTGCTGCTCTAATCCAATTATTTTGATATATACATAAATACAAATAACTTTCACTCAATGCAAATTGACCAGCATCACCAGCATTTATAATTGAAATAGGAATTTCAGACTGGTAGTTTATATTTCCATCAGTAGGAAACTCAAAATCATTTGAATATATAACAGGAAATTCAGTAGTAGATTTAAATATAGCACAATCAATATCATTAAATAAAGAAAGAAGTCTCCACTGATCAATATCCGAATCAGGTTTTACTATTTCCGACTCAGATTGATATGTCAATGATTCGTATATCGATTTTTTATATATTACCTTATCGCCAGGAACAAAAGAGCTGTAAACCTCAAAAGGTTGCACAGTTCCATCTTCAGGGGCGACAATAAGTACGCCAGAAGGGTATGATACATTATAATCAAAAACACCAAGAGTGCTTTGAGGCCCAAAAGCTTCATCGACTTTATGCAGTTGCCCATCATACTCCACAACATCATCAACCTCATAATTATCTCCAGCAAACCACAGTGGATAAGTAGGTCTAGTTCTTTCATATTCATTGATAATTATTGAACTCGAATAGCCACCCCAATTTGCGAAAGCAGAACTCTTCCAACCCTGCGAGGTATAAACATTAAAATATTCTTGATCGTAATAAACTTGCCCAAGAAACCCCTGCGGAAAAGACTCTTTAGGTCTATCAAATTCAGCGAGAGGAAATTTGCCCCAAGAAGTTCCACCCATACATATATAGTGGAAATTATCGTCGCTATAAACATCTCCAGCATTTGAAGATACTCTAGTAACTACAGTTAAAGCTTTTCTTAGCCATGTATTATTGTCTACGCATAAATAATAAAACCCATTATCAAAGGTAAAAGTTCCAGGCACACCGTAAGAATCAAAATCTGTAGGTTTATTCGTTGTGTAAGTTGGAGGAACTCTGGCTGGAATATACAGTTGCCCATCATCTCCGATAACTACATCATTTGGTCCGTAGGTTAAATCCTTATCAAATGGATAGGCAGTAAAAATAAAACCTCCAGTTCCATAAATTTCGTTGTTTAATTGTCTAGTATACTCAAAACTGTTAAAAACTTCTGTATTTGGAAGCTCTGTCGCAATACCTATCTGCCCATCTTCATCTATAAACGTTGACCTAGAATTACTACCCTCTGTTATTCCTGTCAAAAATAAATTAGTATCAGCGTCAAACAAAGAGCCACTAATACCTAAAACAGAAGGAATATCACTATTCGATAAAGCAAATTTATATTCATCCAAATTAACAGTATTACCTTCTTGATCTACAATATCCCAATTAAATACTAAATCATCTTCTCTTTCTCTAAATCTTAAATTACCAATTTTTAATTCAGAAAGAAATGGATCTAAAGTATCAAAGTCAGAACCTTTTGGAGATATTCCTTCATCAGTTAAGTTAAAAAGTTGACCAGTGCCAAAACCGTCAACAGATTGAAAAGTATAATAATATTTATAACCCCATATTTGACGAAGCTCTAAAGCTTGTTCTATAACTTGGTATTCATTATGAGAGTAATCAACAACAGGCTCAAGAGTCTTCCACCAATAAGATTCCCGAGGTACTCGAGAACTATTTGCATTATGACCAACCTTACATTCATACACAACGTCTTGATAGTTAACCTTATCTCCAACCCTATAATTACTTATACCATCCCACCTAGAAGCGGAAGCTAAACCCTCATAGTAAGTTAAACTAGCCTGCAAATCGCCACTATTATATAAAGGTTGATCCTTGGGAATAGATAAAGCATTTATTGTAGTTGAATTATAATCCCTATCGTTTTGAATCCAAGAAAATGATATATCAGAACCTCTAAGTGCAGCACTTAAATTTAACACAGATGGAGAATAATTAATACCACTAATTAATCCAGTCGCAGTATTACCAAAAGAATCGTGCGAAACAACTTCTACAGATATATTTCTATCAAAATTCAAATCATCAAAAACAGAAGAATTTAAGTTTAATGAAAAATCTCTATAAGACTCAAGTGAGCCAGTAACATCCGGACTCAACAAAGTATTAGCCATTGCAGATGAATTACTCAATTCGGAATCTGTAAACTCAATAGAATTTTCTGTATTAAATATTCTTATTTTGAAATGATCAAAAAATGCATCACTCAATAATTCAGTAGATAATGGTCGACCTTCTTTCGCGTGCCCAAGAGGAGGGGTCAAGCTCCATTCTATATTCGCAGATCTATCTACATATTCAGAAAAAACAATTAATTTATTATTACTTTGATCGGGCGATTGAATTACTTCTGGTTCGATATTTACTTGTTGACCAAGCTTAGATATTCTTATATCAGAAAATGAAAACGTGTCACTAAAATCTGGCGCGCTAACACTGATTGTATCTTCAATAAATGCAGATCTAATTCCAATATCGCTAACCGCAAAAACTTTTACATTAAATTCGCCATAATTACCCTTTAATGATATTGTTTTCTGCGCGAGATCTCCTTCGTCATCCACTAAAGAACTACCGCGACCAAGCTTGTATTGAAATGAATAATTGTCAGAAGTTCCAATTATTTCGTAATTAGCGTCTAGATCATTGACGTTAAATTCTATACCTATAGCAGTCGACAACATAATATTAGTTCGTTAAATCGATTAATTGTAAACCGTCTGGCGCTTCAGGTATAGCCATATCAGCTTGAGGAGGAATAGGAAGGGCTGGTTTCCTAACAACCCCTTTTTTATCTACAGCAGCAAATTTAGAAGCGTTGTATTCTAACCCAACAACTTCGTATTCATTATCTTGTACTTCTTTTACCGACATCGTTCTAAATAATTGACCTTCTAAACTTCTTTCTACTATAGACTTTGCATCTCGAATAAAATTAATTTCACCATTATTTGTTATATTAGATATAGAAGAAAAATGAGTATATGCTTGACCAGAATTAATCAATTCAAAAACATTTTCATTTATTATTATAATACGCCATTTTTTATTTATTTCATTATTAAAATTTGTAGAATCAGAAGAAAATGCTTCTATAAATATTTCTTGATTATTCCGAAGGTCGCCGCCATGACCGTTTTGAAGTTCGATTGCTATTGAATTTTGATTTTGAATTGACTCTTGAGGATTTCGAGTAACAACACTAGATATCGTAGCTGAAATATAGTTGGGATTATCATTTCTATTTTTGCCAGTAGGAGTGGAGTTGCTTATAGACTTTGTCTCTACAGTAGAAGATCTATTCGTTAAAGTTAAAAAATAACCAATACGAACAGAATTGCTAAATCCAATTTCCGAGATTGTGTATTTTTTACCAGCACCGTCAGACGTTGACCCTAGTAAATAATCCTGACCAACCTGATAGGATGTATCAGTATCATAAACAAAAAATTGAACAATATTTTCTCTCTTAGAACTATCATAGTAAGGAATTACCCAGCCACTTGCGGTTGAATTATTTTGTTTGTGAGAGTCTATATACCAAAAATCATTCTTGATGTCATTTACTGGGCTATCTGTAGTCCACACCCAACCGACCTCAGGAATAAAAAACCACAAATCATCTGACGAAGGTTGCCTCTCTTTTATTTCGCCAACATATATCCATCCGATATTAACAGTCATTATCCAATCAACTTGATCTTGAGAATATATATAACCAAAATAGTTAGAAACAGACCAGCCTGCAGCTGGAGAGCTAATTATACCTAAATTACTTCTTTCTTGATTGGATAAAGACTTCTTACTTTTCGTTCCAACCGTCCCCTTTATTGAATACGGGGAGCCAATCATAATTTGATCAAGAGCATCAGCTGTCTTTTGACCACTTTCTGGACATAGATAATGATCACCTCCAATATTATTTAAAATATCTTTGCCGATATCCACGACATTTACAGGTTGCCCATTTAGTTCTTCAGAAACCTTAAATGTGTTTTTAGTTGTTTCTATTACATAATATGCATACTTTTCAACTCGGTTAGGATTTAAACCTCCAGGAAGAACACCATCAGAAACAAAACGCACCCTATCTCCATCTTCAAAAGAATGGTTAAATATTTTAAACAAATTATCTGCAAGATCTAAATCAAAAGACAATTTTAATTTTAAATCCGAAACTGTGGAAGCTTGCCCCCTTGGCCCCTCTTTAGTTATTGCAAAATCAGAGTTTATGGTTCCATCAAATTTGTATATTTGAGGGGTTAATATAGCGCTTGCTTCTGCGTCCTGATCTTCACTAGATCTCTCAAAAGCAGCCCTAGCATTAAGTTTTTCCTGAGATGAGTTTGAGAGCCCCACGCAAACAGTAAGCTCGACACGCTTAAAGCTTGGCGCCTCTATTGTGGACTTATCAATCAAAACATAAGGATCAGGTAGTTTAACATTAAGTTGAGACGACTGACCCTGAACAGCAACCTGTTTGTGCATTTGAATATCTAAA
>Ga0315315_10006067_pt1 | contig 11150 bp, 9 predicted proteins | sample M140m3416metaG_FD_203699 | JGI IMG/M metagenome (GOLD analysis project Ga0315315, IMG submission 203699) | Ammonia-oxidizing marine archaeal communities from Monterey Bay, California, United States - M1 40m 3416 | ecosystem: Environmental > Aquatic > Marine > Intertidal zone | place: USA... | reverse complement strand
AATGAAGTTGACTTTAAAATGATATTAGCTTCAGATCTTAATAAACCAATCAGATTTGGCACTAAAATCTTTTCATTACTCAACCCTTTCCCGACTACCAAATCAACAGTAGTTCCATGGTATAGTTCTTGGCCAATATTAATATTAATTCCATTAACTTTATAGTTCAAAATTTTGTTTGTTGCAATATGTGAGCGATAAGTCAATTTACCAACGTCTAATCCATTTTTATTTAACTTTCTAACCGCTTGCCTTAAAGTTAAATCATAAATATCAGGAAAATAAACTTTTCGAGTCTGTAAAGAGTTTATTGTTAAATAAATCTTTCTATTTTCTTTCACTTTTGTATATGGCAAAGGATCTTGATTTACAACAACACCTTTTAGTTTTGATTTATCAAAAATTGAGTCAATTATCTCATATCTCAATCCATAAGTATAAACTAATGAATCTAATGTAGATATTTCTATATCATAAAGATCAGGAACAAGAATAAAATTATCATGATTAGTGTAAATTGCAAGGTATTTTAACCATCCGACAAAAAGTAAAATAAGTACAACAATAGCCAAAAATACGTTCTTATACAGTTTCTTATCTTTTAATAACTTAAACATTTGAGAGTATTTATTTTACCTTTAACGACTACAAATATAAAAATTATGAGTGCAAAGATGTTTGTTAAGCAATAAATATTTTGTTAGTTTGTTTTACTATTTATAAAATGGAAAATATAGCAATTTTAACAGGAGGAGATTCTGCAGAGCATAACATTTCACTACTTAGTGCCAATACAGTCTTAAAGAACCTTAACAAATCTAAATACAGAGGATTTATAGTTCATATAAAAGATAATAAATTTCAAGTGTTATTAGAAGGAATTAAGATTCCAATTAGTAAGGCAGATTTTTCATTTAAATTAAAAGCAGAGACTATTTTCTTTTCAAAAGTATTTATGGCATTGCATGGTCCTCCAGCAGAAAATGGAGAAATACAACCCTATTTTGACAATCTTAAAATTCCATATACCACGTGTAGCTCTGAAGTTTCTTCTCTAACATTTAATAAATTTAAATGCAATAAAAATTTGTCAGATTTAGGCTTTAATTGTGCGCCATCTATAGTGTATGTAAAAGGTTCAAATATTGAAACTAATTCAATAATTAAAGAAGTAAAACTGCCTTGTTTTGTAAAGCCAAATGGTGCAGGATCAAGTTACGGAATATCTAAAGTCAAAAAAGAAACTGAACTAGTTAATGCAATACATAAAGCATCAGAACATGATAATGAAGTTTTAATTGAAAGTTTTCTTGATGGAACTGAAATAAGTTGTGGTGTTTATTTTGATGGAATTAATATTACGGCACTACCAATTACTGAAATTGTAAGTGAAAATGATTTTTTTGATTATGAAGCAAAATATGAAGGTAAATCAGAAGAAATTACTCCAGCAAAGATTGATAGTAAGCTTACATTAGAGATTCAGAAAACTAGTATATCAATTTATGAGAAGATGCAATTAGAAGGAATCTGCAGAATTGACTATATTATACAAGTGGGCACCCCTTTTATTATTGAAATAAATACAATCCCAGGATTATCAGAAGAAAGTATTATTCCTAAACAATTAAAAACTGCTAACATTAGCCTTTCAGATTTTTTTGACTTGTATTTATCTAACATTAATTAATTAAATATATTTGTAGCCTAATTTACATCAAACTATGAGTGATAAAACAAATGATGACAAGCTAAGAATCTTACAAGAAAGATTAGCTCAAATAAAACAAAAACAAGAAGCTCCAACCCCAAAAAAAAATCAGAGAGAGGAAGCTATTGAGATTACTAGTCCACAAGTAGAATCTTTTAAGGAAGAACGCAATCCAATGTCATTGAGATGGATCAAATATGTAGTAATTATTGGCGTATTTGGATTCGGTTCTTTCTATGCATACAATAATATTGATTTTTCAAATCAAAGTTCATCAGACGAAATTACTAAAGATTCACAAGAGTTTGTTTTAGAATACAACTTAAATCTTAAAGGTGATAATATTAGTATAATCGCATCTTTTGAAGATGAAAATTCTGCTAAAGCAATGGTAAACGATTTAAAAGTAAAAGGCTATAAATGTGATTATTTTTATTTACCTAATAAATCAAATAGCAAAGAAAAGTTATATAAAGTATATATAGGTCCTTATGAAAATAATGAAGAAACGAATCAATGGATAGAAAATATTGATTTAGAATTTGAGATTATAAAACTATAACTTCTTATATATTTTTTTCTACTTAGCGTAACTAATAGCTCTAGTTTCTCTAATTACAGTTACTTTTACTTGCCCAGGATAAGTCATTTCATTCTGAATTTTATCAGAAATCTGGAAAGCTAATTTTGAAGCTTCATCATCATTCACTTTTTCACTTTCTACAACAACTCTTAACTCTCTACCAGCCTGTATTGCATATGACTTAAGAACACCCGGGTAAGATATTGCCGTCTCTTCAAGCTCCTTTATACGCTTAATATATTGGTCAGCCATTGCCCTTCTTGCTCCAGGTCTAGCTCCAGAAACACCATCACAAACTTGCACTAAAGGTGAAATTAAATTTGTCATTTCTATTTCATCATGATGCGCACCAATAGCATTACAAACCTCAGGCTTTTCACCATATTTCTCCGCAAGTTTCATGCCAATAATAGCATGTGGTGTTTCTGCATCATCTGCTGAAACTTTTCCTATATCATGTAATAATCCTGCTCTTTTAGCATATTTGGTATTTAAGCCTAATTCAGTAGCCATAGTAGCACACATATTAGCAGTCTCTCTTGAATGCTGTAATAAATTCTGACCGTAAGAAGAGCGGTATCGCATCCTACCAACCATTTTAATAAGCTCAGGATGTAAACCGTGAATTCCTAAATCGATAGTAGTTTTTTTGCCAATATGAATAATTTCATCATCAATTTCTTTTCTCGTTTTTTTAACAATCTCCTCAATTCTTGCAGGGTGGATTCTACCATCAGTAACTAATTTGTGTAGTGATAAACGAGCAACTTCTCTTCTAACAGAATCAAAACAAGAAAGTACAATAGCACCAGGAGTATCATCAACTACAATATCAACTCCAGTTGCAGCCTCAATAGCTCTAATATTTCTTCCTTCTCTACCAATAATCCTACCTTTAACAGCATCATTATCAATATTAAAAACTGACACAGCATTTTCAACAGCTTCCTCAGTTGCAATTCTTTGAATAGTCTGAATTACAATTTTTTTAGCTTCCTGCTTAGCTGTTAACTTTGCATCTTCAATAGTATTTTGAACAATTTCTAAAGCTTCAGTTTTAGCTTCATTCTTCAATGTTTCAATTAATTGAGATTTTGCATCTTCAGCTGAGAGGTTAGAAATTTGCTCTAATTGTTCTACTTGAATTTTATGAGATTTATCTAGTTCTAACTGCTTTTTAGCTAAAACTGATTTCTGCAAATCAATATCTGATCTTAATTTTCTGAATTCAGCATCTTTCTTATTGACTTCAGATAGCTTCTGATTTAGTGTGTTCTCTTTTTGATTTAACGTATTCTCTTTTTGTTTTGCTTTTTGATGAATAGCATTAATCTCATTGTTCTTTTTATTAATAACCTTTTCGTGCTCAGACTTAAGTTCAATAAATTTTTCTTTTGCTTGTAAAAGCTTCTCTTTTTTAACCTGTTCCGCTTCTTTTATAGCATCAGCAATTACAGAATTAGCTTTAGATGAATTCTTTTTACTCAGAATAATAAAAGCTATTCCTACTCCTATTATTAATCCTAATATACCTATTATTATTTCCATACTTTATTTTAATGATTAAAAAAAATCCCGCATTAATTATTGAAAAACTCCAAAATAACATGAATAGGAATGCCGAGATATTGCAAACTTCCACTGTCTCAAATTGAGAACCCAAAGGGTTGAGGCCTGTTCTTAACATCTCGAGTCATGCCCCAATACTTTAAGTGTTGAGTTTAACAGAAATATTAATACGAGATAATATTACTTTTAAAGAACTATTTAAATTTTGCTACTTAACATTGCCTCAATCTCGGTTAACTTTTCAGTAAAACCATCATCTTCAACAACATTTTTATTATTTACAGATTCAAACTTTGAGGCATATTCAATAAGGCACATAGCAAGTAAATCCTGCTTATCCTTAATAGCGTAATTATCTTCATAAAACTTAAGTCTACCTTCAATTTGCTTTACAGCATTTCTGATGTATTCTTCTGATTCACGCTCAATCTTCATAGGGTAAATACGATTAGCAATATGCAATTTTATCGATAATTTATCTCCCAATTTAATTCTATTTATTTAGTAACGCAATACATTTATCTATCTCCCGTACATACTCATTGATCTTTAATCTTGTTGATTTAACTTCCTCTTTACTAGTATCAACTGACTTTGAAATATTCATGAGTTTTACTTTATCCTGTAACGCAACAATTTGACTTTCTTTCTCTTGTAACAACACATTTAAAGTATTATTATTTTTTTGTAAATCTAATTTTTCGGTATTAAGCTCGTCGTACTTTGCTATCAGTTTTCTAACTTTTACCTCTATGTTATTTATAATTGTTTTCACTTCAAAATAATTGTTACAAACTTAGATATTTTAAATATAATAATACCGCTTTTTTGATGTTATATTTGCTAAACTTTTAAAAATCATTATTTATCAAAACCAAATGAAAAGATTAAAATCATTTTTAGTGATACTCACGCTATTAACTTTCACTAATACAAAAGCCCAAGATTATAGCGCTCCACTTAATTTTAGAATGTTGCTTTCTGGCACTTTTGGAGAATTAAGAGGCAATCATTTTCATACAGGCATTGATATAAAAACAGAAGGAGTTGAAGGACAGAAAGTTTACTCAATTGCTGATGGATATATATCTAGAATTAAAGTTTCGACTTGGGGATACGGAAAAGTTTTATACATCACGCACCCTGAAACAGGACATACTTCAGTTTATGCACATTTACAAAGTTTTAGTGATAAAATTGACAGTATTGTAAAGAAAAAGCAGTACGAAAAAGAAAGTTTTGAAATTCATTTTTACTTAAATGCAAATGCTATAAGAATTAAGAAAGGAGAAGTTATTGCTTTATCAGGAAATAGTGGAGGAAGTGGTGGAGCACATTTACATTTTGAAATAAGAGACACTAAAACTGAGCATCCAATTAACCCCTTACAATTTGGGTTTAATATTGCAGACAACATCCCTCCTACTTTAAGTAAATTGAAAATTTATGCTTTTGACACTACACTAATTAATGGTTACAATAAAAGCAAAATCATCAAAATTAAAAAAAACAATAAAAAATATTCAATTGATGAAAACCCAATAATTAATGGCAGTTTTGGCATAGGGATTTCCACTTATGACAAATCAAATGACAGTTATAATAAGAATGGTGTTTATAGCATCAAACTTTGTGTTGACACAAATATTTGTTACAAATTTACAGTTGATGAACTAGACTTTAGCACTAAAAGATATATAAATGCTCATATTGATTATGCTGAAAAAAAAGAAAGTAAAAATAAATACCACAGGTGCTATAAACTACCCAATAATAAACTTACAAATTATTCCAATTTAATAAATAATGGAATAATTAATATTAAAGATACTTTAACTCATCTAGTCTCACTAGAAGTGACAGATATTTACGGCAACATTTCAGAATTAGATTTTAATTTCAAATCAACAAATAATCCATTTTTAAATAAATGCCCACTTCCAAAAGATACTATCAATAAACCTTTTTCAATAAATAAAGTTAATATCTTTAAAGATGATGAACTAAATCTACACATGGAAGCCAATTCTTTATATGAACCTATAATGTTTCATTACGAAAATACTGACTCTATTGAAGGAGTTTTTGGCAAAGTACATCATGTTCATTTTGATAATACTCCAGTGCATAAAAAATATGTTCTTTCAATAAAAGCAATTGTTCCAGATTCAATAAAAATGAAAACCTATATTGCCACTACCAACTTAAAAGGAAAATTTAGGTATATTGGAGGAATTTGGAAAGATAGTGTCATTAGAACAAAAACAAATCAATTTGGAAATTTCTGTATTATTTCAGACACTATAAATCCGGAAGTAAAGGGAGTGAATATTTATCCTGGAAAAATATTCAACACTCAAACATCAATAAAACTAACTATTAAAGATAATGATAGTGGTATAAAATCCTACAGAGGAGAAATTGATGGGAAATGGATTTTGATGGATTATGATTATAAAAGAAATCTATTAAGATATGATATTGATAAAAAACTTACAAAAGGAAAGCACACTTTTACTTTAAAAGTAATAGATAATGTTAATAATGAGAAAGTTTATAAAGCAGATTTTACTTATTGAGATTATTTTCAGCAAAATTCTGCATGTAATTTTTAATTTGATCACGAACTTTATGGTAAACTAATAATTGCTCTTCTTTAGTACCAATAGCATCAGCAGGATCAGAAAAAGAATGATGAATTAATTGCTTTGCTTTTGGATAAATTGGACAAATCTCTTTTGCATTATCACACAATGTAATTACAAAATCAAAATCAATATCAATATATTCATCAGCATGATTTGACTTAAAATCAGCAATTTCAATTCCAATATTTGCCATTGCTTGAACTGCAAAAGGGTTTACAGACTCTGGTTTAGTACCAGCACTATAAACCTTTGTATTTGGTGAAAAATATTTCAACAATCCATCAGCCATTTGTGAACGACAGGAATTACCCGTACAAAGTATCAGTACTTTTTTCATGTCTATTTCTTAGCTTGTACTTTTTCGTATTGCAATAGGATAATAAAGAAAATGTTAATTCCAAAAATTAAACAAAGTTGTGGAGCTTTAGTATAATAATATAGGTAAGGACTTATTAAAGCAGAAAGCAATACCACAAACTTAAAAGTATTATTCATTAATAAATAAACCTCTTTAGATATATTATAGATTTGTCTGATTAAAATTGAAAGAATAATAAAGAAAATACCTATTTCCTGAGTAAACAGTAATGGAATTTTTATCTTTTCATATGGAATTTTTAAATCTAAACTAGGTATTTCAGGAAAAAAAACAAATATAAACCCTAACATGAAATAAAAAGCAGGCACTAAAGTTGCTGAGATATAATATGGTTTTATCAAAATTCTAATTTAAGAAGAACAAATATACTAAACTTAATTACAGATAGTTTAGTATTCTAATTTTAATCTTATTTTTGCAACTTATGCGTAAAAGGTTTTTACTTACTTTATTTTCAATACTTTACTTTCTTGGGTTTAGCCAAAGCATTAGTGGTACTATTACTGATATGAAAAACAACACGCTTCCTGCTGTTAATATAACTGTTTTAAATACAAGTATTGGCACAACTTCATTAAATGACGGAAGCTATAACATGGAAGTTCCTTCCGATAAATCAATGCTGGTTGCTTATAGTTTTATTGGATATGAAATAGAGAAGATAAGACTACCAATGCTTAAAAAGGGACAAAATTACACGCTTAACATTCAACTAAAAGCAAAAAACACTTTACTAAATGATGTAATAGTAAAAGATAAAAAAAGTAGAAAAGAATCTTTTAACAGAATTAAAGCTAAGCATGTAAAGATTTTACCTGGGATTCAAGGAGGTATTGAGGCAATACTTAAGACTTTACCAGGGGTAAGTTCGGCTAATGAGTTAAGCTCACAGTATTCTGTAAGAGGAGGTAACTTTGATGAAAACCTAGTTTATGTAAATGGAATTGAAGTTTATCGTCCGTTTTTAATTCGTTCAGGGCAACAAGAAGGTTTAAGTTTTGTGAATACTGATATGGTTAGTAGTATCTTATTTTCAGCAGGAGGTTTCGAAGCCAAGTATGGCGATAAAATGTCTTCAGTACTAGATATTACGTACAAAAGACCAAGAGAAAATACTACTAGCTTACAACTAAGTATGCTTGGAGGTTCTGCTTATTTTGAAGGAGCAAGTAAAAATGGAAGGTTCTCCTATTTGGTTGGCGCCAGACATAAAACAAACGAATATGTATTGAATACTATGGACACCAAAGCAGACTATATTCCAAAGTTTTCTGACTTACAAACTTTTATTAACTATGAGTTAAATACCAATTGGCAAATTAGCTTTTTAGGAAACATTAGTAAAAATGAATATAATATGATTCCTAAAAATAGAGATACTGAATTTGGAACTCTAAATGAAGCACTAAAACTTACTATTTACTTTGAAGGAAAAGAGGTAGATAAATATGAAACTTATTTTGGTGCACTAAGCACAAATTACCAGCCTTCAAATCATTTAAATTTACAATTTATAACCTCAGCATTTCAAACCTTTGAACAAGAAAACTTTGACATACTTGGAGAGTATTGGCTCTATCAATTAGAAAATAATTTAGGATCAGATAATTTTGGTGAGGTTGCATTTGACAGAGGGGTTGGTAAATACATCAACCATGCAAGAAACAGTTTAAACGCTAGGGTAATGAATTTTTCTCATAAAGGAAATTACAATAATGAAGACCTAAAAGTAGATTGGGGATTCCGAGCACAAAAAGAAGAGATCGAAGATAAAATATCTGAGTGGATTTTAATTGACTCTGCATTTTTTAACTACCCTCATCCAAATGACAATATAGGTGAAGAAGCTGATACAAATCAGCAGATAGTAATGAGTGAGCTTTTAAAAACTCAAATCAATTTATTATCTTACAGAAACTCAGGTTATATGCAGTTTTCAAAAGACATTAATAACATTACTATAAATGCAGGAACAAGAGGCAGTTATTGGACGTACAATGAGGAATTACTTCTTAGCCCAAGAGCAACTATTGCCTATGCCCCACTTTGGAAAAAGGATATTGTTTTCCGTGCAGCAAGTGGTATTTATTACCAATCTCCTTTTTACAAAGAATTAAGAACTCCTGAAGGAACACTAAACCACAATATTAAGGGTCAAAAATCAATACACTATGTTATGGGGGTTGATTATTTATTTTATAGTTGGGGAAGACCATTCAAATGGATAACTGAAGTCTATTACAAAAACTTAGAAAACCTCATTCCTTATAAAGTTGATAATGTTCGTATACAATATTTAGCCAATGATTTATCAAACGGATATGCTAAAGGAATTGATATGAAAATAAATGGGGAGTTTGTTAGTGGAGTAGAAAGTTGGGCTAGTTTATCAGTAATGAAAACTGAGGAAGATATAGTCGGGGATTATATCACTAATGTTGATGGAAGCGTATCTGAAGCAGGTTTTATTCCAAGACCAACTGACCAAAGAGTAAATTTTTCTATGTTTTTTCAGGATTACATTCCTGGAAACCCTAACTATAAAATGCACTTAAACATGGTGTATGGAACTGGTTTATCATTTGGCCCTCCAAATAGTAAAAAGCACCAAGATGTATTAAGAATCCCTGATTACAGAAGAGTCGATATTGGATTTTCTGCAGTACTAAAAGATGAAAACAAAAAAAGCAGAATTAAATGGTTGAGCGCGTTTAATAGCATCTGGGTTAGTGCTGAAGTATTTAACCTGTTGGATATTAACAATACCGTTTCTTACCTATGGGTTACTGATATTACAAGAAGACAATATGCAGTACCAAACTACCTTACAGCAAGGCAACTTAATGCTAAAATGATTATTAGTTTTTAACAAGAAGCTAACAACTTAATTAACAAGATTTAAACAATAACAAATAAAGCTAAGCAAATACTCGGAATAAATCTTAGAACTAGCAAGTACTTTCAAATCTATTTCATCAACTTTTCAGCTAACGAGTTATTATATATTTCTTTGTACTCAGAAACCATGCCAAAATTAGTATCATCAACAATAATTTTCCCTTGAGTAACATGCCCTAATAACATATAAGGAGTATTACTTCCTTTTAAAGTATCCAAAAAGTTATCCTCTCCTGTTTCAGTAACAGAAACCACCACTCTTGATGGCGATTCACCAAATAAGAATGCATCTTCTCTCGCTTCTGAACAACTTATAATTTCAAACCCTAAGTTATTAGTAAATGAACTTTCTAACAGAGTCATAAATAACCCTCCATCAGCAACATCATGAGCTGATTCAATTACTCCTGATCTAATTAATTTTGTAATAGTTTGTTGCATATTATGCTCAACATCCAAATCAAACTGTGGAGTTGATGATTCTTTTATGCCATGATATGAAACTAAATATTCTGAACTTGAAATATCATTTTCACATTTACCAATTAAATATATTAAATCCGACTTACCTTTAAAAGCTAAAGAAGTAACATGCTTTTTATCCTCAATAATACCAAGCATACCAATAGTTGGAGTTGGGAAAACAGGTACTTCTCTTCCTTCAGTAGCAGATTGGTTATAGAAACTTACATTACCACCAGTAACAGGAGTTTTAAATTTAAGACAAGCTTTACTCATACCTTTAATAGCACCAACAAATTGCCAATACACTTCAGGATTATAAGGGTTGCCAAAATTTAAACAATTAGTTATTGCTGATGGAATACCACCAGAACAAACAATATTACGAGATGCCTCAGCAACTGCCATTGCAGTTCCTTCCTCAGGATCAGCATTTACCATTCTAGCATTACAATCAACCGTCATTGCTAAGGCTTTATCAGTTTCTTTTAAATTTACTATGCCAGCATCAGTTGGCATATTCGTACTCATATTTGCAGTACCTACCATAGAATCATACTGCTCATAAACCCACCGTTTTGATGAAATATTTTCATGTCCTGTTAAAAATTTAGCAACCTTAACTAAATCTTTTGGTTGCTCAACATTATCAATATGGAATTTTTTCCATTCTTGATAATAAGCTGGCTCACTCCACTCTCTATGATAAACTGGAGCACCTCCTCCTAACACTAAATCAGCACAAGGAACATCACCAACCAATTCACCATGCATGAAATATCTTACTCTTTCTCCCTCAGTAACTACACCAATTTCTTCACAAGATAAATCCCATTTATCAAAAATAGCATTTACAATATCCTCTTTTCCTTTATGTACAACAACCAACATTCTTTCTTG
>Ga0315315_10006066_pt1 | contig 11151 bp, 11 predicted proteins | sample M140m3416metaG_FD_203699 | JGI IMG/M metagenome (GOLD analysis project Ga0315315, IMG submission 203699) | Ammonia-oxidizing marine archaeal communities from Monterey Bay, California, United States - M1 40m 3416 | ecosystem: Environmental > Aquatic > Marine > Intertidal zone | place: USA... | reverse complement strand
CATGTAAATATTTTTTTGTCTTATTGATTGCTTGAGATATCCCTCCTGCAAAATCAATATGATTATCTTTTATCATTATCATGTCGTATAATCCAAATCTATGATTAATGCCACCTCCAATTCTAACTGCCCATTTTTCTATTTTTCTATTAAGAGGTGTCGTTTTTCTAGTGTCTAATAGTTTGCATTCTGTATCAGAAATTAAGGAGTTTAGATAATTGGTTTTAGTCGCAATTGCACTCATGTGTTGCATGCAATTGAGTACTAGGCGTTCAGCTGTTAGTATAGCGATGGAATTTCCTTCTATTATAAAAGCAGTATCACCATAGTTTACCTTATCACCATCATTTAGAGTCTTTGATATTTTTAAGTTATTATCCACCTCCTTAAAAATCATTATAGCTAGTTCTATGCCAGCAATAATGCCTTTTTCCTTTACAAATAATTTAGCTTTGTTTTTAGCCTCTTTCGGGATGCTAGCTAGCGAAGAATGATCGCCCTCACCAACATCTTCAATGAGTGCATTTTTAATAAAGTTATGAATTTCTTTTTCTTTCATAAGAGCAAAATTCTTAATATTGCCAAAAATACAAAAAATGAAGATTGTATTACTTGCTATAGGAAGGACAAATGAACAGTATCTTATTGAAGGGATTGCTAAATATCAGAAAAGGTTAAAGCATTATACTCAATTTGAAATATTTGAAATTCCACGTGTTAAGAATGCTAAAAATTTCTCCAATGCTGAACTTATGAAAAAAGAGGGGGAGTTAATCCTTAAACAACTAAGACCTTCGGATTATTTAGTAATATTGGACGATAAAGGTAATAGTTTTACGTCTATTGAATTTTCTGAGAAGTTGCAAGCATGGATATCTAGTGGTAAAAGAAGATTGGTGTTTGTTGTTGGTGGAGCTTATGGCTTTTCTGATGAGGTTTATGTTCGGGGAAATGAAAAAATATCTTTGTCAAAGATGACTCTTTCTCATCAGATGGTACGCCTGTTTTTTGTAGAGCAAATTTATAGAGTATATACAATTATTAATAATCAACCTTATCATCACGAGTAAATGAAACTAGTTTTTGCTACTAATAATTTTAATAAATTATCTGAAATTAGAGCCTTGGTTCCTTATGAGATTGAAATTCTAAGTTTGAAGGATATTAATTGTAATGAAGAATTATCTGAAACTCAACCTACTTTACAAGGAAATGCTTTGCAGAAAGCAAGCTATGTATTTGATAATTATGGATTTAATTGTTTTGCCGACGATACAGGATTAGAAATTGATTCTTTAGCTGGTGAGCCAGGGGTGTATTCTGCAAGATATGCAGGAGAGGATTGCAACCCAGAAGCTAATATGCAGAAAGTCCTTGAAAAGTTAGGAGGGAAGCAAGATAGAGGAGCAACTTTTAGAACTGTAATTGCACTTATTGTAGATGGAAAGTATAAGTTTTTTGAAGGGAAATGTGAGGGGGAGATAACAAATAAAAAATGTGGTGTCGATGGCTTTGGGTATGACCCCATTTTTATGTCAGATGGTTGTGATAAAACTTTTGCTGAAATGACAAAACAAGAAAAGGGGACCATTAGTCATAGAGGAAAAGCCGTGAGGAAGCTAGTTAGATTCTTGTCTACAAGTTAATTTCATTGGGGATAAATTTACTCACATCTCCTCCATTTTTTATGATATCACGTATGATTGTTGAAGAGATATGAGAAATTTCTGGGGGAGTCACAATAAATATAGTTTCTATTTTACTATTAAGTTGCTGGTTCATTTGCGCGATATTTTTCTCAAATTTAAAGTCATGAGAATCTCTTAATCCTCTAACTATAAAATTTGCATTTTCTTTGCTGCAAAAATCTACAGTTAATCCTTCATAGAATTTTACGCTAATTTTAGGATTGTTAGCATATACATCTTTAATCCATTGTATGCGTTCTTCAATTGAGAAGTATTTGTCTTTCTCCGAATTTATACCAATAGCAATAATTATTTTGTCAAATAAAGGAAGCGCTCTGTCAATTATTGATTTATGCCCAATTGAGAAGGGAGAGAATGACCCAGGAAATACTGCAATCTTTTTCATACCTCAAATTTAATGATTTAAAATGAAAAAAGACTAAAGTGTACTGCTCCATATTTTCTTATCTCAACATTTTTTTCATTAAATATAGTTTCTTTACCGTGTTCTATAATTAGTAACCCATCTTTTTTTACAATTTCTTTTGCAAAAATAGCTTCTTTAAGTTGTTGGTATTCTTGATAGTGATATGGAGGGTCGGCAAAGACAAAATTGAATTTATCTTGACAGTTATTTAGAAAGATTATGCTTTCAGACTTCTTCGCAGCAACATTAAGTTGAAATTTTTCTGCATTTGTATTTATAGAATTTATAAGATGAATATTATTGTCTACTGCCATTGCTTTCTCTCCACCCCTAGATGTGAACTCAAAAGAGATACTGCCAGTGCCAGAAAATAAATCAAGCATGTTTTTGTGTTGAAGAAAATATCTATTCTCAATGATACTAAACAGAGCTTCTTTTGCTTTATCTGTTGTGGGACGTGAATTGAAATTACTGGGTTTAGTTATTCTTCTTCCTTTATGGGTTCCTGATATGATTCTCATTTTTTAGTTAAATAATCCGTAGAGTTGGTGACCTTTCAAGTCTTTTAACTTTCCTGCTAGATTTAAATTTTTTGGTTTTTCACCGAACTTAATTTCTCTAATATATTCATATAGTAACTTGTAGTTTTGATCACCATATAAAATATCTCCATATAGTCTCACATTAATTTTATCCGGATTAATTTTTAATTGTTCAAATGTAAATAGTGTAAAATACAACAAATCTTCTTTAGTTTCAACGCTAAATGAGTTGTTGAATATCAGTTTATCATTCTTGAAAATTGTAATGTTTAGTATGTTTTCACTAATATGTAAGTAGGCATTATTGTCATTGCTGTTACTGTTGCTAAATTGTTCTATAAGTATTGCTTGTTGTGCCTTTTGTTGTGCCTTTGGAAAAAATGTAAAGATGGTACTGCTAATCTCTTTTGGAATAGTATACAAAAGATAGGCTGCAATTTCTTCTATGAAATCAGACTGCATGACTTCATATGTATCAGAGGTTAATTCTAACAGCTCTTTTGAATGTTCTTCCAGAAACAACTCTTTTGGTATTAATGTACAAGGAAAGTTTGTGAATATAATCTTTGACTTGTGGAAGTTTAGTTTTAATATTTCATCGGTGTTAATAATACTAGCTAGATTATTGTGTATTTGTAGTTTTTTGAAATACTCAATTTCATGTGTATTGTTATTTATTATATAGTAGGAGAAAAATTTGAGTCCAATCTGAATAGAGATATTATATTGTTCAGATAGATCAATATTAAATGTTGCTGCTTGTATGCTATTCGCTTTTCCAGTTTCCATTTAAGGACGCTTCTGTCATAGATCCTACTTTTAAAAGAGCATCTAATTCATAACTTTTATTTTTAGCATCTAATCCTGTGAATACTGTTCTGTAGTTAGTTGATATCTCAAACACTTGCACAATGACATTTCCCTTCTCAATTTGTCCAGCATTTATTGAGTATGTGATATCAGAATGAGGCACATTTATTAATTCGTTTATATCTATAGGGAAATTATTTTTTCTGCTGTTAATATATGCTTCATCAAATACACTTTCTTTTGCTAGGACGTATGTAGTGTCACGACTAATAATTTCTAGTGCAAGTGCCTCTACTTCTGTTAATGAGTCAGGTGTTTCTCCGATTGCTTTTATAATAGCTATTGAGTCTTCTTCAAGAAATATAGTTAGGCTGCTGAAATTGTCAGCAAACTCACCTTTACTTTGCTTATATTTGATTTGTACTTGTCTTAGATCTTTTAGTTTCTGTACATTTTCCGCAATTCTAATTTTGGCATTCTTATTGAATACAATTTCGCTATTAATACTGTCGTATATCAAATATCCTAATATGATATTTAATGGGATAAGTATAAGTGCAATATTCTTTGCTTTCATGTTCTAATTTCTCTTTAGTGTTGCAAATGTATAATTTTTAGTTATATAATAACTTATGCTGATTAAAATTGTTTCTTTGTGAAAAAATAAATAATGAAGAGATTTTTTTCAAAGATTATTTTTTGGCTTATGGGGTGGGAAGTAGTAGGCCGTGTGTCTTATCCTAAGAAATGTGTAGTGGTGGCAGCGCCTCATACCTCTAACTGGGATTTCTTAATTGGAAGATGTTATGGTTATATTGTAGGTATTAATGCAAAGTATCTTATTAAAAGTTCTTTTTTTGTTCCTGTTCTAGGCTCTCTTTTTAAGTGGAATGGAGGCATCCCTGTTTTCCGTGATTCAAAAAACAATGTAGTTAGTCAGATTGTAGAGAGGTTTAATAACACTGATAGTCTTATCTTAGGAATTGCTCCTGAGGGAACAAGATCAAGAGTAAAGAAATGGAAGACAGGTTTTTATCATATTGCTCATCAGGCTAATGTTCCTATTTTACTTTTAGCTGTGGATTTCAAGAATAAAAAGATAGGTGTTATAGAATCAATGAATACGAGTGGTAATCTTGATAAAGATATGATTTTTATTCAAGAAAAGTTTAAATATTTTCAAGGGAAAATACCCGAAAACTACAATCCTATTATTAGATAATTTAATATCTTGAAAAAATGTTAAAAAGACTAGTACTTCTTTTTTATTTGATAATTGATTTTTTCTTCTAAAACACTATGTTTGTCGCTTAATAAAATTATTATGTCATTACAGGCAACACTTACTCTAGCTACAGTTGAACAAGCCCAGGATATGGGTTTAAGAATAGAAGAATTTGATAAGATAAAAGAGATTCTAGGAAGAATACCCAACTTTACTGAGTTAAGTGTTTTTGGTGTTATGTGGTCGGAGCATTGTTCGTACAAAAACTCGATAGTTTGGCTAAAGACTTTACCTAAGGAAGGTCCTCACATGCTAGTTGAAGCAGGAGAGGAAAATGCAGGGCTTGTTGATATTGGTGATGGTTTAGCTTGTTGTTTTAAGATTGAATCACATAATCATCCTTCTGCTCTAGAGCCTTATCAAGGTGCCGCTACAGGTGTTGGTGGAATTAATAGAGATATATTTACAATGGGAGCTAGGCCTATAGCTCAACTTAATTCATTAAGATTTGGTAATATAAATTTAGATCGAACTAAGTGGCTTTTAAGGGGTGTTACTAAGGGAATTGGTGATTATGGGAATGCTTTTGGAATTCCTATTGTTGGAGGGGAGGTCTTCTTTGACGATTGTTATAATACGAATCCTCTTGTTAATGCTTTTTCAGCAGGAATTATGAAGAAAGGGGAAATGATATCAGCAACTTCATCAGGTGTAGGTAATCCTGTTTTCATTGTTGGTTCAAGAACCGGTAAAGATGGTATTCATGGGGCTTCATTTGCTTCCAAGGATATATCTGAAGATTCAGTAAACGATTTGCCTGCTGTACAAGTTGGGGATCCTTTTCAGGAAAAATTATTGTTAGAGGCGACATTAGAATTAGGTAAAACTGATGCGGTAGTGGGCATGCAGGATATGGGAGCTGCTGGCATTACATGTTCATCTAATGAGATGTCTGCTGCTGGAAGGCATGGAATGGATTTATGGCTTGATAAGGTGCCAACTAGACAAGCAAACATGAAAGATTGGGAAATCCTCTTGTCAGAATCACAAGAAAGGATGCTTGTTGTAGTGGAAAAGGGAAAAGAGGATGTTGTACATGATATCTTTGATAAATGGGATTTGTCTTGTGAAGAGATTGGTATAGTGACGGAGGGAGATAGGGTAAGATATTTTATGCATGGTGAATTGGTAGGTGATGTTCCATGTCATGATCTAGTTTTGGGAGGCGGAGCACCAGTATATCATAGGGAATTTTCTGAACCAGCATATTATCAAGAGTGGAAGAAATTTGATATTGAAAGGATTGAACAACCAGCAGATTTAGTTGAGGTTGCTAAGTTTTTAACTGGACATGAGAATATTGCATCTAAAAGATGGGTCTATGAGCAGTATGATTCAATGGTAGGTACTGTTAATATGAGTACAAATTTACCAACTGATGCCGGTATAGTTAACATAAAAGATACAGATAAAGCTCTTGCGATGACAGTTGATTGTAATGCAAGAATGGTTCATGCTGATCCTGAGGAAGGGTGTGCAATGGCAGTAGCTGAGGCAGCTCGAAATATTATTTGCTCTGGAGGTGTTCCTTCTGCAATTACTAATTGTTTAAATTTCGGAAACCCCTATAATCCAGAGGTTTATTGGCAGTTTGTTGGTGCTGTTAAAGGTATGGGCAAAGCATGTAGAAAGTTTAGCACTCCAGTTACTGGAGGCAATGTTTCTTTTTATAATCAATCTAATGTAGATGGGAATGAGGTTCCTGTCTTTCCGACTCCTACTATTGGAATGTTAGGTGTAGTTGAGAATAAGAAACATATCACTTCTTTAGCCTTTAAAGGAAAATCTGATTTGGTTTATCTTATTGGCAAGTGTGAAAATAATATCTCAAGTTCCGAATATTTAGCATCTTATCATAAGATAAAAGAATCTCCAGCTCCTAATTTTGATTTAGATATAGAGTATGATATGCAGTCTTCTATTAAGAAATTAATTAGAGCAGGAGTTGTTGAATCTGCGCATGATGTAGCTGATGGGGGATTGTTTATTGCTTTATTAGAGAGTTCTTTTACTAATAATGTAGGCTTCGAAATTGTGAGTTCTTCTGAGGTGAGAGAAGATGCTTTTTTATTTGGAGAAGCACCATCTAGGGTAATAGTATCAGTAACAGAAACAGGGGAGGATGCTTTCTTGGATGTTCTAAGAGATAATAATACTCCCTTTATGTTATTAGGACATGTAACACAGGGTAGAATAACTGTTGATGATAAAAATTTTGGAACGATTGATGACTACAGAAAAATCTATTATAATGCTTTGGAAAATAAATTAAACATCTAGATAATATACAATAAACATGAAAAATATTTATTTAATCATTTTGGTGTCATTATTAAATTCCAGTATTAATGCTCAGACCTCATTGACTACAGCAGTTGATTTCACGGTAATAGATATACATGGAGAGACATATAGTTTATTTGAATTGTTAGATTCTGGTAAGTATGTTATTTTAGATTTCTTTTTTACAACATGTGGTCCATGCCAAGCTTCTGTTCCTATATTAAATCAAGCTTATAGTGATTATGGTTGTAATACTAGTCAGGTTTTTTTCATAGCAATTGATAATGGTGATTCTGATGCTGAAGTCTTACAGTATGAGGATGATTTTGGTGGTCTTTTTCCTGCTGTAAGCGGTAATGATGGAGGAGGGAATGAAGTTGTTTCTTCATATGGAATCTCTGCTTATCCTACAGTTGTTTTAATTCATCCTGACAGGACTATTCTTGAACAAGATATTTTTCCGGTAAGTAACATTACAACCGCATTACCTAGTGCAGGATTAAATACTGCTTTATGTGATACTTCAGGTACCACAGCAATAGTTGATGAATATCTACAGAATAAAGCTCAATTTATTTACGATTGCTTAGGAAGAGTATGGGATACCTCATTTGAAAATCTTCCGAAAGGGGTGTATATTATAAATGGAAAGAAAGTGCTTAGATACTAATTTTTAATTCTTTAAAAATTAATTATTAGTTTAGCATTAATTTGTCTTGCTGTAAGGTAATTAGGAACAGCATATTCTCTTCCTGTGATATCAGATATCCATAGATAAGATACGGTATTATTAATATCTAGTAGATTAAATATTTCTGCGCTTATCCATATATTATTAAAGATATTCAACCATTTTATTTTACTTCTTTTACTCTCTGCTTTTAGTATTGCTGAGAAGCCAATGTCCACTCTTCTGTAATCAGGTATTCTTAATATATCTTGATGTTTTTCTGAATTTGGTGGCCCAAATGATAGTCCTGTTCCGTACACTAGATTTAGGTGCATCTTGTAATTTGGGTTGTTTGGTATATAATCCTGAAAAAACATAGAAAAGTTAATCCGTTGGTCAGTTGGTCTAGGAATGTAGCCAATTTCAACTAAATTACCATTGTCATCTACTTCGGCATCTCCTAGAATATCTTCTTCTGTTTTCATAATAGATAGACTCGCCCAGCTTTCCACGCCACTTACAAATTCTCCATTTATTTTCATGTCAATCCCATTGGCATATCCATTGGATAGATTATTTGGTAAATATTGAATACGGACATTGTCTACTTTATAAGGTATTAGGTTTTCTAGTTTTTTGTAATATATTTCGGTTATCCATTTAAAGGGTCTTCCCCAACTGTAGAATAGATAATCTGTTCCTAGAACATAGTGAGTAGATTTTTGTGATTGTATATTATTTTTTATTTCACCTTCAGTTGTTCTTAATTCTTTGTAGAATGGAGATTGGTAATAGATACCACTTGCTGCACGTAATACTATATCATTCTTCCAAATAGGAGCATATGCAAGCGATATTCTAGGACTCATAATTAACTCTTCATTAAAAGTCCAGTAGCTCCCTCTTGTACCTGCATTGATTGTAAGAGTTCCGATATCTTTAGAGATTTGCATATATCCTGAGTTTCTGTAGGAAGAAATATTAATATTTGTTTTTAGAAGATTGCTCATGATTATTTGCTGGTTTGGATTAGCATTATTGCCAATATTATCTTCGGGGTGTGGAAGGTTAAAAAAAGCAGAGTCAATTAAGTTCCATTCACTTATCTTATCTTTTATCTCTTCTTTCTGGATTCTAATTCCCCAATCAAATTCTAGAGATTCTTTTGTGTAATTTCCTTTGTGTGATAGATTTTTGACATTTGCATTTAAGTTATTCCGTGCATGATTGATGTATTTTCCAACACCTCTATTAAAAGCAATATCTCCAAAATCATCTGAACCTATGTTGTTTTCTAGTTGGTATAACCAGTATTCCCCAAGAATATCAAAATTCTCTTGTTCAAATGTCTGAAATGCTGATGCTGTAAATTGTATTTGCAATGCATTATTAGGTTTATAGCTTGTATTTAATGCGCCAAAATATGTCTCATATTTATCTACTTCTTGACCTTCAAAATAAATTTTAAGTTTTAATGCTTCATTTACTGTGCCAAATTCAGTCTCTCTATTTTTTGGAATCATCCGGTATTCATTCTTGCTAATATTTCCTAGGAAACTGATTTTCCAATTAGTATTTATCTCATAGTTTATGAAAGCTTGGAGATCAGAAAATCTTGGAATATAATCTGCTTCAGTATCTAAAGAGTTAAGTAGATATTGACTTGTTTTATGTCTTGCTCCAACTAGGTAAGAGAGTCTTCTGTTCTGAGTTATAGCTTGAAAATATGCAGATCCTCCTAATAGACTTAATTGTAGGCTTCCTAAAGTTTCTCTTGGTTTTTTGTAAGTAATATCTAATACTGAAGACATTTTGTCTCCATATTTTGCGCCAAATCCACCCGCTGAGAATAATATGCTGCCTACCATATCGGTATTAACAAAGCTCAATCCTTCTTGTTGTCCAGATCTAATTAAGAATGGTCGATATACTTCGATCCCATTGACATATACTAGATTCTCATCAAAATTACCTCCTCTAACTGAATATTGAGAGCTGAGTTCATTAGCAGAACTCACTCCAGGTAAAGTCTTAAGTATAGCTTCTACGCCACCACTACTGCCAGGTAGGATGCTTACATGTTTAGGTTTAATTCTACTAAAGCTTTCTTTTCTGTTTTTCTGGTCAGTTATTATGACATCTTCTAATAATGTAGATGATGATTTTAGTTGGATATCTAAGGTATATATTTGTCCTTTTTTTAGCATAGGTATTCTTATTTTCTCCATTTGGTGGCCAATAAAACTATATGCAATTACTATAGATTTATTGGCAGGCACCTGTATGCTGTATCTACCATTTATATCAGAGGTTGATCCTTTGCTATGATTTAATATTGATATATTTACTGATTGTAGACTATTGTTTTTTTTATCAGTAATGTGACCATTAATAGTCTGGCTATAGATTGTAGAAGATAGTAATATAGATAATGTAATTAGATGTACTTTATGCATAGATTGCAAAAATAGAATTATGTAGCTTAAATAACTTCAAAATGTAAGAGTTATTATATTTATTTGGTTAATAACTATATTATAGTTATTTTTAGAATCTTATCTTTATAAGATAAATCTTCTGCTGATATATATCTTTTTTGTTTGAATATACCCTTGAATAATTAGATGAACTTCAGCTTAAACTCTATGTTATAGGTGCTTATTTTACTTATTTATAGCATTTAGTAATGATAGAGAGATATAAGAAAGAATTAAATGGAACAGATACTTGTTTTGTGTACTGGTAATTCTTGCCGTTCTCAGATGGCAGAGGGTTTGCTGTATAGTTTTACGAGAAATATAAAAGTCTTTAGTGCAGGGACTAAGCCTGAGCCGGTTAATCCATATGCAATAAGAGTAATGCATGATATAGGGATTGATATTTCAAGGAATACTTCTAATCATGTTAATGAATATGCTGATATTGATTTTGATTATGTGTTTACGGTCTGTGATAATGCAAAAGCCATTTGTCCTGTTTTCCCTAGAGCAAGAAAAATGATTCATCAAGAATTTCCTGACCCGGCTTTAGCTATAGGCACAGATTATGAGAAGTTAAAGGTTTATATTGCAGTGAGAAATCAGTTACAAGATTATTTTAAGGCTTTTATTGAGGATAATTTATTTAATATGTAAAATCAGCTTTATAGTTTGCAGTGTTCCCAACATTATCGACAACCTTCAAGATAAAGGTATGGTCTCCAGTAATTATATTTTCTTGTATGTCCCAACGCAGTAGATTTCTTTTATGGTCGTAGTCCATTAGTATCCATTTCCCATCTATTTCGCCTCGATAGTACTTTATTCCACTATGTATATCTTTAATATTTAGCTTGATTGTCTTTTGTGTAGTTAATATCTTTCCTGGAGATATATTAATTGGTATTATTTCAGGCTTTATAGTATCAGTTACAATGCAAAAGTCGCCAAACTCCTTAGTTTTGGTTT
>Ga0315315_10006062_pt1 | contig 11152 bp, 9 predicted proteins | sample M140m3416metaG_FD_203699 | JGI IMG/M metagenome (GOLD analysis project Ga0315315, IMG submission 203699) | Ammonia-oxidizing marine archaeal communities from Monterey Bay, California, United States - M1 40m 3416 | ecosystem: Environmental > Aquatic > Marine > Intertidal zone | place: USA... | reverse complement strand
GTTTGAGAGCTCCTTTATATTTTCAACAATTACTTTATTATCAATGGATTCTTTATTCCACATTCCAAAGAAAGATTTCATGATTTTACCAATATGTATTACAGCTGCTTCTTTGTCTTCTTCCTTTTTTAGCTTACAAGCCTCTTCTATCAAGAGCTCAATTTTTTTCCCATAATGTCTGTACCTGATCTTACTTTTTGGATAATGAAGTCTATCTGAGGCATCACCTTTTGATTTTTTTTCTGGTTTAGGGAATGGGCTGTCAATATCAAGTGAGTAGTCTGACATAATATATAAATCATCCCATAACTTAGCTTCTAACTCGCTTTGGTCCCCTAAGCTTGGGTGAGTTACCTTCATCATATCAACTAAAGTTTTTGATAACTCATTTCTTTTTTCTTTTTCTTTTATCCCATTTATATGATCAACAAGCTTATGAAAATTTCTTCCATATTCTCTCAAGATTAGGTCGGTTCTAGTAGTATTATATTCCATATTATTTTTTTTCAAAACTAAGTAATTTTTTCATCAATTAAGTATTAGATTGACCTACTTATTTTTTACATGAAATATTTAGAAGATTTAAATCAAAATCAAAAAGAGGCAGTTATTCATGAAAATGGACCATGTCTTGTCATAGCAGGTGCTGGGTCTGGAAAGACAAGAGTCCTTACCTATAGGATTGCTCACCTGATAAGTAGTGGTGTAGACCCTTTCTCAATACTTGCTCTAACCTTTACAAACAAAGCTGCAAAGGAGATGAAGAAAAGGATTGAGAAGATTGTTGGTACTGAAGCAAGAAGTTTATGGATGGGAACTTTCCACTCTATTTTTGCTAGAATTCTCCGCTCCGAGGGATATAAATTAGGATACCCACCAAACTTTGTGATTTATGATACTCAAGATTCTAAATCTCTTATTAAATCCATAGTTAAAGAATTAAACCTTGATCCAAAAATATATAAGGAGAACTTCGTCTTAATAGGATTTCTAATGCAAAAAATAGATTGATATCATATACTGATTATGCTAATAATCCGATATTACAGGAGGAGGATGCTTCTTCTCTAAGACCAAAAATTTCTGAGATATATAGAATGTATGTTAAGAGATGCTTTAAATCACAGGCAATGGATTTTGATGATTTACTTTTCAATACTAATATCCTTTTTTCAGAACATGTAGATTTACTAAATAAATACCAACAACTCTTCCAACATGTTTTGATTGATGAATTCCAAGACACTAATTATTGTCAATATTTGATAACAAAGAAATTAGCTGCTGTCCACAGAAATATTTTTGTGGTTGGTGATGATGCACAATCTATTTATGCATTTAGAGGAGCTGAGATAAGAAATATTTTAAAATTTGAAGATGATTTTGATGAATTGAAAACCGTTAAGTTAGAACAAAATTATAGATCAACTAAAACAATTGTAAAAGCTGCTAATTCTGTAATTGAAAATAATAAGTCTAAGATTAGCAAGGAGGTCTGGACAGAAAATGAAGATGGTGAGTTAATATCTCTTAGGAAGTCATTCTCAGATAATGATGAGGGTAAAATGGTATCTAATTTGATTTTTGAAGAAAAAAATAAAAATCAGTTATCAAACTCAAAGTTTGCAGTCCTTTACAGGACAAATAGCCAGTCAAGATCAATTGAAGAATCTTTGAGGAGGATAGGTCTTAAGTATAAAGTATTTGGGGGTCTTTCTTTCTACCAGAGGAAAGAAGTAAAAGATATCTTGGCTTATTTAAGATTTTCTATAAATCAAAACGATGAGCAGTCATTTAGAAGAATTATTAATTTTCCAAGAAGAGGTATTGGACTCACTTCAGTTAATAAAATCATTACTGTTTCTAACAAGGAGGAGAAAAGTTTATGGGAGATTATTTTAAATTCTGAAAAATATTTAGACAATAGAATTTTAAACCTATTAACTCCATTTGTTGATTTAATATCATCATTTAAGAATTTTGCAAAAAGTAATGATGCCTACTCCTCAGCTTCTCATATAGCTTCAAACTCAGGTCTTCTTAAAGAGTTATGGGATGACAGAAGTATTGAAGGTATCAGCAGATATGAGAATGTCCAAGAGTTATTAAACTCTATTAAGGAATATGTAGATAATGAAGAAAACAAAGAAAAAAGCTTAGATAATTTTTTACAAGAAATTTCTCTTATGACAGATCAAGACCAAGAAGAAAATCAGGATGATGAATATGTTTCCTTAATGACAATTCACATGGCAAAAGGTCTCGAATTTCCAGTAGTTTTCATTGTAGGAGTGGAAGAGGATTTATTTCCATCTCAAATGATGATTTCATCTAGGGAGGACTTAGAGGAAGAGAGAAGGTTATTTTACGTTGCTATTACAAGAGCAATGAAAAAATTATACATTACCTATTCTAAAACAAGATATAGATATGGATTGCTCAAAGATTGTGAGAAGAGTAGGTTCATTAAAGAGATTAGTCCTATCTATATTGACGGAGAGATTAAGAATATAAATAAATCCTTTGTCAAAAATGTTATTAGAGAGAAGACAAGGAACTTATCTCCTATAAAAAAAGTTATAGAAAATAAAAACTCAGAATTTAAGTCAAGTTCAATAAGTGATTTAAAAGTTGGTTTAAAAGTTAAACATCCAAACTTTGGCTTTGGTGAAATTTTGATGATAGATACTGATAATAATCAAAATAAGGCAGTTGTAAAATTTAAAACTGTTGGAGAAAAGACTTTACTATTAAATTTTGCTAAATTAGAAATCATATAATAATGAATGTTTTAGGAATTGACATTGGTGGATCTGGAGTTAAAGGTGCAATTGTTGACACCAAATCTGGACTATTAATTTCTGAAAAAATTAGATTCCCAACACCTGATAACCCTACGCCAAAGAAAGTTTTAGATGGAATTAAGTTAAATATTATTGATGAATTTAAATGGGAAGGAAATATTGGCTGTGGTTTTCCTGGGGTTGTAAAAAAAAATAAGGTTTATTCTGCTGCTAATATTCAGAAGAAATGGGTTGGAGTAAATATAAAAAAGAAATTTTATAAAAAATTTAATTTGAAGTGTGATGCATTAAATGACGCAGACGCTGCTGGAATATCTGAGATAGCATTAAATAAAAAGGTGAAATCTAAAGGAACCGTATTAGTTATTACGGTTGGGACAGGTCTTGGTACTTCTATGTTTATAGATGGCAAACTAATACCAAACTTTGAATTAGGTCATCTTAAAATGTATGGAGATTGTGCAGAGAAATATGCTTCAAACCTAGCTAGGAAAAAATTAAATCTTTCTTGGAAAGAGTGGACTGCCAGATTTAATGAATACCTAGCATATGTTGAATTTTTATTTTCACCTAGTCAAATTGTTTTTGGAGGTGGAATAAGCAAATATTTTGATGAATTTGGACCTAAATTAAAATCTAAGTGTAAAATAATTCCCGCTAAAAACAGAAATAATGCTGGTATAATAGGAGCTGCAATATCTTTTAAGTAATTTAATTTTTATATCCTTCATCATCTTTTAATGATTTCTCTTGGCATTTGTTTGCAAGAAAATCACACCTCTCATTTTCTATATTTCCATCATGTCCTTTGACCCAGATAAACTTTATATTGAATTTCTTATAAAGAGGAATAAATCTTTTCCATAAGTCAATATTTTTTTTTTTAATGAAATTTTTTTTCTCCCAATTCCATATCCATCCTTTTTCAACTGATTCTACAACATACTTTGAATCGGAGTAAATTATAATATTCATTTTATCTGTCTTCACCTCTTCAAGTGCCTTGATAACTGCTAATAATTCCATTCTATTATTAGTTGTTAAATTATAACCTTGACTTAATTCTTTTCTTTTGTCTTTATGAATCATCACAACTCCGTATCCTCCTGGTCCAGGATTACCTCTACTTGAACCATCTGTATAGATTTCAATCATTTTTGAGAGAGAAAATAGTCAATAGCAAACTCGTACCCTTTAAGACCTAATCCTGATATTATTCCTTTGCAGACATCACTCAAAAAACTTTTTTTTCTAAATTCTTCTCTTGTCAAGATATTAGATATGTGTACCTCTATGGCTGGTGTTTCTACTGATGCTATTGCATCTCTTAGTGCTACTGATGTGTGAGTAAAACCTCCCGCATTAATAATAATACCATCATAAGAAAATCCAATCTCTTGAATTTTCTCAATTAATTCTCCCTCGTGATTAGATTGAAAAAATTCTAAGTCAATATTTGAGAATTTATCCTTGATAGTCTGAAAATATTCTTCAAAAGAAGTATCTCCATATATTTCTTTTTCTCTTATACCTAGTAAATTTAAATTTGGGCCGTTAACTATAATTAATTTCATGATTGTATAAATTTAATCTAAAAAAAGGATTTTATGTGGGAGTACGAGGTAAATGAATTTAAAAACTATCTTAAATTAGAAAGGTCATTATCATCAAATTCAATTGATGCTTACCTTCTTGATATAAGAAAACTCACTTCTTTTCTTTCTGATAATTATAGCCAGGAATTCAAACTTAATAGCGTAGATATACCAGTAATTGAGTCATTCATCAAGTATCTTTTTAAGGGTGAAAAATCTACATATTCTCAAGCAAGAATAATTTCTGGATTAAAATCTTTTTTTAATTATTTATTATTAGAAGAAAAAATTGAATTAAATCCTATGGAGTTAATAGATGCTCCGAAATTAGTAAGGAAACTTCCTGAGACATTAAATGTTAATGAAATTGAACTATTAATTGAAAATATAGATTTAGATTCTAACGAGGGAATAAGAAATAGAGCAATAATTGAGACGTTGTATAGCTGTGGGTTAAGAGTATCTGAACTTGTAAATTTAAAAGTTCAAAATTTATTTTTGGATATTGGTTTTATTAAAGTTTTGGGAAAGGGAATGAAAGAGAGGTTAGTGCCAATAGGTGACAAAGCCTCTAAATATATAAATAATTATATAAAGGATTCTAGGTTAAAAATTAAAATTAGAGATGGGTTCGAAGGCTTTTTGTTTATAAACAGAAGAGGAAAAAATCTAACTAGAAATATGATATTTATAATTGTTAAAGACCTTGCAAAAAAAGTTGGCATCCATAAAAATATTAGCCCACACACATTTAGGCATTCTTTTGCTACACACCTTATTGAAGGAGGAGCCGACCTAAGGGCTGTCCAGGAAATGCTAGGACATGAGTCAATAACTACAACTGAAATCTATACACATCTAGATAGGAATTATTTAAAGGAAGTAGTTAAAAAATTTCACCCAAGGAGTTGATTCTATTATTATATTTGCGAGATGTATAAATTGCTTATCAGACCTATATTTTTCATTTTCAACCCTGAATTTATACATAACATATCGCTATCTCTTGTAAACTTCTTGTATTTTATACCTGGAATTAAATTCATTTCTAAAAAAGTATTTTGTTTTGAAGATGATAAGTTATCATTTGAGTTAGAAAATATAAAATTCAAAAATAAAATTGGATTAGCTGCAGGGTTTGATAAAAATGGAAAGCATTTAGATGTTTTAGAAACTTTTGGATTTGGTCATGTTGAAGTTGGAACTGTAACTCCTAAACCTCAGTCAGGAAATGAAAAGCCTAGATTATTTAGATTATCTGATGATAGAGCACTTTTAAATAGAATGGGTTTTAATAATGATGGAGTTGAGGCTGTAATAAAAAGATTAAAGAAGTATAAAGGGAAGATGGTTATAGGGGCAAATATTGGAAAAAATAAGATAACCTCTAATGAAAAGGCGGTTGATGATTATCTATTTTGTTTCAAAAAATTAAGAGATTATGTTGACTATTTTACTATAAATATTAGCTCTCCAAACACACCTGACTTAAGAGAATTACAATCAAAATCAAATCTTAACATATTAATAAGTCAAATTCAATCAGAAAACAGAAAGAAAAGCAAAATTCCAGTTTTTATTAAAATAGCTCCGGATTTAGACATAGGAGAGGTTGAGGATATAATTAAGGTTTGTGAAAATCATGAAATAAATGGCATAATAGCTACGAATACTACTATATCTCGTGATAGTATTAAAAATAAAAAGATTAATCAAATGGGAGATGGAGGTATAAGTGGTAGGCCAATTTCTAGTAAATCAAATAAGATAATTAGTTATATTAAAAAATCATCGAGACTAAAAATAATTGGGGTTGGGGGAGTATTTGATATTAATGACTTCCATAATAAAATTGATTCTGGAGCTGACCTCGTTCAAGTTTATACGGGTTGGATATATGAAGGTCCAGGTATGATTAAGAGAATAAATAAGGCTATTTTAGAAATAGAATGATTAAATTAAATTATTATAAAATAAAGTAAATGGTTGAAAGTTCATTTAATTCTGACTACTATGAAGATGATGAAAATAAAAAATCATTTTTGAGTAAAATAAAGTTAGTTACTGGGGCTACCTCATTAGTTTTCTCATTCATTATTCTTTTCTCATTAATATCATATTTTTTTACTGGTTTTGATGACCAAGATTTAATTAACTCTGGTGTATCTTTCTCTGCCTTTGGTGAGGAAGCTAAAAATTGGTTAGGTGTCTTTGGTGCATTTACTGGACATTATTTTATGTATACTTTCTTTGGTGTTTCATCATTTATTTTAGTTCCAGGCCTTATAATAATTTCATTTGAATTTCTATTCAGTATTAAGTTGTTCCCCCTCAGTAAGACTTTTATCCTATCAATGTTTTTCATTATTTGGATTTCTACTACAATGGGATTTTTTTTAAACCTATTTCCTGAAAGTTTTATTCTTAGAAATTACACAGGTGGGATAGGTTATAGCTTGGCTATCTTCCTCGATAATTTGTTAGGATATTCCTCTATATTAATATTACTTCTATCATTATTTATTTTTGTTGTTTTTTACTTTGATTTATACTCATTTAATTTCATGTCATCTTCTAAATCAAATACAAAAGATGAATTTGATACTACTCATATCCAGACTACTGAGGATACTATCATAGCTGATTACCCTGAAGAAGAAGAGGAAGATGAGGGAATAGATGTAGCTGAAGACGAAGTAATAATAACAGATAAAGTTGAAACAAACGAGAAGATAAAAGATATAAAAATAAATAAGGAGATTAGTGAAGAAGAAGATTTAGAACTTAAAGTAGAAGAGACTTTAGATGAAAAAACCTCATCAGCTAAAATAGGAAATGTATATGACCCAGAATTAGATTTATCTAATTATAAATATCCTAAAGTTGATCTTTTAAATGAGACAACTAAGGAAAAAATTCAGGTGACTAAAGACGAATTAACCTCAAATAAAAATAGAATCATTGAGACCCTTAAAAACTTTAAGATAGATATAGCTAAAATCAAGGCAACAATTGGTCCAACGGTTACACTTTATGAAATTGTTCCAGAAGCTGGTGTCAAAATATCTAAAATTAAAAATTTAGAAGATGATATAGCACTTAGCCTTTCTGCATTAGGAATAAGGATAATTGCCCCAATTCCTGGAAAAGGAACTATTGGTATTGAGGTCCCAAATAAAAACAGAGAGATAGTTAGTCTTAGATCTGTCATGAGAACTGAAAAGTTTATAAAAAATGATTTTGAGTTGCCTCTAATTCTTGGAAAAACTATTTCTAATGAAGTCTTCCTTGCAGATCTTACTAAAATGCCTCATGTACTTGTTGCAGGAGCGACTGGCCAGGGAAAATCAGTCGGTTTAAATGTTATGTTATCATCATTATTATTTAAAAAACATCCTTCAAGTTTAAAATTTGTTTTAATTGATCCTAAGAAAGTAGAGTTATCTTTATTTAATAAAATCGAGAAACATTTTCTTGCCAAACTTCCTGATGCTGAGGAACCAATAATTACTGAAACTAAAAAGGTAGTTCACACATTAAATTCATTATGTACTGAAATGGATGTTAGATACAATTTACTTAAAGACGCACAAGCAAGGAATTTAAAAGAATACAATAAGAAATTTATTAATAGGAAACTCAATCCAAAAGAGGGTCATAGATATTTACCATATATAGTTTTAGTAATTGACGAATTAGCTGACTTAATGATGACTGCTGGTAAGGAAATAGAGACCCCTATTGCTAGGTTAGCTCAACTTGCTAGAGCGATTGGGATTCACTTAATAGTTGCTACTCAAAGACCTTCAGTTAATGTTATTACCGGTGTTATTAAGGCAAATTTTCCAACTAGAATATCATTTAAGGTTACATCAAATATGCATTCAAGAACTATATTAGATTCGAAAGGTGCTGAACAACTTGTAGGAATGGGTGATATGTTATTTTCTCCTGGATCTGATATTATTAGATTACAATGTCCATTTGTTGATACCCCTGAAATTGAAAAAATTTGTGATCATGTTGGTGCTCAGAGAGGTTATGCTTCTGCATACTTATTACCTGAATACATTGATGAAAATGAGAAACAAATTTCGGATATTGATTTGACAGATAGAGATCCTCTTTTTGAGGATGCAGCAAGGTTGATAGTTAGTTCTCAGACAGGGAGCACTTCACTTTTGCAAAGAAAATTAAAACTAGGATATAATAGGGCTGGAAGGTTGACTGATCAGCTTGAAGTTGCAGGGATAGTTGGTCCCTCAGAAGGTAGTAAACCTAGAAAGGTTTTGATTCAAGATGAATATGCTTTAGAAAAATTACTTAATGAATTAGGATAAATTTATTAATATTGGTGTATGAGAATTTATTTTTTATTTTATTTTATTTATTTAATTTCTTTTTCTTCCTACTCACAAGAAGATAAGAAGGCAGTAGATCTATTAGATATGATGAGTGAAAGGTACAAGAAAATGGAAGGCTTTACCTCATCATTCACTTATATAATGAATAATTTATCAGAAAATATTGCTGATTCTTTTCAAGGAAAAATTTCAGTGAAAGAAGAGATGTATGTCCTTTTCATTGAAGGTCAAAAGATTATCAATGATTCAGAAACCGTATGGACATATCTTGAGGATTTAAATGAAGTTACTATTTCAGAATTTGATGCTGAAGAACAAGAACTATCATTAAATAATATATTTGAGATATATAAGTCTGGATTCTCTTTTAAATTTTTAGGAGAGGAAAAAAATATCAGGTTAGTTGAAATATATCCTGATGATCAAGAAAAATCTTATTTTAAAATATTGTTTAAAATTGATTCCGATGGATTACTTAGTAGTTTTTCAGTATTTGATAAGTCTAATAGTACATTTGTTTATATGATAAATGATTTTAAAGAAGAGAGTCTAGAAAATAATTTATTTACTTTTATTCCTGAAGATTATCCAGAAATTGAAGTCATAGATTTTAGATAAAATGAATTATGATCAAATTTGTTATGAAATTAAAAATAAAGGATCATATCTCTGTGTTGGATTAGACTCTGACTTAAATAAAATACCTAAGTATCTCTTAAAATATGATGATCCTATTTTTGAGTTCAATAAGATAATTATAGATAATACCAAAGATTTAGTTGTTGCCTATAAACCAAATCTAGCCTTCTACGAAGTCAACGGATCACAGGGAATGAGAACTCTTAAGAAAACCTTAGACTATATCCCTAAAAATATTTTTAAAATTGCAGATGCAAAAAGAGGAGATATAGGTAATACATCTTTAATGTATGCCAGAACATTTTTTGAGACATTTAATTTTGATGCTATAACCTTGTCACCTTATATGGGCAGAGATAGTATTGATCCTTTTCTAGAATTTAAAGATAAATGGGCTATTATATTGGCTTTAACCTCTAATAAAAGCGCTAAGGATATTCAGTCAATAAAAAATTCAAATGGAGAACAGCTGTATGAGTCCATAATTAAAAATTCAACAGAATGGTCATCAAAAAAGAATATGATGTACGTGGTAGGAGCAAATAGAGAAGATGATTTATTAAATATAAGAAAAATTATTCCTGATAATTTCTTGCTTATTCCTGGAGTTGGTGCTCAAGGTGGTGATCTAAAAAAAATCAGTAATTTAGGCATGAATAAAAATTGTGGAATAATAGTTAATGTTTCAAGAAGTATTATCTATTGTGATGACTCTATAAACTTTGGTCAAGAGGTTAGGCTATCAGCCATGAAGGTTAAGAATCAGATGCAAGAGATATTATTTTCCAGTCGTATTATATGAGTTCTAAATATCAAGTTTTATTATTTTACTCTTACTCAAGAATTCTAGATCCAGTTAAATTTAGAGATAATCATTTGAGATTTTGTATAGAAAATAATATTGTTGGAAGAATAATAATATCAGATGAGGGTATAAACGGAACAGTTTCTGGTAAGGTAAGAGACTGTAAAAAGTATATTAATAAAATTAATAGTTATAAGATATTTAATGATATTGAGTTTAAGGTAGATTTCGCAGAAAAGAATGTCTTTAAAAAAATTAATGTAAGAGTTAAAAACGAGATAGTTAATTCTGGTATAAAAAATAAAAAGATAATTAACAGAAAAGGGGATTATATAGAACCATCAGAATTCCGATCTATACTTGAAAATAACCTAGATGATGTATCTATATTAGATGTTAGGTCAAATTATGAACATGAAATAGGTAAGTTTAAAAATGCAGTAACTCTAAACATTGATAATTTTAGAGATTTCCCTAATGTAATTGATGACATTAAGGATAAGATTAATCCAAATAAAAAAATAATTACTTATTGTACTGGAGGAGTTAAGTGTGAGAAAGCAAGTGCTTATCTTAAGGAAAAAGGATATAAAAATGTTTATCAACTACATGGTGGAATAATTAAATATGGTATTGAAGAAAAAGGAAAAGATTTTGAAGGTAAATGTTATGTATTTGATAATAGGATTGTTAAAGATGTTAACAAGGTAAACCCTAAAGTTATTGGTAAGTGTTATGTTACTGGTAAAAAGGCTGATAGAATGGTGAATTGTGCAAATGTAGATTGTAATAAGCATTTTCCATTAAGTGACAAGGGAGGAAAAATATATAAAGGATGCTGTTCAAGTAAGTGTTTAGAATCAGAAAATGTTAGGAAATTTGATGGAACTGGTTTTTATCAAAAACAGTTAAACGGTTACAATCCTTATCATACTTTAAAACCTT
>Ga0315315_10006061_pt1 | contig 11152 bp, 13 predicted proteins | sample M140m3416metaG_FD_203699 | JGI IMG/M metagenome (GOLD analysis project Ga0315315, IMG submission 203699) | Ammonia-oxidizing marine archaeal communities from Monterey Bay, California, United States - M1 40m 3416 | ecosystem: Environmental > Aquatic > Marine > Intertidal zone | place: USA... | reverse complement strand
AAATTTGAAGCTGAAAGTAACTTTGGACAAAATCACATGGAATTCTTTAATGTATAAATTCTTCGGATTATTTTTTGTTTTAATTTCTTTTAATCTTTTCTCTCAAGAAATACCTGACTACAAAGGTGAATATGTTTTTACTAATTCTCGAGTCTCTATGAAGGGAATTAGAGAGCTTATTTCCCATGAAGAAGATGGAAAAAGAACTATTCAATTCAATGCAAAATTTCCACTTGGAAGAATAAAGATTATTTCAGATTTCACTGAAGATAATAATATCATGACCTCTACTAGATATTATGTTGATGCCAAGTGGACCCTGCTTTCAGACAAAAGAACTTTAAATTTTGATCAAGACTCAGGAATCATAAGCTCTAAAGGAAAGTTTGAATGGAGCCAAGCATTATTAAAAAATGAAAACGTATTTGATCCATTGAATGTTCAAATTCAAATTAGAAAAAATGTTATTGCAGGTCTTAAAGAATTTTCATTAATGCTGCCAGATTTAAAAACGGGAGCAATCGAAGCAAATAACTACGAGGTTATCGACAATGGAAGCTTTGAAGTTGGCGGCACTAACTATCCTTGCGTTATTGTAGAAAGAATTAGGCTTCAGGATGACAGAACTACGCGCTACTTTCTTGCGCCAGATCTTGATTACTTAATTATAAAAGTTGAGGATGAGGATCAAGATGGAGACACCATGCTTGAACTAAAAAAACTATATTAAGTTTTTGGAAGTGTGACCCCCGTTTGCCCTTGATATTTTCCACCCCTGTCCTTATAACTTACTTCACAATCTTCATCTGATTCAAAGAAGATCATTTGAGCAACACCTTCGCCAGCATATATTTTTGCAGGTAAATTGGTGGTATTTGAAAATTCTAATGTAACATGCCCTTCCCACTCAGGCTCTAAGGGGGTAACGTTAACAATAATTCCGCATCTTGCATATGTGGACTTACCTAAGCAGATCGTTAATACATTTCTAGGAATGCGAAAATATTCTACTGTCCGAGCAAGAGCAAAGGAATTCGGCGGGATGACACAAACGTTTGAAGTTATATCAACAAAACTATTATCATCAAATACTTTAGGGTCAACCGTTGCTGAGTGGATATTTGTGAAAACTTTAAACTCATTCGCACAGCGCACATCATAGCCAAAGCTAGAGACTCCATATGAGATAAGCTTTTCACCCCTGTCATCAACTCGCACCTGATTTTCAGAAAAAGGCTCAATCATCCCTGCAGATTTAGCCATTCGTTTAATCCATACATCTGGTTTAATAGACATTAAATAATAATCCTCCCTTGGATAGCTCGCGCAATAGTGTTGCCGTCGACATACTCTAACTCTCCTCCAATAGGAATGCCATAGGAAATTCTCGAAACTTTTACGCTCTCAAGATGATCGTTAATAAAGGATGCTGTCGCGTCACCCTCAACTGTTGAGCTTGTTGCAAGGATTACTTCTTCAATATTTGCGCCTTGAATATGACGTAATAAATCTGGAATACCCAGATCATCAGGTGAGATACCGTCAATCGGTGAAAGGCGCCCCATTAAAACAAAGTATCTCCCTTTGAAGCCTCCTGTAGATTCGATGGCCAAAACATCTGAGGGACTCTCTACAACACAAAGACTGTATGAATCCCGAGATTCGTCACTGCAAATTTTACAAACAGATTCTGATGTCAATTGTCTACATACCTCACATCGTTGAATGGAATCGAGGCACTCTTCTAGCGTTTGCGCTAAATGCAAAGCTCCATCTTTATTTTTATCAAGCAAAAATAACGCCATTCGCTGAGCAGACTTCTTGCCAACTCCAGGTAAAATAGTTAATGCCTCTATTAGCTCATATAGCAAATCTTTGCTCATGGACTCACCTTCTTAATTGATTTATCAATAATTTTTCCATCAAACGAATCTAGAATATCTTTAACAGCCGCATTCTCGAGCAAAGCTTCTTTATCTTGATCTAGTTTGTTTTGTAGCCTCTCAGCCTCAGAAGCTGCAGGAGATGCTATCACCTCTCCGCTTTCAATTACTAACGAAATTTTTTGATTCAATTGAGTTGAAATAGCTTCTAAGAATTCTGTTTTTAACATTTCTGTTGGATTGATAATCTCATCAGATTTTTTTAAAGTAAGGATGCCTTCAGCAAAACTCACAAACTCAAACTCTGAAAAAACCTGGCTCACGAACATTGATAAATTTAGTGAATTGAATATTGAATTCCAACTTTTCATATCAAGCTCTGACGGCATACTTGTTCCATTCGCCACTGAGTTCTCTTGAGGCTCCTCAATAATTGAGACTTCTGAAGGCTTGGACACTGCTCTAGGGACCTCATCAGCTTCAACCATATTTTTTTTTGAAGTTGAAAGTTTTGGGGCTATTAATTTAGAATTTTTTTTTTCTATTTTTAGAGCTGCTCCCTCTGAAATAGGTTGAAAGGCAAGCATACGCAATATACACAATTCAAGTGCTTGCTTTGGATGCGGGTGCACATGGAATTTACTTAATGCATTTAAAGCAATTTCATAATGCAATTGAATAATTTGAGGCTCAATTCTATCTGCCAATTGCTGGATACCTTCATCTTCACTATCTTGAAGTTGTTGATGTAATGAGATTTTATGAAAAACTGAAATAATAATTTTTAAAACTTGTTCATACTCAACATTCAGTTCAGTAATTTTATTTAAGGCTATATAAGCGCCATCACCATCTAAAGCGGCCACATGATTCACGAGTTCAATAATATAAGATTGATCAATCGTTCCTAATAATGCCTTAACCTGATCTGACTGAAGTGCTCCATTGCCATGAGCAATAGCCTGATCTAAAAGGGTTAATCCATCTCTGATAGATCCTTGAGCAGAGTAAGCTATTAAGCCTAGCGATTCTTCGTCATATTTAATATTCTCCAGATCTAGTAGAGACTGAACATGGTCTCGAATTTGACTTTCTGGAATGATCTTAAGATTCAATTGCAGGCATCGAGACAAAACGGTCTTGGGAACTTTCTCCACCTCCGTTGTAGCCATCAAAAACATTACATGAGGCGGCGGCTCTTCCAAGGTTTTCAACAAGGCATTAAAACTACTTGAGGATAGCATGTGCACCTCATCAATAAGATAAATTTTGTACCGCGCATTTGATGGTTTGTATTGAACTGACTCTAGCAGTTCCCGCATATCATCAACACCAGTTCTTGATGCAGCATCAACTTCTAAAAATTCTATATGACGACCAGCTTTTATTTCTGCACAAGCGGTACATTCATTACAAGGTTCAGCTTGAGATTTATCACCTTTTTGACAATTAAGACATTTTGCAAAAACCCTAGCAATCGTAGTTTTGCCAACCCCTCGAGTACCGCTAAACATGTAGGCTTGGTGAAGTTTATTGTGTTTAATACTATTTTCTAGAGCTTTTAAAACATGCTCTTGTCCAACAACTTCAGAAAAGGTAGAGGGTCGATATTTTCTAGCTAAAACCTGGTATGACATATGAGTAAATCATACCATGTGATTTTACAAAATCCGTTCAATAATTTGAGTGCTAAATCCCCGATTAAAAAGAAATTGTTTTTGCTTCATCTTAGATTTGTAGTCAGTCGGTTTGATGCCTTTAAATTTCTTTCTTAATTCATTTTCAGCATTTTCCATCCAACCGTCATAAGCCTCAATTGCATTAGTAACGAACATAGAATCAACTTTTTTAGAATATAATTCCATCTCTATTTTTTTTGGTCCGAAACCTTTTCTCGCTCTTGCATTAAGATACATTTCTACAAACCGCTCATCATCAAGAATATTATTTAGCACAAGTTTATCCAGTGCTTCCTCGATGATGGGCATTGTTTCTGGGAAACGCTTATTGAGCTTTTGCATAAGCTCATGACGAGAATGCTCTCGACGAGAAACTAAATCGAGCGCTTTGTTGTATACAACTGCGAAAGTTTCTGAGGTCATTGCAAAGGCATAACTCTAGACTTGCCTTTGTTTTTTATAATCTTAACTCTTTGACCAACAGCAAAGCTGTAACCTCCTTCTTCTTGAATAATGGAAACTGTTTTGCCAGAATCCAAATCCAGCAATAACTCGATGGCAGGCTTCCTTGTTGCTGCATCTCCCATTTTTGAACCAACTGCAGAGCCAACTAAGGCACCCAACACTCCTGCAATATCTGATTCAGTCTCAGAATCAGTTACTGAAGCGCCTGCAATGCCGCCAATGATTGCCCCAGCCACGGCACCAGTGTCACCGTCGCCAGATAATATAACTCGATCGATTGAAACAACGGTTGCCAAAAAAACCGTCTGCATCCTTTGGGCATCAGAGCGATCAACTACCTCTGGTCGTAATGAGCTATAAGAACAGCTGACCATGAACATGGTAAATATAATGCTAAGAATTTTTTTAGACGTTGTCATGTTCTTTGGTCTCCTGCGTAAAGTTTTTTTCAAGCTCATCGGCAATTAAATAATAGGTTTTACCTTTGTGAAAACCATCAAGCAGTTTTACCTCGTATATAGAATCATTATATTTAGATGCCACAATCTCAATGCCATCATTTTTTTTCAAACGCACAAGATTTCTTCCATCGACAATAGAAAAAGTATCCCAAGTTTGAAATTTTCTACTTCTATGGGTGTGGTATGCATCACTTGATAAAAAATATACAACTTGACCGGTTCCAAATGAAGAGCTAAAAGAGGCATTCTTGACCAGTTGCCAAATCGAGCCTATAAGATCTATTTCCTGATCATCTGAAGTTTCTGCAAATGAATTTGGCACAAACAAAATTAAACTAAAAAGAAGTAAGTATTTTTTTGTATTAATCATATTATTTTGACGTTATTTTCAGAAGAAAGTTCATATATTCTAAACAAGATATATATATATTCCATACATGCTCATCCCTACCATTAAGATCCATGATCCTATAGCGCCCATAAGGCGATAAGGGGTACTTTCTCTAGAAATTGCCATTCCGTAAGCATGCAGGATTCTTAAGAGAAAAAAAGTAGAGCCTAATAAATGCAGTTTCCAATCAACAACACCCTGCATCTCAAGCAAAAATAAAAGGGCTAATGCTAAAGGCGCGTGCTCAACTAAATTGCCATGCGATCTTATGGATTGAAGTAATTCAGATGAGTCTCCCTCTCCAAGAAGAATATTAGTTTTTAATCTTGTTGTTCCAACTCTATAAGCTAAAAATATTGCAAGAATTGTTATTAGAGATGTATATAAAAGTGTAATTTCCATAATTGATAATTTATTTATTATGTTATTTTAATATTATCAGACAAAAGATTGGGAAATATATTAAAAAAAAATTAACCTTACATTAAAATACTTTTATGGATGCAATAACTAATCTTTTAACAAGAAATTCGCCCCGCGAATTAACCAACCCTATTCCATCTCAGGATGAGATGCATCAAATTTACAAAGCTGCTCTGCGAGCTCCGGATCACGCTTGGTTGAGGCCCTCTCGCTTTATTGAGGTAACTGGAAAAGGCTTGGAAAAACTATCCAAAGTATTTGTGGAATTTGCTACAAATGAATTTGAGGATGTAACACCGCTGCAGATGGAAAAATATGAATCTGCGCCATATAGAGCTCCAATGATAATTATTCTTGCAACTAAAATTACAGAGCATCCAAAAGTCCCTAAAACCGAGCAAATGCTCTCAACAGCAGCAGCAGCTGAAAATATTCTGCTGGCATTACATGCTAAAGGCTATGCCGGTATCTGGAGGACTGGAAAATTTGCATTTAACAAGAAAATGGCAAAATACCTTAATATAACTTCTGATCATGAGGTGATTGGATATTTATATGTTGGCACACCTTCGAGCAAAAATAAAAAAATACCAAAGCTAGATATAGCAGAATTTGTAACTCACTGGAATGCATAAATTTCTGGCCCTTTCCTTGAATTTTTCTTAAAAGTACCTAGATAAAAAGAGTAGATGCCATTTGGGTCTACGTTTTTTAACGCATATGCCATTTGGGTATGCACTTTTAGTCGCTACTAAGGAGGACTATACTATGGTACTTAATTTTACCGATCCGTTCCTAACAACTCGTGTGTTAGGTTTTGAAAGCCTGTTTGATAGATTGCAGAGATTCTCTGAAACCACAGAAAGATCTTCAAGCTATCCGCCATACAACATTAGAAGAGATCAAAACAAGATCTTTATTGATGTTGCTGTTGCTGGTCTGTCTCGTGAAGACCTCAACATTGAATTAGCAGAAGGCGTATTAACGATTGAGCATAAAGGCCCCAAAGCTGAATTGCTGAATGATTCGAATGAGGTTGTCTATCAAGGCATAGCTCAAAGAGCATTCAAGCAGCAATTTACTTTAGCAGAAAATGTTGAAGTGCATGGTGCTGATTTAGTTAATGGAATGTTAACTATTGCTTTGGAAAAGATAGTTCCAGATGCTCAAAAACCTCGTTCGATTGATATTAAAACACCTAAAATTTTAGGCAGTAAGTAAATCAATCAAACTGGATCGGGGAGTTCATGCTCCCCTTTCTTTATCACAATGGTTTAATATGAGCATCATGAAAAAAATCCTGCTGAGCTTTACTCTACTTTTTAGCTCATTGCTTCTTGCAAACCCTGTAGAAACAGGGCACGCAAAAGCTAGTTTAATAACCAACTTACAAAACTCTGATCAAGAATCTTTTTACGTTGGTGTTCGACTGGAAATGCAAGATGGCTGGCATACCTACTGGGAAAATCCTGGAGATTCTGGCAGTCCTTTTGAGGCTAAATGGAAAACAGACCCTGGTGTCATAGTTGAAAATGTTCAATGGCCAACACCTATTACCATCCCTTACCCTCCCTTGATGACTTATGGTTATGAAGGCGATATTGTTTTTCCTTTTCAAATTTTTCGCTCGCAAGAAACTAACTTAACAGCAATCAATGTAGAATTTGACTTTCTAATTTGTGCTGACATTTGTATTCCTGAAACTGCATCTTTATCACTAGACTTAACCTCTGCATCTCCAGTCAAATTTCTGGATTCGCAAATTGAAGGTCTGCCTACGAAATTTATAACAACAAATAGTTCTGTTGAGGGCAATGATTTAGTAGTTAGTTTTCAAACCAATAAACCTTTTTCAAATGCCTACTTGTTCCCTAGACAAGACAATTTCTTTAAATATTCAGAAACCCAAAAATTAGAACAAATAAGTGATTACTCTTATAAAATTTTTATTCCACTGGTTAATGGAGATCCAGATTTTTTTTCAGGAATACTCAGCTTAGATGGTGAAGGTTTTCAAGTAGAGGAAGCATTGTTAGCTGCAGGCGGGATATCATTATGGCAAGCAATTTTATTTGCTTTGATTGGCGGTTTAATTCTCAATCTTATGCCCTGCGTTTTTCCAGTTATCTCATTAAAGGTTTTAAGTTTTGTTTCCATGGGCGGGGATGATCACACAAAAATCCGAAATCATGCACTGGCTTTTGTTTGCGGAGTTATGTCTACTTTCCTCTCAATTGCTGCGGCACTAATGATCATTAGATCAAGTGGTGCAATGATTGGCTGGGGCTATCAACTCCAATCTCCTGTAGTAGTTGGTATCCTCACTTTAATTATGCTGGGTATTGGCTTAATCCTGCTTACCAATATAAATATAGCATCAGGCTTAACCACCCTGGGCAATGATATCCAGTCGAGAAATGGCTACTCTGGTTCTTTTTTTACCGGTGTATTGGCTGTTGTAGTCGCATCGCCTTGCACAGCTCCGTTTATGGGTGCTGCTGTTGGTTATGCTTTGTTACAGCCATCTTTTGCAACCTTACCAATCTTTATATCATTGGGTCTTGGTTTTGCAGGTCCCTATTTAATTCTTGCAGTCAAACCTGAATGGATTAGTTCACTGCCAAAACCTGGCGCATGGATGGAAACTTTAAAGCAGTTTTTTGCATTCCCTATGATAGCCACAGCTTTATGGCTAATGTGGGTATTTATGGCCCAAACATCTGGAGATGCATTGATTCAGCTTTTAATATTAGGCCTCTGTTTGGGTGCAGCCATCTGGATGATTGCTACCTTTGTTGGGCGATGGAAGTGGATTGGATTCGTTGGCACTATGATGCTTTCTATTCAAGTATTCATCAATCTGCCGACTCCCGCTGCATTGCAAACAGATACCAATGCTACCAGCTGGAGCACAACCATTGAATCTAATCTGCAAGCCAACAATCAAGCCTATCTCATTAACTTTACAGCGGCCTGGTGCATAACCTGCCAAATAAATGATAAAGCGGCGTTGGCTCGTCCCAAGGTCAAAGAATTTTTAAGTGACCAAAATATTCAATACATTAAGGCTGATTGGACAAATAGAAATGAAGATATTGCTATGGGTTTAGAAAAATACAACCGCACTGGAATACCTCTTTACATTTTTTGGAAGCCAGGAATGAATGAATCAAAAATCTTGCCGGCTGTTTTAACTGAAGATCTTTTAATTAGGAACATGCAATGAGAAAAGTCTTAAATTTCTCAATACTCTTAGTTATGGGCTCAAGTCTAATGAGTGCAGAAATCATTTTGCAAAATCCAAATGTAGATGAGCAAGCGCCTTCCTTTTCTGGAATAAATTCTGACGGAAAGCAAATAAATTTATCAGATTTTATAGGGCAACCAGTCATACTTGAGTGGACCAATCATGAGTGCCCATACGTAGCTAAACACTACTCTGAAAGAAATATGCAAAACCTGCAAAAAAGATCGCAGGATGAAGGCTTTGTTTGGCTCAGCATTATTTCCTCCACTCCAGGAGATCAAGGACATGTAGACAATGCAACAGCAAATGCATTAACTATGTCCAGAAATGCATATCCTACTCACGTTCTCTTAGATGAATCTGGTGAGATTGGCATGAAGTATGGTGCTAAAACAACACCTCACATGTACATGATTGATAGCAATGGTGTTCTTAGATACAAAGGAGCAATTGATGATGTGGGTAGAGGCATGAAATTCTTTTCGGCCTCATTAAAAGATGCCGTGAATTATGTTGCCACGCAATTGGATGATTTAAAAAACAACAAACAGTTACCAATTTCTAGCACAGTGGCTTATGGTTGCAGTGTTAAATATAACTACGATTGAAAGATATATTTATTCCACTCCATGTCTGGAAAATTATTTTTGTCGATTTGATAGCCGCGAATGAGATGACTTAGTGATGGCTTAATGGGGTCAACTTTTGGTCTTATATCCTTATCGCTTTTTTGCAGATTGCATCTTTTGCATGCAGTTACCACATTCTCCCAATTAGAGCCTCCATTTCTACATCTGGGGACAACATGATCCATGGTTAAATCTTTTTTTTCAAAGATATCAAAACAATATTGACAAGTATAAAGATCTCTTAGAAATACATTGGTTCTAGAGAATTTTACGTAGCTGTGAAAGGGATGGTAGCTTTGCAACATTAATATGCTGGGGACCTTCATCTCTACAGAAGGCGATCTTACTACCCAGTCAGCATGTTCTTTGATCACAATCACATCTCTTGAAATGCTGAGTTTGATTGCTGTTTTCCAAGTTAAAACTGATAAAGGCAGATAACTTACTGGGCGACCATTTCCATTTAATAGCAAGCAATCTTGTGACATAAAATTTTTTCAATCATTTATCAAAAATATTACATTAATTTGTGCAAATAAAAAGCCTAACAAGATAACAATTTCGTGACATTAACCCTAAATCATATATTTTCTTAAAACTCTGCGATAACATAGTTGAAAAATTTATTTCTATAAAATGAATTATCAAACATTTGAAGTATTTGGAGCGCAACATCTGATTACTTTGTTCATATGTGCTGCTTTAATCTTAAGCTATATTAAATACTTTCAAAATCAAACAGAATCTCAAAAAGTACTGGGTGGGAAAATAGTTGCCATCATCATAATCATACACATGCTGACCCAGCCTATTTATGATGTTCTATTGTTTGATTTACCGTGGCAGGGAGAATTTCCATTGCACATGTGTGATTTTTCTATGCTCGCCATGATTGTATATTTACTTAAAGATAATGCGCCAAAGATTCTTTTTAATTGTGCTTATTTTTGGGGCATTTGCGGTGCTTCCATGGCTCTAGCCACTCCAGATCTAGAGTACGGATTCCCTCATGGTGAATACTCTCCGTTTTTTTGGGGTCACAGTTTTATTCTGCTAGCAGTCCTCTATGTTGTTATGGTTTACAAAGAAAGGCCCTATCTAATAGACATCCTCAAAGTAATAGGAGTCACCTTGGTATTATTAATTCTTGTTTATGTTATGAATCTCTTGATTGGCTCTCCTGCAAATTACTGGTACTTAGTTGACAGGCCAGTTGAAGGAACTTTAATGGATTATTTTCCAGATCCTCCGCTGCATTTAATTGCAGTTATTCCATTAGCAGTAATTCTGTTTTATATTGCTTATTTACCATTTCAAATTAAAGATAAATTAATTAAAAAATAATCCCTATGAATCTTGAGCCAAATATTTGGTTTGATGAGGTTGTAAAAACTTATCATCTAATATCACCATACATCCATCATACTCAACTGGTGACCTGTCCTGATTTAAATCAAGAATTAGGCGGCAAGTATTTTTTTAAACCAGAATCATTGCAAATCACAGGCTCCTTTAAAGTCAGAGGTGCCCTTTCAGCCATATCAAGACTCTCAAAAGATGAATTGAAACGAGGCGTAATAGCTTACTCGTCAGGCAATCATGCGCAAGGCGTTGCCCATGCAGCCAAAGTTTTTAATACTCCAGCAACAGTAGTGATGCCAATAGATGCGCCTGAGAGAAAAATTGCTAATGCAAAAGCTTTAGGCGCTAAAGTTATTCACTATGATCGACGCACTGAAAGCAGAGAAGAGATGAGTAGAGAGATAGCCAAAGAAAAAAATCTAGTCATTATTAATCCTTATGACGCTCTAGAAACAATTTATGGTCAAGGTACAGCGGCTTATGAGGTGATTCATGATGCTAAGAACCCTAAACTAGATAACGCTATTATCTGCGCAGGTGGTGGTGGTCTGACTGCAGGCTCATGTATTTCTATTAAACACATCAACCCTGAATGCAATGTCTTCACTGCTG
>Ga0315315_10006060_pt1 | contig 11154 bp, 5 predicted proteins | sample M140m3416metaG_FD_203699 | JGI IMG/M metagenome (GOLD analysis project Ga0315315, IMG submission 203699) | Ammonia-oxidizing marine archaeal communities from Monterey Bay, California, United States - M1 40m 3416 | ecosystem: Environmental > Aquatic > Marine > Intertidal zone | place: USA... | reverse complement strand
TGTGCCTTCACCATAGTCGGGTGCACGAACATTGTCCATCGTGTTGACCCGATGCTCCTCCACCGCGAGAGCCGAAAGGACGTTGCGTGCGTGCGGGTGAGCGTTGAGCCACGCGCTGCCTTCCGGCTTGCCGTTGAGCTCGTCGATCGTCGCGGGAAAGTAGTGCCATTCGGTGAAGTCTCCGCTCTTCAACCACGCCTCAGTCTCCGGGAAGCCGGCGTGCCTCAGTATCGGAGCCACCGCGCCGAAGATCCACGTGGAGAATGAGCGTGCGGGACGCACGAGGTATCGGTCCACGACGCCGCCTGCAGGCGCAAAGGCCCCACTGCCGTACTTGGCCATTCTGTTGGCGCCGGTGAACGCGAGCGGAAGCATCTGGTAATGGCACGCGATGAGAGCCGTCATCTTCGCCATCTTCAAGAGGTAAGAAACTCGATTGGCGTTGATCTCGTCGAGGATGCCCCACCCAATCCGCTTGGCGAGACTGTGCCTCGCACTGTACTGCAGAGCTCTCACGCGGATCCGCAGCATGAACGTGATGATCTCCACTAGAGGCACCTTGTAGATATTTGGAATGGGCAAAGCCGCCGCCTTCCAATTCAGAGCCATGACGATTGCGTCGACCGCGGTCTGATCGAGCCTTTTGCTCTCGAGCGCCTTGGCCACGGAGGAGAGGGCCGCGACTGCGGCTTGCGCACCGCCCAGCGTGCCAGTAACCTGCGGTACGTACTGCTGACGATTCGCGCCATGGATCTTGACGGCGTCGAGCTGAGAAAGTCCCACGCCCGCGCTCACAACCATCTCGGTGGCTTCGTCTTTGATGTCCGCCTCTTCGAAGAGGAGATCTGCGAACGACGACGGCTTGAACGACGCGTCCTCTTCCTTTAGCATCTGCCAATCCTCCTTCTCAAAGGGAAGGTCGGAATGCACAAAGCGGTTGAGCTCCTCGTCGGCGTTTACCGCCTCGTTGATCAGGATGCGGCATTTCGGATCCATCACCATCACGCCGCCTACCTCCTTGAACATTGTCCAAAGTTGGTGGTCGATCATTCCATAGTTCAGCGCCGCCGTGCAGTGCGCCATGCACACGGCCGCCACGCTGTCGACGGCTTCGCTTCGACCATCGATTGCGGCCAGCTCGCCGAGCATTTGCGCTGCGGCGGTGTCGTACTGCGCCGCCTTTAACACCGCTTCCAAAGACGGCGGCGTAGTGGTCGCCTTCTCCCTTTTGACCTGGGCTGCGGGACGGGCCTGCTCTTCGTCCGACCAAGGCCGGCGCAGCGGAGGCGGTTCCACCTCCATCGCCATCGGAGCGAACCTGACGCGCGGCGCACCGCTCTGTAAAGTAACCGTACAACAACCGACTTATTGTGAGCAGCGCCTAACCAACACGGCGCAGAGTTCGCTCAGCGACACCGCCCGCAGGTTTTCCTTCAGACAGGCGTCGACGAACGCGTCGTCGAACGCGTCGTCGGTCGCCACCGCGCGAAACTCTCCGCGCAACGAGAGGGCCTCGTACAGCGCGTTCGCAGTCGCCACGACGTACGGCCACGCCCTCTTCGTTCTTTGGACGACGATTCTGTGAGCGTCCTCGCGTTCGTCATTCCGACACTCGTAGCGCCGCACCTCCGCTGCCCTCTCGTTCTCTATAGTCCCCCTTCGACTCCGTACAGCACTCTCGACGCGCTCGTAATGCCGATAAGAATCAACCTCCTCCTGAAGCTGGTTGCCGGCGTTGTCGACAATCGTTTTCTCGGCGTTGGTGATGTCATCGCCGCTCGCATTCTCTTCGAAATCTTTGAAGACTGCCTGCTTGTCGGGTTGCCCCCCAGCGGTGACTCTGCTGATGATTTCCACGATCGCTCGCTTCTGTCGGTTGATTCGCTTCAGCTCAAAGTCGACGGCGCTCAACCGCGTTTCCTCCGGAGGCTGCTCCTTGCGCGGAGGTTTGAGGCTGGGTGGGCTGATCACCACGCTCGTCTCCGAAGGCGCGCGGTGCGTGGCGATGATGATCAGCGCCTGCAAGACGCGCTCAATGTTCCAGAGGATTGCGTTCGCCGCGTCGACGGAACCGCCGAGGTCGCCGTCCTTTACATCTGCGAGCGCCGAGACGACGCTCTGAAGCGTGGAGTACGGACCGGCCAGCTCCGCACGAACGTATGCTCGAAAACGCGCCATTCGCGCGCAGCTGAACGCCAACGACGCGCCCTCGGTTCCGCTCTGGCTCCAGTCTATGTGCATCGGGTGGCGCTCTCCGGACGGCTGCAGCGCCCCGACCGTCACGGTAAACCCTCGACCCGCATCGCCCATGAGCGCGGCCGTTGTACCAAGGCGCTCGCTTCGCATGAGCGCAAGGTACACCGGCGCCTCCTCCAGCGCGCGGCTCATAGTCGGCGCAAGCTCCCTGAGTACGGCGCCTCCAAAGGGAACCATGTATGACGTCTCCAACTCGTCCTCAATCTTGATCATGGGCGTTGAAGCACGAACGCCATCGTGGAAGTCGCTGAGGCTCAGAGATTGCAATCGATTCTGCAGCAGCGTCGTCAAGGTGGCTGCGTCGTACTGGCTGTTCGGCGTCGGCCTCTCGGGGATGCCCGTCTGCGAAAACGCATCGGCGCCCACTTGGCCCGGCAGGAGCTGCGCCCACGCCGAACTCGCGACTGGTGGATCGCGACGGATCCACCGTTTCAGTATGGGGCGTGCCGTCGCGGCCTCGAGCTGGAGCGAGCCTAGGTACTGCTGAGAGGGGAGCCCGATGGCGTTGCTCAGGAGCGTCAGCCGCGCGAGCGCGCGCTGCGCGTGCTCTATGTGCATCGCCGCGCCCGCAGCGCGGTCGCCCGCCGCGAGAGACTGCGTGCACATGTACGGCAGCGCGCGCCAGTCGTGCGCGCCGCCAGAGGGCATGGGCTTTGCGCGTGCAAGCGCCTTTGCGAAATTGCTCAGCGATTCGAGCGCGCGCGGCGCGGCCGCGTAGGCGTCCACCAGTCGATTCAGCCGCTCCGCCGTTGGAACCTCGCAGGTCGCATCCTCAATCCGGGTCTTCCACGCCGGGCGCCACTGCCTCCACGCCGCGCACTCGCGCAACGCGACTCCGAGGTCGTCTCCACCGGGGAAGCTCGCGAAGAACGCGTCGTCGTCTTCGAGTCGGCGCGGAACCCCGTCCGCTTCAAAAACGTGCTTGGCCAGCTCGCTGGCTCTTCGTAGCCGTTCTGCCGCCGTCATCGAACTGCTGCGCATGAGCTGCTGGCCAAGCGGATCGTACGCGTCTTGGTTGAAGCGCCGAACCTCGTCCTCGCAGAGTATGTGAGCGTACGCTCCAGCCACCAGCTCTCCGACGTGCGTCGCCGGTACGCCGATAGCCTCCGCAATGTTGCCGCTGCGCGCCTTGTCGTACTCGCTTGCGTGCGCCGCGGGCGTGCGTGCGAGCCACTCGACGCGAATGTCCGCCCCCGGGCGCGCGTGGCGCGTGCGGCAGGTCAGCACCTCGCCAATGTCCATCGGCATCCGTGGTGCGTAGAAGAGCGAAGTGGAAATGGACGGCACGTCCCGATCGGGCGGCAAGGGAATGGCGTTTGGCAGCGGTTTGCCATTCGACGTCTCATAGCCGATGAAGAAGCGAAGCCGTTCTCGCACCGCCCCGTTGTTCTCCACGTACTGCGCAAAGACGCGCCCGAGCGCCGTCGAGACCTGTCCCGAGTTGGACACAGCGAGACGAAGAGGCGCGGACGCCACAGCCAGGGGCGTGTCTCTGGTCTCTGAGTATTCAATGCCGACGTCGCCGGTCACGAGCCGCGCCGATGGGGTCAGTGACCGCTGAAGCTTGCATAGTTGCGGAAGGCGGCGCATGCGCTCGGGCGCAACTCCCGAGCGGGGCACGCTGTTGGCGTCGGCTCCTTCGGGCGGCCGGAACTTTTCGATGGCCTCCAGCGTATCGGCTCGCAGTTTCTTGAGAAGCTCCAGATAAATTCCGCGGTCGACTTGCGTCTGGTCCTGGCTATACCCCGCCATACTGTTGACAAGCGCGGTGCCAAACTTCACCGGTTTGATGCCTTTGACGATGAGGCTGCTCCGGGCGCGCAGCAAGTTGTTTTCCACAGCCGCGATGCCGTCGTCAAAGACCTTCTTCAGGTCTTTGTAAGATCGTTCGTACCCGGCCGCGTACCATGCCGCGCGCTTCGCCTGTGCCGGCGTGGATTGAAAAACGTGTGTGCTACGCACCGGCTCGCTCTGCGCTGCGTCGCTCCCGGCGTCGATAATCTCGGCGCGGATTTCAAACTCCACTCGCGCCTCCTCGCGCAGCACATCAAAGTCCAGACCGGAATTGTCGAGGCCGTTGGGGACGCCGGTGGGGGCCCGTAAAAACGCGTCGATGGCCTTCAGTGTTTGGAGCATTGCCTGTTCGTAGTCCGCCCCGAACTCCTGTAGGCCCTGGGCTGTTGAAACCCTCGCCCTTGCCGCCGCCACTTCTGCGCGTGCCTCTGGCGACTCGATGGTGCCGAGATCCATGCCGTTGAGCTTTTGCAGGTACTCGACGTAGACTTTGCGCTTCGTCGGATCGGCGGCATCCATCTCCTCTATGTCCGCCTTTCGCTGTATCAGCGCCTCTTTAAGCGCATTGTTTCCGACATCGTAAGCAAAGTTCATGTACTCGAGAAGCGCCGCGTCTTCAAAACGCTTGAGCTTTCGCAAATCGCTAGATGTCTGAGGACCATCGTAAGGACTTCCGATCTCGTATCCCGCCAGCCTCTTGACGACATTGTGAAGGTCCGCGAACTTGATGCGTATCACGCGCTCGAGTTCCTCCTCTTTCTCTTTCTCGCTCTGCTGTTGCTGTTGGCGCGCCCCTTGCTCTCGTCGCCCCTCCTTGAAAGAAGCGACGAACAGCCCCGTTGCGGTCACGCCGAGCCCAAGCATAAGGCTGTCGTTCAAACTCTGCCCTTCCTGCGGGATGCCCGTCAGGTCCAGACCCCTAAGCCATGCTATCAGCGCGGTGGGCGCGAGCGAAGCGAGAAACAAAATGTTTCGAAGCGAAGTGTTCCGCGCGGCGATTCTCAACACGCCCGTCGCCACCGCTTGCGGAGTGGCCGTCAGCAGTGGCGGAATTTTTTTGGCCATTGTTCCCAATGTACCAATCCCCGTAGCTAGCCCGTCCCTCGCCTCTCGCGCTCTCTTGTTCCTCAACGCCGCCCTGTCAATCAGCTGAATCGATGGAGGTGCCGTCAGCTCCATTGAGTACGAGAGAAGCGCAAAGCGAGCCACGGGGTCGGACACCGCAAACGGCTGTAGGTCGAATTCCGAGAGCACGGGCTCCACTCCGGAATCGATCTGAATACCGCCGACAAACGTTCGCTGCACCACCTGAAGGCGCACGAGGTCAGGAAAGCACGCCCCCTCCTCCACGAGGCAGGCGACCGCCACCGGTGGGACGACCATCCGGTTCGTGCCGTCTTCCTGGAGCATGAAATCGTAGTCAAACGGCGGAAGGACATGGACAGACGTCCGGTCTCTAGATGGACCCTCGTCGAGACGTCCGTCCAAGAAGACGTCCCAATCGCCATTGTGATTTTTGCGTAGCAGCAACTGCGTGCACGAGAGGTGACCGCTGTCGAGCGGGTTGAGGTTCACGAGGGTGTCCTGCTCGTGCCGCAACGGAACGGCCCCGGTCTCGAGCAAGCGCGCCGACGCAACGGCCCGATGCACGGCGTTCGCGTTGGCGTCAAACTCCAGCCACTCGGAGCGCGCCTCCGCCCGCGCGGGCTCCATGGCGTCCATCGCGTCCGTCGCTCTCCTGTACCCCAATCGGCGTCGAGCATATGGCCGCCGGCGGGCGGGCGCGCGCGGTGCGCAGTCTCCGCAGAACGAGCCCATAAGCTCGCGCCGCAGCGTCCAGCAGTACGAAAAGGGGGCGCCCGTCGGCATGGACCTCGCCGACCGGCTCGCGCCCGCGTCGAGGCTGCAGCTCGTCCTCCAGGCCGGGCGGCGGAGCGCGGCGACGGGCGCCTACGAGGACGCTGTGCAGGGCAAGATGTGCCGGGACCTGTACAAGCGGCCGGAGGCGCGGCTCGAATGCATGCGGCGCGCCATGGCGCAAGAGGCGGAGTGGAAGCGCGATCAGGAGGAGGCGGCGCGCAGGGCGGCGGCGCGGGCCGCCGCGCGCGGGCAGCCGCCGCCCAGCGCCGTCCAGCCCGCCGTCGACTCCGCCTACGAACGCGCGAAGCGGGTCGGCGAGCTGCAAGGGCGCATGGACGTGCGTTCGAACCAGCAGGCCTTGCTCGTCGAGCTCGGCAACATCGCCTCGCTGCAAGAGGCCTTCAGCTCGGTTCCCGGAGCGGACCCCTCGCAGCTCGCCGACCTCGCCCAATCGCTCCGCGTCGCCATCCAGGCGCTGGAAACCTCCTACGATCGCTGACTCCGCCGTGGGCGTGCGAGCGGCGCGGGCTCGCCGGCCGCGCGGACCGCGGCGGCCGTGGAGCGCGAGCATGGCGGCGTGGAGTGCGAACTTTCGTTGGAGCGTGACGTCGCCATCGATCCGGTACTAGAAATCTACAACCGCCGGTGTCCTGTAGAATCCTAGTACCGGAACGAGGAAGCTCACACTCCACGCCTCGTGATCTGTACGGTACTAGAAATCTACAACCGCCGGCGCCCTGTAGAATCCTAGTACCGGACGCGATCACCTGATCAGGTGATCTGCAATCGTGGTCGGAATCGCGATCGATCCGGTACTAGAAATCTACAACCGCCGGCGCCCTGTAGAATCCTAGTACCGGACGCGATCACCTGATCAGGTGATCTGCAATCGTGGTCGGAATCGCGATCGATCCGGTACTAGAAATCTACAACCGCCGGCGCCCTGTAGAATCCTAGTACCGGATCGATGGCGATTGTGCCGGAGAGCTGCCGGAAAGAAGATCGGACGCGATCGGTCCGGTACTAGAAATCTACAATTTTGCAAAAAATGGGCTGTCAATACACCTCTAGTACTTTTCCCCCAGAAGGATTTTGACAGAATTGCCACATTGGTTAGTCAATGGCTGCAGGTTTAGTGCGTCGCCGTTTCGGCGCGTGACTTCCCAGAACATGGCGGCGCGGTGGCGACGCACTAAACCTGCAGCCATTGACTAACCAATGTGGCAATTCTGTCAAAATCCTCCGGGGGAAGAGTACTAGGAATCTACAAGACGCGCGCGTTTGTAGATTTCTAGTAGTGGCAATAGATCGCAATCTCCAGTAGATCCCGCATCAGGTTTCTAGTACCGGACCTCGGCGTGTGACACAACAATCGGGACGTCCCTCCGGTCAATCTCCGACGGCGGCTACAAGACCAGGTGGGTCAGCACGAGCCCGCCGAAGGTCGCCGCGCTCGCCCACAGCAGGGCCGCGCCGAGCGTTCGCATCGAGCTGGACCAGCCGCGCTGCGACACCACCAGCTGCGCCAGCCTACGCTGCTCCGTCTGCGACGGCACGACGACCTGTGCTTCGTGCGTGCCGTCCATGTAGTTCTCCACGACGGCCACGTGCGCGAGCGGCCAGGCGTTCCGCAGCAGCGCGACGAGCGAGGCCGGGTTGACGCCGCCGCCCGCCGCGACGCGCACGAGCGTCGCGTCGTTGTCTTCGTTCAGCTGCGCCACGCTCGTGATCGACGCGCCGGGGTCGATGGCGCGCACCGTGGTCAGCACGCGCCGGCAGACGCGCTGCGCCAGCGACTCGCCGTCGTCCGCGTCGGCGGCGTCCGCGTCGGCGGCCGTGCCGTCCATGGCGGCTGCCGCTGCGCGCCACCGGCGCCGCCCATCGGGCGCTAGCTAGCGCACGCGCGGCTGCGGCTCGCGCCGACGCAAAGGGCGCAAAGGGCGCAAAGGGCGCGCGGGGCGCAAAGGGCGCGCATGGCGCAAAACCACGAGGCGCTCCTCAGGACGGTGCAGATGCTCAACCCCGGCCGCGCGCGGGCCGAGGTCGAGGACAGCTTCATACGGTCGCTGCTGGACCTCAACGTTCGCATGTCCGAAGACGCGAAGCGCGACGCCGAGCTGCTGGGCACCACCAGCGAGGAAGCCCTCGACTCCGAGTGGCACGACGCCAACCTCGAGACCATCCGCGCCCTGACGCAAGGCGAAGGCATGATGATGGGGATGGCGTCCAGCGCGCCGACGAAGCGCGCCAGCGCGCGCATCTACGACACGCTCGACGACTTCGACTGGGTCGACCAGATCGAGTCGCCGGCGGAGCTCTACGCGCGCCTCTGCGGCGAACTTTTGCGCGAGGGCGGCGACGAACTCGTCGGGTTTGTCATCGCAGGCGCCATCGACGTGGAGGAGTGGTCCGCAAATGGACACTGGGGAATGAAGGAGCTCATCTTCTTTGGCGACGAGCAGTGCGCGTACCAGGTGCGCAGCGAACCGCCAGCCCGGGCGGGCCTGCCGCTCGAAGCGGGCGAGCGCCGGCGGCTCGCGGTGCTCATCCGCAACAGGCGGTCTCCGCGCGACAGCTACGTGGCGACGCTGACCTTCCAGCTGCTGCAGTCGATGCCCAACCAACAGGAGCTCACCACGCCCGAAACCATGCTCGACCTCACCCCGGCCCAGACGTGGGGGCCCTTGGGCGTCAACATGGTGGGCATCAGCGTCTTCGACCAGCACGGGAATGTCAACCACCCGCAGTTCGAGGCGCTGAACATCCACGGGTTCCACACCGTCTTTGGAGCGTTCCGCAACGTGCTATCGAGCCGGTACGCTGCGCAGCCCGTGCCGGACATGAACGTGGTGGCGGGCAATTGGCAGATCATGAACCTCGCCGGGGCGCTGGCGAATGTCTGCATCAAAGACAATCCCCTATACGACGGCATCGAAAACTGCGGCTACGGGGACCACGAGGCCAACCGCGCGCAGACCATTGGCTACTTCAAAGCCAAGCTGCAGGACTGCGCGGCGACGACGACGATGCGCTACATCTACGCCGCCACGCAGCTCGCGGAGCGGCTCTCGTACGCGGGCATCCTCGACATGTACAGCGACTGCTTTTCGTGGCAGGCGATGCCGGACGCGCTGCACAAGCCCAACGAGATTCCCTTTTTCATGGCGCTCGCCACGCGCGTGGCCGCCAACCGCCTCGACTACATGGCCTCGTCGGGCCCCATCGGCCGCTCCAACGACGCCTACTCGGCGCAGCAGTTTGACCTCCTGCTCCAGTCGGCAGTGGGGACGGCGATAGATGGCTCTCAGCGCATCGGCACGAGCACCGCCGGCCTCTTTCACATGGACTGCACGCTGAGGACGTCCATTGAGAATATCCGCCGCACCGCGGAGACGATCCGACGCGGCAGCCCGGACGTGTACGCCAAGGAGTGGTTCTTGGAGGGCGATCCGCCGGCCGAACGCTACCGAGAGATTGCCGACCAGATCGAACGGAACCTCGATAGGATGGTCCAGTGCCTGTACCGCGCGGGCGTCGTGCTCACGAACGCCGTCTGCGGCGTTCCGCCGGCGCGCCACACGCAGGAGCTGCAACACACGCGCGTCGGGAGCTGGGCGCGCCCGTGCATCGACAAGATCGCCGTCGCGCGCCACGAACTGTGCTACGAGTGCGACAGCACCATGGGCGTGCTGCACGTTCTCAACGCCCCGCCGCGCGCGAGCACGCGCAGCCAGCTGCAGCAGAAGCTCGTCAACCTCTGCTGGAATGTCGAGCAGATGATCAAGGACTACCGCTACAAGAACCGCCCCCTCGACCTCTTTGCGCGCCACGTGGCGCCGCCCACGTCCAAGGCGGTCGAAACCGCGAGCGCCGCCCACGCCGCCGCCGCCGCCACGCTCAGCGCCGCCCTCGCGCCCGACGCCGCGCCGCCCGCCGCCCACGCCGCCCACGCCGCCCACGCCGCCGCCGCCGCCCACGCCGCGGCGCCCGCCGCGCCGTCGGGCAAGGACTCCGGCGGCAAGAAGGCGCGCGCGCGCCAGAAGCGCGAGAGCAACGCCGCCGCCGGCAAGCGGACCTCGCTCTACTTCAACGCCTTTGGAAGCCCAAAGGCGCACCTCAACAACGAGGCGCTCATCTACGGCGCCGTCAACGAGGGCCTCATCTACTCGACGTCGAAGCGCTTCGACGTCGAGGCGTTTGCCTTTGGCAAGCACAGCGCCCTGCTGTGCGCCAGCTGCTTCAACCACGTGCACTGCGTGGAGAGCGTCGCCTTTGCGAGCCGCAAGCACGCGCGCTGCGCGCGCTGCCAGCGACCGCGCTGCTTGGAGTGCATCCACAAGCTCAACACCAACCAGGAGCTCGCGTGCCCGCGCCCCGACGGGCAGTGCAACTTTTGCGCGGGGACGAGCTCGGCGTGATTTGTAGCCGCACGGGCGGTGTGAGTTGTAGGAGTCGTGGGCGGCGTCGTGCAAAGAGCGGGCTGTAACGCATGAGCCTCCGCCCTGCGGCGGCGCCCGTGGCAACCGTGGGCGCCCCCGTCCGCCTCGGCGACGAGCCCTCGCGCCTGCACCTCGTGCTCGGCGCGGGGCGGACGGCGGAGACGTCGGGGCTCATGGAAGTGTTCCTCGGCTCCCTCAAGTCGATGAAAAAGGATGATTTAAAAAAACGGCTCGACTCCATGAAAACCCTGCTGGCCAAAAAGATTGGCATCCATGCCAAAATGGCCGCGAAGCAGATGAGCGCCAATATTGAAAAGTTTCTGAAGGCTTTGGAGCCGATGGTCAAAAAGGACAGGCTTGCAGAGTTTCAAAACGTGAAGCGCAAGCTGCTCGCTCCCAAGGCGGGAAACTTTGGAGCACGAGCAAAAATCAATGGCTGCGATTGGGATGCGTACGTCAACAAAGAGGCTGCGTGCAAGGAACTGAATCAGACGCAGCTCGACGAGATCTACGAGGCGCATTGCCAGGAGCGCGACGCATTCGATCGCGTCATGAGCTTGATCTTGTACGCGCTGCGCATCGCGTTCATGCTCGACTGAGCGCGCTAGCCGTGTGCGTAGCGAGTCGGGAATTCTTTACCACACACGCACAAAATGCGCCTCCCCGGCGGCGCGCGCCTCCTGTCCCCGCGCCGCACGCTCGCGCTCGTCGGCGCGGCGCTCACGCTGCTCACGCTCGCGCGCGTCCTCGTGCTGCTCATCGAGTCGTACTCGACCGTCTGGGCCGAGCGCGCCGCCGACCGCGA
>Ga0315315_10006059_pt1 | contig 11154 bp, 6 predicted proteins | sample M140m3416metaG_FD_203699 | JGI IMG/M metagenome (GOLD analysis project Ga0315315, IMG submission 203699) | Ammonia-oxidizing marine archaeal communities from Monterey Bay, California, United States - M1 40m 3416 | ecosystem: Environmental > Aquatic > Marine > Intertidal zone | place: USA... | reverse complement strand
ATCAGTTGGAGGACCGCTGGGGGGCGTGGGAGCACTTTGTGCTGGACCCGCATGTCCAGGTGACTGCCGTGCCGCCCTCGCCCGTTCCCATCGAGGAGACGCTCTGCCTCTTCGGGCACTCCAAGGCCTACGTCGACGGGGTTCGCCCGACGGACGTCGCGACGCCTCCCTACGAGGCCATCGACGCGCTCGGGAGCAAGTTCGTCGCCAACAAGCTGACCGCGCAGCTTCCGCTCCGCCCCTCGAGCCTACAGCTCGTCGCCGAGCGGGGCGGTGCGTTTGCGCACGCCGAAGGAATGGGCGCCCTGATGGACCGTCTCGCTATTTTCGATTGGGAGATCTGTTGGAACAAGGTCTACAGGGACAACGCGTCGAGGCACGTCCGCGTCCTCATGGCAAAGAGCTGCGCCGAGATGGCCGCGGAGCGGTCGGCCGCGGAGGAGGGGGTGCCGTCGCCGACGCCCTCGTCCGTGGGCAGCAGCCCGGCCTCGCCGCCGAAGGCCTTGCCGTCGACGAATGCCGACAAGCCGGCAAGGCCGGCAAAACCGGCAAAGCCGCGCGCGGCCGCAAAAAAGAGCGCCGAGTCGGGGGAGGAGGAAGAGAGCGAGGACGAGAGCGAGGACAGCGAGGAGGAGGAGTCGGACGACGACGGAGAAGACGCCGAGGAGGGCGAAGGCGAGGGCTCTTCCGACGACGACGACGAGCCGATCCAGGTCCGGCACGACCGACGCAACGGCAGCGGCGCGCCGCCGCCGCCCCGCGCCGCTCCGGTCGTGTCCACCTACGTCGGCGGCGGCGCGCACAGCGACTCCATGAGCGTCACGCAGACGTTTACGGTTGACACGGCCGGGGCGGCGAACGGCGCCAACGCGGCGGCGCTCAACGCGCTCACGCCCGCGATGCCCCTCGCAAACGCCTACCGCGTCGCCGAGGTGACGATCAAGTACTCGCGGCCGCTCTTTCAAAACAAGCGCAAGCTTTCGGACGCAATGGGGTGAGCGGGGGGGTGGTTGCGGAGTGCACTGTGGAATTGTAAGAACACGCTCAGAGACGACACTCACTCCCCTCACACCCATTGTTTAGAGCGCGAGCTCCGGCCAGCGCGCCCCGGGGCCCGCGAACATTGGCTTTTCTTCGATGCGCATGTCAAAGCCGCAGTAGTCTTTGATGTACGCGGACATGGCGTCGAGGTCGGGCGCCCTTTTGAAGTTGTGCAGCACGATGAGCCCGTCGAAGACGAGCGCGAGCGTCTTGAACTTGTTTTCGGCGAGGTACGTGCGCATGGCCGTGAGCACCACATTCTCCTGCGACTGCGCGATGCGCGCAAAGACGCTGCGCTCGATTTGCTCGTCGTTCTTGCGCTTGTCGGCCGGCCGGCGCAGCTGCGCGTCCCGCAGGCGCTGGCGGTCGCGTTCCACCCACTCGGACCAGTCCGGGTGCGCAAAAATCGCCGCGCGCAGATTCGAGAGCTCCGCTTCGAGCGTGCCGATGCGCGGACACGGCGGCGCCTGGCGCGGGTCGAGGCCGTGTTCCAGCTGCCAGCCGAGGAGGGTGCCGGCAAACATGAGGCGGAGCACGAGCGGTTTCACGAGCTCCTTGCGGTCCTCGTCGTTTAGGCGCTCAAACCCGTAGGTCTCGGCCACGTGGTCGAAGAGCGACTTGCGATCGTTGATGTAGCGCCGCAGCTCGGTGACGTCGACTTCGGGCGCCATCGTCTCGGCCATCTGCAGCAGGATGACGGCCTGGGAGTTGGCCTGGTCGTAGTCGTGCGCAAAGCGCTGCAGGAAAAAGGGCCGCAGCACGCGGGGCATGCCCGTCGTGTCAATCGACCGCGGCTGGTCCTTGCCGTGTTCGGTTTTTTCGATGACGCCGTTTCCGAGCGAGTAGATTCGACCGTCGGTGTCGTGGCGGCGCTCGTACCGCGAGCGCATGCAGAGCACGCGGATGACGCTGCCGTCGCAAATCCTGAGTTTGCGGGTCGTCGCGTACTGTTCGCGGACGCGCGTGCAAAAGAGCAGCAGGTACTCGGCGCGGCTGCGCTGCGCCCTGGTCAGCCCCTCCTCGATGCGCGCCTTGAGCTGGCGCTCGGCCTCCTCTAGGCCATCGAGGTCCACAAACTCGTGGAGAATGGCGCCGTCTTCGCGAATGTCGTCCGCGGTTTCGCCGAGGCTAATCGGGAGGGGCGGCAGGGGCCGGCGCAGCCGGTCGAGTTGCACGATGAGCTCGCCGTGCGGCAGGGTGTGGTAAATCTTGGCGGGACCGACGGTGGCGTGCCGCGCAATCCACACGTGGAGCGTCTCGTCGGCATCGGCGCCGTGCGAGAGCCACACCGTCTCTAGGACGTCGGACGCCTCCTTGCAGTCGGGGTGCCGCACGGCCAGCATCCAGTCGACGAGCGTGCACACCTGCACGCCGTTTGTGACGAGCGTGCGCACGAGCTTGTCCGTGGACATTTGCGCGCGCGCGTGCGAAAAGCGCTCCTCGGAGGCCGTCGCGAGGTGGCCCTTGGCCGCTCGCGCAACCGCCCGGTCCACCTCTCTGAGCACGCGCTTGTGCGTCGCAACCACGGCCGGCCTCGTGACGGCGGTCGCCATCGGCCTCGCCTTTGGGCTCGCCGGCATCGTGCGCCCAAGCGGCAGCCGCGGCGGCGGCGGCGGCGGCGGCGGCGGCGGCGGCGGCGGCGGCGGCGGCGGCGGCTGCGGCTCGCGCGCGCGCAAGTCCCATCGGGGTGTGTGAGTTGCACTAGCAGCCGACGCAACCCAAAGCAGGCATGCCGCGCGCGGAGCTGCCCGCCGACCTCGACTACTTTGTGTGCACCGAGTGCGGCTCCGCCGTGCAAGAAGTCGAAGACTCCCAAAAGGGCGAGAAGCGCTTTCTCTTTGACGGCGACGCTTCCGCCGGCGAGGCGCCGAGGGTCCACACCGTCTGCGTCGGGTGCTCGAATAGGAAGTTGTGGAAGGACAACTGCGTCTACCGATCCTACAAGAAGAAGCGCGAGGCGCCCGAGCCGCTCTTTGCGGAAACCAACGCCGACGTGACGCTCATGGTGGAGGACGGGGTTGAATGCGCCCTATGCGGCGCCAACAAGGACACGACGCCCGGCCACGGAATCTTTGTCGATCGCGTCGACAACGTCTCGCTTATTCGCAGGTACACGTGTAGGACGTGCAAAGGCGCGTGGGTGCACGATCCAAAGACGCCCGCGGAGACCGCGGTCGTCGCGGAGACCGCGGCCTCCGCGTTGGAGGCAATGGACGCCGAGCCCGCCGCCGAGCCCGCCGCCGAGCCCGCCGCCGAGCTCGACATGGAGCCCTCGGACGAGGATCCCGACGACGTGGACGAGGACGACCTCTTTGGCGAGGAGAGCGATCCAATGGAGTAGCGTTGCGTGTGTGCGTGTGGGTGCGGACGCGGTTGTTTGCGCGATCAAACGTTGTTATTCGAACACGCGACTAATTACGAACGTACTTGCCACGACCCCCGTGCCCCGGTCCGCCCATCCCGATCCTGCCCGGGTGCTTGACGGCGACGTTCTTCACGATGCCGCGTCGGTCGGGCGCGCCAAAGCCGCGCATCGGCTTGGCCTGCGCGCGCTTGGGCACGAGGCAGCTGCTGCTTTGCGCTTTTGTCAGCGGGTTGAACCAGCGGTAACCGGGCCTCGCCCGGTCGGTCGCCGTGCTGCTCATGAAGTTGACGACGTCGTCGTCCTCTTTGCGGATGTAGGCCGTGGTGCTGTTGCTGGGCGTGTGGAAGGCGCTCGCGCTGGCCATGTTGTGGTGGTGGTGTGGTGTGGTGTGTCTGTATTCAATACCACGCGGGCCGCGGCGTCGAAGCGCCGCCGTCGAGGCGGCGGCGCCGCCTCGGCGCCGCCGCCCGCGCGCGCAAGACCCCCCGCGCGCAACCCCTCCTAGATTTCCCCGGCGCGCTCCGCGCCGTGGTGTAAAGGGATGGCCGCCGTCGGCCTCCAGGGCGCCGCTGCGCCGCAGGGCGAAGCGCACGACGAGAAGCTGCGCCTCCGCTTCTACGCCACGCGCGTCGAGCCCAACCTGTCGGCGCCCTTTTTTACGAGCGGCGGCTCGCTCGGCTCGGCCTGCGCGCGCGCGGAGACCGACTTTTCGGTGACCGGCGCCCAGTTCTGCACCTCCGAGATTGTCAACGAGACCGCTCGCGCCGTTGAGGTCGAGCTGCCGGCGTCGGCGTACACGCGCAACCCGGAGACGGGCGAGGTGCGCATCTCCACGCGCACGCGCCTCAACGTGACGACCGCGCGCGTCGGCGCGGCGATCAACGGCACGATCGCCGGCACCCTCTCCGGCCAAGGCTCGGCGCCGATCTACGAGCTCTTCACCGAGGCCTTGGCCAAGAGCAATCGGCCCGCGCCAAACGGCACCGGCTCGTCGGCCGCGGCGGCGGGCGCGGCGGTGCTGCCCGCGGCCGACGCGGCCGACGCGGCCAAGAAGGAGGAGGTGCACATGGTGCTGCCATTTCAGCAGATCGCCATGTCCTACGGAAACTGGGCCGCCCACTCGGCGGTCGTCGGCGTCGCCGGCCCGGCGGTCGTCGCGCGCGACCCGGCCACGGGCCTGTACACCGAAGAGCAGGACCTCCAGTTTGTGCAGGACGACGCGGTCGAGGGGTTGATGGCCCTCGCCGAACCGACGCTGCAGGCCGTCTACGACGCCTCGTGGAAGCTGCGCAAGTCCGTCGTCTACAAGGGATCGCCCAACCTCACCAAAGCGGTCATGCGGGTGCCCTCCGGGTTCAACGGCGGCGGCTTCTGCCTCGCCGCGAGCGTCAACGACGCGCCCGTCTCGCAGTCGAATGAGACCATCGAAGACCTCCTCAAAGCGGGCGTGGCGATGCAAATCGACAGCCCGGAGGAACGCCGCGCGCTGCTCGACGATCTCGCCACGCCGAGCTACGCCGCCACGATCAAGCACGCGCAGACGCTGGGCACGGCGCTCTCGTACATGCAGGGCCACCAGAAACCGTACCGAGTCGACGGTACGCCCGTCCTGACGCCCTCGGGCGCCAAGATGGAGCTCGCCGAGAGCTGGCGCTTCGAGGCGGCCAAGCGGCGCGCCGACGACTGCGACGGCTCCGCCGCCGACGTGGAGGCCGTCATCCAGGCGTGCATGGAGGCGGAGGCCGAGTCGTTGGACGAGCTCCCGTACATGCGCGCGGTGGCCAACTCGATCGGCGCGCACTACATCCACGGCGTCAGCGTGCTCGGAGCCAACGCGGGCCACGCCGACGCCGCGGACGCAAAAGCCACGACCCTCACAGGGCACGCCGTGTGCATCGGCGTGCCCAAGGCGGCCGCGCTCGTCGCGCTCAAGCGCGGGGGCGAACACGAGGTCGACGGCGTGGCCCCGCTCGCGGCCGACATGCGCCGCAAGGTGAACACGGCGAGGCACGCGGCGCTCTACCCCAAGTCGCTCGTGCGCCGCATGCCGGCCAAGGAGCAGGCGGTCTTCGAGTCGATGGAGGCCATGGAGGCCTTCATGGAGGAGCGGATGCCGCCCGCGGTCGCGGCGCAGCCGCTCTTCTTTGAGGGCACGACGCCCTGTTCGGCGCGCGGGTACACGCACTCGGCGACCGAGCGCGACGATCGCGCGCGCATCTTTGCGGCCGACAAGGAGATCGGCACGTCCTTTGCGCCCAATGTGCTGCGCATGGCCAAGCTCCTCGACACGTCGCCCACCGGCAAGCACGCCTTTTATTCGGAGTTTGTCGAGCTGCTCGTGAGCCCCACCTCGGGCCTGATGCAGGACGAAGAGCTGCGCGCGCTCGACTCGGCCAGCTGCCAGCTGCTCTTTTGCAAGCCGACGGCGGGCAAGCCCACGACGGTCGCGGGCGCCTCGCCGCTCGACCTCGCCACCGGCGACTTTGCCATTGTGCCGCTGTGGCGCACGGGCGCGAAGCTGTCCGCGATCATCGACGCGGCGCACGCCGAGTCCGTGGCGAATGCCATCCCGCGCCGCGCCGGGCCCGACCCCCTTTCCGAGGAAGAGGCCGCGCGCATCGACCAGAGCCTCGCCGAGCTCGCAAAGCTCGGCGAGGCGCTCAAGACGACGACGCCCGTCGAGGAGCGCGAGGGCCATCCGATGCTGTACATGGCGAGCTTCGACAGCCTTCTGCACAACCCGTCCGCCATGGCGCACTTCCGCAAGGTGGTCGAAGAGCGCGGGGGCTCGGTCGGCGAGGTGACGCTCCACCCGGTGCGCGGCGTCGCCGCGCGCCCCGACGGCCAGGAGGCGGGCGTCTTTGCGCAGGTCAGCCTCTGGGTCGACCGTTAGCCGCCACGCGGCGCGCACGCGCCCTCCCCAAAGAAGAGAGCGCGGCAAAACAACCGCGGTTGTCGTAGTCGGTGCATCGGGCGCCGGGCGTCGGACGTCGGGCGTGTGAGATAACCGGCGAGCGGCGGCGTCTAGAGTAGAAAAGCCATGAGCGTCCGACCCCAAGAGGCCGCGGAGTCCGCCTCTCGCTTCTCGTTGCGCCAAGTCTTTTCGAGCGTAGACGCCTCGCCGGCGAGCGTCGCGCGCGCGGCGCCGCCGCCGCCGCCGCTCGCGCCGCCGACGGCGGCGACGTTCGCGCCGCCGCCTGCGGCGACGATCGCGGCGGGCGCGCTGCTGCCGGCCGCGGCCACCAACGCCGCCGCCAACAGCGGCCTGAAGTTCACGCTGCCGCAGATGCGCGGCGGCCAGACGACCTCCGTCCTGGCCGCCGGCAACCACGGCGCGCGCAACCTTCAGGCGGGCTTTCTCAGCGGCGGCACGCCGCACACCACGCAGGAGACGCTGCGGCTCAACGGCATCATCGCCGATCTCCACGCCAAGCTCGCGGCCTCGCAGGAGCGCCTCGCGACGGCCGAGCGCGCCGTCGCGCGCGGCAGCAAGGCGATCAGCAACGAACGCACCAACTACACGGCGCGGATCAACGCGCTCTCGACCGAGCTGCGCATGGCGCAGGAGCGCGAGACGGCGATCAGGGCGGAGCTGGCCACCGTGCCGCGGCAGGCGGCATTCGACGTGGAGCGCTTCAAGATCCAGGCCGAGGGAGCGGTGCAGCTGCAGACCCGGTACGACGACGCGGTCCTGCATTCGGAAGAGCTCGAGAAGCTCGTGGCCGAGACAAATGGCGCGTACGACGCGCTCAAGGCTCGGCACGCGGCCCTCGAGGAGACGCTCGTCGCGGCGCAGCTCGCGGCCGAGGCGGCCGAGGCGAAGGCGGGCGTCTCCACCGGCGACTGCGTGTCGCACGACGACGACCAGCCGGCCTCCGAGGACGAGGAGACGGACGCCGCCGACAACGACGTCGTCGAGATCGTCGAATCCGACTACAGGGCGGCCTTCCAAGAGGCGCTCGCGGAGACCGCGGTTGTGCGCGGCGAGCGCGACGAGGCCAAGGAGCAGCGCACCGCCTTGGCCGACACGGTCGCGCTCAACATGAAGAAGATCGACATGCTCGAGGCCAGCGTGGCCGAAGCCGACGGCATCATCAAGAGCAACGACCGCCGCATCTGGGAGATCACCGCCGAACGCGACGCCGCGTTGGCGGCGACGTCCGCCGCGTGCGCCGAGCGCGACAAGGCCAACAACGAAATGCAGGCGGCGCTCGAGCTGCACGCCGAAGACCAGGCACAGATCGAGAGGATGACCGCGGCGAGCTTGGAGGCCGACGAGGCGGCCCAGGCGCTGGAACAGGCGGGGACGGCGGCGACGGTGGCGATGCGCGCCGACGTCGGGCGCAAGCGGATGCTCGCAAACCGGCTGCGCCGCAGCCTCGAGACGGGCGAGCCGGCGGCGGCCGTCGTCACGTTCGCCGTCGGCGGCGCGCGCGCGTCGGCGACCCCGGGGCCGGGGGCCGCGCGCCTCGCGCTCGCGACCGGCATGAACCTCGCCGCCGGCTGCTTCGGCACGTCGGCGCCCGCGCTCGAGGACTCGTGCGGGCTCAACCTCCACATGGTCACCGCCGCGCAGTGCTTCGAGGACGGCGTCGCGACGGCGGCGCTCAGGCGCGACGACGAGGAGGCGCTCACGCAGCAGCAGATGCGCGTCAACGAGCTGGTGCAGTGCATATCGACCGACCTCAAGTGGACGCTCACCCGCTACGCCACGGCCTTCCAGCAGCGCGCCGCGCTCGTGGCGTGAACCGGCGTCCACGATATGCCGTTGCGTGGAGACTGAACGAGTGAGAGTGGTGGTGAGCCGGTAGGGCGGGTGTGTAATCGAGTGCTGCTTGCGATGCTCCCCGACCTCGGCGCGCTCCGCCTCGGGCCCGACGGCCCCAGCGCGCCGCGGCGCGCCGCGAGCACCGGCACCGTTTGGAACCTCGACGACGACCCCTACTCGAACGAGGTGAAAGAGTACCGACACGGCGGCACGTATAAGCCGAGCGAGATGTGGGCGCAGCTGATGCAGCGCATCGACCCCGTCTCGTTGGAGACACTCGACAGCGACCTGATCAACGACCCGCCGCTGATTGTCACCCCCACCGGCTTCATTATGCTCAAGTCGACCTACGACCAGCTCTTTCGTCGCGGCGATTTCCGCAACCCCGAGAATAGGGACGAAAGCCTCTACGGCATCCCCGGCGGGATCAATGCGGGCACGCCGGCACAGCAGATCCTGTTCAACCCGAACGGGACGCCGCAAGTCGCCAACGGGCGCATCGTGACGCAGGACTACACCCCAGCGGCGCCTCCGCCGGCGCAGCCCGCCCCGGCCGCCCCGGGGGGGGCGGGGGGGCAGCAGGCGCTGGCGGCCCAATTGGGCCAAGAGCTTCGGACCGTCACCGACAGGCGATACGACTTTGTGTTCTTCTCGCAGACCGAGGCCGAGCGGCTGAGCGAAAGCAAGCGCCTCGCCCGAAACCGGACCGGGAATTGCCACGGCAACATCAACACGATTCTCGAGCTCCTCTCCCACGACCACCTGCTGCGCGGTCCTGACCGCGTGCGCGCCGCGCTCGCTCTCTTGGAAAGGACGGTCGTTGGCGTCCCGAATTCGTACTCCACGCCGCTCTGGACGGCTCGGAGCGCGCTTCAGCAGCGGCTTCCGGGCTTGCCGAACGTGAACGCCGTCGACGACCTTGCAGAGCAGCCCTTCGACTTTGCGCTTGCCAACGTCTCGGTTGGGGTCGTTACGACCTTGCTTTCGAATGTGCTCACCGGCCGAGCTCTTCAAGCAGGAATAGAGTGGGATTCTGTCAAGAGCGTCTTCATGAACAAGCTCACCTCCAGAACATCGCCGAACACGATGTTCTTCACGAACCAACCGGTCATCAACATCGGGCGCATCGCGCGCTACTTGAGGGCGAGAAAGGTAGAGGTCGACGACGTTTTCAGCCGCGCGCGCCGGATGCACGCGGAGGCTACGACGGACCTCCAGATGCCCGACCCGGACGGAACCGTCTCGCGACGGAACATCCTAAAGATCCACAAGATCGTTTTCGATGCCAACGCCGCAGCCGCGGGGGCGCACGTCGCGATTGCGCTCCACTACACGGCCCGGGCGATGGCCGTCACCCAGCACGGTTCTCGCACGTTAAGCGTCGGGTGGTCGATCCAGCCGATCGGCGATCTCAACGACCTCCAAGAGACGCTCATCGGCATCAGCATTAGGCGGTTGGCTCTGGGTCGATTGCTCGCAGCGCCACCGGGCGAGTTGCCTGACGTGGGCCTGACGCGGGCTACCTTCGCCAGCTTTGGGGCGGCGAGCACGTTCCTCGCCGACTACACCGGGTTGCGCCGCACATTCGACGACATGGTCGGGGTCCGCATCGTTGACGACGGCAGCTTTGAGTTTTCCGTGGGCGCGCCCCTTCCCGGGTCGGAACTGTGGCGGGACGCGGGGCCGGCGCTCCGAGAGTTTTGGGACCTGCGCACCAACCTCTCCATGCTGTGGCACCAAAGGATCGCCCCGACGTTCATGTACCAAACCTGGTTTACCCATCCCCAAGGCGTGACGTCCATGGACCCGGCGCAGCTGAACCATCGGGTCCGCACAAACCCCAGTTTGTCCGACCATGTGTCCGCTCGCCGCCAGCAAGACTACTTGTGGAGGCTGGAGAGTTTCGACGCGCTCGACCAGATGGCCATGTGCAATTACCTGACGGACATCGGCCTTGGCGGGTACGCACTGCCCTTGAGCAGCGACACGGAGACGCAACTCAAACCACTCTTCAAGCACGTGTGGGCGGTCTACCTGGTGGCAGAGAAGACGAAGAGGTACGCCGAAGCCGCCATCGACTACATCTTGGCGCACTCCAGCGAGGCCGAGCGTCGCCAGTTTCTCAACAACACCGTGGACTCGGTCGACACGGACGCGACTCCCGAGCAGGAGACCGCCTGGCGCGAGCGGCTGATGCACCACCTACTGAGCGTGCATCGCATCGACATTCCCAAGTACCTCCAACGCCTCTTCGCCGACACGGTCGTCGGAAGCGTCTTTGCCCATTACCACTTGGGCGACGGCGACCCGTGGAGTCAACTTGCTGCTCGTCTTCGGTCGGCCAGCAACAGCGACCCGCTGCCGTGGCGCACCGACCTGCCGCCCGACATGATGCACAACCGCGTCCACACCTGGACAGAGAACATCAGCGCGATCAAGATCAAGCTCAGGCAGCAGAACGTGCTGATCGCCGAGGTGCTCAGGTGCTACTTCGATCTCACCAACGACAGTGCGGGCGAAATGGTCTCCGACGAGACGATGAGGAACGTGTGGCGCCCCCTGAACATCGCGGTGAACGAGGCGACTCGTCTCGTTCGCGCGCGCACGGGCGTGCTCCCGGAGCAGGCGTACGGGTTCTGAGGGGGCATGTCCCCCCGGGCAGTGTACTAGAAATCCTACCGGAGATCCACTGGAGATTGCGATCTATTGCCACTACTAGAAATCTACAAATCCACTGCGCTAGTAGATTTCTAGTACCCTTGCCTTCGTTGGCTGTTTGCGTTTGACTGTTCCATGTGCGATCTCGTCAAAGACTTGCGCATGTGTGCGACGAACCACTGTGATGCAAGTTTGTGACGAGATCGCACATGGAACAGTCAAACGCAAACAGCCAACGAAGGCAGGCGTACTAGAAATCTACTGGCGCAGCGAATTTGTAGATTTCTAGTAGTGGCAATAGATCGCAATCTCCAGTGGATCT
>Ga0315315_10006058_pt1 | contig 11156 bp, 7 predicted proteins | sample M140m3416metaG_FD_203699 | JGI IMG/M metagenome (GOLD analysis project Ga0315315, IMG submission 203699) | Ammonia-oxidizing marine archaeal communities from Monterey Bay, California, United States - M1 40m 3416 | ecosystem: Environmental > Aquatic > Marine > Intertidal zone | place: USA... | reverse complement strand
CATCCACTACATCTGAAATAAAAATTAAATCTCTAAAAAATTTCCCATCGTTGTAAATTGTTATATCCTCATTTTTGAAAGCCTTATGAATTAAATAATTTATTGCATTTTTATTTGGAATAATTTGCTCTTTAGGTCCAAATGAATTTGTAATTCTAAAAATATTTGTATTAATTCCATACACTTGATTGTAAATTTTTGTATAATATTCACCAGCTAATCTATTTACGCCATACAATGTTGTTGGATTACATTCAGTCAATTCATTTACTGGGAGTTTTTTTGGTTTACCAATTACTACAAATGTACTACCTAAAATGAATTTACATTTTGGTAATGTTTTTCTTATAATTTCAAGTATGTTTAATGTAGATTTAGTATTTGAATCAAGATCATTAAATGGTGATTCAAATGATTTGGAATGTGATGTATTTCCTGCTAAATGTATGATGACATCTGGTTTCTTTTTAATAATGAATTTTTCTAATTTTGTATAATTTGTCACATCAATTTTTTTAAGTTCTATCTTTTTCTTGATATTTTCAACATTTTTTACACTTGTTTTGGTACATACAATAATTTCGTGACGTTTTTTTAACAAAAATTCTGCAAGATGACTACCTACAAATCCTGCGCCTCCAGTAATCATAATTTTCATACACACATCCATTATTGATTCCTTAAAAAAATTTCTTGTAATTTATTAACATCCATACTAAATTTTTATTAATTGACTCTCATATCTGAAAAATTCAAGATTTTGAAGAAAGCCAAATTGGTATTTGAAAATTGGATCATTTACCCTCTATCCTATTATAATTTTATACGAAGTGATTTTATTATTTTTAAAACTCGTAGTAAAAAAATTATCAAATTACGAAAACAATCCACTGATTTAATGGCATTAACTCATGTATGGTTAATTGAAGAATATAAAAAAGAAAATTTTGAAATTAAACCAAATGATGTTGTTATTGATGTTGGTGCACATATTGGATTATTTACAATATATGCATCTCAATTTTGTACTAATGGTAAAATTTATTCTTTTGAACCAGTCATTGAAAATTATCAATTACTTTTAGAAAATATTCAATTAAATAATTTAAATTATGTTACAAGTTTTAATCAAGCCGTTTCTAATTCTAATGATTCTGTTAATCTTTTTCTCAATAGTGATGAATCTGGTCATAGTATGTTTTCAAAATCATCTGAAAGTGTAAAAATTGATTCTACTTCTTTACAAAATTTTTTTGATGAAAATAAAATTGATCACTGTGATTTCATAAAACTTGATTGTGAAGGTGCAGAATATGAAATTATAAGAAATCTTCCAGTAGAATATTTTCAAAAAATTAATAAATTTGTAATAGAATATCATATGGCTGATACACATCCAGAACTTTTAATTGAATTAAAAAAAACATTATCTGAACAAAATTTTAAAATTGAAACTAAAAAATTATTTTCTGATATTGGATTTTTATATGCTAAAAAAATTTAATTTTTTATAATTATGCCTAATCCTTGATTGCCTTCTACTTTTATTACATATTTTTTAACATCATTTGAACTAGCAAAATCATAAAATGCATCATTATCTATTATGTCATCAGAAATAATTATTCCATTTTTTTTTATTTTTTTAAATATAATATTAAATTCAAACATCATATTTTCATATGTATGAGAGCTATCATGAATAAAAATATCTAAATCGTTAATTTCAATTAAAACATTTTCTAATTTTTCTGTAGACTTTCCAATTATTAACTCCCACTTACTTTTTAATTTTTTAGGAATTATGCTTCCAATCATTTCTTTAGTCTGCCATGGTCTAAAAATAGAATCTATAGAATATAATTTTCCAAATTTATTATCTTCTAATGCTTGTAAAATGTATGAACTACTAATTCCATATGCAACTCCTGTTTCTATGATGTTATTTGGCTTTAAAATTCTACATAAATGATACAAAAATTTTCTTGAATCTGAATTAATTGAATAATCTGTTGGATAAGGTTTCTTCTTTGACGGGTATTTTTCTTTTTTTAATTTTTTTAAATTTAATTCTACATGTGCTTCTAATTTTTCTAATTCTGTTAAATTTAGATTTTCTTTTGGAAATATTTTTTTAAAAAATTCTTCAATTGAATCAAAATCATACTCATATTTGTGATTTTTATGATTTTCATTTTCTTGATTTTGTTTTCTTTCTTCAAATACATCTTTTATCAATCTTGGTCTAAACATTGATTTTGTTAAAATCTGAAAAATAATTGAAATTTTACTCATTCCCATTTTTATTCATAAATTTTACTTATATTAGTTAGATTTTCGAATAATTTTCATGTTTTATAATGATACGTTATTTACTTTAACTAGAAGTATAATAAGAAAAAATGTTAGAATATGAAAATTGCATTAACATGTCCTGCTTCGCTGCCTGCTACCCAATTTGGAGGAATAATGTTTCTTTGTGTTCATGTTGCAAAAAAGCTTTCAAACGAAGGACATGATTTGACGATCTATACAACTGATCTTGATTTTGCAAATACTACTAAATTTAATAAAAAATTACCTAAAGAGGAAAAAATTGATAATTTTATCATTAAACGAACCCATGTTTGGATGTCTTCTTTTCTTTTCTTTTTTAATCCTGGCATGTACAATCAAATGATGAATGATAATTTTGATATAATTCATACAGTAGGGATTAGAAGTTTTCAAGCTTTTATTTCTGCTATAGTATCTAAAAGAAAAAAAATCCCTTTAATAATTTCTGATCAGGGGGGATTAACTACTCATCCAGATTTAAAAAATGGGTCAATTAAAAAAAAAATTTTAATACAATTACAAAAGCCATTAGTTAAATTCATAATTAATCAAGCTAGTAATGTTATCGTTGCCAACGAATATGAAAAAAAAATCTTTTTAGATTTTTGTAGTGAAGAAAAAATTTCAATAATTAAAAATGGAATTGATTTAAATGAATTAAAATTATCTGATACAAATTTTAGTAAAAAATATGAAATTAATGATGAATTCATTTTATTTTTAGGTAGATTTCATGTAGTCAAAGGTATTGACACCCTTTTAGAAGCAATTAATTTAATTAAAAATCATCTTACTTTTAAAAAATATAAGATTGTAATAATGGGTGTTGATTTTGGTTTTGAATCTGAAATGTTTGAATTAATTAAAAAATTTAATCTATCTGAACAAGTGATTGTAATAAAAAATCCTCCACGATTAGATGTTTTAAGTGCATATTCTCAGTCAAAATTTCTAGTTTTACCCTCAAAATGGGAATTATCTCCCTTAACTCCTTTAGAGGGATTTGCATTTAAAAAAGCAGTAATTAGCACAACTGCACATGGAATTCCATTTACTTTAACAAATAATGAAAATTCAATTTTAGTAAATCCTAATGATTTTAAGGAATTGGCAAATGCAATTATTGATTTGTTAGAAAACTCTAAAAAATGTGATAATTTAGGTTCATCTGGATTCAAATTAATTCATGAAATTTGTAATTCAGATACAATGTCTCTAAATTATCTAAAAATTTATCAAAAATTTTTGAAAGATCATATTTAGCACTTGCTATTGATCACTAGATTCAATTTTGAAAAGAAAAAATTGTCAAACAATAAATAATTTAATTCTCTAGATAAAGAATTGAAATCAAAAAAGGATGCATTTAATGATAATTCCATATCTGTACCTTTTGTAATTCCTATGATTACTAAAGAGGATAAAATTGCTGTTAATAATGCATTAAACTCTGTATTGTTAACTGATGGTCCTAAATTAATTGAATTTGAAAAAATGTTTAGTAGATATACAAATTCAACAGCAGCAGTTGGTGTATCTAACGCAACTTCTGCATTAATGTTATCGTTAAAAGCTTGTGGGATTGGAAAAGGTGATGAAGTTATAGTTCCAGATATGACTTTTGTTGCAACTGCTAGTGCAGTTATTCATTGTGGCGCAACACCTGTTTTAGCTGACATAGAGGAAGAAACTATGAATCTTAATACTAAATCTATAGAAAAAAATTTAACTAAAAAAACTAAAGCAATTATTCCTGTTCATTTTGCTGGTCGAATGTGTAAAATTAAAGAAATTTTAAAAATTTCTAAAAAAAATAATCTAAAAGTAATTGAAGATTGTGCTCATGCATTAGGTTCAAAAATTGGTAAAAAACATGCTGGAACATTTGGAGATGTGGGATGTTTCAGCTTCTATCCAACTAAGAATTTTACAACTATTGAAGGTGGGATGATAATAACTAATTCAAAACAAATTTCTAATTATACAAAATCTGTAAGAAATCATGGTATTACAAGATCCTTAGATAGTAGATTTTCTAATGGAAAACCTTGGGAATATGATATTGAAAATTCTGGTTTTAATTTTAGATTAGATGAAATTCGTTCAGCTTTAGGATTAAGTCAAATGAAAAGATTGGACAAATCTAATGATTTACGTAAAAAGGCATCAGAGTATTATACTTCTCAGCTAAGTGATGTCAAAGGAATTATTACTCCAAAAAGTTCAAAAAGTAATGAAAATTCATTTCATTTGTATATTATTAGAATAACTAAAGATTTTCCTATTACACGTGATGTCTTATTTAAAAAATTATTAAATAATGGAATTCGAACATCTGTCCATTACAAACCCTTGAATCAATTTACTTTATTTAAAAAAATGGCAAAATCTTATGATAAATTAGAAATTTCTAATATGTTGTATGATGAAATTTTATCTCTTCCTATGTATCCTACAATTCGAAAATCTGATCAAAAATATGTTATTAAGTGTATTAAGGATGGCATTATTTAATAATCTAAAATCTGATTAAAATTATGAAAAGTTTTTATAAATTTCTTAGTTCAAGATTGGAATTTGGTGAATCTTTAGATATTAATCGAAAACCTATTTTTAGAAGTTCTGCAATATTCCCTGCAATTCAAACCAAATTTTATACTACAAATATTATGTTTCTTGGATATTGGTTAATTAAAAGAAAAATACGTGAAATTACTATTTTGATCACTTTAAGAAGTAAGGAAGGAAAAATTATTTCACGAAATACTTTGTTAGTAGATTCACCAAAATCTTATTCTATTGAATTAAATTCTTTATTACAAAATACTTCGAATAAAAATTCTGAATTTTTTGGTTCAATAGAATTAGAAATTTTTTCTACACAAGATATGGTTTTTCCATACCCTGCATTGGTTCTACAATATTATGGTGAGAATTTTAATACATGTGTTCATACTTTAGGTAGAATCTATAATGATTTTGAAGATTTAAATGAAAATGAGGTTTTTCGAGTTCCAGAATCTGGATTTGATATTTCATGTAATGACGATCTTGAACCATTTGTCTCATTTGTAAATGGTCCTATAATTAACACAAATGCAAAAATCAATTATGTTATTACAAATCATATATCTGAAAAATTTAATGGAAGTTTTAATCTTGGTGAAATTCAACCTTATGAAACAATGTTACTAAAATTAAAAGAAAAAATTCCTGATCTTAGGGACATACTAAAAAATAAACCTGGGTCAATTACACTTGAGCATAATCTAGAAGGTTTTTTTCCACGTTTTCTAGCAGGAAATTTACAAAATTCTTTAAATTCTGTAAGTTTTACTCATACATTTTATGATTGTTCATCTTGTAATGATGAATCGGATTATTGGAATCGTCCAACTGATGATTTCTATGATTGTTCAGTGTATGTACCAATTTTTAATGATGAAAATCAATATACTGAACTTGTAGTATATCCTAATTTTGCTCCTTCAGATTTTGATTTACATATTTCACTGCATAATTCTGAAGGAAAACAAATTCATTATCTCAAATCATTTTTGACAATAAGTAGTAAAGATTCTAAATTATTTAAAATTAATTTTAATGAAATTATTGAAAATCTAAAAATTGACAAGCATGAAATAAAATCTGCTCATTTGATAAGTGAATTCAAAAATAAAATTCCTTCTAGATTGAAATTTGGATTAAATGTTGGTCAAATTAACATGAATTCAAAAATTCCCTGTAATATTTGCTTTAATTCAAAAATTGGAAATCCCTTAATTGAAAATAAACCTGGTTCATTTCATTGGAGTCCAATATTTAATAGTGAAAATGCAGTTGTATCTATTGCAAATTTTTCTCCTAAGAAGAATTACACAAAATCTGCTGATATTATTTTAAAATTTTATAATAATGAATCAATAAAATTAGAAAAAAAATTTATTCTAGAATCTAATTCTGAATATAGAATTAATACATCAACAATTCCAGAATTGAAAAAAATTATTAAAAATGAACCTATTTGGTTAACTATAGAAGCAAATAATCCAAATATTCAAGGATATTATTTTAATTTTCATAAATCAGGTTCTGTTGCTGGTGACCACTTTTTTTAAAATTATTTTTTTTAAAATTGATTAAAATATCCTTTTTTTTGATTCCAACTAGACAGATCTATTGATAAGAAAGTTTTTTACAACTATAATATTAGGAATTTTGTGTTTAAAAATAAAAAAATTCTCATTACTGGAGGCACAGGTTCTCTTGGTCAAGCATTAACAAAACGTTTGTTATCTTTAGATGTTGATACAATTAGAATTTTCAGTAGAAATGAAAGTAAACAAATTGAAATGGATTCAAAATTTAATGATAAGAGATTACGTTTTTTTCTTGGTGATGTTAGAGATTCAGAAAGATTGAATAGGGCATTTGAGGATGTTGATTTTGTTTTTCATGCAGCTGCATTAAAACATGTGGATAAAGTTGAATACAATCCTTTTGAAGCAATCAAAACAAATGTAATTGGTTCACAAAATGTTATTGATGCATCATTACATGAAAATGTTGAAAAAGTAATATGTGTGGGAACTGATAAAGCAGTTTCACCTCTTAACACTTATGGTGCAACAAAATTATTAATGGAAAAATTATTTGTCACAGCAAATAATTATGTAAATCCAAAAAAGCATAGAACAAAATTTATTGCATTACGATATGGAAACGTTTTAGGTAGTAGTGGCTCAGTTATTCCAAAGTTTATTCAACAAATTAAGAATGATCAAACAATTACAATTACTGATCCTAATATGACTAGATTTAGTATTACAATGGATGAAGCTTTAGATTTTATTCTTACTGCAACAAAACTTGGATCTGGTTCAGAAATATTTATTCCTAAAATTAAAGCATATTCAATAGTTGATATTAAAAATACATTATTTGACTTAATAAAAAAAACTGATGATAAAATTTCTGGAATCAGACCCGGTGAAAAATTACATGAAGTTTTAATTAATCCTGATGAAATAAAATATACTTGGGAAGTTGGTAATGTCTATGTTATTTTAAATCCATTGGAAAAATTAAACAAACAAAAAAGAACTTATCCAAAGATGAAAAAAATCGAAAATTTAGGAATTTATTCATCTGATAATGTTAAAAAATTATCTAAATCAGAGTTAAAAAATTTAATTAAAAAATCTGGGTTACTGTAATTTTTTAAATCGTTTTAGAAAACATTCCTGCATTATATTTTTATCCTATACTTGTAATTTTTGATTATGGAAGTAATTTTAAAATCATCAATATTAAATGAGCTTCCAAAATTGATTGATATTCAAGGTCAATCTTACATTATAGATAAAAATGAAGAAGGAGTTCCTGTTCTTTTTAGTGCATCTTGTCCACATCAAAATAACGTAGTAAGTGAACTTGATAATACCACATGGAAATGCCCAAGTCATGATTGGACATTTAATCCAAAAACAGGACAAAGTATCAATGCACCACAGTCATGTTTAACAAAAATACCAATTAGATTAGAAAATAATTCTTTGTACGTGACAATTCCTGACGTTGAAAATAAAATAAATTTTCCAAAATATGATGAAAAAATTCCTCCAAAAATTACTATTGTTGGAAGTGCATCTTTACTAATTCAATGGAATGATTTCAATATTCTTACTGATCCTTGGATTGAAGGTTCAGCTGTTTTTGACTCCTGGATAAACTACCCTCCATCTAATATGTCCATTTCAAGTTTACCAAAAATTGATGCAATTTGGATTTCACATGAACATTCTGATCATTTCAATGAATATACTCTTTCATTAATTGATAAATCAATAAAGATCTATGTACCTGATTTTGATGATTGCAGGTTAGAGAAATTAGTTAGAAAACTTGGATTTAAAAATATTATTAGCATGCATCCTGGAGAATTATATTCTTTATCTGATAAAATTAATGCTGTATCATTTACGTCAGGAAGTTTTTGGAATGATAATATTCTTTATTTACAATTAGGTGGATTTAGTCTTCTTAATGTAAATGATGCAGGATTTAATTGGAATATTCCAAAAATTATTGGAAAAGTAGACATGGTTTGCTCCCAATTTTCTCCTGCAAGTGGATACCCTGCAACTTGGACTCATATAGACACATCAAAAAAACTAGAATTAATGAAAGAGAGAAATTTGGGTATTTTAAAAATGATGAAACAAATTGTTGATTTATGTGATGCAGATTATCTAGTACCTTTTGCAAATTTTAATGAATTATATCAACCTAGTCATAGAAAATTTGTTGAACTTCAACCCAAAAACAGACTTATTTCAGTATTGAATTTTTTTAAAAATGAAAAAGTAAAAATCCTTGATCTTTTACCTGGAGAATCTTGGAATGGAGAAGATAATAATTTTATTAGAAAAATAAATAGAGAAATTTTTTATGAAAAAGAATTTCTTTTTAATTATTTAGATGAAAAATTTAACCTAAAAAATAATAATGAAATTGATTCAAATTTCAATTTAACTCATAATGAAATACAAGATTACTTCAAAAAATTCATTGGTTCAGAATTAACAAAAAAAATAGGTATTTACACCGTTTTCATAAATTTATACTCTAAAGATAAAAAACTGAATGCTTTAATTCACTTTAAAAATGGAGAAATATCTTACGAACCTAAAGAACAAACTTGTGAAGCTAATATGACTATGAGTTGTCCGGGAAGAATCATTCAAGATATTATTCGTAAAGATCTTAGTTGGGATGAAATTAGTAGTGGTTACTGGTCTACTTTCTCTCGAAATCCAGATACTTATAACATTGCACTATGGCAATTATTCCACGCACCTTGGAAATCACGTAAAAATTATTCATTAATGATAAACTCCAATTTCAATACTCAAAATATTTCTATAGCAGATATTATAGAAAAATATGGAAGTCCTGTTTTACGAATTCTCGAAAAATATGGGCTTTATTGTGCAGGCTGTGAAGCATCCATGGGTGAAAAAATCATTGATGGATGTCGTCTTCATGGGTTATCTTCTAAGCAAACAAAGGATCTAATTGAAGAAATTGATTATATTATTGAAAATACAAATACAAATACAAATTAATTCTTCTTTGGTAACTTGACAATGAATAAAAAAAATAATTCTCTAAATTTAATTTTATTTGTTGATTCTTCAGTAGATTTTGATGATATAATTAAAATAAAAAATGATATTCCAAATATTCAAATTTTTACATTTGATTACATTTCTCATAAATTATTAAATAAAAATAATATTCCTCATAAAATTTCTGAAACTTTTTTGTCTGAATTTTTTTTAGATCTAATTCAAGAAAAATCATATCAATTTGCTGAATGGTATAAAATCCCTAAAATTAATAATTATCAAAATTTTGAAACTATTGATCTTGGAAGTTTATTTAAAATTGAATTTTTTGTTTTCTTATTACCATTTTTAAAAAAAATATTTGAAATAAAAAATATTATAAATTCTTATGATAATTTAGTAATTTATTCACCTAATTCATTATTTTTAATTTGTTCTAAATTTAATAAAAATATTAAATTAATTAACGAAAATAAAAAAAATGAAAGTGATTTTCATTATGACGTAATAAAATTTAAAAATAGTTTTTTTAATATAGAAATTTCGCAAAAAACATATAAAAAATTAAAAAATTTTATGAATAATTTTTTAAACTTATTTTTTAAATTTAAAAGAAATAATCCTGATATTTTATTAATTGAATTTAATACTATTTTATATAAAGAACTTTTTTTTGCAATTAAGAAATTTTCTTTAAATTCTATTTTTTATGGATTAAGAAGACCTCCTATTTGGAATTTAAATTCATTTTTTATTTTTAGTAATTCAAAATGTAAAACTGTTTCATCAACTATTAAAAAAAATAATTCTAATGTAGATCATAATGTACAGTTAGTTAATGAAAATTTTTCAAAATTAATTGAAAATCATGATGCAGATCTAGAGAATTTTTTTATATTAAATAATTTTTCATTTTGGAGTATCTTAAAACCTTTTTTCATAAAATTATATCAAAAATATATTTTTGAATCTGTAGAAAATATTGCTATTTCAAAAAAAATGTTAACTGAAGTACGACCAAAACATATTCTTTTATTGTCTGAAAGTGGCAAAACAGAACAAATTATATTAAAATTGTCTAAACAATTTGGAATTGATTCTTTTGTGTTACAACATGGATTGGGTCATGATAATGAAAAAGGTCATATCTATAACAAATTTACTGGAACAATTGTAAATGATGCAGATCATTATTTTGTTTGGGGTGATTCTCAATCTCGTTATGCTAAAGAATATAATTTAGCTTTAGACAAAATAATACCAATTGGAAGTATTGTCCATGATCAAACATTTAAATTTTTTAATAAAAATAGTAATAAAATCATTAATCAAGATTCCATACTTCTAGCTACACAAGGTCCATTACATATGCATGTAAAGGATTATACAATTAAAGCAAATATTGAATATGAAAATATCATTCGTGAAATATGCAAAATTACAAAACAAAATAATAAAAAATTAATAATTAAACTTCATCCATATGAAGATGATAGCGGAGAATCTGAAATTGCTAAAGAAATTGATCCAACTATACAAGTAATAAAAAATGGTGAAATTTTGCCATTAATCCATTCATCTAACTTCATGATTTCGTTAGGCACAAGTTTATCTAACGTAATTTTAGATGCACACATTTTAAAAAAACCTGTAATTAGAATTCCATTTGGTGAATGGATGGGCTCTCCA
>Ga0315315_10006057_pt1 | contig 11157 bp, 9 predicted proteins | sample M140m3416metaG_FD_203699 | JGI IMG/M metagenome (GOLD analysis project Ga0315315, IMG submission 203699) | Ammonia-oxidizing marine archaeal communities from Monterey Bay, California, United States - M1 40m 3416 | ecosystem: Environmental > Aquatic > Marine > Intertidal zone | place: USA... | reverse complement strand
ATTTTCTATAATAAAAAAAAAAAATAATTGGTTTAAAATTAAAATTAAAGAAGATGGATATGTCGGTTTTGTTAAAAAAAGAAATTATCACAATTACAAAAAACCATCACATAAAGTCTCGGTGATTTTTGCCAAAACGTACAAAGAACCTAATTTTAGAAATTTATCTGGAAAATTGACATTTGGAGCAAAGATAAAATCCGTAAACAAAATAAATGGTTTTATAAAGTTTGATAATAAATGGATAAATTTAAAAGATTTGAAACCAATTAAATTCAAAAATAAAAATATATTCTCTAACGTAAAAATTTTTAAAAATATTCGATATAAATGGGGAGGAAAAACATTTAAAGGCCTTGATTGTTCAGCCTTAATACAGCTTTTTTTTAATTTTAATAACAAATACTGTCCAAGAGATGCAAAGGATCAGGTAAAATATTTCAAGAAAAATGTTAATTTAAAAAATATTAGAAAAAATGATATTATTTATTGGAAAGGTCATGTTGCTTTAGCGCTCTCTAATAAAAAACTTATTCATGCTTATGGTCCTATGAAAAAAACAGTGGTCATGGACATAAATCGAACGATAAGAATAATAGAGAAAACTGCTAATTTAAAAGTTATTGGAATAAAAAGGTTATAAATAACAAAGGCAGCTTCAGTCTCCCTCCACTGCCCTTAAATGTATATTATTAGATTCGTTTAAAAAACTTAAGACTCTTATAAGTTGTATGTGGATAGAATGGCGGAGAGAAAGGGATTCGAACCCTTGAAACGGTTGCCCGTTTACACGCTTTCCAAGCGTGCGCCTTCAACCACTCGGCCACCTCTCCAAAGCTTGATCTTTTTTTTTATAGTATTTAGGTTATAAAATCGAATGGATAATTTGGTTGTATTAAACAACGACAAAGTTTCAAAGGAAAACAATAACTTTTACACCAGAAATTACAATTTAAAAATTCTTCCAGAGGGGCTAGATAGATATTTCAAAGTTGAGTTTATAGCGAGAAAATCTGACACTAAAGAGCATCATAAATTAAACTTACAAAGTATAAAAATTGCCTCAAATATTATTCAATTTATCTATTTTGTAGTTTCAACTTTTAAAAATAAAAATACAAAATATTATTTAATTACAATTTCTCCTTATACCTTTATTGCCTTTTTATTTTTATTTCTTTTTAGAAAAAAGGTATTTGTATATCTAATTAGTAGTGGGCATGAAGAGTGGAAATTTATATTGGGGTCTTGGTCTGTATGGATCTACCATATTATGTACTCAATAGTAACATCAAATTCTACAGTTATTGCTCTACATGATAGACTTTGCAAGAAAAAAAATACATATGTAATTGCATCGTCAACTTTGGATGAAGAATGGTTGCAAAATTTTAAAAAAGTAAAACTTGATAAAGTCAGATTTTTAAATGTTGCTAGAGTAAATCCGGAGAAAGGAATTTATGAATTTTTAGAAATGTTTAAAAATATAAAAATTGAGGCAGAAATTTCAATAATTGGTAAAACTAAAAGTTCAACTCTTCAGAAAAAATTTCAATCAATTATTAGAAGTAACACAAATATAAAATTTCCAGGATATATTTCTAATAGACAATTACTAATTGATACATATGATAACCATAACATTTTGATTTTACCGTCATACACAGAAGGACAGCCGTATGTGGTTGACGAATCGCTCGCACGCAGACGTCCTGTTTTAATATTTGAAGAAATAGCTCACATAATTAAAGGTAGAAAAGGAATTTTTGTATCCAAGAGAAATATTGATTCTTTTACTGAGATAACTGAGTATATAATGCAAAATTATTACTCAATTCAAAAAGATATTGAAAAAAATAAATTCCCATTAGAAAAAGATATGTTCAAACAAATTTCTAGTGTTATTAATAGATAACTAGTTATTTAGTAGCCTTTTTACACCTTCTTGAATTGTAATTTTAGGATTCCAATTAATATCTTTTTTGATTTTTGAAATATTTGCTAATGATCTTTTAGGTTCTCTTGGTCTTTTTGGAATAAAAGTTTTTTTTCCACCGAATAAATTTGCTATTTTATTAATTGATATTTCTTTACCTGATCCTAAATTATATATTTTATTTACAAACCTACTTTTTGAAATTTTTATAAAAGCGTTAGTTAAATCATCGACATGAATAAAGTCTCTAGTTTGTTTTCCATCACCTACTATTGTTAAAGGCTTGTTATTTCTTTTTTGTTTTAAAAAATTACCAAAAACAGCGCTATATTGTCCAGACATATTTAGCCTTGGTCCGTAAACATTAAAAAATCTAAAAGAAATATTTGGCATATTGAAATTAGCTGCATACTTAAGAATTAGTTTTTCTCCCAAATATTTTGTCAATCCATATGGATGCTGAATATCAATTTTTTCTTTTTCTGAAGTTGGAAAATTTTTTGGTGAGCCATAACAGCTTGATGATGCTGCATAAATTAATTTTTTTACTCCCACTTTTTTTGCTGCTTCGACAACATTAAGTGTGCCAATAACATTACAATCAAAATATTTTTTTGGATGTTTAATACTCGGTATAATTTCAGCAAGGCCAGCTAAATGAAAGACATAATCAACTCTTTTAAAATATTTGTCTAAGTTTTTATTTTTTGATATATCTATATTGATTATTTTTATATCCTTTTTTTTATGATGAGAAAGATTGGTTTTTTTTCCTGTTGCAAAATTATCTAATACAATTACTTTGTGACCAACTCTTATTAGATGATCGACCAAATTGCTTCCTATAAAACCAGCGCCTCCTGTCACAACTGATCTTACATTTTTCACTGATTTTTAACCCTTTCCATGTTTTAGATTATCTATATCCATCCACTATCTCCGGATAAATGATAACTATTTTCTAAATTGTAGCTTTTCCATGCTCCATCATGATCAATTATAAATTTACATTTTTTAAGATATCTTTTTAATTGCTTTTTAGGAATTTTAAATTGTTTATGATCAACAGTCACTATCAGACAATCGAATTTTGTTAATTCTTTGGGAAATTTAAAAGTTTTAACTCCTAAAGTATTTCTAATTTCTTCAGAGGTGAAGTACGGGTCAAATAGTTTCACATTTAATTTTTTTTTAATTAGCGATTTAACTAGAGGAATTACTTTGGATAATACACTTACTTTTAAATCTCCTTTATAAGATAAACCTAAAACACCAATTTTTTTAAACCCTTTTTTTGCAATTGAGTTCGCAACTGCTCGGCTCATCCCATCGTCAGTTTTAATGGTCTCTCTTAACAATGAAAGTTTATTGATATTTTTAACTTGCGATAAAATATATCTACTTGATAAAGGTATGCAATATCCTCCTGTTCCAATCCCAGGATGAAAAGTTTCAATGTTCCACTTTGTTCCAACCAATTTTAAAACCTCTCTCATATTATCTTTTGGAAAAGCGAGTGAAAGTTGATTTGCGAGTGTTATGTCCATATGCCTATAGGCATTTTCAACACTTTTTACCATCTCGGATACTCTATAAGAACTCGCTAAATGCAGTTTTTTACAAACAATTGACAAAATATCTTTAGTAACTTTTGCGGACTTTTTATCAGTCGAGCCATAAACTCTATCTAAATTTTCAAGATTTTTAACTCCCTCTATAAACCAGTCTCTTCTGGGAGCGACTGATAATAAAATATCTTTGCCTATTTGTAATTTTTTCTTTTTTAAAAATGGAATAATCTTTTTATCTGAAACTTTTGGGGCAAGTGTAGATTCTACAATTATTATTGGTGGCTTTTTAACATTGCCTCTAATTTTTGAAATATTGTTAAGAACATTTAGTAAGGGTTTGTAGTAAGGTTTGCCATTTTTTTCAGTTGGTACTGCTATAAAATGAGCTAAACAATTTTCTGAAATTAAATCTTTAAAATTTGAAGTTGCTCTTAAATAATTTTTTTTTACCAATTCTTTTATATCAAATCCAAACCAATTTTTAAGATCTGATAGAGGAAGAATTCCTGAGTTGATTTTTCTAACCTTAGCTTTATCAATATCATAACCAATACATTTTATCTTTCTTTTTGAAAAATAAACCATAGTTGATAATCCGATATAGCCTGTTCCCCAAACAGCAATTTTAAATTTTTTTGATTTAAGTAAACTTTTATAATTCACAATTTTTATCCCTGGTTTTATGAGAAAAATAATTCAGAAATATACATATTTTTTTTCTTTTCATCATCTAAATTCGATGTAACCACATTTTTTTCCTATTAATCTGAATTCTAACGAATTTTTTTTTACAAATTCATGGAAAGCTTGATCTGCTCCATCCCAAGATTTATTTTTACTTACGTCATCAACTATAATTATTCCACCCTTTGTCATGTTACTTTTAAGATTATTAAGCGCTGATAATGTTGGTAAATATAAATCTACATCTAGTAAAACAAATTTTATAGGCTTTATGTCTTCAAAATTAAAATTTTTAATATCACGTTTTATTGGTTTGACAAATTCAAATTTAGAAAAATTTTTTTTCCAAGTTTCATAATCGTTATAAGAAAAACCAATTAATTCAGACTTACTCTTTTTTCTTTGCACTATTTCATATTCAACATCTTCTTTTACAAATGACTCAAAAGTATCAATACAAAAAAAATCTGAGGTAAAATTAGTATCTTTCAAATATTCACAGATAAACCTGGTCGTCATTCCCCGGGCGACCCCAATTTCACAAATACAGCCCTTTATATTTTTTACTTTTTCTAAAGAATTAATTATCTCCGTTAACTGTAAGGGATCTAAGTTATATGAATACGAAGGCGCACCAATTTTAGTATATTTAAAAAAAAATTTTTTTATATTTTCTTCTATTTTTTTTTTGAACATTTTAGGTTTCTTTGTTAATTTTTAACACTCCTATAAAAGCTTCTTGAGGTATTTCTACTCTACCAAATTGTTTGGATCTAGCTTTTCCTTTTTTTTGTTTTTCTAAAAGCTTTCTTTTTCTATCCGTTGCTCCCCCACCATGAATTTTTGTTAAAACATCTTTTTTAAAACCTTTAATAGACTCTCGCGCAATTACTTTACCTCCAATAGCAGCTTGAACAGGTATCATAAAATTATGTCTTGGAATTAAATCTTTTAATTTTTCACAAACTTGTCTTCCTGTTTTTTGGGCAAAATCTTTATGAATGATCATTGCCAAAGCATCAACTGGTTCGGCATTAACTAATATACCGAGCTTTACCAAATCTCCTTCTCGATACTCTGAAATTTCATAATCAAAACTTGCATACCCACTCGATACTGATTTCAACCGATCATTAAAATCAAACACAACTTCATTTAGTGGTAAATCATAAGATAACACTGCTCTTTTACCTGAGTAAGATAAATTTGTTTGAATTCCTCTTTTGTCCTGACAAATTTTTATGATTGAACCTAAATATTCATCTGGTGTAATAATTGTAGATTTAATCCAAGGTTCTTCTATTTTCATAATTTGCGAAGGGTCAGGCATATTAGTAGGGTTCTGCAAATCCATAACTTCTCCTTTGATCTTATGTACTTTATAAATTACACCAGGAGTTGTTGTTATGAGGTTTACATCAAATTCTCTTTCTAGCCTTTCAGTTATTATTTCAAGGTGAAGCAATCCTAAAAAGCCACATCTAAACCCTAACCCTAGAGCGCTTGAAGACTCAGGCTCGTAAGAGAAGCTAGCATCGTTAAGCTTAAGTTTAGCCAAGCCATCTTTAAGCTTTTGATATTCAGAACTGTCGACTGGAAAAAGTCCACAAAATACTACTGGCTTGCTTGGTTTAAAGCCAGGTAAAGGTGTTTGAATTGGATCGCTCGAGTCACATATTGTATCTCCTACTTTTGTTTCTGATAATGATTTAATTCCAGTTATAATGAAACCAATTTCTCCAGAATTTAATTCGTTTATGTCTGTTGGTTTAGGTGTAAATACTCCAACTTTTTCTATGACATATTCTTGGTTATTCGACATTAATTTTATTTTCATATTTTTTTTTATTTTTCCGTCAATCACCCTAACTAGTATAACAACTCCTAAATAACTATCGTACCAACTATCAACTAACAGAGATTTAAGTTTATCCTCTTTTTTTCCTTTTGGAGCAGGTAGGCTGCTTACAATAGCTTCTAAAATATTATCAATACCCTCTCCAGTTTTGCCGGAGCAAGAAATTGCGTTTGAGGTGTCTATTCCAACTACATCTTCTATCTCTTTTTTTGTTTTATCGATATCTGATGCAGGTAAATCAATTTTGTTTAAAATTGGAATTACTTCATGATTAATTTCAAGAGCTTGGTATACATTAGCTAAAGTTTGTGCCTCAACTCCTTGTGTGCTATCGACAATTAGCAAAGATCCCTCACAAGCTGATAGAGAACGACTTACCTCATATCCAAAGTCTACGTGTCCAGGGGTATCAATGATATTTAAAGTATAATCATTCCCGTCCTTTGACTTGTAATTTAACTTCACAGTCTGAGCTTTAATTGTTATACCTCGTTCTCTCTCTATATCCATCGAATCTAAAACTTGCTGTTTCATCTCTCGATCAGTAAGACCGCCACATTTATGGATAATTCTATCTGCAATTGTTGATTTTCCGTGATCAATATGCGCAATTATAGAGAAGTTACGAATTCTTTTTATATCTGACATTAGGACCTAATTGTAGCGCCGGTTTTTTCTTTAACTATATCGATGATTTTTTTACTAACTTGATCTAAATCTTTTTCACTTAAGGTTTTATCCTCTGCCTGGAGGGTTACATTTATAGCAACCGATTTTTTATCTTTAGGAATATTTTCACCTTCATAAACATCAAATGTGGTTACATTCTGAATAATAGAATTATCGATATCTCTAATTATTTTTTCTAATAAGCCTATCTTGAAAATTTTATCGATGACAAAAGCAAAATCTCTTTCAGATCTTTGAAAATCTGATGCTCGAAAGCTTTTTTTTGTTTGTCTAATTTTTTTGTTAGGTTCTGGTATGTTTTTTAAAAAAATCTCTAAACCATATATGTTGGGTTCTTTAAAATCTAATTTTTTGATTATTGCCGGATGTATTTCACCAAAATAAGCAAGATGAGGACCTTTTTCTGATTTTAAAGTTATAGAACCTGATCTGCCAGGATGATAACTATGACTTGAATTATCACTTACAAAAAGGTTTTGTTCTTGAACTCCTAGTTCAATTAAAGTTTTTATTACATCACTTTTTATATCAAATACATCAATATTCCTCTCTTTTTCGATCCAGCTTTTTCTTCCTGCTTTTCCTGACTTTAAAGCGCCAACCGCAATTTGTTGTTCACCAGGATTCTTTCCAAAAAATATTGGACCTATTTCAAACAAAGATAAATCTTCGTAACCTCTATCTTGATTTTTTTTAAGATGAGTTGCAAGGTTAGAAAAAATTGATCTTCTTAGAACATCTAAGTCGGAAGAAATAGGATTAAAAATTTTGATTTCCTTTTCTCCTTTTGAAAATTGTTTATCAATTGCAGAGTCTGTAAAGGACCAAGTAACTGTTTCTAAATATCCTTTTGATGCGAGAGATCTTTGGGATAAATGGAATAACTTTTGTTTAAAATTTAAAGTTTCTTGCTCTCTTTTTCTCTCCGGCGTTCTCAGCTTTATATTTTCGAAGCCTTTGATTCTTATAAGTTCTTCTATTAGATCTACGTCTTGATCAATATCAGGTCTCCACGAAGGAATTTCTACTTTTATGTCTTTCTTGCTTTTTTTGCACTTAAATCCTAAAGATAATAATATCTTCTGGGCTTCGTTAATAGATATTGGTATTCCAATTAAATTTTCAAATTTAACGATATCAAATTTTATAATTTTATTTTTTTGGGAGTTTTTTCCAGTAATTAAAAATTTACTGACTTGACCACCACAAATTTTAATTATTAAGTCTGCAGCAACCTCCAACCCCTCTATAACAGAATTTGGATCTATCCCTCTTTCAAATCTATATTTTGCATCGGAATTTATAGATAAATTTCGAGCAGTTTTTCTAATAGAGGATGGTAAAAAATAAGCTGACTCAAGAAGAATATTTTTAGTGTTTAGTTCAGTAGAAGTTTTTGTTCCACCTATTATCCCTCCAAGACCCAAAACACTAGTCTTATCTGCTATAACGCACATTCCTTTTTTAAGTTTATATTTTTTATTATCTAAAGCTTCAAATTCTTCTCCTTCTTTTGAATCTCTAACAATAATTTCTTTATCAATTTTGTCAGCATCGTATGCATGCAAAGGACGATTTAAATCAAACATTACGTAATTTGTAATATCAACTACTGCTGAAATTGGCTTCAAACCAAGTGCTAATAGTTTGTTTTTTAACCAGCTTGGGCTCTCTTTGTTTGTTATATTTTTTATATAACAACTCCCAAACGTTTCACATCCTTGATTTTGGTCTTTCGTAATGGATGTTTTAATTAAATGTTTAGCGTTTTGTTTAAGTTTTTTCTTTTTAGGTGAGATTAATTTTCCTATACCAGTAGAAGATAAATCTCTTGCTATTCCTCTGACACCTAAGCAGTCGGCCCTATTAGGTGTAATTGCAATGTCAATCACTTTCTCTGATTTGCTTTTAAAATATCTTTTTCCTATTTCTTTTTCTTTGTTTTTTAATTCGATTATTCCTTCACTTTCATCTGATAAATTCAATTCACTTTCTGAACACAACATGCCCCTGGACTCAACACCTCTGATTTTAACTATTTTTATTTGAAAATTTGTTTTAGGAATAGTCGCTCCTGGTGGAGCATAAATTGTTATAAGACCATCTCTAGCATTTGGTGCACCACAAACTACTTTTAAAATTTCTTTTCCACCGATATCTACCTCACAAACTTTTAATTTATCTGCATTTGGATGTTTTTCAGCTTTAATAATCTTAGCTATTTTAAAGTCATTAAGTTCACCAGAATTTTCTTTAATTTTTTCAACCTCCAAACCTATATTTGTAAGTTTATCTATAATCTCGTTTTCATTAGCTTTAGTTTTTAAATGCTCTTTTAACCAAGGAAGAGTGATTATCATTTGCTTAAGCCTCTGTAGTTTGTAGGCACATCTAAAGGATCAAATCCAAAATGACTTAGCCAACGATAATCCGTTTCAAAAAAAGCTCTTAAATCATTTATTCCATATTTAAGCATTGCAAGGCGGTCAATACCCATGCCAAAAGCAAATCCTTGGTATTTTTTTGAATCAACTTTCACATTTTTAAGAACATTTGGGTGAACCATTCCACAACCTAAAATTTCTAACCATTTATTCCCCTCTCCAATAATAATCTTATCATTTTCAATTCTATAACCTATGTCGACCTCCGCTGATGGTTCGGTAAACGGAAAGTGGCTAGGTCTGAATCTCATTTTAACATTTTTTACCTCGAAAAATTCTTTTATAAAATAATCTAAACAACCTTTAAGGTGACCCATTGTAATATTTTTATCTATATGAAGGCCTTCCAATTGATGGAACATAGGTGCATGTGTTTGATCACTATCACATCGATAAGTTCTACCAGGAACAATAATTTTAAATGGTGGTTTTGAATTAAGCATCGTCCTGATTTGAACCGGGGAAGTATGTGTTCTTAATAATAATTTTTTATTTTCCTCTAAATAAAAAGTATCGTGCATATCTCTAGCTGGGTGATCTTCTGGCGTATTTAAAGCAGTAAAATTATTATACTCTGACTCTACATCTGGGCCCTCTGCTACTGAAAAACCAATCTCAGAAAATATAGAAGAAATTTCATCTATAACCTGTGAGACTGGATGAATCTTTCCTTGATGATAAGGTCTTACAGGTAAAGTAATATCAACTTTTTCATTTTTTAATTTTTCATTAATTTCAATATTTTCAATCTCAAAACTTTTTTGTTCTATTTGATTATTCAGATCTTCTTTTATCTTATTTAATCTCGAGGCAAATTCTTTTCTCTTTTCAGGTTCTATGGAACCCAGAATTTTAAATTGTATTGTAATTTGACCATTCTTACCAAAAAACTCTGTTTTAATATTTTGCAATTCTTCCTTAGTTTTTACGGAATCGATTTTAGCGTTAAATATAGAATTTATTTTTTCTAAATCACTCATTAGGTAACTGATTTTTTATATTATGTTGGAGTTAAATCAAAGACCCTTTTAATTAAGGGAAGACTGAACCTTTTTTACTATAGATTTAAAGACTTCCGGATTGTTATAAGCCAATTCAGCTAACACTTTTCTATCTAATTTGATCTTTGATTTAGCCAAACCATTTATGAATTTTGCGTAAGTAAGGCCTTCTAATCTTACACCAGCATTAATTCTCTGAATCCATAAAGATCTGAATTCTCTTTTTTTTGTCTTTCTATCTCTGTATGCATATTGCATAGCTTTTTCCATAGCTTGACGAGCTATACGAATTGTATTTTTTCTTCTGCCATATTGTCCTTTGACAGATTTTAAAACTTTTTTATGTTTTGCTCTGCTTACAACACCACGTTTTGTTCTAGCCATATTATCCTCTTAAATTGTAAGGCATGTATGATTTAACAATTTTTGAGTCTTGTTTTGTCATTATAGTAGTGCCTCTTTGTTTTCTTATTTGAGAGTTTGATCTCTTTATCATACCATGTCTTTTACCAGCTTGCGGCATCTTAATTTTTCCTGAAGCAGTAAATCTAAATCTTTTTTTTGCAGAGCTTTTTGTTTTTAATTTTGGCATAAATATTCCGGTTTTATATAGAGAATAATTAATCTTTACAAGATGATATTATCTATAATCTAAATAGGCTGAATAATCATCACCATTTGTCTACCTTCAAATGTAGGCTCACTTTCGACCTTTGCAACGTCTTTTGTTTCTTCAATAATTCTATTCATTAAATCTTTTCCGAGATTAGTATGTTGCATCTCTCTACCTTTAAATCTTACAGTAAATTTAACTTTATCTCCTTTAGTAATAAATTTTCTAGCATTCTTAATTTTAAAATTATAGTCATGAGCCTCTGTTCCTGGTCTTAGTTTAATTTCTTTAAGTGAAACAATTTTTTGTTTTTTTTTTGCTAAATTTGCTTTTTTTTGTAAATCATATTTATATTTTCCC
>Ga0315315_10006056_pt1 | contig 11157 bp, 12 predicted proteins | sample M140m3416metaG_FD_203699 | JGI IMG/M metagenome (GOLD analysis project Ga0315315, IMG submission 203699) | Ammonia-oxidizing marine archaeal communities from Monterey Bay, California, United States - M1 40m 3416 | ecosystem: Environmental > Aquatic > Marine > Intertidal zone | place: USA... | reverse complement strand
TGTTTTTCAAAATTTTTCTTTTTCATTCGTTCATTCATTTCAATCATTTTCCTTAAAAGAAATTATTATATCTGCAATTTCTCTTAAAACTCCATCTCCACCTTTTGCATTACAAACATAATTACACTTTTTTTTAACTGACTCTATTGCATCATAAGGACAAACAGAAAGTCCTACTTTTTTTAGTAACTCTACATCATTTACATCATCGCCTATATACAATATTTCGTCTGAACTTACTTCGTATCTTTCACAAATTTTTTCCAATATTTTCTCTTTTTGAATAATGCCGTCATACAATTTCTCAATCTTCATTCGTCTAGACCATTGTTTTACCATTGGCGTTTTTTCTTTTGTAATTATAATAGTAGGAATACCATATTTTTTCATTAATGTAACACCCATACCATCTCTGGTATGAAATTTTTTCATAATATCTCCTTTTTCTGTGTAATACATTCCTCCGTCTGTTAAAACTCCATCTACATCTGTTAAGACAATTTTAACCCTCTTGCATTTTTCCAAAATTAATTTTTTCATATTGTACTTCTTGCTAAATATTCTAATATTTCAATATTAAGCAGTAATTATCGAAATTGAATATAAAAATTGGGATAATGCAAGGTAGACTTTCAAAACCTATTGGAAATCAAATACAGGCATTTCCTACAAATTCTTGGATGAATGAATTTGAATTAGCACAAAAGATTGGGTTTAATTGTATTGAATGGGTTTTTGATGATGTCTCTAATCCACTTTTTACAAATAATGATAAAATCTTAGAATTATCTAAAAAATTTAATATCAAAATAAATTCAGTTTGTGCTGATTTGTTTATGGAAAAACTTCTTTTTAGAGAAAATCCTCAAATTATTGAATCTCATATAAAAATTCTTGAAAAACTTATCATTCAATGCAGTAAATTAAAAATCCCTATCATTGAAATTCCTTTAGTTGATTCTTCCTCATTAAAAACAGATAAGGAAAAAATTCAATTTTGCAATAATTTATCAAAAATTTTACCTTTAGCAAAGTCTTTGAATGTTCATATAGCTTTGGAAACAGATCTATCTCCTCATGACTTTAAAAAATTATTACAAAGTTTTGACACTAATGAAGTTAAAGCTAATTATGATGTTGGAAATAGTACTGCAAATAAATTTAATATTAAAAATGAACTTGAAATTTTAAAACCTTGGATAATTAATATTCATATTAAAGATAGATTTACTGGTGGTACTACTGTACCATTGGGTACTGGAGATACTGATTTTGAAATATTTTTTTCAACTTTAAATCAAATTAACTATGTTGGAGATTTAATTATTCAAGGTGCAAGAGAGGATATTTCTGTAGAGAATGACCCTAAAATTACTTGCAGTAAATATCTTAATTTTGTTAAAAAACATTTATACAAATATTCATAAACCTTCCAAACCCCTACTTAGTAAAATGAATATTATTGTAACTGGATCTGAGGGACTTATAGGTACACAAATATGCAATTTTCTAGAAAATAATCATAAAATTTTAAAACTTGATTTACAATTAGGACATGATTTAACAAATGAAGATTTTGTTAAAAAATGGTTTTCTAAAAATAAAGCAAATTCTTTAGTAAATTGTTTTGCTTTAAATGATCATGTAGATAATAAAAGAAAAAAACAAACTCTTTATGATTTTTCTTTACAATCTTTTTCAGATTTTATGAATGTAAATTTAACTAGTTTATTTTCAGTTTGTCGTGAATTTGCACGTAATAACACAAAAGGAAGCATAGTAAATTTTTCTGCTTCAACAGGGATTGTATCTGCTAGACCTGATATGTATAATGGTGCACACAAACATATTGGTTATTCTGTTTCAAAAGCAGGTGTTATTAATTTGACAAAATTTCTTTCAACTCATTTAGCTCCAAATATTCGTGTAAATTGTATATCTCCCGGAGGTGTAGAATTAAATCAATCTGATTCTTTTAAAAAAAAATATTCGAAACATACACCTCTTAAAAGAATGATGAAAAAAAATGAATTAAATGGAATTATTGAATATCTCTGCTCAGAAAATTCATCATATGTTACAGGTTCAAATTTCGTTATTGATGGTGGTTGGACAGCTTGGTAATGTTAAATTTTTCTCTATTTTGAAAAGACAACTTTAATACATCTAGTATTAAAAAATGTTTTAATGGTTTTTGTAATTGCTGAAATAGGAATTAATCACAATGGTGATATTAAAATTGCCAAAAAATTAATTGATGTCGCAATACTTGCAGGCTGTGACGCAGTAAAATTTCAAAAACGTACAATCGAAAAAGTTTATTCTGAAGATGTTTTGAATAGTCCTAGAGAAAGTCCATGGGGAAAAACAACTAGAGATCAAAAATTGGGTTTAGAATTTTCATTTAAAGATTATGAAATAATTAATAAATATTGTAAGCTTAAAAAAATTAATTGGTTCGTATCCTCTTGGGATGTTGAAAGTCAAATAAAAATGAGAAAATTTAAAACAAAATTTAACAAAGTTGCATCTGCAATGCTAATTCATGATAAATTATTAAATGAAATTGCTAAAGAGAAAAAACATACTTTTATTTCTACAGGTATGAGTACCATGAGACAAATATCAAATGCGGTTAAAATATTCAGAAAACACAACTGTTCTTTTGAATTGATGCATAGTCATAGTGCATATCCTATGCCAGATAATGAAGCAAATCTTTTGTTAATTCAAACTTTAAAGAAGAAATTCAAATGTAATGTAGGTTATAGTGGACATGAAGTTGGTTCATACAATATTTGTTTACCTGCAGTAATGTTAGGGGCTACAACAATTGAAAGACACCTTACATTAGATCGTACTATGTATGGTTCTGATCAAGCTGCTTCACTAGAACCTGAAGGAATGTTTAGACTGATTCGTGATATTCGCCTTGTAGAAAAAATTCTGGGTGATGGAAAAAAATCTATATGGAAATCAGAAGAACCTGCATTGCAAAAATTAAGACAAATATTGGCATGACTATTAATTTAATTCTAAAAAATTCTTGAGAAATGGAAAAAACTAACATTATATTTCTTATAATAGATTCTTTTCGTTCTGATAAATTTTTTGGTAAAACAAAAAATATCATTAACCCTACGTTTGATAATTTAATTAATAATGGCTCTTATTTTTCTAACACTATAAGCTCTGCAGATGGAACAATTTTATCATGGTCAAGTCTTTTTACAGGAAAATTTCCATTTAAAACTGGTATAAGATCTTCAAAATTTAATCGTCTTTCTTCAGATACTACTACTTTTTTTCAAATACTAAAAAAAGAAAAATATCATTTTTATTCATATCTTCCAAAACTTTCTGAAACTATTGGCTTGTTTCCAAAATTTGAAAACGATGATAACTATTATGATTTTTACATGGGTTTAACAAATGGTCTTGGAGAAAAAATTCTTAATCAACTTAACAATAATCCTAAGGAACCATGGTTTTTCTTAATTCATTCAATGGATTTACATCCACCTGTAAATATTGATAAAAAATTTGATACTGTTGAATTTGGAGAAAATTATTATGAACGTAAAATTTCTGAGATGGATCCTTGGCTAAACAAAATATCTGAATCCATTGATTTTTCTAATACTATGTTAATTATTACTGCAGATCATGGATCTTATATAAAATCTATTTCACAAAATGGAAAAGAAATTGAAACTGGTGTTAACCCAAATACTGAAGCATTAATTTCAAAAATGAGTAAAAAAATTCCAAAATCATTACATCCTTTAAAAGATAAATTATTTTTTATTAGAGAAAAAATTGATAAACAAAAAAAATTAAAAAATCTAAAAGATTTTGAATTAAAACCACATGAAATGAGATCATTAATGTCGGGCAGAGCTGATGTGGATCATTTTGTTTTTGATGATAAAATAAAAGTTCCTTTATTATTTTTTGGTAAAAATGTTCCAAAAGCTAAAAAAATTTCACAACAGGTTAGAACAGTAGATATTTTTCCTACTATCTTTGAATTATTGGGAATAAAATTTAATGATGAAATTGATGGATCTAGTCTTACTAATTTAATAAATGGTATTGATGAAAATGAAAAAATTGCATATATTGAAAGTAATCCTCTTGTTTTAACGGAATCCAATGATGTAATAGGAATAAGGACTTCTAAATACAAATATTTTAGAGATAAAAACAATCCTGAAAATAGAGTTAATCTTTATGATCTGGAAAATGATCCATATGAAGATGTAAATATTAAATCTACAAATATTGATAAAATCAATGAATTTGAAAATATTTTATCCAATCTTCTAAAAGATTCTAAAAATAATTCTAACAATGATGATGAATTAAATTCTGAAGAAATTGAAAATGAACTCAGAAAATTAGGCTATGTTTGATTACTATTTCAATTAAATTGCTTTTTCATTATATAGATAAATACCTCACAAAATTGGACATAATTATTGAATTTAATTTTTATCACCATAGATGGAGCAAGATTAGATCGAATAATTAATGGAAATTTCTACAAAAAATTTATTGATAAGAGTACTTTTTTCTCTAAAACAATAACTTATGCTCCATACACAATTGCTGCAATGCATGCTGTTTTTAGTGGAACTTATGGTAATAAATCCGGAGTTAACAGTTATTGGTCTACTCCTGATTTCAAAAAAAATGAATACAAAACTCTTGTGAAATATTTGCATGATGCTGGTTATGTGACTCTGGGAGATTCTATAAATAAATTAATTTTACCTAAAAATGGATTTGATGAATTAACTATACATGATGAATTAAGTGATAATTTAACTGAGAGACACTTATCGTTACTTTCAAAAGTAAATGAATTAAAAAATAATGGTAAAAATTTTTTCCTTTATCTGCATTATAGTAATATTCATACTGGCATTATGGAAAAAGTTTTAAAAAAATATGATAATTTTAGTGAGGAATATTTTTCAAACAAAATTGAAAATGAAAGATTTTATGATACATTATTTGAGAATGCTGATAAATATTTAGAAGAAATTATTACAAAATGTGAAAATATTCATCTTACTGATGATACTTTAATCGTAGTAATTTCAGATCACGGAATAAGTATTGGTGAAAAAATGGGTGAACGAGCTTACGGTGTTTTTTGCTATGATTACACTTTAAACGCAACATCTGTATTTTATCATAATTCATTATCTAAAATTCATATAAAAAATCAAGTTCGTTCAATTGATATTCTTCCAACTATTTTAGACATTCTTAAAATTCCCATTGATGAAAATTATTTGAAATTTGATGGCCAGAGTCTTATACCTATTTTAAATGGTGAAAATCCACCTAGAATTGCTTTTTCCCAATCAGGAAATCCTTTGAATTCTGGTAAACCCCCAAAGGAACCAAATGTTTGGGCTGTAAGAACAGATGATTGGAAATTTATTTTTAATGTTCATGATGGCACAGAGGAACTCTATAATCTTCAAAATGATCCTAATGAATTAAATAATTTAATTGATATTGAACCTGAAATCTCTACAAAATTAAGATTAAAATTGAATGAATTAGAATCAAGATAATTAACATGTCAAAAAATGAATATTTGAATTACTGGAATACATTATACTCTAAACAAAATTATTTTGGTGAGGGACCTACAAAATTAGCTAAATTAGCAGAAAAATTGTTCAAAACGAATAATGTTCAAAAAATTCTTGAGGTTGGATGTGGTCAGGGAAGAGACGCAATATATTTTTCACAATTAGGATTAGATGTTTCTGCATTTGATATATCTGCTAATGCAATAAAATCCATTAATTCTGTTAAGGACAGAATGAATTTGAATAAATTATATCTATTTGAGCATAATGTATTGGAACCATTAAATTTTCCTGAACAACATTTTGATTTTATATATTCTAACCTAGCTTTACAATTTTTTGATTTAGAAAATTTATCTAAAATTTTAAAAAATCTTTCAAATGTAATGAAAAATAATTCCTCATTTTTATTATCTACTAAAAAAGAAGGTGACAAATATCATAAAACAGGTAAAAAAATTAATAATAATGCATATGAACATAAAGGAATAATTAGATATTTTTATCCAATAGATGATTTAAAATCTGTTCTCTCAGAGAAATTTGATATTCTAGAAATTAATTCTGATCGACATGAAAATATTGATTCTTCAGTAAGCGTATGGTGGAAAATTCTTTTAAAAAAAAATTAATTTATTGAAATTATCTCTTTTCGCGTACGACACTAATTATTGAATGAAGGATTGTTGCAGTTATCATGAAAACTGTTCCTAAAATAATTCCTCCTCCTGCAATGATCACAATATTTGTAACTAATTCTTTATATTCACTGTAAATTTGTAAAGCCCAAATACTAAAAATTATTCCTATGCATAGAAAAATAAATCCTGGAATACCATAAAATGTTAGAGGTCGTTCAATTGCAACATATTTCAAAGTGCTGAATATTACAGATGTTCCATGAGATACTGGATTGTGAGTTGAAGTATCGCCTTCATACAAAATTACAATGGGAACTTCTGTAATTTTATAACCTGCTTTTTGTGTTTTTATTAAAATTTCTGTAGATATTCCCATTCCTGATTCTGTAGGTTTAATATTTTCTAAAATTTTCTTATTATACGCTCTAAAACCACTTTGTGAATCTGTAATTTTTGTTCCACCTGTAACATTTGTTAATTTTGTTATTGTTTGTATTCCAATTTTTCTATATTTTGGCATTTCCTGATTATTATTTAAAAATCTTGATCCAATTACAATATCTGCAATATTTTTTTTAATTGGTTCTAATATTGAATTAATATCTTCAATTCTATGTTGACCATCTGCATCAAATGTAACTAATACATCTGCATTTACTTCATGTGCTTTTAAAAAAATACTTTTTATTGCAGAACCATATCCTTGATTTTTCTTATGTTCAATTACAATTGCACCTAAATTTTCTGCAATTTTACCTGTTAAATCAGTAGAACCATCATCACATACGATTATGTCTTGAGAAATTTTTTTTAATTTTATTAAAAGACCTGCAATATTTTTTTCTTCGTTAAAAGCAGGAATTCCTATAACTATTTTCATGTTTTCGATTTTACTAATGACCTTTTAAAGTTGTAGTAGGAATTCATTCCTCTAGTCTGGATTTAATAAATTCTATTGATTTAACAGGTGTTGGATCTATCTTAGAAATTACTGCTTTGTAAATTGATGTGTAATCTAATAGGTAGATTAAATGTATTAATTTCGATAAAATATTTCCCTTAATCGATATAATTTCTTTATATTCTATATTGTTTTCATCAAAATAAATTTTTAGAACTTTCCATCTTTCTTTTGTTTTAATATTATCATCATCACCTTGTAATAGTATTGGGAAAACTTCAGATTTTTTTTCCCATGCCACTATCCCATTATGTGAAGCTTCAACTACATCTTCTATTAATGCATGCATTTTCGCATTTTCTTGTAATGCATTTTTAAATCTAATCCCTGCAGCTTGCAATCCCCATGGATAATATATTAAAGGAATTCCTGAAATCTCTTTTGCTAAATTTAATGCTTTATTTGATTCTGTTAAATTATTTGATGATATTTGATTTTCTAATTGTTTTAAATTTTTTATTGATTCAATAATATCCCTTTCTTTAATTGGAATAATAAATTTTAATATTTTTAACATTGAATATGTGAAACTAACCAATGATGCTCTAGGTGAATTATATTCTTTAATTTTTCTATATTCTATATTATTTTTATTACAAATCTTTTCAATTTTTCCTCCTGAAGATGCAGCAATTAAATTACATTCTAAATATTTTGTTTGCTCTAAAATCGATAAAGCCTCTACTGTATTTCCAGAAACACTGGTAATGACTACTAGCGAATTTTTATCTACTGTTTTTGGTAAAGTGTATCCCTTTACAACTGTAACATGTAATTTTGTTTGAGATAATATTGCTGAAAAAATATCTCCTATTGAACCTGAACCTCCCATACCTGCAAAAACTATGTGATCTATATTTTGATATTTCAATGACTCCCAATTTTCTTCATATGTCTTTTCTGCAATCTCTGACCATTTATCATATACTAGATACATCTCTTTTTTATCCACTTCTTTTAGATCTAATTTTGTAATCAATGGAATTACCTCATTCATTTAGAATAATAACGTTTAATGAATAAGATTAATTTCTGAAATTATTTATCCTTATTTTTGATTATTTCGTTAAAATAAGGGTAATAATTAGAAAAATCATGAGTGATTCTATTCATGTTGATTCTTCTCTTAGGACTGTAGAATGGAAAAATAATAAAGTCATTATGATTGAACAAACTAAATTACCAAATGAATTAGTATTTGTTGAATATGATAATTTCCATCAAGTTGCAAATGCCATTAAAACTCTAATTGTACGTGGTGCACCTGCAATTGGAGTATCAGGTGCATTTGGATTAGGGTTAGCAGTTTTACAAAGTAAAGCAACAACTAAAGATGATTTACTTTCTGATTTAGAAGAAGCAAGAAAAATTCTTTTTGCAACTAGACCTACTGCAGTAAATTTAGGTTGGGGATTAGAAAAAATAATGAAAATTGCAAAAACTGGAGAAACTGCTGAACAAATTAGAGAATTAGTAATTTCAACAGCAAAGAAAATGGCTGATGAAGATATTGAAATTAACAAATCTATGGGAAAGAATGGTTCAGTTCTTTTTGACGATAATGATACAATAATGACTCATTGTAATGCCGGTGCTCTAGCAACTGTGGCATATGGAACTGCATTGGGTGTAATTAGAGCAACCAGAGAAAGTGGAAAAAATGTTAAAGTAATTGCAACAGAAACTAGACCAATTCAACAAGGATCAAGATTAACTGCATTTGAATTAAAACATGATGGATTTGACGTCAGTCTAGTTCCTGATACTGCAGTAGGATATTCTATGGCAAATGGATTAGTAAACAAAGTTGTGGTTGGTGCTGATAGAATTGTAAAAACTGGTCATGTTTTTAATAAAATTGGAACATATCAAGTAGCAACAATGGCAAAACAACATGGAATTCCATTTTATGTTGCAGCACCATTATCTACAATTGACATGGAAACTAAAGCAGAGGATGTTATAATAGAAATGCGAAAAGGAACTGAAGTTACTGGAATTGGGGATAAAAAAACAGCCCCAGACGATATTGGAGTAATTAATCCTGCATTTGATATGACTCCTCCTGAATTAATTGCAGGAATTATCACTGAGAAAGGCGTGGCTACTGCTCCCTATGAGGAATCTTTAGCAAAATTATTCCAAGCTAATTAATACAAAGTTTTTATTGTTTTTCAAACTGCATAATAAAATATGAGTACTGTTTCTGCACAAGCAATTGAGGATTCTTTAAAACAATGTATGGATCCCGAAGTACCTCTCAATATTGTAGAAATGGGATTAATTTATGGAATTGATGTTAAGGAAAATAATGATGTTGATATTAAAATGACGATGACCACACAAGGGTGCCCTTTACATGAAACTTTAGTCGCAGATGCAACAAGATTTGCTAAAAAAGTTCCTGGAGTAAATAATGTAAATATTGAGATTGTATGGGAACCTGCATGGTCTATGGATAAAATGACCGAAGAAGGAAAACTCAAAATTAAAGAAATGGGAGCTGGTGGATTGAATACTCCTGCACCAATAAATTATGAAACTGCATTACCTCAAGGTGTTGGAAAATTAGTACAACAAGAAGATGGTTCTATGGTTTTAGCTAATGAACATGAACAAGGATTTATGGTAAATCAAGCAATTGTTGATTTCTGGAAATCTTGTAATGGTGAACGTAAAGTTACAGATCTTGTGGAAGTATTTGCAAATCAAACTGGTTTACAACGAAATCAAGTAGAAAAAGAAGTTATGCAATTATTACAACAATTACGTGATGGTGGATTAATTGCAATTGCAGGTCAACCAGATGCACCAAATGTTGAATTTAAAAAGTAATTTTAAAAAATATAGTTTGAATTTGCACCATCAAAATTTATTGTAACTCCTGATAGGTATTTTACTTTATTTTCAATTATTCCTTTAACAAAATTCCCAATCTCTTCTGGTTCCCCTAATCTTTTCATTGGTAATGTTTTTTCAAATTCTTCAATATTTCCAATTAATTCTTTAGTTCTATCTGTATTGATAGGGCCTGGTGCAATATTGATGCAACTAATATTATTTTGAGCATATTGTTTGCTTAATATTTTAAAAACTTCTGCAAATGCAGCACGATATGCTGAAGAAATAATTAATTTTGTATTTGGTTCTTTAATCACATTTGAACTTATTAAAAAAATATATCCATTATCCCTAATTTTTATTTTTTGTAAAATAATACAAAATGCTAAAAATAATTGATTATGATATTTTTCCCAATCTTCTTCATTAATTGTAGAAAATGGTTTTGGTTCAGGTCCTCCTGTATTTAGAATCAAAATATCTGTTTGATTATGTATATCTAAAAATTTTTTTACACTGTTCAAATTTGATGTATCAATATCTTTTTTGCTTGCAGCAAAGACATCAATTTCTATTGATTTTAATGAATCTGAAATCGATTTACCTATTCCACGTGACCCTCCTAAAACAATCGCTTTAGTCATACGTATAATTAAATCTAGCACAATTAAATTTCTTTATGCAATAAACCTCTCAAAAAAGTATTTTCTCTAGAATTGGAAATATATGAAATCATTTGGTGTGGCATCAAAAAACAATAAAATTAGTGAAATTGGTATGACTAATACTAAAATCCAATATCTTAATCTTAGATTTACTATTGTTTCTTTCATATTTTTTCTATATGATATGAAATTAAATATTATAAATAAACACATAATTGCAATTGCAAGTTTATGAACTAAAATAAATTCAATTGTACCAGCAATTTGAAAATCTAATATTATGTATTTTGTAAATGAATACACCATAGCATCTAAATCTTGAACTCTAAATGCAATCCAAGCTAGAAATACAAAATACTGTGTAATGAAAATTGATATAATTTTTCCACCTTTTGTCTTAAAAAATACATTATTTCCCAAACTTGGAAATTTGTTTG
>Ga0315315_10006054_pt1 | contig 11161 bp, 7 predicted proteins | sample M140m3416metaG_FD_203699 | JGI IMG/M metagenome (GOLD analysis project Ga0315315, IMG submission 203699) | Ammonia-oxidizing marine archaeal communities from Monterey Bay, California, United States - M1 40m 3416 | ecosystem: Environmental > Aquatic > Marine > Intertidal zone | place: USA... | reverse complement strand
TACGTTATTTAGCAGAAAGCCCAAAAACACGGTCCATATTGGCTGATATTTGCTTCAAACGCCCTAAATCACCACCACCGACTTCTGCAGCGGCCCAACCATAATAGTCGATCTCTATCAAAGCTTTCCGTACATCCGCCCAATCAATATCGCCGGTTCCTATCTCTTTGACCCAATTATTTTTGGCTCGGGAATAGCCTTTGAGGTCTAATTTGACAACACGCTTTCCCAAGGTGCGGATCCAGTCTCCCATGCTGCCGTACTTCCAATGGTTTCCAATGTCAAACTGCATTCCTACCCAGGGAGAATTCAAATCATCGACAAACTTTACAAATTTATCAGCCGTCTGAAGATGATCACCACCGTGATCATATAAAAACCGGTTCCATACATTCTCGATCGCAATATAAACTCCCAGCTCTGCGCACAACGGCAACGCCTTCGAGATATTCTCAACCGCTCTCGGCCAAATTTCGCTTTCAGGGCCGTCTTTCCCGTGACCAACGACCAGTAACGCAGTGTTCCCCCCCACAGCATGCGTATCGCGAATTGCTGTTTGCAAATCGTTGAGAGCCTCTGCCCGTACTTTCTTATCAGCACTTGTATGGGTCTTATTCCAATGAGTTGAGCAAACTGTTCCGTCGACAGGCAAGCCAGATTCCTTGATTGCCAGCCGTGTGGCCTCGACATCCATGCCCGGCGAATTCATCTCAATTCCTGCAAAGCCAGCCTCTTTGGCGGCGGCAAATTTGTCGGTTAACGATCCCGGAACTTTGACCATCCCGATCTTCAAAGTCTTATAAATGCGACCCTCCAGTGATGCCTCCGGCACACCCTTTGAAGCACCGGTGACTCCAGCCAAATTCAGTGCACCGCCAGCAAGGGCGGAGGAGGCCATCAGTGCAGCAGATGAATGTTGCACAAAATCCCGGCGGGACATTTTTTTAGACGGGATATAATCAGCGTGTTCTCGGTTCATTGCGACCTCTGTGTTTAGGAATCGTCAACACTCAGGTTAGGCCGCCCCCGACAAGTCGTCAAGTTTTGATATTAATCCGTCGGTTATCTCACCCCAACACTTGCTCCAGTCCACCAAGATCGGACGGAATTTCTACTCACCAAGCCTTTTGAGGGTTTGATTCACAATCTCCGATGCGTTGTCCGGATTTTTACTCAGAGCGTTCAGCATCGCTTCAACCTCAGCCACCTTGTCTGGGGCTTGCTCTGCAAGATCAGCGGTCCAATCCTCGATTAAACCAAGTTCTTCAACCGGGCGTTTCCCCTTCGATACCGACTTCAATAAACCATTAATCTTATCCATCGCCGTGCGTCCATGCTGAACCTGTGACCAATAGTCGGCGAACGCTCCCTCTTTCAGGAAATCAGGACTGTTATCGAGGTCGTGGCATTCTTTGCAAGAATTCAACTTTGCTTCACTGACCGAAAGATACATCTCTCGAATCTTACGCACCCGCTCCTTCGGATCCACCGCTTGCCCCTTGGCAACCAAATCCTCCATCGCCACGTGGGCAGACCCGGGACCGTGGCAATTTTCACAGCCGTTGCCGTGGAGGTCTTCGTCCGCAAGTTTCGAATAGCCAGTCTTATAAGGATAAAAATTCTGTGGATTCCATCCGGTCACATGACAACTCACACACTCAGGATCAAAGTGCCGCTGCACCCAAACTCGATCATCGTTCGGGTTCTGCGCTAAATCTCGCGTTGCTTCTTCGTGAGGCCCACCATCTCCCTCGGCACCATCTTCCCAAATGGCGTACTCTTCCTCATGACAGTCAGCACAGGCACTCGACCCCACGAATTGATTTCCACTGGGATGGTCACGCTCGACAATGTCCTTGAAATTGCCAGTCTCCCAAAGCGTTTTCAGTTCATCCTGATAAGACTTGAACACGGTCTTAATGTCATCGGAGTCCTTGAATCGATCTGTCAGCTCCACCCGCTCATACTCTATTAAGGATTTCCCATCTTTTTCAAAGTAGCCAATCAATCCAACATGCATTCCCTTGACGCCAACCTGAACGATCGCCGTCTTGTGCCCATTGGCAGCGGTAACGATCTCTGGACGCAAGGTCGGATCACCAGCTCCGCCAGCGGTGACCAGAACATCAAACTCAGGAAATTGATTGGCCAACTTCCGACTTGACTCCAAGTCCGCAAAAGCAACGAGCACTTTGAAATCGCAGTCAGCAATTTTTGGAATCACCTTTTCCAGACCTGCCGCGGCAAGTTGTGTCTCAACATGCTCCTGCTTGATCGAGTCGAGATGCTCGTCGCCAAGCACCATCGTAATCCCAATTCGCTTGCCACCTTTTTCAACCACTAAATGGTCATTCGTCATCCCCAGCAAGTTAACATTGGCACAAGTAAAAGGGCTTGCCCCGTTATCGACGTTGGCAATGGTCTGCGCTAGGTCAATCGCTGGTAACTTTAAATCATCCGGACCTAGGCCAATGAATTCGTAACCCATTTGATCGCAGAGCGCTTCATAGGTTTTTCGGATCTTAATTAACGGTTGTTGCCCGAACCTTCGGACCTGGTTTCCTGCGTCGATTGAAACCACATCCCAACCGCGTGCCTGCAACATTTTCTGAACTGCATGCCGGCGCATCAGTCCACCTTTTTGCCGAGCGAGAGTGATGCATCCACAAGGTTCAATGTAACCGTGCTGACGACCAGAAATGAAAAGCACGAACTTGGGTTTATCCCAGTCCTTCACCAAATCCTCTGCCGTTTTATCGTCGGTGGATGAGTTTTCGCTAGCACCTAAGCGATTTGCAGATTTGCTGGCAAACAAACCGGCGTCAGGTTGCTTGCTTCCAATTGAAACAAAAGCAAAAAGCAAGCCGAGTCCGGCTAGTAAAAAACGTCCCGCAATCCAAGCAAATTTCATGTAATCTACGCTCGCAGGGCAAACTGCGCCAAAGGAAATCATGGATGAAATTAAAACGCGTGACCTGTCAGGCGTCACCCGATACCATCATCGCAAGGATACAGGGACGCTCCGACTGGGTAAATGGCAACGATTCAGTTTAACCCTCAGAAACGTGCTCGACATCACGGAACCAAGCACAGCAAGTTATTCACGCAAGCAACTGGGGAAAAAACGTGCACACCGCCAATCTTCAGCGAGGCAATTTCTTTATTCGTTCACGGAGTAAATTTCGACACTTAGTGAAAAATTCCTGAAAATCTTCCCGCTGATAATCGGGATAGGTCCAGCGACTACTTGTCCATTGTTTTGCCCGAAAGTGCAGGGTGACCTCCGCAAAAATCCCACCCGACAAATAGATGCGATGATCGCGATCCTTGGTTGTCGCCAGCACTAATTTCGCTTCGCTAATATAACCGGGGTCAATGTTGAGCGGACGAACCTCATCCTTCTCCGCGTGCTTTGAATAATCTTCTTCCCACTGATTGGATTGATGTTTAGTAGCAGGAAGATCACATGGGTCGAGCAATCGGTCGAATGCAATAAACTGTTTCTTTAAGTCAGTCCCCATCGATTCCGTATAAAAACTGGTTTCGGTAAAGTCGAAAACTGGACTCCGAAGCGCCACATCCCCCCAGGCTTCGCTTGTCTCTTCAATCGTCCAATCTAGTGCTGCCAAATAGCGGCTAGTCACCGCGGCAATCAACAGGACTGGTTTGTGTTTTGCAATTTCACCCACAGCTATCCAACCGCTCAAAGAATATAAGGAAAACAAATGCCTGTTCAGTTAACCACCATGAACAGCTCATTCTTAACCGACGCGGTTAGTATGACTTTGCAAATATGCCGCGTGTTTGAGTCGGCTTACCTGTAAAAATACAAACTCCCGGTTCGGCGTCTTGGTCCACAGGTGCACATCGCGGAGTGACCTTGAGCGGAACTAACATTGCATCCGTTTCGGGGCAGTCGACAAAATAGCATTCAGCAAAACCACCATGGACTTCTGGCTTTCCTTCATTCTTGGGAGTGAAAAAAGCCTTGAACTCATCAAAGGAATTAATCTGTTGCGTATTGTCCGTGCGAAGTTTCAGTGCTTTGTCAAAAAGCCCTTGTTGCATTTCGTCAAGGATCTCACTGACCCGTTCAACAAACTCTGCCCGAGGCATACCGAAAGATTTTGGTTGATCACGACGTCCCACGAACAAGCTGTCATTTTTTATATCGCGAGGCCCAACTTCCAATCGAATAGGCACTCCTCTTTTGATGTGGAACCATTTTTTCTCTCCACCACGTTTGTCGCTGTCGTCGACGAATACCGCGACTCGCTTACCATCGTACTGGACATCTCCAAGTTCCTTGGCGAGTGCTGTGCAATACTCCATGACTTCGGCACGCTCTTCTTCCTTGCGGATAACAGGACAGATCACCACATGCTTGGGAGCTAAGCGGGGCGGCAGCACCAAGCCATCGTCGTCGCTATGAGTCATAATCAATGCGCCAACCAAACGTGTCGAAACTCCCCAGGAAGTTGTCCAGGCAAAAGACTCACCACCATCCGCGTTTTGATACTTGATGTCTTGGGCTTTCGAAAAGTTCTGCCCCAGAAAATGAGACGTCCCAGCCTGCAGGGCTTTTCGATCTTGCATCATTGCTTCAATCGAAAGCGTCATGTCAGCGCCTGGGAATCGCTCTCCCTCAGTCTTTTCACCTTTGACCACTGGCATCGCCATGTACTCTTCCGCAAATTTCGCATAGATGTCAAGCATCAGACGAGTCTCATCAAGAGCTTCTTCTTTGGTCGCATGTGCCGTGTGACCTTCTTGCCATAGAAATTCAGCAGTACGCAAAAACAGGCGAACGCGCATTTCCCACCGAACGACATTACACCACTGATTTATTTTCAAGGGTAAATCACGGTAGGACTCAATCCATTTAGCAAACATGTGACCAATGATTGTTTCGCTCGTCGGCCGCACAATTAACGGCTCTTCCAATTTCCCCGCCGGAACCAATCCGCCGTCGGCACCCGGTTCTAGTCGGTGATGCGTGACAACGGCACATTCTTTCGCGAACCCCTCAACGTGCTCTGCTTCTTTCTCTAAAAAGCTCTTGGGGATAAAAAGCGGGAAATAAGCGTTTTCGTGCCCAGTCTCTTTAAACATTCCATCGAGCACCCCCTGCATGTTCTCCCAAAGAGCGTAGCCCCATGGCTTGATAACCATGCAACCGCGAACCGGCGAATTCTCAGCAAGATCAGCGGCACGAACAATTTGCTGATACCAACCAGGATAGTCCTCGGAGCGAGTAGGGGAGATTCCAGTTTTAGCCATTTCCAGTCAACAATCATTTCAGGTTTAGGGCGGATGTATTTGTCTCACACAACCCCTATTCTACGCTTTGCCAGCCAATGCCAAAAGGGACTCTCTAATCTGACTGATTGCCGGATACCTACGTCTTTTATCTGAACCCGTTCTTGATGCAAATTGCGACGGCACGTAAAATCCGCAATCCGGTCGCCCCAACATCTCAGGCCGCCACTTCATCCTCTCAACTTCAATTGAGTAAGCCCAAAATGCCCAATCGCCGTTTCGTGAACGAACTTTCTGATGGTGAAGCAATCGAACAAGTCTTCTTAGCCTCTGAAAAACAACTCAGGACCAACCGGAACGGTAACCTTTACTTGCAAGTTCGGCTTAATGACCGGACAGGCTCGGTTACTTCGATGCTCTGGAACGCGAGCCAGAAACATCACGATGCCTTTGACAACGGTGATTTTGTCCGCGTTAAAGGCACAGCACAACTTTATAACGGCGGCATGCAAATTCTTGCCAAGCAATTTGACAAAGTCGACAGTTCTGCAATTGACGAATCAGACTTCGTCACACTTTCTAATCAAAAATTGGAATCCATGCTCGGTCGAGTTGCGGAATTACTGAGAAGCATGAGCAATGTTCACCTGCGCAACCTAGCAGAATGCTACCTCGTTGATGACTCGTTTATGAGCGGACTTCGTTCGGCTCCAGCGGGCGTGAAAAATCACCACGCGTATCACGGCGGTTTACTTGAGCACATTCTCTCACTGATGGAAGTCTGTCAGCTAGTTGCCCCGAGGTACCCCCAACTTAATGTCGACTTGCTACTCATGGGAGCCTTCCTCCACGACAGCGGAAAAATTCGAGAGCTCACGTATTCTCCCGATCTTGGCTATAGCGACGCAGGACAATTACTCGGCCATCTTGTCCAAGGTGTCTCCATGCTCGATGAGATGATCGCAGAAACTGAAAAACAGGCGAACGAACCTTTCCCGGTCGATCTAGCCAACCAACTTCGCCATATGATCGTTTCGCACCATGGGCAATACGAATACGGTAGTCCTAAATTGCCAATGACACTCGAAGCCATCACGCTTCATCATCTTGACAATTTAGATGCCAAAATTCATAGCGTCTCGAAGCTGATTGAAGAAGATGTTAATAAATCTAGCCCATGGACCGTTTATCACCCTTCGATCGGCCGCAAGATATACAAGGGCAACACACCCTAGATCTATCCTGCTGTCCGTCTCGGGCAGGGGCACGTTTCTACACGCCAAAAAAAACGGGCCTGCCTGTCCAGCCAACGCACCGTTGTCGCGACTCCAGCCACACCTCTCTTCTTACTGGAATGCATTATTCCATCGGCTTCTCCAATACACCAAACGGCTTGGCTCGCGGTCTCATTTTGCTTCTCGGCGACGATTTAATCCGCAACACCGCTTTTATAAAACCGAGATACGTGGAATTACGGTAAATCGCCGTTTCCAGTAGCTATTTGGCGGTAGGCAAAATAAACTCTAGGCATGAATGCAGCAAAACAAGTAGAAAAACTAATTCTCGAATTAGTCCTAAGCGACAATTACCAACCGTTAAAACCCAAAGCGATCGCAAAAAAGCTTAAACTTCTGGACGAAGAACGTGAAGTAAAACGGACGATCAAGAGGTTGATAAAAAAAGGACGGCTTGCCTACGGCCCTAAACACCTAGTCATTCGCTGCAAGCAAAAGCCTCAAGCCGCTAATAATCGTTCGGCCAAAACCGATGCACGCGAAAAAAATATCACCGGCCGTTTTCGCAAAAATTCTGGCGGCTTTGGCTTCGTCACCCCTGAAAACTCGGTCGCCACAGATCGTTCCGACGACATCTTTATCCCTAAATCGAAAACCGCTGATGCCTCAGATCGCGATATCGTAAAAATTCGAATCTCGAAATCGCGCGCACGTGTCAGCGGACAAATCATTGAAGTTGTGCAACGGCACACGCATCGTTTTGTCGGCACCTACCGAATCACCGGTGGCTTGGGGTTTGTAGATGTTGATGGAGGCGTTTTCGAATCGGGAATTCTTGTTGGGGACGCTGGAGCAAAAAATTGTAAAGTCGATGACAAAGTCGTAATCGAAATGGCGAACTTCCCCTCGATCAATCAACCCGGGGAAGGCGTGATTAGTGAAGTCCTCGGAGATCGCGGTTCGCCAGGAGTTGATACGCTTAGCATCATTCGACAATACAATCTTCCCGACGATTTCCCTGAATCCGTCCTTGATGAGGCTCGAAACCAGGCCGAGAAGTTCGACGAGTCTATCGGAGACCGTACGGATTTCACCAAGACGACCGTCATCACAATTGACCCCAAAACAGCCAGAGATTTCGACGACGCTATTTCATTGCAGAAATTAGAGAACGGCCACTGGCAGCTCGGGGTGCACATCGCCGACGTCTCCCACTTTGTACCACTCCATAGCGAACTGGACACGGAAGCTTTCCAACGGGGAACTAGCATCTACCTTCCCGACCGTGTGATTCCGATGCTTCCCGAAGTCATCTCTAACAATTTGGCCAGCCTTCAACCAAACCGTGTCCGTTATTGCATGACTGCGTTGATCGAGTTCACCCCCGACGGAATCCCCGTCCAAACCGAACTTCATCGTGGCGCTATTCAATCTGCCCATCGATTCACTTACGAAGAAATTGACGATTATCTCGAAGACGATCAACCTTGGAAACAAAAGCTACCCAATGATGTGTTCGAACTCGTTCGAAACATGCACACCTTAGCCATGACTCTGCGGCGGAGACGCATGAAAGCTGGGGCCATTAATCTGATTCTTCCAGAGGTCAAAATTGACCTCGACGAGGATGGAAAGGTTGTCGGTGCTCATACCGTCGACAACACTGAAAGCCATCAAGTCATTGAAGAATTCATGCTCGCAGGCAACGAAGCGGTCGCACAAAAAATGGCTGACAAAAAATTATTTTACATGCGCAGAGTCCACCCACACCCCAGTGAACAAAAACTCAACCAACTCACCGAATTTGTCCAACAACTTGGCATTCAGTGCGAATCGCTTAAAAGTCGATTTGAAGTTAAACGGGTCATTGAAGAATCTGAGAATCTACCTGAACAGCACGCCATTCATTATGCCGTTCTCCGCAGTATGCAAAAAGCAGTTTACAGTCCTGAAGAAATTGGACACTACGCTTTAAACAGTGACAATTACTGCCACTTCACCTCTCCTATTCGCCGCTACCCGGATCTCATCATTCACCGAATGGTCGGTGACATTATTGACGGCAAACAACCGGATGCCAGTTTTGAGCGACTGGCAATGCTCGGCAATCACTGTAGCGATCTTGAAAAGCGAGCGACCGAAGCAGAACGTGATTTAATCAAACTTAAATTACTAAATTTCATGGCCGGAAAGATTGGCCACACTATGTCTGCCGTAATTACGGGAGTTGAGTCGTTTGGCATCTTCGCTCAGGGTGTTGAGATTCCTGCAGAAGGGATGATCCCCGTTGATAAACTACCGCCAGACACCTATCAGTACGACCGTAACATCAGAACACTCGCAGGATTCCGGGAAGGGAATGAATATCGCCTTGGAGACAAAATTGAAGTTCGAGTGACGAAGGTTGACCCCGATGCAAGGAGCCTTGAATTTGAAGTCTCAAAACCCGAGAGTTCAAGCCATCCGCGAACCGAACGTCCGCTAAAAAACGCCCGTCCTCCTCGTGGAAATCGTTCGCGTCGAACCAACTCGCAGGCCCGTGACACAGCAAATGACGAGTGGGAGAAAACTCGCGCCAATGGACCACAGAAAGGGCATAACAAGAAACGACAAGCCCGTGACGTAGAAGCCGAACAAAAGCGAGGTAAGTCGCCCTCTCGAAAAAAGAAAAAAGCTACCGGCGGCAAAAAAAACAAGACAAAACTCAAGAGCAAAACAAAGTCCAAAAATAAAACCAAGGCGAAAAACAAGTCTCGATCAAAAACAGTAAAACCAAAAACTGCAAAACCTAAAAAACGAGCCAAACGAAAACGCAGCTAAATTCAGCGGATTCATTCCAAGCAGCGGAGAATTTGCAAGCAAGATTTATCGCAACGCCAAAAATCGCCTTACTTGAGTCTTCGCTCCAATCCTACTACTCTTAAGCCGGATTGCTATTTCACATCAATCTTTGAAACTCTCATCACTTTTCTTGGGTACGTCCCGGTGCGACTAAACTCATGAGTTTTATAAACAATTCAGTTTCATCCGGCGAGCAACCCCGTTTCTGTTTAAATCTTTGGACCAAACCATGCCACACAGTCTGTTTTCCAACAGCGCGTCGACAGTCGCAACCCGTGTAATTGCACTGCTTATCACACTTACTACTCTGAGCCAGGCTCAAAGCCAAGAAAAAAAAATCAACTCGGAATCCCTGTTCGCTTCCGATCGGATTACTTCCATTGAAATTGAACTACCCCAAAAGGACTGGGATTTCATTCGCAATCAATCTCGATCTTTTTCTGAATCACTTGGCAAAGAAACCGTGGAATCTCCTTTTGAATATGTAAAAGGGGACGTGACTATCGATGGAAAAAAGATTGAGGATGTCGGAATTCGCAAAAAAGGATTTCTTGGTTCTCTGAACGTGGAGCGTCCTTCCTTAAAAATAAGATTTGACAAATATCGGGAGCAAAACCCAGTCGATGGCCTCGATCGATTGACCCTCAACAATAACAACCAGGACCCTTCACGTGTCTGTCAGTACCTAAGTTACAAACTGTTTCGCGAGTCAGGCACTCGAAGTCCACGATGCGGGTTTGCCAAAGTCTCTGTCAACGGAAAGTATCTTGGCATCTATTCAAATGTAGATTCGGTGAGACCACTATTTTTAGAGCGAGAGTTTGGCGATGGCACTGGTGATTGTTTTGAAGGAACCGTTACAGACTTTTTTCCTGATTGGGTAAAAAAGTTTGAAGCTAAAAACAAAAAAGCGAGCTACAAGGACCTTAAAAAGATCGCGTCCGCACTTGCCCGTCCAGAACCGAATCAAGACGAACTTAAAGAACTACTTAACCTTGATGCCTTCATTCAATTTTGGGCGATGGAGAGTCTTATTGGATTCTGGGATGGCTACTGCAGCAATCAAAATAATTTCTTTATCTACCAAGACCCTAAGGACTCCAAGTTTTATTTTATTCCGTGGGGAACCGATTCCGCATTCACCATTTCCTTTCCGATCCCGCCGTATCGAATACAGCCTAAATCTGCCCACGCCAAAGCGATCCTTCCCAACAAACTTTATCGAATTCCGGAAATACAAACCCAGTACTTTGATACGCTTGAAAAATTCCTGGACGAACACTGGAATGAATCGCGTCTTCTCGCTGAAATGGACCGCTTGGAAGCCATGCTTAAAGAACACGTCATGCCTTCCAACAGCAAGTTTTCGACATCAATGAACAGCTTTCGGAGATTCATTAAAAATCGCCGCAGCAGTCTGGTGCGGGAGTTCAAAGATGCTCCACCGAAACTTAGTTCTCGAGAAAAGAAACCGATCTATTTTGCCGAGACAGGAAATGCGAAAATCGAATTTTCAACCGAATGGTTTAATAAAACTCCAGGGTATGAGATCCCTGTTGGAAATGCCAAATTAGAATTCTCGAGGGATGGAAAACGAGTTTCATTAAGTAACGTTACCGTTTATGCCGAACCGAGCAAAGCACCGTCACGAAGTAGGATCAAACCGCCAACGATTGTAATCTCAGGGAAAGACGAAGCCAGCGGAAAAGTACTTACCATTGCGGTCAGTATCGCCAACGATCAATTCAAGCCATCCGAAAACAACAAAGTGGGGGTTTCTGGGATGTTCCTTGTCAACGGTGTTTTTAGGCCTTCGCAAATGGAGA
>Ga0315315_10006053_pt1 | contig 11162 bp, 15 predicted proteins | sample M140m3416metaG_FD_203699 | JGI IMG/M metagenome (GOLD analysis project Ga0315315, IMG submission 203699) | Ammonia-oxidizing marine archaeal communities from Monterey Bay, California, United States - M1 40m 3416 | ecosystem: Environmental > Aquatic > Marine > Intertidal zone | place: USA... | reverse complement strand
TTCTCTCTCCCCTTCTGGTGCAGAAAAACTTTCGAATTTTTTTCCTCTATAATCTTTTTCAGATAAATTATGCTGTTGAATCATAGTCCCCATAGCACCGTCCATTACTAAAATTCTCTCCGAAAGCAATTTTTTTATAATTTTTTCAGTATTTAGCAATTTAATTCTCTAAAAAAAGAAATAGTTTTAATATTTAAATCTAGATTAGTCACTGTGTTCATTTATCCTAAACAATGTGACCAGAAGGAATTTTGATTCACCAAAGATTCCGTTGCTGGCACGGTTAATTTATGGTGAACGCAGTTTACAAAATAATTTGTAATCCGAGCCTGGGATTTTTCTTGCAGCGTTCCTCGGAAATGATAATTTTAATTTAATAGTTATAACAAATCAATTAAAGTTATTTTAATTTTTTTTCTATGTCTTTAATTTTTGTTTCTAAGGCTTCGACTTTAGCTCTTGTTTTTTTTAAAACTTCAGTCTGGACATCATATTCTTCCCTATTAATTAGATCCATTTTGGTGAACGTGCTCTTTAATAGTGCATTAATATTATCTTCCATGTCACTTATTGGTGAATCTTTAACTAATTTCTTAATTTTATTTGATAAATTTTGTATTTCTTCTTTTTTCAACATAAAATATTTCTCATAAAACACTGATTCTAACAGGAATTTTGGTTTTATATATTAGGAGCATAAATATTTATTATTCCCCAATAAAAAATATTTAATTGTTAAACGAAAGTTTGGCACGGTAATTGCTTTAACTATTATGTAACAAGAAATACGTATGAGCTCATACGTTTTAACTAAGGAGAAGCAACAATGAAATTAAACAAACTAAAATTTGCGGTATTAGGAGCTTTAATGCTTCCTTTGTCCGCGGTTACGGTTGCTGAGGAATCTAAGTCAGCCTTTAGTGTTAGCGGGAACGTTGGCCTATATTCTGATTATATTTTCCGAGGTTATACACAAACGAAGAATGATCCAGCTTTACAAGGTGGATTTGATATAGAGCATGAAAGTGGCGCATATGCTGGCGTTTGGGCATCCAATGTTAATTGGACTACCGAAGGCGAATATATGGACGACAATAGTATGGAAATCGACGGTTATTTTGGTTTTGCTGGCGCTTTAGGCGAAACTGGAATTGGTTACGATGTTGGTATTCTTAAATTCTACTACCCAGGTGAAAATACTTATTCTGGTGCTGGTGGAGCCGATACAGATGCTACAGAATTTTACGTTGGAGTTAGTAAAGATATTAGCATAGCTAGTGCTGGCCTAACTTGGTATAGAGTAATTTCTGATGATGCATGGGGCTTTGCCGATGCTAAAGGAAGTAATTATTTAACATTAGATGTAGATGTTCCAGTTGGTGAAACACCGTTAACTGCTTCTGTTCATGTGGGACGTCAAACATTTGATGGGGCAGGTAATGATCCATATGACTACACAGATTGGAAGGTAAATTTAGAGTATGCGCTAAATGATACTTTCGCTGTCGGTGGGTTTTATACAGATACAAACCAGTCAGAATCAAATTGGACAGTTAAAAATGTCTATTTAGGTGATGGAACTGGCGGAGTTTATTTATCTGCAGGGTTTTAGATAGATAAGTTTTATGAAGGGAGATTTAGATTTCCCTTCTAATTTTAAAGCAATTTAGGGGAATAATATGAAATTAATAACTGCTGTTATCAAGCCGTTCAAGCTTGATGAAGTTAGAGAAGCTCTTTCTGAAATCGGTGTTCAAGGTATTACGGTTACAGAAGTAAAAGGTTTTGGTCGTCAAAAAGGCCATACCGAGCTTTATCGTGGCGCTGAATACGTAATTGATTTTTTACCTAAGGTAAAACTTGAAGTTGCAATCTCAGACAAATTATCAAAAAAAGTCGTCGAGGCTATTACAAAATCTGCACTCACCGGAAAAATTGGTGACGGTAAAATCTTTGTTATGGCGCTTGATCAAGTTCAACGTATCCGCACTGGTGAAACCGGTGAAGATGCACTTTAGGAGACTGACATGAAAAAATTATTTTACAAATTTGGAATGGCGGGCTTATTAAGTCTTCTATTGCTTGGATTTTCACAAATAGGTATTTCTAATGAAATATTCGATTTATCTAAAGACACAATAATGCTTGCTGAGGTGACAGAAGAAGTTTCACCTGTTGCTGAAGCTGCAGAGGAAACACCAACGCTTGATACAGGCGACACAGCTTGGATGATTGTTGCAACAATTCTTGTGATTGTGATGGCAATCCCAGGACTTGCATTATTTTATGGGGGCTTAGTCAGGTCTAAGAATATGCTGTCAGTTTTAATGCAGGTTTTTGTAACTTTTTCTTTAATGTCAGTATTGTGGGTAGTTTATGGTTATAGTTTAGCCTTCACTGAAGGGCCTTATAATACTTACATCGGCGGACTAGGCGCAGCTTTCTTAGGCGGAATTACTGGAGACTCTATTTCTGGAACCATCCCTGAATATGTATTCGTTACTTTTCAATTAACTTTTGCAGCTTTAACCCCTGCTCTAATTGTTGGTGGTTTTGCTGAGAGGGTTAAGTTTTCTGGCATGTTAGCATTTTTAGCTTTATGGGTAACAACAGTTTATCTTCCAATCTGCCATATGGTTTGGGGCGGTGGTTTAATAAGTTCATGGGGCGCAATTGATTTTGCTGGCGGCACTGTTGTTCATATTAATGCTGGTGTTGCAGCTCTTGTACTTGCTCTTGGAATTGGAAAACGAATTGGTTATGGTAAAGAAGTTATGGCGCCTCACAATATGCCGATGACTATGATTGGAGCTTCATTACTATGGGCTGGTTGGTTTGGTTTTAATGTAGGAAGTGAACTTGCAGCCGATGGAACAGCCGGTTTAGTTATGATTAATACTCAAGTAGCAACTGCTGCTGCTGTATTAGGTTGGATCACAATGGAATGGATAGCTCGAGGTAAGCCTTCAATGCTAGGCGGTGCATCTGGAGCAATTTCAGGTCTTGTGGCTATTACTCCTGCTTGTGCCGTAGTTGGACCAGTTGGCGCAATTATCCTTGGTATTGCTGCAAGTATCATCGCATATTGGGCTTGTACTAGCCTTAAAAAAGCATTGGGCTATGATGATTCGCTTGATGTATTTGGTATACATGGAGTTGCAGGTATTGTTGGCGCAGTTGGCTTAGCAATTCTGATGGCACCACAATTTGGAGGTGTTGGATATGATGATGGTGTAACTATGATGAGTCAATTTATGGTGCAAGCTAAATCAGTAGGATTTACTATTCTTTGGTGTGGTTTAATCAGTTTTGTATTATATAAAATTGTTGACGCTACCATTGGTCTTCGTGTTTCAGAAGAAGACGAAAGAGCTGGTTTAGATACTACATCACATGGTGAAACAGCTTACCACTCTTAATTACTATCTCCTGTTGTAATTTGAGTGATCAGGAAAGGGCCCATGAAAATGGGCCTTTTTTTTATGTTAATATTTAAATCAAATTTTTAACCGGATTTACTGAGATGCTTACAGAAATAGAATTACATTTAGCATATAAAATTGGAAATACTTCCATTAATAATTTCCCTTTCCCTCACATTTTTATTAAAGATATTTTTCCAAATGATTTTTATTCTAAAATTCAAGAAAATTTACCAAATAGTAGTTCTATGACTTCATTACCAGATTTATATCCAGAACAACCAGGCTTTATGAATTATAAAGAAAGATTTGCAATAGATTTTAAAAAAATTGAGAGTATAAATAAAATCGAAAAACATAAGCAAGATTTTTGGAAGGATATCGGTGAATTATTTATGAAAGGAGAGTTCGCTAATTTTTTAAGAACTAAGTTTCAATACTATTTAGATATGCGTTTTAAGTTAATTAGTGATTTAAGTTTCCAAAGTGAATGCTTATTAATAAATGATAAAAAAAACTATTCTTTAGGCCCACATACTGATTCACCAAAAAAGGTAATATCATTATTAATATATCTTCCAAAAGATATGGAACAAAAGCAGAATGGGACATCACTTTATATTCCCAAGGATCCAAATTTTATTTCTAATAATAAAGAGTACGGACATTTCTCTCATGAACAATTTCATAAGGTAATCACAATGCCTTTTGTACCTAATTCTGCTTTTTGTTTTATTAAAACAAATAATTCATTTCACGGGGTTGAAAAAATGGTAATGGAAGAAACTGATCGATGGCTATTATTATTTGATATATTTTTAAGTGAAAAAAGTTATTTAAATGAAAAAGAAGCAAAAGAAAAATACTTAAAAGAAAATAATAGCTGAGAAGTAAACTTTATTAAAATACGTAGTTTAATTTCATAACTTAAGACAATATATATTTCTAACATGGTACAATTTTTTTTTGGGTTTAAGAAATTATATTAAATTATGAGCATAAGTTTAGAAGAGTATGAAAAGTTAGATCCAAAAACTACAGTTGAATTCAACGGTAAAAAATTAATTTTCCACACACCAAATCTCTTGACAAAGTGGAGAGCAGATACATTATTCACTAAAGAGCCGGGTACAATAGATTGGTTAAATCAAATAAATCCAGAAGAAATACTATTAGACATTGGGGCGAATGTTGGTATGTATACAATTTATGCTTCAGTTGTAAGGGATGCAACAGTCTATGCATTGGAACCAGAGTCTCAAAATTATTGGCTCTTAAATAAGAATATAAAATCCAATAACCTTGACAATAAAGTAGGGGCATATTGTGTTGGCTTATCTGATGTTGATAATTTCGACTATATTTTCATGGGTATAAATAATGAGGATGCTGGGGCTGCAAACCATGCTGTTGGAGAACCTCTAAATTTTGAACTTCAGCCATTTCATGACCATATTGGTTTTGCGCAAGGCTGCATAACTTTTAAATTGGATAGTTTGGTTGAAACAAACAAATTACCTATCCCAGATTATATTAAAATTGATGTTGATGGTTTTGAGCATAAGGTAATTGAAGGAGCAAGAAAAACTCTTGAGAATAAAAAAATTAAATCAGTAATAATAGAATTAAACCCGAATTTACCTGAGCATCTTGATACAATAGAGCTTTTAAAGCAGTTAGGCTTTATATTTTCTCAAGAGCAAGTAGATAAAGCTTCAAGAAAAGAAGGTTCTTTTAAAGGAATGAGTGAATATGTTTTTAAACGCTGAGCTTCATGTAGCCTATAAAATTGGAAATGTACCTATTTCCAATTTTCCGTTTCCACATTTTTATTTAGAAAATATTTTTCCTGACGATTTTTATTCTAAAATTCAAGAAAATCTTCTTGAAAAAAAAGAGATGACATCAATGGCAGACCTCTACCCACAAAATACCGGTTTAAGTGCCTATAAAGATAGATATGTTATGGATTTTACTCGAGCAGATTCAATGAAGAAAGTGAGTAAAAAGAAACAAGAATTTTGGACAGCTTTTGGAGAGAGTTTTTCAAGAGGCCCATTTGGTAATTTAATACAATCAAAGTTTAAAAGATTCCTTGATATGCGTTTTCAATATTTAGAAAATGTTTCTTTTAGACATGAGATGCAGCTTATAAACGATAAAAAAAATTATTCGTTAGGGCCACATACAGATAAACCAAGTAAAGTTATTTCTGTTTTAATTTATTTGCCAAAAGATTTAATACAAAAAGAAACTGGTACTACAATTTATATGCCTAAAGACCCCGAACTGTTGAATAAAGAATTACCACATGTTCATTATCCTCATGAGCAATTTCATAAGGTAATCACAATGCCTTTTGTACCTAATTCTGCTTTTTGTTTTATTAAAACAAATAATTCTTTTCATGGCGTGGAAAAACTTGCGGACGAGAAAACAGATCGATGGTCATTACAATATAATCTTCATATTACTAATGAAACTTTAGAAAAAGAGATAGCTGCAAAAAATAAACATCATAATCAAAAGAATGAATCAGCAGAAAAAGTAAAATCTAATTTTAGTATGTAAGTTTATTTTTCTTTTGGAAAGTTAAATCCTTTTGGAAGCATTACCCACATTTCACCTGATTGTTTCATTGAGCCAGCTTTAGAGCCTGCAGATTTTCCTTGTCCCCAATAAAAATCAGCTCTAACGCCACCATTAATTGCTCCTCCTGTGTCTTGTGCCATCATAAATTTATTAAGAGGGTTGTTTGAATTTGGTTCAGTTGTCGATAAAAAAATAGGAGCTCCTAAAGGTATAAATTTACGGTCAATAGCTACTGATCTTTGCGCTGATATTGGAACACCTAGCGCTCCAATCGGACCAGGTAAACCAGTTGGTAGTTCTCTAAAAAATACTGTACTCGGGTTAGCATTCAAAAATTTTTGTAATTTTCTTTTGTTCTTTCTAGCCCAGGACTTAATACTTTGCATTGATACTTTATTTCTTTTTAATTCTCCTTGCCTAATTAAAGCCAAACCCATTGATCGATAGGGATGCCCATTTTGATTAGAATATCCTACTTGGGTTGTAGTACCGTCTTCAAATTTTATAACACCAGAGCCTTGAATTTCTAAGAAAAAGGATTCAACAGGATTTTCTACCCATAACAATTCATTTCCTTGTAATGGATATTCTTTGTTTGCTATTTCTTCACGAGTGAAATATGGAATCAATTTATTTCCCTCAACTCGCCCTCTTAAACGTTTATATTTTAAATCTGGATAGATTTCACTTAGATCTACTGTTATTAAATCGTGAGGCGGGGTATAAAGTGGGATTTTATATTTTTTTGTTTTGGTTCTGCTTCCTTTTAATACTGGTTGATAATAACCAGTTATCAATCCTTCTTCAGATCCATCTTCGTTCTTTGCTTTATACACATCAAAATGCTTATGTAAAAAAGCTATAATTTCTGTATTTGATGGCGTTGATAATTTTTTTGATGCATGACAAGTATTTTTCCAATTATCTGATTCGATTAGTTTTTCACATCCATGAAGCCATGCCGGCCAGGCTTCCGTTAATTTATCTTTTTTTAATTTATCCTCAATCTCTTGCCAATTAGTTTTTGATAATAAACTATATTCTATAAGCCGTTTTGAGGGAGTCGTAAGATTTTTTAATTCAATTATTTTTGCTTCTGCTTCTTCAAGGGCTATTTTTTCTGAGTCACAATTACATGAATCTTGAATATTAAATTGGCCGCAACTTACTAAAATTAAGAAAATAAATATTATTGAATTAAATTTCATTAATGTAATGTCCTTGGCATATTTAATTCAAATTCTGATATTTTTGCATCGAATTCAGTACCCTCTTCAGTAATCATATGATATGAACCTAACATACTACCAACAGGTGTATTAATTTCTGTTCCACTAGTATAAGAGTATATAGTTCCTGGCTTAATGATTGGTTGCTCCCCTACCACTCCATCACCTTTTACTTCGTATCGCTCATTATTAGCATTACGTATAATCCAATGACGAGATAAAAGTTGAACAGATTGAACTCCTTGGTTTTCAATTGTTACTGTGTAAGAAAAAAAGTATTTATTTGTTTCAATTGATGATTGTTCAGGAATAAATTCCGATTTGACAATAACTACTACTTGAAATTCTGGGGTATTTGGCTTTTTCATTTATTTTATTAATCCTTTAACTGGAGAGCTTGGGGAAGCAGTATAAAGTTTTTTATCCATTCTTCCTGCGATAAAAGCTTCTCGACCTGATTCGATTGCTTTTTTCATAGCTGAGGCCATTAAAACTGGATTTTTAGCAAGCGCTATTGCAGTATTCATTAAAACACCATCACATCCTAGCTCCATTGCAATTGAAGCATCTGAAGCAGTTCCTACACCAGCATCTACAATTACTGGTACATTTGATTTATCAATAATTATTTCTAAATTCCAAGGATTTAATATTCCCATTCCAGAACCAATTAGAGATGCTAGTGGCATAATTGCACAGCAACCAATATCTTCTAATTGTTTTGCAATTATTGGATCATCAGAGGTATAAACCATAACATCAAATCCATCCTTAATAAGAATTTTTGCTGCATTAATTGTATCTACCACATTTGGGTATAAAGTCTCAGGGTCTCCTAAGACTTCTAATTTTACTAAGTTGTGACCATCTAATAGTTCTCTTGCTAACCGTAAAGTTCTCACAGCTTCATCTGAAGAATAGCAACCTGCTGTATTTGGTAAATAAGTGAATTCATTTGATGGAAGAAATTCAAGCAAAGAAGGCTCATCTGAATTTTGACCAAGATTTATTCTTCTAATTGCTACCGTTACAATTTTTGAACCACTTGCATCAATTGCGGCTCTTGTTTGTTTAAAATCTTTATATTTACCTGTGCCGACTAACAATCTTGAATCAAATGAACGATTGGCAATTATTAATTTATCATTATTTTTTAATTTTTTATCCACCACCAACTGCCCCTATAATTTCTATTTTGTCACCATCATTAATGTATATTCCATTAAAATGATTTTTGGGTATTATTTCTCCATTTCTTTCAATAGCAAATCTTTTACCTTCTAATTTTAAAAGATTTATCAGTTGTTTAGGAGTAATCTTATCTCCCTTAAACTCTTTTGAATTTCCATTTATGTTTATTTTCATATTACAATAAGCTTAATATTAAATTTAAATATAACCTATTTTTATTTATTATTAAATTAATTGAATTTTTATATTAATTTTGCATCAATAAGAAGGGAACAAAATTCCCGTTGATTAATTTCCCAAAAGGAAAAAATTATGTTGAGAACTAAAAATAAATTAAAAGTTAATAATATTTATAAAACCAAACACACTAGTGTTAAAACTCTAAATAAGAATCCAGTTTCAAGTAAACAAAATAAAAAAAATGAATTTCATCGTTCATTAGAAGCATTTTCTGATTGTGTTTAATTAGTAAGAGTTCTTGAAAACATTCTGAGGCACAATTGGTAACAAATTGTTGCTAACTCAGGATCATATCTTTCTCCCTCGTCCCTCATGAATGCGTGTTGGCCGTTAAATTCGTGCCAACTAAAAGTAATATCTGTATCTAGTAATTGTTGATGAATTTGAACCCTTGCTTCTGTAGGAATATGTGTGTCTTGTTTGCCCCAAATCATTAGTAACTCACCTTTAATATCGGATAATCTTTCCATACTATGTTGATTAGGTTTGTTAGGAATTGTATTTGTATGTAAATCTGTAGCATAAAAACATGCTGTTGCTTTTACTTCTGGATTTATGGCAGCTCGAAAAGCTAAATGCCCACCGATACAAAATCCCATAGCTCCAATTTGATTACTTGACCATTTTTGTTTTTTAACCCAATCAATCATAGTCTGATTATCAGAATCATATGATTGAACATCTTTAGACTCCTTATCAGCATTACCTTTTTTTCTTCCGGCATCATCATATGCTAAAACTGTACCAATTGGATTTAATTCATGAAATACTTCGGGGACCAAAACTGCATATCCATGACTAGCAATTATTTTAGCTGCACGTTCTATTGGCCCTGTTTGATGAAATATTTCTGAATAAAATAAAATTACTGGGAATTTTCCAGTTGAAATAGGTCGATGAATATACGTTCTCATTTCCCCCGTTGGTGTGTCTAGGTCAATAGATTCTGATTGAATTAACATGGGATACTTTCATAAATTAAAAGGAATATTCTACTTGATATTTATGAGAAGCTAAATGGTATTTTGATTAATAGTCAGTACTTCGACCAGTAGAGTAATTATGAGGAACATCGTTCTGCCATTCCCCACATTTTTCACATTGATGATCTTGCATAGTAGGGCAGAAATGAAGTTGCGAACTTTTACAAGAACGACATTTCATCCCTTCTTTTTTTTTGTGAAGTTCAACTGCTACTTTTGAGCTTCCTAATCCGTACTTGTTATCCATACCACTCCTAATGGTTTGGTTCACATCTATAGTATAAAGTTACTCCTACTTAGGTAAGTAATCAACTTCAATTACTATCTTTTTTTTCTACGCATTGATCGTATAGTATTTCCTTTTCATTTTTAATTTGGGTATTTTCAGAAGATATTTCTAATGTTGTAATATCATTGCTATAAATACTTTGGGACTCACTAACTTGGTCAAGTTTAAATTCTCTATCAGACAAAATAACCCAAACAGATTTTCCTTCATTTAAATAAAACAAGAAAAATGATTTCTTTTTATCACAGTTATATTCAATAGAGTCCTCGGGACGAGGATCTTTTTCTTCAAATTCATTTGAAAAAACATCGGATAAAGCGTCTAATTTAGGCACCTTATCAAAAGAACACGACATCAAAAAATTTAGAATAAAAAATAATAAAAAATAAAATCTCATTTACTCTTTACCAATTAAAGAATCATCTAATTTTAATACCTTAGATTCATAATGGCTAATATTTTCAGTATCTTTTTCTTTAATTGCAATTTTATATAAATAAAAATAAGCTAATGTATGTTTATCATTTTCTTTAATCACTTTTTTAAAAATATTACTAGCTGTTTTATAATCTTTTAATTGATACAGAGAGAAAGCATGATAGTAATGAGCTTCAATTTCTTCTGGATTTTGATTTATCCATTGGGTTGTAATATTTTTTAGATCATTCCATGATTTATTTTTTAATGGCCCAGCTACTCGCATAAAAAATGGTTGATTAGCTTCAAGGTTATCCCAAAACGGTCTTTGAGGTTGGGTAGTTACAGAAACTTCTTTTCCATTACTAAGTAATTCTTTTATTATTTCTACTGGCATACTGTAATATTCAGAATTCCAAGGTGGTTTGAAAGTTGTTATTCCAATTAATTCACCATTGTAATTGAATAGACCTCCTCCGCTTGCTCCAATAGCAAACCATGCAGAAGATTTAATAATTTTATATTGATTTAATTTATATATTCCTTTTACACGCCCAAATGTTGTATGTGGTTTTACTGTATTTCCTCCATAACTTTTGGCGAAAACTTGAGTTTCATATTCTAAGGCATTATTTGTAGCAAGTTTAATTGGGTCAAGATCAAGATATTTAAATTTCAAAATACAAATATCATTTTCCCAATCAGCTATTAGAGCCTGCGGGGCATAACTTTTTCCATATTTAGTAACATGTATTCCTTGGGAGTTTCCAATTACATGGCAATTAGTTACGACATGATC
>Ga0315315_10006052_pt1 | contig 11163 bp, 7 predicted proteins | sample M140m3416metaG_FD_203699 | JGI IMG/M metagenome (GOLD analysis project Ga0315315, IMG submission 203699) | Ammonia-oxidizing marine archaeal communities from Monterey Bay, California, United States - M1 40m 3416 | ecosystem: Environmental > Aquatic > Marine > Intertidal zone | place: USA... | reverse complement strand
GTGCGACACGCCGACGCATTTTGCGTCAGTGCAGCTATATGCAATGAATTTTGCTTCAGTAGTAATAGCACTACGAAACAAGTCTCTTTTTGGTTCACAGGACTTTTGGCACGCCGTTTGTACTGAGTCAAAGTGTCAAACAACGCTACCAGTTACCAAAGGCAAGACCATGTTCTTCAACAAAACACAAACACGACGCAAGACAACACGCCAAACACTCAGCACCGAACAACTTGAACCAAAAGCAATGTTCTCAGTTAGTCCAGTAGAACCAGTCGTTGCTCTTGACGTGGGTCCAGTCAATCAAGCTAGCGTAGAAGATTGCATGGTCATTGAGCCAGTTTTCAACGTTGGCGAAGATAGTCTCATGGTCATTGAGCCAGTTTTCAACGTTGGTGAAAATGGTCGCAATGTCAATCACCCGCAGTACAAAATTGCCGCCTCAATCAATTTCAGTACACCCTCAGAAACTTTATTAGGCCGTGAGCTTCCGGGTTCCGAAATCTTGGACTTGCCATCAAGAGAATTACTAAATAGTAGATTGAATAATGAACTCCATAACACGCATTATATTGATACGTCCCTTATTGATACGTCCTACATGCAACCGCCAATCTCCGAAGCCATAATGCAAGATATCTACATGGACATGTTTCTTAATTCAATAGTTCACAATAGTGCAGGTGGCATGACTGGTTCTGAAATGGCCGGTGAGGTGGCACAGAACGCCGCCGAGGAAGTAGCTGGATGGTCATTGACTGGATGGCTAGGGGGATTGTGGGGTGGGGCGACCACACTTTTTCAAGCTTCTGAAACTGGGGCTAAAGGGGCCTCGGCTGTCTGTGAGGACCTAAGCAAAAAAGAAGAACGTTATGCGAACATAGACGGCATGAGGGATGACGACGTTGAGACCTGTCCAGAACTGGCTGGGAATGAGAAGCAAGATCCCGCTGGGAATGAGGAGCAAGATCCCGCTGGGAATGAGGAGCAAGATCCCGCTGGGAATGAGGAGCAAGATCCCAAGGAAGAACCAAAAGCCGAAGTGACTAAGGATACTCGGTCTACAGATGATGACGAAGATCCATGCTTCCCACCAATCATTCTAGAACACATCTATGGAGATCTTGGCAGAGAAGAAATTCATTCACACTACATGGGCCATGAGAACCTAGAGTCTTTTGTTGATGTACAGGAACTTATCCCTACTCAAACCCATCTCAATCAACCCTTTGCAAACAATTACAGCAACGCCACGAACTACGCACGAAATCAGGCATTTCATCATTGGCACTAACTAAGAAGTTATCCTTAGAACCGCTTCATCTTTGTTGCTGGTAAGCCGAAGGGTTACAAGAAACGTCACCCCTGTTTGGTCAGACAGGGGCGGCGTTTTTTTACTTACCGTTTCCCCTTCCGCCAATCCCACGGTGCTATCGGATTCTTATCAGCCCACAGGCCAATCTTGTTTTCCTTTGCGTAATCTTCAAAGCCTTGCATGGCGGTAGAGTTGCTATATCTGCGGTAATGCCACGCCATTCCAATTCGGATCAATTCCGCATTTACGTTTCCTTTATCCTGTGAGAATACAGTCCCAAGAGTTCTGCCGTAGCGATCTTCGGCACCACTTTTTTGGTTTCGTGGTATTTAGATTAAAGTCAGCCGGCAGTGATCCACCGTTGGCACCCCACGCAGCGAGTATTTCGGCTCGTCTCTCGTCGGCTGTTCTTGTGCCGGGTTTACCTAACCAGAACTCACGACCGTCTACACGCAGTCGCAAAAGACCTTTGGAACGGTGTAACTGTGGCTCAGGAAATGCCTTACTTGATTGTCTTCCCATCGTTGTACCTCCTAGATCGAATGATCTAGGAGGTACAGTTTGGAAGTTGTACCCGATTAAATCGGACAACCATGATCCAAAGAGGCACGATCGCGACAGGCGATCGGTACAGGTTTGTACTTTTTTTGTAGTGTCTTTCTACAATTCCGGCAAACAGTCGGGGCGACATGATTCGAACATGCGACCTCTTGGTCCCAAACCAAGCGCTCTACCAGGCTGAGCTACGCCCCGAATGTGGCTTCTTTCGAATACCGTGTGAGAAGTCTCACAAAGTATAGCTAAGACTTACAAAAGGCAGAGTAGTAAAGAGAAAACACGGAAACAAGCCACGTTTTTAGTCTGTGAGGAAGGCCAGCAGCCGTTCGAATTCCTCTGGACTACCAAACGGAATGACAATTCTACCTATTCCCTTACTATTGGCATGAATCACAACTTTTGTGCCAACAGCCCTTCGCAGCTCATTTTCGAGTGAGACAATCTGGCTCGATCGCCTTGAAGCTGGACGCCCAGGCTTTCTTTTTGGTGTTGATGAACCAACTGCTTGCGTGTCAGTTACGGAAGAAGTTGGAGACGTAGACAGTCCTTCAACTTCATCAGCCCGAAGTATTTCTTGAACTTCACCTTCAACGGCACGAACTGAAAGTCCTTGGGCAACAACCTTTTCAGCAAGCGTAATTTGTTCATGCTCATCCCCCAGTGGCAAAAGAGCCCTGGCATGCCCCATTGAAATTTTGCTACCACGAAGTTTTTGCTGAACAACTTCTGGTAATTCAAGTAAACGAATTAAGTTGGCGACAGTTGACCGATCAACCGACAGCCTTTTTGCAAGTTCTTCTTGAGTGCCGCCCCATGTTGAAAGGTATTGCTTAAAGCTGGTTGCCTTCTCAAGAGGGTCAAGATCACGACGCTGGAGATTTTCTACAATTGCAATCTCAGACATTTGCCGATCGTCAACTTCGAGCAGACGCACCGGAACATTTTCCCAGCCTAATCGACGCGCTGCTGCGAGGCGTCGTTGCCCAGCAATTAATTGAAAACGATCATTTTTCGAACGTACAACAATCGGTTGAACAAGCCCATGCTCTTTAAGACTGTTTGCTAATTCAACAAGGTCGTCAGCTGACATTTCACTACGTGGCTGCCATGGATTTGGATCAATCGCAGCGACTGAAATTTCACTGGCAGGTACTCCGGCAGCAGCCTGCTCGAGATCCTCAGCTTTATGCAGGATGAGTTGTGCAGCAGCTGATCGTGTACGATCAGAGTTTTCTGGCTGAGTCGCAAGTGCTCCAGTTCCGTCAGTTGGTGGTATTGACTGATCCATTCCAGCCCTGCCGAGCAGTGCTTCCAGACCTCGTCCAAGCCGTCGTTCTTTATTCACAGTCGCGTACCTCCATGCACAATTCTGTATACGCCCGTGCTCCCAAAGAGCGTGGTGCGTAGTCGAGCACGCTCAAGGCGTGACTCGGTGCCTCCGACACTGCGACGTCCCTTGGGATGACCGTGTCGAAAACAATTTCTCCAAAAAAATCTCGAACCTCTTGCTCAACCTCTGTTGTAAGTTCGAGGTCGGCGTCATGCATCGTCAGCACAATGCCACTAAAAGAAAGTCGGCCAGGCTGCTCAGCCATAACATCTCGAATCACTTCGATCATTTGCGTCAGACCCTCCAGTGCAAAGTATTCACATTGAATTGGCATGAGTACTTCGGTTGAACCGGCAAGTGCCGTGCGAGTGAGATCCCCCAGCGAGGGGGGGCAGTCAATAAGGCAGTAGTCCCACGCGTTGAGTCCGCATGAAAGATGATTCGAAAGAACCATCGAACCATTTCGAGCCTGTTCGGCTAATCGCTCAACATCTCGGACACTTCGACTACCAGGAAGCAATGAAAGGTTCGTGACAGCAGTACTCATGATAGTTTCGCTCAGCGCGCTTTCCGATACCAGCGGATGTGTTTCAGCAGGTTTGCCACCGAGACCAGTAGTTGCATTGCATTGGGGATCAAGGTCAACCAGCAATGTTTGCCTGCCAGATTTAGCAAGACCTGCTGCGACGTTCGAAGCGGTCGTTGTCTTTCCAACGCCACCTTTTTGATTTGCAACACACACAATCCGACCCATCCGCGTATTCCTACAAATGATTTCGTGACGCACAACTCGTGCTCTCGGTGTATCGGCACGAACCGGTGGGGTCGTCACCATCGGACTCTGGTGGGCGGTGTTTCACGTGAAACCGAACAACTTTGCGCAGACTACGAGCTTTACCTGTTTCACGTGAAACAACCTTTCGCACCGGAAGATCTGAAAATCAGAGTGGTAATTGGCCCATGAAGCCGGCAACTCAATCCCAGTGATATTTTTTGGATATTGCCAGCTAATCGTACGAGATGCAGCCGAAGGTACGTTCACCAGCTGCTGTCATATCCACAATTTCTTAGAGAGTCACGATATCGAAGTATCGCTAGTTGAGATGGCTACCTGATCCTTAGTACAAATTGTTTCTTCCCGATCCATGGGTATAAGACACGCTTTTGACAAAGTATCTGTAACTACACGGAGCCCTTTCTTGAAGCCGGCGTTGAAAGTGGTCGTCATAAGAATTGGGAAGATCGGGAATGAGTAGGTGGCTTACGGGCGGTTTTATTCCAATGAGAAGTGCTTGCTGATTGGAAGCATCAACTGGGGAAGTTGGGGTGTGGGTAGAAAGTTAAGTATCGCTCAGACAGAAATTTTTGTGCTGGGGAAACAGCAAGGAATAGAAACAGTTGCTTGCCCATCAGCTATGCAATCATACCCACTCTCCCCTTGCTGTTCGTATGTGAATACACGGCAATCGAGTTTCTAAGCAAGACTTCGTTTGCACGCCAGCTACGTTATTGGGCCATGCAGTGGTTTTGGAATCTAGGTAAAAGTGGTCATGTGAATGGTGTATTGGTCACCAGAAGTTCGTTACAAAATAAATCAACGACGGTACCCGATCAATTTGCTCGACGGATAGCACTAACCAAGGAATAAGGTTGCCCGACCTCTACTGGGTTGAAAAACCGTACCGCTTGAGATGCATCTCTTGTACCGGCGTGCTTCGAGTAGCAAGGGCATCAAGCGGTTCCAGAGCTCCCCTGACACAGAAATCCATTGGCACAGATATGCACCTGTCGCGATAGTGAAATCAGGAAGTGTTTCACATGAAACAAGATGGATCAGTGGTCTTTTAATAAAAAAAGAGCTGCAGGATGCCGTAGCATTCTGCAGCTCTTCAAGCGAATTTCCAAGGCTATTAATAGCGGTAATAGCTCGGCTTGTATGGTCCTTCAACTGGGACGTTAATGTAGTCGGCTTGCTCACTAGTCAGCCTGGTCAACTTGACCCCAAGTTTCTCAAGGTGGAGCCGGGCTACCTCCTCGTCCAATTTCTTGGGGATCATGTGGATGTCGACACTGTAGTGATCAGTCTCGCGATTAGACCAGAGTTCCATCTGTGCAAGTACCTGGTTGGTGAAGGATGTGCTCATCACAAAACTTGGGTGGCCAGTGGCACATCCAAGGTTCACAAGACGGCCTTTTGCCAGGATAATGACACTTCGACCATTCTCCTTGAACGTGTATCGATCAACTGCACCAATGTCTGCAGCTTTGATCTCGTCCTTCGTGACCTTGCCATCAGCAACTTGCTGTTCGAGCCATGCAACATCTATTTCGGTATCGAAGTGACCAATGTTACAGAGGATTGCATCGTTCGGCATATGCTTGATGTGTTCACCAAGGATGATGTCCTTGTTGCCTGTGGTCGTAACAAAAAGATTTCCCTCTTTGCAGGCATCTTCCATTGTGACAACTTCGAAACCTTCCATGGCTGCTTGGAGTGCGTTGATCGGGTCGATTTCAGTCACAATGACACGGCAGCCGTAGCTTTTTAGACTTGCTGCACACCCCTTGCCGACGTCACCGTACCCACAAACAACAGCGACCTTGCCAGCCAACATCACGTCTGTTGCCCGCTTTACACCGTCTGCTAGAGACTCACGGCAACCATAAAGATTGTCGAACTTACTCTTGGTCGCACTATCATTCACATTGATCGCCGGAACCTGGAGAGCACCGGTTGTATTCAACACCTCTAAACGGTGAATGCCAGCGGTCGTCTCTTCACTGACACCGTGGATATTTGAGAGGAGTTCAGGGAATCGCTCATGGACCATAGCGGTGAGGTCCCCACCGTCATCAAGAATCATGTTGAGTGGTTTTCCTGATGGAAACATAAGAGTTTGTTCGATGCACCAATCAAACTCCTCATCAGATTCACCCTTCCACGCATATACTGGAATTCCTGCAGCGGCTATAGCGGCTGCGGCATGGTCTTGTGTGCTGAAAATATTACAACTGCTCCAAGTGACTTCCGCACCTAACTCGGCAAGAGTTTCAATAAGTACTGCAGTTTGAATTGTCATATGGAGGCATCCAGCAATTCGAGCTCCGGCAAGAGGCTTCGAATCACTGTATTTTTCGCGGAGCGCCATTAGTCCAGGCATCTCATTTTCAGCGAGTTCAATTTCTTTTCGTCCCCATTCGGCCAGAGACATATCAGCAACTTTGTATGGCAGGCGGGTATCAACTTGGGCCACAGGAACCTCCTCAGACATGGAAAAACAAGATGGCAGCCGCATGACTGCCGAGTCACGTAATTATTGTAACGGGTAAATTGTAACGCTTTAACGCACTGCGCACAGTCCGTTTTCCTGATGCCGCGTAAGAGAACAAGAAATTGCCAGTAAGAAGGTTTAGGAAAAACGACGATTGCCGGGAATGTAGGGGATTATGAGGTTAGGCACTGGGTTTCCCAGAGAACCCTTGTTTTGCCGCATTAACGAATCGTCGGACTAAATCGGAATCTTTGTGGCCAGGAGATGATTCAACACCACTCGCTGTGTCAACTGCACTGGCCTGCGTTGTTTGTATCGCAGCAGTGACATTATCCGGTGTGAGTCCACCAGCAAGTGTTGTTGGAATCGGAAGGATAGGTACTTTCGCCACGGAGTTCCAATCGATGATATTTCCAGTCCCACCAAACTGACCAGCATTCACGCCGCATGAAACACTGGCATCGAGTAATGCCATTGCTGGAAGACATCCACAAGCAGCTGCTGCATCAATCCACTGACGAGCGGTCGCCAATCGATCGGCATCAACCGAGGGTTCGTCAAGCCGTACTGCTCGGATAACTGGGAACGGTTTCAGTTCATCACAACGCCACGGAGGATCACTTTTGTCAGGGGGTCCATCAAAAAGCCCATGAAGCTGAATTGCATTCAGGCCAATTTTTTTTGCGACCATGAGCATCTCGCTGGAAGGCCGTCCTACGAAAACTCCAATCCGCGCAATATGAGGAGGTATGTTCTGGGAGATTTCAGTAGCTCGCTCGAGATCAAGGCAGCGTGGAGACCCAAGAATAAAATTCAGACCGATAGCATCAGCGCCCGAAGACGCAATCATCACAGCATCTTCAACCGAGGTAACACCACATATTTTGACCTGAAACATCAAATTCCTCGTATTCACCAGAAGCATTGCAGTGCAGACGAACTGCAATGATCCGCAGATTCCGCGTGGGTCTCCTCAGTCGAGTCGATTCACCCAATCGGAAAAGTCTATGCGTTAATCCATCGGTACAGGAAGACACTCGATTCGGTCGACAATACTTCAGTCCAGCAAGTCTTGTCATGCTGTCGGCATACCTTTGACTTATTCGAACGTGTCGATCACATCCTAACAACTATATATATGTCATCACAGAAAAGCTTTTATCCCCTGGCGACTCGTCCCTTTATGACAGTGCCTCGGGTTGGTTCCTTTCACCCTTCTCCCGATGCGACCAAGGCTCTTGACGGATTAATGCGGGTTATTCGCAGAGCCGAAGGAATTGGTTTACTCGTCGGGCCAACGGGTACTGGGAAATCACTATTGTTATCCTGTCTTCGGGAACGAATTGAGGGAGATTACGCCGTTGCCCTGCTTTCAGGAGCTCGCATCTGCACTCGCCGAGGACTCTGGCAATCAATTTTATCAGATCTCGGAGAAGCCTATCGTGGCCTTGATGAGGAAGAATTACGGATTGGACTTGTTGACCGTATTCGTGGGCTAGCGGCCACAGGTTCTGGCCTGGTTGTTCTTGTAGACGAATCCCACACGCTTCCACGCAGGCTGCTGGAAGAATTACGACTACTAAATGGAGTCGTCACTGCTTATCCCGCAGTTCATCTCGTACTCGCGGGCACTATTCGTCTGGAGGAAATGCTCGGCGAGTCTGATCTAGAGGGAATAGCTCAGCGAATAGCAGTACGTGGCTACTTAGAACCACTCGATTATGAAGAAACATGTCGATACGTTCGTACCCAGATGTATTGCGCCGGTCTCAATTGGGATTCAAAGTTTGAGCCAGAATGTGACGCGGTTGTGTATTCATTAACGGAGGGTGTTCCTCGACTCGTTAATCAACTTTGTGATCAGGCCATTCGGTTGGCTGAACAGAGGGACGCAGGTGAAGTTGGTAAGCATGACCTGGCAGCTGCGTGGGAAGAAGTCCAAAATTTACCAGTACCCGCATCATTGCGAAGTGAAATCTCAGGTGTCGATATGCCGGAGCAGTCAAACGCAACAATGCCAAGTACAGCAACAATGCCAAGTACAACAGATCAGTTAGAAGCTCCCGGGCCTGAGTTCGATGCAGTCGAAGAGACCTACTTCGGAGACGAGGCGGAGCCAGCTGTGATTGAGTTCGGTGCACTTGAGGAAGATGAATTCCCGCATGACGAGCGGAAAGATCAAGAAGCGGAAGGCGAAAGCCCCACCCTAGCTTTTTCGGAATGCTCCGCTGATGAACACGGAGAAACCCCAGTGATGAATAAAAAACAACTTGGTAGGGAAGAGTTGCCATCATCAATTGGTTTTGAAGATTCCCGGCGGGCGACTGAGTTTGCTGTCGAGGCTTTGATTAAAGAAGCACAGCAGGGGCTCGAGAATTTTCCGAGTACACGTGAGGTGTTAGCGGAATCACCAAGCGTTCAAGATGATAAACTGTGTATGGGCTCAGATATCGAGCTCGTGTTCGACCCGCCGTTCGACTCAGAAGACGAGGCGAGACGCCCGGACCCATTTGCAGAGTGTTTTGCAGAAGAGGAAGATGTTGTCGAACGTTTTGTCATGGAAGGTCCAGATGATTTTCATCGCCATCTTCACGTTGCCAGCCGTGAGGGTCGATTCATGGCTCGGCAGCTTTCAGAAATAGCTCACAGTGTGCCCACAGAATCTGAAGAGGGCAGCGACTGCGTTGAGGATCTTCATGCTTCCCAGGCAGCTACTTCATTAGAAAATAAAGTAGCGACGGAGGGGGGAGATGAAATTGAGCCAGACGATTCAGATATGGTTATTATTGAGGAGGATCACTATGCTGATGCTCAAAGTAATAACCCAACTGTTGCCGCAGTTCGGTTAAGTGACTATTCCCGGCTCTTTGCCCGACTCCGGCGAGGTGGTCAGATGAAATCTTCAAACTGAGCAACCTTCGCAACGTGATTTGTTTACTTGTTGGTACGGCGACAAAAAAGCAAGGCTTGAATTGATGGTTGCGTTCCTACCATTTTAATTTTACGTCTTGCCCGTTCCACTGCCCTGTAATCTCTACTGCAAGGGCGCGTTTTCTTTTTTCCTTACGGTGACAGGAGTCCTTTCGTGAATTTTTTGCGGGAGGATTTGTAGGCAAAATTAGGATGTAATACCGGAAGGCTTCTTCAGTTGAGCAAGAATGGCTCAGAAACTCTATCGTGTTGTGGGACTGGATGCGGATTCGTAAACGACGGAGGCAGGAATGAAAACCCAGAAACCATGCGTTGGTATTCTCACCAGCGGTGGTGATTGTCCAGGACTCAATGCAGTTATAAGAGCAGCTGTTCTTGCGTCTGAACGGCTCGGGTACTCATGCATTGGTTTTTTGCGAGGGTATGAGGGCCTTGTCGATCCGGTGGAATATATGCCGCTCACCCCGGCAAATACGAACGGTATTTTGACGACAGGTGGAACGATTCTTGGTTCAACAAATAGAGGACAGTTTTCAGCAACCGTTGGTGAAGACAATCGCCTTTCTATTGATCAGGGTTTGCTCGCCAGTGTTGCTCGGACGGTGGATCAGTTAGGTGTAAGTGGATTGATTTGCATTGGCGGGGACGGATCACTCGCAATCGCAGAGCAGTTTCATCAATTCGGCATACCTGTGGTTGGAGTTCCGAAAACAATTGATAACGATCTTGGAGCGACAGCATTTACCTTCGGTTTTGATTCGGCTGTTTCGGCTGCAACTGACGCTTTAGACAGACTGCGAACAACCGCAGCGAGTCATGAACGAATTATGGTACTTGAGGTAATGGGGCGTCATGCCGGCTGGATCGCACTCCACTCTGGTCTTGCTGGGGGAGCTGACGTCATTCTTCTCCCTGAAATTACCTGGAACTTTGACACGATTTGTCAAAAAATAATGAATCGTGAATCAGTAGGTCGACGGCATACGTTAATCGTGGTTGCGGAGGGTGCAACATTGCCGACGGGTGATCTGGTTTGTATGGCACCAACAGCAGTCAACGAACAAGTGAAGCTCGGTGGAATTGGCCAGATTGTTGCGGGAGAAATCGCAAAACGATTAGACAGGCAGACTCGTACTGTTGTTTTGGGGCATTTGCAGCGAGGTGGAAGCCCAACCACTTTTGATCGGGTACTTGCGACAGAATTTGGGGTACTGGCAGTACAGCTCATACAGAAAGGGCGGTTCGGGGAAATGGTATGCTATCGGCCACCAGAAATTGAGAGCGTCCCGATCGCTTCTGCGATTAAACTACTCTCGCAAGTTGATCCTAATGGTTCGGCCGTACAAACTGGTCGTGGACTGGGAATAAGTTTTGGGGATATTGGCTGAATAGCAGCAAGAAATCCATTATTCAATTGTGTCAGGAGCAGATCATGGCAGCGAATGATAAGGCAGCAGGGCGAGTTGCAAGCGTGATGCAGGAGAACCGCTTGTTTCCACCACCGCAAGAATTTTCAGACCGATCACGAATCGGATCAATGAAAGCGTATCAAGCTTTGTATGACGAGGCTGCTAATAACCCTACCAGTTTTTGGGCGGAGCGTGCACAATCATTGCCGTGGATGAAGCCATACGAAGAGGTTCTTCGGTGGAATGCTCCGCATGTAGAGTGGTTTTCGGGAGGGCAGACAAATGCTTCAGCTGCATGTGTAGACCAGCATGTTGAAGCTGGACTCGGTGATAAGACTGCGATCGTGT
>Ga0315315_10006051_pt1 | contig 11164 bp, 9 predicted proteins | sample M140m3416metaG_FD_203699 | JGI IMG/M metagenome (GOLD analysis project Ga0315315, IMG submission 203699) | Ammonia-oxidizing marine archaeal communities from Monterey Bay, California, United States - M1 40m 3416 | ecosystem: Environmental > Aquatic > Marine > Intertidal zone | place: USA... | reverse complement strand
CAGATCTTGGCGAGTGATACGCACGACGGCCAGATGAGGCCCGGTAATCGCAAGAACTTCAATACTCGCTTTTATGTCGCTGGAATCCCGGCGGCCAATCCCATTGTGCTTGCTCATGTATACCGAGAATGTTGTGCCAACCTGCAGTTCATCTTTTGAACCCAGGTTGATGTGCGCTCGCTTACTCAGTTGGTCTACATGAGAGATGAGGCCATCAGCAGTAGCGAAGCTAACATCATCTTTTTCAAACATCCGTCGACGTAAAGCTCGGATCGCCTCACGTTTTTCACGGTTGTCGTTTTCCAATAGAAGAACTGTACGATCGGTTTCCGTAACGTACGTATCGTGTTCCTCCTGCAGCCCGGTGTAATCATTGCGTAGCTCAGTGAATTCTTTGTTGAGATTGTCAATGTTCTCACTGTGAGCCGCAACTCGTTTTTGCAGTTCATTTTCCGCATCTGCCTGGCCCTGTCGGTGTTCAGCGATTTCTTTATCCTTAGACTCGATGGCGTTTTCCATCTCATCAATTTTCTTTTGCAAATCGACCTGACGCTGGTTGGCAGAACCAGCCTGCATGTCTCGATCGGTCGCAGCTTTATCGAGCGCCAGCTCCATACTCTTTGCGCCTTCGGTCAGGTCACTGTACTTATCGCTGTCCAGTCGTTCAGTCAGTTCAGTTGCAACGGCGTTAGCGTCCTGAGCGTCTTTGCGCCCAATCAATGCCAGCAAGCTGTTCTTTTCATTTTGCAGGGCACGAACCGCATTTTCTGCTGTGCTTTTTTCATTCCGTGCCTTCACTAAATTAGCCCGGCTTGCGGTCGCGTCGCTTTGCGCCACATACCACGCAACTCCCATGCCGACCGCAAAAAGCATGAAGATCGCCAGCGTGGTGAAGAGAGGGCCGTTTTTTTGTTGTGGCATGGATACAGGTTCCCGAGTGATCTGATCGGAATAGATCAGCCCAAAGGCTTCTACGGATGTGATGTTGTGATGGAGTGATGTTACCCATTCACGTATGAAAGTGCTCGATCACAATTATTCCTGCCCCGGAATGACCTCGTGATACACTAATCCACCTGCATCAGTCTCCCCTCAAAAACAAGGAAGAATCGGGATTCAGGGCTGGACAGTTTCTGCGGACAAAAAGAGCACAGATATGTGCCCCTTCTACCGGGCAACATGGGCTGATTGTACGAACTATTTAGGGTATCGGAGGGACGGAGGGAGTCAAGGAATTAGTAACTATAGGTTACCATCCGTGGCAGGCAGTCAGCAGCTTTTTGGAGTAATTCCGTCCAGACACAAACCGAGCATCGTGCGACATAAATGAGCGAAATCTATCCACTCTTTTGTATCTATCGCATTTCTGCCCGTCGCAAACCAGCAGTTTTGGCCCAATGCAGATTCGTACTAATGCAGCAACTGGAACGGTTAAGACAACTACTCGCGGCTTGCAGAATATGATGGACCGGCAATGCAACTGGTGTGGCACAGCTCAGGAGCGGACGCCAACAGTACTCCCGTTGCCGGGAATCCTTAGGCGTGTGAGTATTTTTGGGCAAAAGTGCCGACGTTGGTTTCGTTGAAATTGTTCCAAAAGCCACAATTGCAGATCATAAAATGGGCTCTCATCACTCACGAACGCATTCAGGTTCTATTCAGGTACTGGTTCAGGAATTTATTACGATGGTCAAAACAGCATCCACCATGTTGCCGATTGGAACCACAGCTCCGGATTTCGTGCTACCCAATACTGACGGAAAGTTAGTCAGTCTGGATCAACACACGGGGAAGACTTTGCTGGTTATATTCATGTGTAACCACTGCCCGTTTGTCGTCCATCTCCGAGAGGCACTCGTCGCCTTCGCTAACGAATATCAGGCACGGGGTATGGACATCATAGGGATCAGTTCGAATGATTCAGACAAGTACCCCCAGGACGGTCCTAACGCAATGAAAGAGGAAGCAGCTGCTGCTGGATACAATTTCCCATATCTGTTTGATCAAACTCAGGAAGTGGCGCAAAACTACAAGGCGGCGTGTACTCCTGACTTCTTTCTCTTCGATGCGGCTCACTCGTTGGTCTATCGAGGTCAATTCGATAGCAGCCGCCCTGGAAATGACATTGCGATCACTGGTGATGATCTGCGAGCGGCCAGCGATGCTGTGCTCGACGGTCGGAGTGTTTCCGCCGAGCAGATGCCAAGCATTGGCTGTAACATCAAATGGATCCCTGGGAATGAGCCGGAGTATTTCACCGGACAGCCAGCCGTATAATCCATCGCGCTCGGCTGAATTGGTTCTCAGAGGCTGGCCAATCCAGCACTGGAAATTTAACTATGCGGTTTTCACTGACCGGTAACCAGGCAGAGGCAGCACCACTCGTCCAGAGTATCCTTCACTCGGTGGATCATTCCCTGGTTGCAGTCCATGTCCGTGGAGATCTGGATTCCACGCTCCGGTCACAGTTTCCGGCAAACGCTCACCGTGTACCTTCACCTGAAGATGTGATCGTGGCATCCAAAGTTGATACAGTGATCGTCGCAGAGTCCCGCGTGGAGGAGTCAATACGACTGGTTCGCCATGCCAGCCAGGCCGATTGCCATGTTGTAATTATTCCGCCTGCAGATCTGTCAACGGCGTACAGCTATGAAGTTCATTTGCTGCTGGACGAAAGCAACTGCGGCATCGTGGTACTCACTGGAAGCTGGTTCCTCACAGACGCGATATCGACATCTTCCCCTATGCTCGACTGTCAACTGGGGCTACCTGCGATCGCCGACGACAGTTCTCATGCTGCCACACTCATGCATGCAATCGACACCTGCTCATCCCTTGGGTTCGCCAGTTCTCAGGTAACTGTGCTGGGAATTGACAACAACGACACACCTTCTGTCAATCGCCAGATCGTCCTGTCTGGTTGCGGTGCTGATGGAAGCATACGCCCTTCAGTTACACTGAACTGTTCACGTTCTGCAGAGATTTTTCAACTCACCGGGAAGGCTGGTGACCATTCCGTTGACCGACACATTGTGATACCCGGGCATGTTGCCTGTCTTCCCGACGAGATTGCCAAAATACTATGCGAACGGATTGCTCAACGGCTGTTGGACTCCGCGTTTTGTCAGGCATCTATGGAACAATTTTCACGAACGCTGCAGGTCACCGGAGCGGTCGACCGATCAATTCGACGCCGTAGAACAATCGACGTCTACATCGACGAACTCACAGAGCGTTCTGTCTTCAAAACTCAAATGACGGCGATCGGTTGTGGTGTACTGACGTGGCTGTTGCTTGGTATGATTGGATATCTGTTACTTGGGCAATTACTGAAGCCACCGGCCACTGTGATGATGGTACTTCGCGCTCTATGGATCGCACCCGTTGTGATCTATTTAGCCACTCAGTTCCTCTTACCTTTTGCTCGAGGACGGCAGCAGGCGATTCCACTATCAACCGAATAACAGACAACCGAAGATAATGAATCAAACACTGCCACTCATTCCAGCTGACAAGATTCCTGTCGGAGAATCGGCCGAAGTGGTTGCGGACGGAAGTATCTATGCAGTGTTTAACGTCGATGGCACATTTCACGTGCTCGACGGCATCTGCCCGCATGCTGGTGGTCCCCTCGGTAAAGGAATACTGCATGGCTGCGTCATTACCTGCCCATGGCATGGCTGGCAGTTTGATGCTCGGTCAGGACAGCATCAGCTCAGCGATGGCATTTGTCAGCCGGGGTTTGATACCTCTGTCGTTGATGGAATGGTAGTTATTGCTCTTGGCGAAGAGTAACACATGGTCGATCCGTATGTCTTCAACCTTCGTGTGACTCGATATGCTGCACGAAGACGGCATCGGCTGAAATGATCTATCTTGAATTAATAGGATCGACGTCCACCGCCATTTCGACTCCATCCGGCAACTGCAGCACATTCGCGACCTTTAGCCACACTTCCCGGACACGTTCGACTGTAGGCGCCGCCACTTGAAAGTGAAAACGAAAGTTTGCTCGGAGACGTGCAATTGGTGCCGGCGCTGCTCCCAGAATGCGCACAGTGGAATCATCCCCTGCAATCTTGCGCAACCTTCGAGCGACCTCGCGAGCGGTCTCCGCAACTAAGGCTTCCTGTGGCCCTCGAAAGACGACTCGTGTCACACAGCAGAACGGAGGTGCATTGAGTTCGTGTCTTTCCTGCAGCTCATGTCTCGCAAATCCCAGGTAGTCGTGCTTTGACGCATAAGTGACACTTGCGTCTTCCGGACAACTCGTCTGCACGATAACTCGCCCACCACGATCGCTGCGCCCTGTGCGGCCGGCGACCTGAGCAATCAACTGAAACGTTCGCTCGGCGGCCCTCATGTCCGGCTGATTCAACATGCTGTCAGCATCGACGACTCCTACCAGTGTGACATTAGGAAAGTCAAGGCCTTTGGCGATCATCTGAGTTCCGAGGAGAATTTGCACCTCGCCGGATCGAAAGCGTTCCAGAGCGGCATCATGACTTCCCGGCTTTTTCATTGAATCGCTGTCCATTCTCAGAACAGTCGCCCCTTCAAAGGTCGCCTGCACTTCTTCCTCCAGTTTCTGAGTGCCTGTCCCAAAATACTTTATCGATGGATTCTGGCAGACCGGACAACGTTCCGGGGCTGCGATGGAATGATCACAACCATGGCAAATCGCCGATTGACGATCTCGGTGCCACGTTAAAGTCAGGTCACAATCAGGACATTTCACTCCTGTTCCACATTTCCGACACCAGACTGTAGGGGAGTAGCCTCGCAGATTGAGGAATAAAATGACCTGCCCATTCTCAGCCAGGCTTCGACGGACTGCCTGCTGCAATGCTCGTCCCAGGCTGGAACCGCGTGCAATCATCGGATCGTTACGGACGTCAACGACGACCACTGGCGGCAATGGCAGACCGGAGACTCTATCGGGCATCGACAACAACTGATCTTCGCACCGGTGCGCTCTCAGCCACGATTCGAGGGATGGCGTCGCTGATCCAAGAACCAGTGGAATTTTTTCCGTCTGGCAGCGCTGACGTGCTACCTCACGAGCGTGATAACGGGGGGTGCTGTCCTGCTTGAAAGTGGGTTCATGCTCTTCGTCAATCACGATCAGACCAAGATGCGGCGTCGGAGCGAAAACTGCGCTGCGGGCCCCCACGATTACCTCCACATCGCCCGCGGCAATCTGTTGCCATTGCCAGTGACGTTCTGAGTCGCTCATGTGACTGTGCAGCACAGCCACGGACTGAAATCGGCTACGAAACCGCAGAATCGTTTGAGGCGTAAGGCTAATTTCCGGCACCAGAATGATGGCCTGCCGACCGTAACGTACCACCTCACGAATGGCCTGAATGTAGACTTCTGTCTTGCCGCTGCCAGTCGCCCCATGCAATAAAATGGTGCGGTATTCCTGAGCCTCAATCACCTGATGTATGGCGTTGAGACATGCTTGTTGTTGAACGTTAACCTTTAGGTCTGATTCTTTGCCTGCGGTATCAAGTACATCGCCTTTGAGTTTCGAACGGATCCGAATGACTTCCAGCAGATTTTTCTTTCGCAATCCGTTGATTGGTCCCGGTCCACACCCCGCCCGTTCACAAATCTCGGGAGCAGGCATGGGAACAGTCGCGGCACGAAGTACGTCGACGACGGCCTGTTGTCCCGGCGGCAGACGGACATCGCGGAGTTGTTCTTCGATGTTGGCAGACAGCAAAAATCCGAGTACCATCCGTGTGCCCGCACGTCGTTTGACGCCAGCAGGAATCACGCTCTCAAGAACCTGTCCCCAGCCGCACAAGTATCGAGTGGCAATCCATTCCGTCAACTCCAGCATTTGCATACTCAGCAAAGGCGCGGGGTCGAGAACCTCTTGAACAGCCTTAAGACGTCGGTTGGCATTCTCGGTCTGGCGAATCCCAATGCAGTAGCCAATGACCAGCCGGTTGCCACGCCCCAGAGGTACCTTAACCCTCATACCTGGTCGCAGGAGTTCACGAAAGGTGTCCGGGATGAGATAGGTATAAGGTTTTTCGAGTGGGAGATTGAAAACAACCTGTGCGACCTGAACATCGTCCAGTGCAGCCTGCTCCCACTCCGGCAGGTCGGTAAAGTCAAAGAGTCCCTGATTCACCACAGTGATTTGGATTCATTGAACAATCGCGGAGTTATGCCGAGAAGCTACTGCCACATCCGCAGGATTTAACAGCGTTCGGATTGTTAAACTGAAAACCTCGCTTGTCGAGTCCTGAGTAGAAGTCGACAGTTGTGCCATCCAGAAACAGATCGCTCTTCTTGTCGACAACAACGCCCACACCATGCTGTTCCTGCATCACATCTACTTTAGAATCAAATTCGCCTGTAAAGTTGAAAGCGTACTGAAAACCACTGCAACCACCGCCAACAACACCAACTCGAACGTATTTCAGTTCTTCGCGGTTCTGTTCATCCATGACTCGTTTGATTTCGGTCGCGGCAGCTTCGGTCAGCATAATTGACATTTTGATTTCTCCGGAGGGCGGATGACTAACCGGCATGTCGATCGGCGTTAGTCATCAACAAATATAGGGAGTTAGAGTGAATCTGTTACGAGGTCATTGAGACTTCCGAGAGTCTCATCCGCATCCACTCAGGAGTATAGTACAGTTTACTCGACGTAAGTCATCGCCTGTTCTGCACGTCATTTCTGAATGCGGACTGATTTTGATTGATTTTTCACATCAATACGAGTGGAAATGATAAGGTTTGCAATCCGTCCAGACCGACACAGACACGCCTTAGTACAGGTTTTACCAGTGATTTGTCCACAATTCTCGATCTATTTGCCGCGGCTGACTGCTCTTGCCACTTTGCTCATCATCAGTGTTTCAGGCTGTATTGAACAGAAATTCCAGGGAATAACGGGTGCTCCAGACGGCAACGCCGAAATGCTCAGCTTGAGGAATAGTGATCATAAGACGATTGAAAATGTGGAGGGCTCATTCTTAGAGCTGGTAGAGCAACCCAATCGTGTCGTGCTTGTCGATTTTTGGGGCCCCCATTGCGGACCTTGTCTTCATCTGGCTCCGGAACTCGAACAGATTGTCCGAAAGTATCCGGACCAGGTCTCCGTCGTGAAAGTAGATGTGGAATCATCAGCGAACTCCGAACTGGCACTTTTCTTTGGCGTTCATGCGATCCCGGAAATGCGAATTTTTGTGGACGGCCAGTCAATCGGAGCGATCCACGGTTACGCCACGGCAGCGGGAATTTCGCAGCAACTGAAGCCAGCCATTGCCCTTGTGTCTGCCGGATCCGAATCATAGCCCAAGCGATTCGCGAGGGGGATCTGAAGGATCAACAGGAATCTGATGCATCTGACGTTGACGTTCAAAGATCACTGCCTGAGCGTCTTCGTAAATTGCTACCCAGCCTGCATTCTCCCGCATTTTCGTGATCAACCGCTCATGGCTGGACTTTTGGGTCACTGCCAGATTGATGCCATAGATCTCCGTCAGCCCTTTCCAGTCAGTGGGACCGGCAGAAAGCTGTAGGTAGTGGTCCCAAATTTCCTCTGGAATCACATGCACATGCAGATTGACCATCGGGCGAAGATCGGAAGGACCAAATCCCTGTAGAAACCCAGCCCACTCTGCAGGACAAAACACGAGGCCCACCGGCAGTGAGTCCATTGAATTCAAAAAATCCACCGACGAAACGGGTGTTTGTGAGGAGACCGCGCGGTCGACTTCCACTCGTCGGCCATGCACAACCTGTACGCCGAAGGTGGTGAACGCAAAGAATACCCAGCACAAGACAAGATTCACAACAGTCCAGAGTCCGGATTTAGGAACGACAAGACGGCTGCGAACAGCCCCCTGCACGTAACGCCATGCCGCTGCCCCATGCGCAGCCAGAGTGAGTGCCATTACCGGAGCGAGCCAGTTGATCATTCGAGAAGACCAAAGTGTCATTCCTGCAGTAAACGTCAGAAGTAGCACATCATCCAGTCGCAGGCGACGAGGACTCCAGAGCAGTACCATCACCAAAAGTAGTCCGAATGCTGCCGCCATTTTTCCCTGGTTCATGCGCAGAGTCAAAGGTCTCCATTCAAACATCGATTCAACATTAGGGTTGCTACCGACTCGTAACACTTCACTAAGTACAGCAATTCCATTCGGATTGATCAAAGCTGCTACCAGACACAGTTGAGTCAGCAGAAACAGTCTTACAAATCTCTGATTACTTAGCCCGGCCTTAAAACTTTTTGTTCTAACAGCAATCGTAATTGCGTGAGCCAGTCCGGCAATGGCCATGGCTGTTAGTCCCAACGCAAATGATCCATGACTGTTCGCCCAAACGGCGAACATCGCTGGCAGCCATAGCCACCCCACTGGATGCCAGCTACGAACTGCCAGCAACCAGGTCACTACAATTGAAAAGAAAACCACACCAATTAGTTGTGGACGAATGATCAGAATCTGCTGCCAGTTCAGTGCCATACAGGTCAAGATCGCCACGAAACCAAATGCGGTGGAGCCCGAACGTCGAACTCCTCCCCAGGCAACAACGGCAAGAGGTACAATAACCAAGAGGCCATAAATGAACTGCAATCCAGCAAACCCCTGCGACGAAAACAGTACGGCCAGTCCTAACTGCGACAACCAGGCAGATGTCACCATTGGTACACCTTCGGCCAGCGGCAGAAGCGGCTCGGTGGTTGGAATCTGCCCATGCGTCATCATCCAGCTACCGTAGTTAACATGATCCCAAAGGTCAGTGGGCCACAACGGTCGCCTTGCGAATACGGCGATCATCAAGATGCCAAGTGTCACGACGAACGGCACCGAATTTGCCGGCAAGCGAATCCAACCAGGTGTTTTATCTTCCAAAACGCGTGCATCCGGCAATTCGTTGATTTCGTCCAATACTGGGCGGTTATCGGTTACTGGGTCCACGTTGGTCGACATTAGCGTCCCTTGGATCTGCGCGAATTAGGGATTCATCAGAAGCATAAAAGCACGCCATGCCCTGTAAAACCACGTCAACATCAGACGCATGATTGCGGAAATCCCAGCCACAAAGAAGTCTCTCCTTACTATTGTTTGAGTCATACCAAACATACGGGTGGTGCCGTAGCCGGTATCGTTATGGCAGAGAATCAATTGGGTGAATTGCCTCACAAATACTCCGCAACACCATGAGGCATGGCCCATCAGCCCTTTTACTCTCGAAGCCGATCGGTGAATTTCGCCTGTTACGTCAGTGCTGTCAGAGATCATTGGATGGCCAAGTTGCAGAATCCGCCAGTGCGCGAGCAATGAATTACATGAATGGCTGAATGATTTCATTCAGAGATGGGTATTGCCATTGGGCATACAGCACGAGTGAAGGAGTATTCACGCACAGGGATCAGACCGCATCTCTGAGGTTCTTGACTTTGATCATCAGTGCCAGACTCCTCAAATCAACCCGAAGAAACCACGTCATGCAAAACATCCACGGATCCACTGATCGAGAAACGGCAATTGTCATCGCAGATCCAAATCTACTTCATGCCGAATCTATTTCATGGTGCCTGAGTGCCTACGGTGCATTCTGTTCTGTCGACCACATCATGACGGTAGAGGAACTGTTGGCATCAATTCGCAGCCAACGTCCTTCGGTCGTCGTCATTGACGAAGCACTGATCGTTAATGCAATTCGCAGCGTCACGTCACAGCTGGCTGTCAAACTAGGGGAAACACGAATCGCCGTATTCGCAGATCACCTGACAGATCGCCAACTGGATCTTGTTGTTAACAACCGCGTCAATGGATTACTCTCCCGTCGGGAAGATACCCGAACGATCTGTGATCAGCTCACACGTATTGCGACAGGAAGCTTTGTGCTGTCGCCCCAACTGAAATCCCGAGCTTCACAAACTGCTAACGGCGAAATCCATTGCACAACGACCAGCCAGTTGACTCAATTCACTGACCGACAGTGGGATGTCCTCATTCGCGTCGCGGAAGGTGCCCGAGTTCCTGAGGTCGCTGATGAACTGCAGATTTCTCGCAAAGCTGTGGAAGCTCACAAGCATCGAATCATGCAACGATTAGGAACGTCTGATCGCGTTGAGTTGTGTCGATGGGCGATCCGCGAAGGACTGATTCACGCGTAATCTGCAGACAGAACCTTAAGAATTGACTTCAGCACAGCGCAAAAAAAGTTCACGAGTCTCCTGACTCGTGAACTGAATGCTCCGTTGCCGACATGCTAATCGGAATAAGAGATAATGATCTTTGGAAGGACTAACCTTCTTTTTTGTCCGCGGCTTTCTTCTTTTTGAAGCCCTTCTTGAAAGACTTTTCGCCAAAGATCATTGCAAGAGCCGCTGTATCTTCAGCTTTTGAAGCTTTGTTCTTGCAGCCGCCGCAACATACCTGAATATCAACGCCGGCGACCTTAAGTTTCTTCTTCATCGGTCCACCGGTAAGTGGACAATTCGTCTGTACGTATTGACCGGTAGAAACCAGCTGAGCATTTGCTTTAACAGCATGCTTCTGTGCATCCTTCTCAAATGCCTTTTTGCAGTTACCGCAGCAAAAGTAGACCTTGGCTTCTTTGTAGTCAGCCGTTTGATCTTGTTTCGCTTTTGCACCAGAGACAGGACACTTGGCTTCGAACTTTTTGTCCTTGGTTTCGGCAGCAGTGGCATCGCCTGCCTGTGCCGTAACCAAAACCATAGCTGCAAGCAGTACCATTGTTCCTGCTGCGAATCGACGTAACATATCTTGTCTCCATGTTCGGTGACAGTTTTAAGCAAATCGTGGGAATACTGTGTATATTTGAACAGTTGCTACACACGCACACAAGTTTAATTAGCCCGAATATCATGATAGATTTACTGAATATCTTGGTGGATCCGTATTCTGCATGGTCAGGAATAGACTCATTTCTTGGTGGGACACCAACTTCTATTGAACTTCCGGGGGCGCTCAGCAAAATGCGCTCGGACCTCAAGAAACAGCAATCCCGGCGGGATAAGTGAACATGCGGTCAGTTACCTGGAAGCAATCTCCATATCAGCGCCTACTTATTACGCTTCTGGGACTTCTTTTATGTGGCCCACCGACGGTTCGCGCTCAACGACATTCTGGCGAAAGAATATCGGTTGGATCCAAGTGGTCGC
>Ga0315315_10006042_pt1 | contig 11175 bp, 8 predicted proteins | sample M140m3416metaG_FD_203699 | JGI IMG/M metagenome (GOLD analysis project Ga0315315, IMG submission 203699) | Ammonia-oxidizing marine archaeal communities from Monterey Bay, California, United States - M1 40m 3416 | ecosystem: Environmental > Aquatic > Marine > Intertidal zone | place: USA... | reverse complement strand
GGCCTTCGGATCAGTTCTCTTTTGCGGACCTTCCAGAAGAGCGCTCCGATATTTATACAAGGATGTGGCAGGCAAAGGCTACAGATATCAGGCGCCAATCATTGTGGAGGAGTACACGGCCCGTGACAATGACGCGGGCTAGAATTTGATCCGGATAGCGCTCTTATTGTTCGAGAGAGGAAGCGAGGCGAACGGAGGCACTGCGCGCGGGGATGAATCGGTTTCGTTACCAAGGGGCGGCTCGCAACGCCGACAGCCCAAAGCCCAGAGACTGCGCGCGCGGGAGAGCTTGCACACAGTATCCAGTCATGTTGGCGAGAATGCGAATGCAATACTATTTTAACCGTAATCGTATATATTCATAACATGTTTCAGAAATCTACTGGCTATGCATACTACTAAGTAGATATACTATGCCATACGGATAGACTTTGCATATTATATAATATACGAGCGTACACTCTCGTATTATGATAATAATACTACTAGCTACTAAGTATGCATACTCTAGTACACACGTAGTAGGGAGGCGCCTAGGGCTTCCCGTCCCCCTGGCCCAGATGCACCCACCCGGGAGTACTGAGAGTACTTCTTGTACTCTTCATCAATGTTAAAAATCGACACTTTAAGATTGGCTGGTCATTTTTGACTCACCTCGAAACTTCAGTGTTCCGAACCAGCCAGCCCTCCCCTTTCCCAGTAAATTGCCAAAGAAATGGAATTCCAAAGCGCTCAAGAAGACTTTGTCGTTGAGGATGTCGAAACTATTGTTAAGAGTGCCATTGGGGTTGTCCTTAAAGATGCCACGTACACGGCGGACAAGGCCAACGATTGGTCCAACAACATAATTGCATCTTGCCTCAAGGGGCTGCAGAGTCTACATCGACCATTTAAGTATTGCGTAATTGTCACCATCATACAGAAGAATGGCGCTGGGATAATTAGCTCTGTGTCCACCTTTTGGGATCCAGCAAAGGATGGCTTGTGTAGGGTTAGCTGGGAGAATGCCACAATGCACTGTAATGTCGCCATCAGTGGGACTTCGCACAACATCGATTCTTTCGAAAACTAGTAAATGTCATTAAAATGCTAGCGAACGAGCTCTTGGTTTAGTAACTCGACCTACCGAAACTAGGCATTTAGAATCAATGCCTCTAATTGTCCTCTGCGTAGTAGCTACGAGCTCGTCGATCCTTATCACCGTTACGAAGGAAAACATGCAGTATGTTTCAAATAAAATATGAGATAAGCCAGTCGCCTAAACCGATCACTCTGGTCGTTGCCGTTTGTTGGGATCGATGCCCTTCCTTTCGTCATTATCTATACTTCGGCGTTGCATCTTCTTTTCCTTTTGCTCGCGTTCCCTTTTCAATCCCTCTGGATCCAAAAAGTAGCGATCGTCATAGTGTTGGTCTGTACCACAAGGCTGCTGTCGTTGTTGCTCCTGCTTACCATTCACCACACTGGCACATGCACTGAGATTTACATTCCAAAGTTTGGCGAGTTCGTCTATAGTTTTGCAGTTGCAAACGGTATTGATTGTACGGCCACCATCAAACTTCATTGGAAGCTTGTGGACAATGTGGGATGGATTTCGGCGGTTGTTCATCATCTCACACACAACATACTTCACATTCTGAAAATTTCCCGAGTATTTACTTGCGTAACGAAGATATTCCTTAACAACATCTGTCTTGTCTTCCAGCAAGGGCGAATCGTACCCATACATGACAGAAGCCGTATCGAACTTTTCTCCAGTCTGCGGCTTCTTAAAGAGGCTCACATTGTACAACGCTGGCCGAGCAAGCATTACTCCATCAGCGCCAGAGCAATCTTTCATCCGATTCATCTCATTGCGAGTAAAGAGATCCCCATTAATTATGATGGGAACAGATTCAACAGCTTTGACAGCCCGAACTACTTCGACGAGTCTATCCCATTTGGCAGGATCTTGTGATTCATCCCCCACCTCTCTCGCATGAATCGTGATTGCATTCGCCCCAGCCTTTATGAGGGATCGGATAAAATCTACTGTGGATGCATTGTCCTTCAGCAGACGAATTTTGGCGCTTACGGGAATGTCCAAGTTGCTGCTTAGTGTCTTGATGATATCGCAGGCACGGGGCAAGTCTGAGAGCAATGCAGATCCCATCCCTCCTGAAACGGAAAATTTCTTTGGGCATCCCATGTTGACATCTATTCCGTCTACGTCACCTTGCACCGCCAGAGCGGCAGGTAGTGCGAGGTCAGATTCTCCAGTACCCATCTGATAAATGAGGCGCCCCTTCTCGAGTTCAGGTACAAGTCGTAAAACCAACGGGATTTCGCCAGACTTCTGTAACCGCTTTTGGACTTTCTTCGAGTAGGAGCTTATTGGTTTGACATAATCAATTGTGCCGAGCTCCTTGTTCACTATTCGATTGCAGAGAGTTATTTTTCTGTCGATAATCTCTTCCGTGTAGACAAGGTCGGCTCCATACTGTAGAGCCAAGGCTCGGAGTGGTGTCGTAGAAGCCCTCACCATGGGCGCAAGTATCTCGGAACCGCAAAACAGTGCGTTTGCTCGCTCCTGGATCGAAGAGCCGTCAAAAAAGACGGGCTTGGGTTGGACACTGTTATCGGACATTGGCCTATGAGGTTCGGGGGCATCTGAATATTATCTAGGAAGTTATGAAAGGACACTCCAACATGTGCATTGTAGATTGTACAGCTGTAGATGAATCATCATCACATCATCAATCACCTTCATCTCCGTCCTCAGTCCTCCGTCAGGGCGTCTTTCGTGTTATGTCCATACGAGCTCGTACATGATGTACTATTATGGATACTAATTAGTACTAGCTACTAATAGCATTATGTATGATGTGCTCGTACGATGTGTACGAGCACATGTACCGTAGCTACTCTAATAGAGCTATGCATAGTACGAGCGTATGCATAATATAATATTATCGTCCATGCCTACGAAGTCGTACTAGCTAGAGTCGACAAGAGTTGTGGGAGTATGGTGTTTCCACTAACGACGGACGGACCCTTCCAGATGACCTCCCGATATCCTTCAGATATCGATCATTGGAATGTCGCCAGGATTCTATTCAAATCTAGGAGAACACGTGCTCCTCGAGAAGATTAAAATATTCGCAATCAGCACCACCGAACAGATCGCGGATATCTTCACCAAGCCGCTACCGCAGAACATCTTCCTATACCTCAGAAAGAAAGCATTGGATTGCTGTAATCATTTGCAGGTTAGATCTATCACTATCACAGCCATAATTTCTATTAGTGTATTTTCGTTAACTCGAAATTCGCTCCTTGCAAGTTACATCATGCATGTACTGTTGCTATACTTATTACTACTACGCTCGTAATCTACTCTCTCGTAGTATGCATACGAAGACTCGTAAGAGCTCTTAGTATACATACGCAGTGTATGGGCAAGCAGTACTATCGTATCATGGTATACTTTTTCTACCCAATACACTGTCCGATTATGGGCACAATAGGAATTCCTAGTATTCCTCAATTACACTAGCTGCTAGCAATACTTTGCTCTCAGCAAGAGCCGACCCAAATACTTGAAGGCCAACTCTCGTGTCTACCTCTCTTCCATCATCAACCTTTACAGGCACAGAAATCGACGGCAGTCCAGCGAGGCTGATGGGAACCGTCATTACATCGTTGGCAAACATCTCTGTCGAATCAGGTGCTTCGGACCCATCCGGGCCAATATCTGGAGGGGGGAATAGGGCAGTGGGTGCCACCATAATATCGACACCATCGTCAAAGGCGGCCTCGAACTCCCTAGCTACAAAGGCCCGTACCTTGGTCGCCGCCTCAAAGTGGGTATGGAATCTATCGCTGCTTAGAACAGATGTTCCACACAGAATGCGCCGGATAACCTCGCCACCAAATCCAATTGATCGTAATTGGGAGTAACGTCGTTCGAGCTCCGTCAGATTAGAAAGGGGTCCATCATAGCTGTCACTATACGATAAATTCTCTTTGTCCAATTCTTCCCCCTCCCAACCAAACTCGATCCCATCATACCTTGAAAAATTGGAACTTGCTTCCGCACAGGCAATGACATAATAAGCAGGTAAAGATGCCTTGATAACATCTGAACTCAATAGGCAGGAGGGAACAGTCTTTATCTCAGCCCCTGCTTCCCGCAACCGATCGATACCATGTTGCCATGCCATTCTTACAGTCGACGGGCATTCCGATACCGAGAAGGCGCAGGGAATACCCACTGAAAGTCCGTCCAGAGGCTTGCCGTCCAAAGACTTCCGTGGCATAGATAGATTGTAGAAAGATTTGTTTACTGCAACTGCAGAAGAAGTGGAATCTCTTTCTCCTGTCATTCCCTCATCTTGATCCTTGCTCGGATCCTTGTATCTGCGGTTGACTACAACATCCATCGCCATTGCAGCACATCTAGACGTAGGAGCCAATAACCCGACAGTGTCGAGACTGCTAGCGTATGCCACTAGTCCAAACCTGCTTATGAGCCCGTAAGTTGGTTTGAATCCTACAACTCCAGTCCAAGCCGCTGGGAGTCGTACCGACCCTCCCGTATCTGTCCCTACAGAGAGAAGAGATGAACCCAGAGCTAAGGAAGCCGCAGATCCAGAAGAAGACCCTCCAGCCGATATAGTTGGGTGTTCGGCCATCTCTTTTGATTTCAAATTATCCAAAAGATCTGGATGGCGCCAAAGGAGTGGCATCTTTAAGTGATGAGCCCAAAGCTCGTCAAGGTCTTCCTCGTCCGCTTGCATGAGTTCCTCGTCGAAAACAAACGAAGGTACAAGGTATTTCAAATAGGGAGCGGGGTTGCGAACAAATCCTGGAACATGCAAGTGCAGCTGCTCATTACGATTCTTTGTCTCGCTTTGGGGCGGTAGCGCCATGTTTCCAAGGCTTCCCATACCAAACTCATCCATGTTTGTAATTCCTAATATGACCGCCCCTCCTCTTTTAAGCCGATGCACAACGTCAGAATCAAAGGTGCATGCGCGGGATGACGCCGTCGTCGAGAGCTTTCCCCTTTCTTCCCACCCATCCAGGATGCGAGAGGCAGCTGAGAGGATCCAACCCTTCGCCGCTATATTCGCCTTGATGCTGACAGGTATCCCATCTAATGCCCCCAGCGCAAGTCCAGCCGCTCTCCTTCGATCCGACTCGGCTGCTTCACGGAACAGCTCTTCTCGCGATGAAATTTGGGCAAACGCATTGAGGCCAAGTCCACAAGGAGGGACGGCGCCCGCCTCGTTTCTATTGCCTTCAGCGATGGTTGGGATTGGCTGATCGCCGAAGTCAGCCAGCTCGTGACAGTACGCACACAGTTGGAGAGATGTCAACTTGCCACTTGAGAGTAGACGTGACGCTCTTTCGAGCGTGAGGCGGGCGCCCTGCAGGGGAGGTGATACTGGCATTCCCTGCTGGCGATTCGACTCCTGTGAGCGTGTGAGCGTATGATCGCGGCGTCAAGGCGGCATCAGGTAAGAGTCAGTCGACGAACCGGTCGTCGTAGGGAGTCGTCGAGATTCGTCGAGAATCTGTTAATCTTGTGGAGTCCTCGACTCAGACTCCTCCTCGACTTAGACTCCTCCTCGACTTACTCTAGAGTACGAGCTCGTGGACTCCTCCTCGACTCGACGACTCACTCGAGGAGGATAGCAATCTGGATAGAGTCTAGATACATGTCGCACACATGTACAGTAAGCATAGGAATTCCAGATGCACCCACCCGGAAAATCTGGGTGGAATCATCAAAAGCTGGCTAAGGAGGCGGGATCACAACAACATGTTGTATGTATGCATATTACTAGGTATTATTTTATCTATTACGAGCTCGTAGGTACATACGTCTTACACCAAGTAAGTGATACATAGTAGTCATACAAATTGTAGTCAACATACACATGTAGCGCTAGATCCTTTTACGCTCCCACCTCTCAAATGACGCCATCGGATCGCAGGTTTCCTTGGCGCATACTACTCGGTCGATCAAGTTGGCTCGGGGGCAACTCAACGTTTTCCAACAATCCAACCTCATCCTTCGCAAAATTCAAATACTGCAGAATCATTTTCGATGTCAACATGGGATTGTCGAAGATATGAGGGTAGACAGCATCGTTCACTTCGCAAAGTCCCTCATCTGAATTCTCGCCAACACCGAAAAGTCTCTCCTCAAAGCCATAAGTCAATGTCACCGCCAGGGTTCCACGAAGAGTGGAAGAAACCTCCCATAGCATATCTGAGACTTCTTCAGGATAGTAGTTTGCGACTTCCCTTATCGTTGTCGGTTCTCCGCGAACTGCACCGACAAGGTTGAACACGGCATCGTACGCAGCTCTCTCCCACATATAACGCCGCCAATCCCTATAGAAGCCAGTTCTGACTCGAATGCCATTCCTTGCGAGTCTCTCCGCAAAAGCTCCTTGCCATTGTCCGCACACAGCAGATTCTCCAGCCCACTTATCCTCTCCTCCAGCGTCGGAACCAATCTTGATTGCAAGGTCCTGCGGTTTGCCTGTTGGTCCAGGCATGGTAAAGCCACTTGCTAGGGCTTGCGTCATGGTATCGCGCGCCAAACCATATCTCTTGAGAGTTGGCTCGATGCATCCGCACAGCTTGCCACCTGAGAAGAAAACAAAATCTGACATCTTGGCTTTCCACTCGTCCGGGAGATAGTTGAGAAACTCATCGAGCTCTGACGGAGGGACGCAAATATAAATTGGAAAAGAGTCTTGACCCGCATACTCTTCAGGCATGGGGGTCCCGGGCTTAATAAGAGCGTCCTCGCCTTCGCCAAGAGCAACCACGGCATCGACGAGGCGGCTATCCTCAGCAAAGAGCGGCGTCACGATGATGGACGGTCGATCTCTTTTCAACTCAACATCCTGATTTCCAGTCTCAAGGAAGTCTTGATACTCCTTGATGGCTTGGCCGTTGGACCAAGTGTTAAACAGGCGTGTGGACGAGCCCGGTGAAAACACCTTCAGGCTTGGTCCGGCTCGGAATCCAGTTGTTGCCTGAAATGCAGAGCTACAACCAACGGCAAATGCCATAGCAGCGAAGAGACTTCCAGCACTTACGGAGAACATGACTGCATACAAGCTATAGTCTTGGGTGGTATCCGTTTATAATGGCGGAAGAGAGGCGCGACAGGAATGTCAAGTAGTGAATCTATGCTTCGGTCGTCGTGTAGGAAGCTTTTTGACTGATTGACTGACGTACGAGGTAGGAATTTGAAGATTATTCATGTCGTCATGCTACTAGAAGAGTAGGTACTCCTACTCTCTAGAGTATGCATAGAGGATTCATAGAGTTCTATGCACAGTATGCATACTACTCTAGCTAGTACTCTGTGCATAGTTGGAAGGATACGAGAGATACGAGCTCGTACTAATACTATTAGTAGTATCATACAGTATGCATAATATGCATACTACTCTCTAGAGTAGTATGCATGCATAGCCCATTGCTTAGTCGTCAGCCAGCGCCACAATGTATGCGCATAGCGTCATATCATGGCTTCCTTGATCGAATGACGACTTAAAGACAGACGTTAATTCGGCCCAGGACAGACTGCAAGACCAGGTTCCTGCTATTGTATCTCCGTGTATCTAATATCGCTTACTGTAATTGACGCGACAGAACATGACCATGACACGACAGAACATCACCAATCATCCCAGGTATGCATACTCTAGTAGTAGTGCAATTGGCAAGTGCTGAAATAATTTCGAACAGCATCGCAGTGGCCAAAATGTCGAAAATGATGGCCCTTGGCGTCCTCGTCTCCCTTCTACTGGCGCCACCGCTCTCTTCCTCGTTTTCAATCCAGTCCAGCTCGTACGACAAAGCTTGGCGCTCCGGAGTGTCCAAAAATCCTGATGCAGTAGCTGCAGTTCGCGGCCTTTGCGCTTCAGTACCAAGACGAGCTCCGGATACCACGATTGGAGAGTCGGGCCTGGCCTTTCTCTTTGTTTCCCAGCGGTGCGCCGACTCATTCCCAGACGCCGTTACCGCGGCGCACGAGATACTGGGGCCTGATACCACAATATTGTCTTGCGTCGGTGGAGGAGTGATTGGAGATGGTACGGAGGTCGACGATCCCACAATTCCAGCCGTCTCGCTGCTAAGTGGTATTCTTCCTAACGACGCCAGAATCGAGGTGTTCATGTTTGGACCCGACGAAGCCCCACCCCCGCCGTCATCTAAGGCGTGGGAGGCATTAGGACACAGCCAAAGTCTTCCCTCCTACATCGTTCTGGGTGATCCCTGGTCGCCCATTGATAAAATCCTTCAAGGGTTGGATGGCAGCGGGACAGAAGGAGCCGTGGTGGCGGGAGGAATTTCATGTCCGGATTTCAACAAATCCAGTCCAACAGTAGCCATTAATGGCAAGACCTATCCTCGGGGATCTGCCGTCGGGATTGGATTTGCAGGGCGGATAGGCTTGCAAACGGCCGTTGCTCAGGGGTGCCGTCCCGTTGGACCTGCATTTGGCGTCACCGACGCTCAGGACAATGCCATTGTCGAGCTCGACGGCGAGCCAGCTATGGAGCAGCTCCGCAAGATTTCCAAAGGAGATTCATTGTCTAAAGAGGACAGGGCCCTAGTAGAAGCAAATGGACTCATGTGTGGACTCGCGGCTCCTGGCACGCATAGCATCGAGAAGGGAGACTACCTGGTCCGTCAAATTTTGGGATTTTCCCTCCCATCAATACTTCTTGGGGTGCAAGAGGTCAAGCGAGGCGACATTATGAGGTTTCATGTTCGAGATTCCGCAGCAGCGATTGAAGACCTACAGAATATGGTGAGTAGGGCGAGGACGGAGCGCATGTTTGTTGGCCCTGAGAGAGCAGGGGTTCCGCTCGCAGCTATGCAGGTATCTTGTGTTGCTAGGGGACGTTCACTTTTTGGAGATTCCAATGTCGATATCTCAGCGATCAATGGCCTGGTTGGAGATGAAGGGGGTGGAAAGGAAGAAGCAGCGGTCGCCGGTTTCTTTGCCAACGGCGAGATTGGCCCGGTGGGTATTGCCGGCGTCGGGCTTGGAGCGAAGAAGACGCACATGCACGGGTTCACGGCTGTGGCGGGGGTGATTTGCGATTTTGGGCCTACTGATGGTACTAACACTAGAAGCAAAGAAGGAGCAGATGAGGGGAGAGTGCCGAGTCCAGGGGATAGAGGTGATGCGGCAGATGCCTGGGGATAAAGTTAAGCCCAGCTCGTACGGCATGGGTAGGTCCGAAGGAAGCCGCTTTGTCGCGCGATGCCGACTTGGTTGTCTCTATTCCAATAGCTAATTTATTCACTTCAACTTGTAGGATCCCTCCTTAAGGCTTTTCATATCCCTTCGCTGTCCCTTGCTTCTGTTGGCATTCTTGTTGCCACCGTTGTTTCCACTGCCCCCGTTGCGACCATTTTTGCCTCCTCGCCCCCCTCTGTCTCCGCCGCGGTTGCCCCCATCACGTCTCCTCGGAACGAAGGGCTCAATGATGGGCCTGGGATAATCCACACCAAGCCGAACCCCGAACTCCTCCTGCTGATCTTTAGTCATCTTCCACGGCTCGTGCACAAACTCAGTGGGAACGTCATTGAGCTCGGGGAGCCAGAGGCGAACGTAGTCGCCATCACAGTCGTAGTCCTTGCTCTGCTTCACAATGTTGAATCGGTTCACGCGGCCGCCCGTCATGCCAGCACCCGAGCACCAGTTGCCCCAGTTGCTGTAGGGATCGTAGTCCAGCAGCTCTGTCTCGAAATAGTCGGCTCCGTACCGCCAATCGGTGTTGGTGTCAAGCGCAAGGAAGGAACAAACGTTCTGCCGACCGCGGTTGGACTGGAAGCCGGTGGCTGCGAGCTCGCGCATATTGGCATCGACGAGCGGATAACCAGTCCGCCCCTCCTTCCACGCGGCGACTGTACGCCTGTCGAGGCCCCAGCGCCTAGAGTTGGGGTGGGAACCGCGTGCGTCCTTCCCAAGCATCCCATCGAGGGAGAAGATGCTGCTGCCGTGCTTCTGGGAAAAGAACTTGAAGAAATCGCGCCAAAGCAGCTCGAACACAACCCAGTAGGTGGATTTGTTGGCGACTCGGAGCGACTCGTAGCGGCGACACTCCCTCGCAATGTAGCGAGGGGAGAGGCACCCGTGGGCGAGCCAGGGAGAAAACTTCGTGGAGTAGTCGGCGCCGATCATGCCGTTGCGGGTGTCGAAGTATATTTTGAGGCGGTCCTTGTCCCAAATGTAGTCCTTGACGCGGACGAGAGCTGCAGTCTCGCCGCCTCTGAAGGCCATGACACCCCGGGGATCGTCGGTCTTGGCATCCCTCGCTTGTTCCGGGGTATACCCGAGATCCTCCAGGGTTGGAAAGTAGGAGAGGGAGCAGCCCGGAATCGTTTCGCCCCTGATGACTTCGAGAATGGCCTCCTCCTTGACCAGCGCGAGTTCGGCGGCGGAGGGGGTGGGGAGCGGCTGGCCAATCTCCAGCTTCTTCTCCACCTTGTTCCGGAAGGGCGTAAAGGTATCAGGCATACCGTAGACTCCATCGTTGAAGGGAAGCTCCTCCGGATCGTACAGGGTGGATCCCCAGACCGCTTCGAGCGATCCGAGCTGAGGGCTGTGGGACCTGGCGACCTGCCGGACCGCCTTCTCCACCATTATCTCCTCTGAGGCCACCTCCTGCTGGCAGTAGATTTTAGGAACGAGCCGCTTGCGTTCCCCGCCGTCGATGGCGTGGAGAAGGTTGCGGAGGACGTCCTCGGGCCTGCCGCGGGCGACGACGAGGCCCGATCCCGACTTCTCCAGGTTCGATCGAAGATCGGCGACGCACTCAAGCGCAAACTTGGCTCGTCTCGGGCCGCACTTGAGCGAGCCGAAGGAGGAGGTGGCGCCATTACCGTAGATGCGCGGGTCAAAGCAGAAGATAGGGAGGATTCCGGAGGAGGAGGCGGCACGGGCGTCAGAAATTGCCTTGGCCAGGGCCGGGCTGTCATGAAGGCGGAGGTCCTGCTGGCGGAAGAGATGGACGTGCAGGGGACGGGGTTTTTTGGTGGTGACCGTGGTGGACAGGGCACGGAGGGGGGAGGCCATGATGACGATTGTGGCGAACAGGGATATGGTCAGGGTGGTTGGTGAGAGGTGGGAGACTGGTCTCATTGCGC
>Ga0315315_10006040_pt1 | contig 11178 bp, 8 predicted proteins | sample M140m3416metaG_FD_203699 | JGI IMG/M metagenome (GOLD analysis project Ga0315315, IMG submission 203699) | Ammonia-oxidizing marine archaeal communities from Monterey Bay, California, United States - M1 40m 3416 | ecosystem: Environmental > Aquatic > Marine > Intertidal zone | place: USA... | reverse complement strand
GGAAGTAATAGTCAATTTGAAGTAATTTTTGATAGTAAAATATTAATTTTAAAAATAGAATACCCGAATGATAAAATTTGATTGGCTTTATCAAGACATATGGACAGCCATGATGTATGGGTTGAGGAGTGTCATAAATTAGGTTTTTTTCCCTCCACCAGGAAATACAAAGAAGGGACAAAAACCTCCAAAGATGCCGCTAAACAATTAGGCTGCGAAGTTTCCAATATCGCCAAATCGATTGTTTTTATGGGCAAAGATTGTGCAATTATAGTAATAACTTCGGGAAGTAACAGAGTCGACAGAAAAAAGAAATTAAAGGGAATATTAGGATATAAGCCTGGACAGGCTTCCCCCGAGTATATTTTAGATAATACAGGATATGAAATAGGTGGAATACCTCCATTTGGACATTTGAAAAAATGTATCATCATGTGTGATGAAGATTTACTGAAATATGATATTGTTTGGGGGGCAGGAGGAACTTATGATACTGTTTTCCCTATTTCTCCTGAAGAATTAGTAAAAATTAGTCGAGCTAGTGTAGTGGATATTAAACAATAGTGTGATTAAAATGATTGTTAAATCTTTAATTGAGTCTTCATATAATCTTAGTCAAGATTTGCAACCGTTAAGTAAGATATTATTAGAAGAAGGTTTTATCGAATATGTCTATAATCCATTAATTTATGCTTGGGAACCTCATAAAGCATTCATTGAATTGGGAGGAAATAAAGGAGCAAAAACAATTTTACTTGGTATGAATCCTGGTCCTCATGGAATGGGGCAAATGGGAATACCATTTGCTGCAACAAGTATTGTTAGAGATTTTCTAAAAATAAAAAATTTACCAGTTCTGCAACCTGAAAGAATACATCCAAAAAGAATTATCAAAGGACTGGATTGGCAAAAAGAAGAAATTTCTGGAACACGTTTGTGGAGTGCTTTATTTGACAACTACGGATCATTTGAAAAAATATTTTCAAAAATTTTCGTTGTTAATCATTGTCCTTTGATGTTTTTTAGGGGCGTAAATGGAACAAATATTACTCCCGATAAGATACCTGGAGAAACTATAAAGAAGATAATTCAACGATGTGACGTTTATCTCAAAGAAATAGTAGATATTATGCAGATAGATACTGTAGTTGGAGTTGGGAAATATTCAAAGAAAAGAGCAGAGATTGCCCTAGAAGAAACTAAAGTTAATTTGAAATCTTGTTGGCATCCATCTCCTGCATCTCCTCTTGCAAACAAAAACAAAGGTGCAGATTGGAGAGAGAATTTTAAATCTATTTTGCCTGAATAAAAAATAAACAACTGTATTTTTTGTAATTAAGTGTAGTACACTACACCAATATTTATTCATGAATAGTTTTCCGAAGAAATTATGTCGACAATGACTACGCCCGAATATTTGATAAAAAATGCAAAAGAATTTGGAAGTGAGATTGCAATCTCAACGAAAAATTCCAATGGAGAATGGGAGCATATTAATTGGTCAGAATTTCATGATCAAACTGCTTCAGTAGCGAAATCACTTATCGCAGTAGGTTTCAATGAAGGAGATAAGTTGAGTATTTATTCATATAATCGCGTAGAATGGTATGCTTCCTACCATGCTGCAAATATGTGTAATGGTGCAGCAGTTGGAGTCTACCATACTTGTTCACCAGAAGAAGTAGAATGGGTGGTTGGAAATTCAGATTCTAAAGTTGTTTTCGTAGGTGATAATCCTATGGACGGAGGAAATAAAGAGAAAATGTGTGCTTATAGATTACATGAAATAATGGATAAATTGGATAAAGTTGAGACAGTAGTAGTGATGGATGGAGTAGATATGCCTGAACATCCAAAATGTATTTCTTGGTCAGATTTCTTACAAAAAGGAATTGATGTAGACCACTCAGAAATAGAAAAAAGAGTATCTGGCATAAAGCCTGAGAATACATCAACTCTTATCTATACTTCAGGAACAACAGGCAATCCTAAAGGAGTAGAATTGACACATGATAATATCGTTTTTGAGTTAGGAGAGGTTTGGAAATTACAAGAATTTCAAAGAGGTTGGGATTATGTTTCTTGGTTGCCATGTGCCCATGTCTTTGGCCAATTAGTAGATTGTCACGCACACATAAGGTGGGGACTTCACATGACTGTTGTTGACGGCCCATTAGATGTAATTGACTATGCTAAAGAAGTACAACCACATTTATTCATAGGAGTGCCTAGAATTTATGAGAAAGTTTACAGTAACCTAGTAGCCAAGTTAGGAGGTAAAATAAAATTAGCAAAAATACCAATTCTTGGCGGGATTATTAAGAAAAAGGCGAAACAGGCAATTGGTATGTCAAATTGTGTGTATGCGATTACGGGTGCCGCACCAATTAATCCTGATATTTTGAAATTATTTCATACGTTAGATGTTCCACTCTTTGAAGGATATGGGATGACTGAAACCACTGCAGGAGCGACTTTAGGTTACAAGAAAAATCATAAATTCGGAACTGTAGGAAAACCATTTAGTGGAACGGAATTAATGATTTCAGAATCTGGTGAAATATTATTTAGAGGTAGGCATGTAATGAAAGGATACTACAAAAATCCTGAAGCAACTGCAGAAACTATAGATTCGGATGGATGGTTACATTCAGGAGATAAAGGAGAAATTGATTCTGAAGGATATGTAAAAATTACTGGTAGAATAAAGGAATTGTATGTCAGTTCTGGAGGTAAAAATATTGCACCGCTAGTTATTGAAGAAACAATGAAGTCGATTCCAATGGTTTCGCAATGTATGCTAATTGGCGATGGGAGGAAGTATTGTAGTGCATTATTCACATTAGACGTAGGGGCCATTCTAAGAGACAAGCATGGCATGGATCCAACAAAAATTCCAAAGAATCCGGTTGTACAAATAACAACATTGGAAAATTTTGGCAAAAAACTATCAGATTATACGGATAGTGATGAAATTAATGCTGAAATGCAAAAGCATGTTACAGAATTAAATAGTCAGTTCAGCAATCCTGAGCAAATTAAGAAATTCAAAATTTTACCAAGAGATCTGAGTGTTGACTTTGGCGAATTAACGCCAACGCTAAAAATCAGAAGAATACAAATTAGAGAAAATTGGGCAGATGAAATTGAAGCAATGTATGAAGGCGCTTGAGGCGTTTAAATGGGTCCTGAGGAATGGGTAGGACTTACTTTAGTTTTTATTCTGGGTGCTATGAGTCCTGGACCATCCTTGGCCGTAGTTCTTAGAAATGCCTTGTCAGGAGGAAGGCGACAGGGAATAATGACAGGAATAGGGCATGGAATTGGCTTTGGAATCTATGCCTTCTCAGCAGCGGCAGGAATTGCGACGGCTTTATCGATACATGAATCAATAGGAATGATATTGAAATACGGAGGAGTAATGATACTAGTTTGGCTAGGTTTGATATTTATTCAAAGTGCTAGAAATGGACCTAATGAAGATGTACAAGAGAATGATGAAACTGCTCAAAATAGACAAGGTTTTGTTCAGGGATTTTTGATTGCGTTACTTAACCCAAAAATTCTCGCGTGGATGTTGGCTCTTTATACTCCTTTTATTGAAGCTGATGTAGACTTTGAAACTCTTGTGGCAATGGGATTTCTTGGGATGATAATTGATGGTACTTGGTATGTAACTGTAGCAACCGTGTTGACAACGGGAGATAGAATTAAAAAGTTAAAATCCGTATCTCATATTATTGATGGTTCGATGGGAATATTAATGTTTATATTTGCAATAATTCTAATTTCAGGAGCATTGTAATCTATAATGACTATAGGATAATTTTTTTGGACACATGTTCTCCGACATGTATGGATAGCAGTGAGCAGGCAGATATTCCGCTGCGTATTATAACTGCAGCAGCAATTTTTGATGGCCATGATGCTGCAATTGGTATTTTTAGAAGAATATTCCAATCAATGGGTTGTGAAGTTATTCATTTGGGCCATGATAGAGGGGCTGATGAAGTAGCAAAGGCAGCCATACAGGAAGATGCGCATTGTATCGCAATTACTTCGTATCAAGGAGGGGCTGTGGAAATGTTTACACATACAAAACAAATTCTTGATCAAGCGGGTTTTGAGCATGTATGTTTAGTTGGAGGCGGAGGAGGAACTATACTTCCAAATGAAATAAAACATCTTTCTGATTCAAAAATTGCTAAGATATACTCTCCAGAAGATGGTAGAGAAATGGGGCTCACAGGCATGGTATCTGACGCAATAGAAAGAGCAAAAAAGAATAATCTGCTAGATATATCAAGATTTGAATCACTTAATGCACCAATCACTGCAAGTGACCATTCATCGGTTTCAAAATTATTGACATTGGCTGAAAATGCCAATGAAGAAACTTTCAGAGGAGTTCTAGAAAAAATCAAATCTAAAGATATTGTAAATTGCCCAGTTGTTGGCTTAACTGGCACAGGAGGTGCAGGAAAATCGAGCCTTACAGATGAATTAATGTTAAGGATTCAAAGAGATAATCCTGGAACGAAAATTGCCCTACTTGCTACTGATCCAACTCGCAAGAGAACAGGAGGGGCATTATTAGGAGATAGAATAAGAATGAATTCATTATCCGATGATAATTTATTTATGCGCTCATTTGCAAGTAGAAATAGCGGCAGAGAAATTGCGGATTGTATTGGTCGTTCCATTGAAGTCTGTAAAGCCGCAGGGTTTGATTTGATTATTGTTGAAACCAGTGGAATAGGACAAGGCAATGATGCAATTACAGAAGTTGCTGATATTTCTTTGTATGTTACAACAAGAGAATATGGTGCACCTAGTCAATTAGAGAAGTTAGAAATGCTAGACTCTGCAGATATTATTGTATTAAACAAATTTGATAGGCCGGGAGCAGAAGATGCTTTGATAGAAATTCGTAAACAATTCAAGAGGAATCGAGAAATGTGGGATGCGAATAATTCCGAACTAGCAGTAATTCCAACTATTGCTAGTCAATTTGCAGATGCTGGAGTAGATCAACTATGGCAAAAATTATCATCTTTATTAAATGAAAAATATACACAATCATTCTTAGCTAAAGAGCCCAGATTAGGAAAAGATGGATTACCACATAGATCGCCCCCCATACCTTCCGAAAGACAGGGTTATCTGGCAGAAGTTGCAAATATAATTAGAAATTATCACGCTAGAACGGAAGAAATTGCTACCAAAGTAACCATGATCAATCAATTAGAATCGGCTGCTAAACAAATGAAATTAAAGAATGATATAACTACTGCAAATAATATCGAAGAAGAAATAGAAAATATTCGTTTAGAGATACCAGATGGTATTTGGGAAAGTTTAGAAGAATTCAAAAATAAATCGGAAGAATATCGTTCTGGATCAACTAGTTATACTGTTAGAAAGAAAAAAATTCCTGTTAAAACTACTAAAAAAACCCTATCGGGCTTAGAAATGCCAAGAGTGGCATTACCTGAATATAGTGACTTAGGAGATACTTTAAAATGGATTAGGAAAGAAAATTTACCTGGTTCTTTCCCATATACTGGAGGTGTTTTTCCATTCAAAAGAGAAGATGAATTGCCTGTTAGAATGTTTGCTGGAGAAGGTAGTGCTGAGAGGACAAATAAAAGATATCATTTTTTATCAAAAGACCAAGACTTCAATAGACTATCAGTAGCATTTGATTCTCCTAGTTTATATGGCAATGACCCTCAAGAAAGATTAGATATTTTTGGAAAGGTATGTGAAAGTGGAGTTTCAATAAGTACAATAGATGAAATGGAGAAATTATTTGATGGGTTTGATTTGTGTGCAACTAATACTTCAGTTTCTAAAACTATAAATGGGAATTATTGGTGGCATCTTGCAGCTTTTTTTAATGTGGCGATTAGACAGCAAGTCAGAAAATTTGAACAAGAAAATGGTAGAAAAGCAAGTATAAATGAATACTCAGAAATTAAATCTAAAACTCTAAGTTCAGTTAGAGGTACCGTACAAGCTGATCAATTAAAGGAATCAATGGGACAGAACACATTAGTTTTTAATCTCGATACTGCTTTAAGAATGATGGGGGATGTTGCAGAATTCTATGTCAATAATGAAGTAAGAAATCATTATTTTGTTTCAATCTCAGGATATCATATTGCTGAAGCAGGAGCGAATCCCATATCACAAGCTGCACTAACATTATCTAACGGTTTGACATATGTTGAATTGTTTAATTCAAGAGGATTAGATGCTAATAAATTTTTAAGAAATTTTAGTTGGTTTTTCTCTAATGGAATGGATCCCGAATATGCAGTAATAGGTAGAGTTTGTAGGAGAATATGGGCCATATCTATGCGTGAAATGTATGGTGTCAATGAACGTGGTCAAAAATTGAAGTATCATATCCAAAGTAGCGGGAGGTCATTACATGCTCAAGAATACACTTGGAATGACTATCGTACTACATTACAAGCACTTTATGCTCTAGCAGATAATGCAAACTCTTTACACACAAATTCTCGTGATGAAGCATTTGGAACTCCGACAGAAGATACTGTGAGAGACGCTGTGGCAATTCAACTAATACTATCAAAAGAATATGGATGGTTACAAAATGAAAATCCCCTACAAGGCTCACATGTAACTAACTGGCTAACTGATTCAGTAGAAGAAGAAATACTAAAGATATTTGAAGAAATGAATAGACGTGGAGGAGTTCTAGGGGCTTTAGAAGTTAATTATCAGAGAAATCGGATACAAGAAGAATCAATGATTTATGAACATAAAAAGCACTCAGGTGAATTACCAATTATTGGAGTAAATACCTTTGAAGAAGGTGCAGATAATTCATTATCAATAGAAGAATTTGATATTGATGTTACTCGTTCTGATGAAGCTGAAAGAATGATGGTTATTGAAAGAAATAAATCATTCAAAGAAACTCATGCTAAAGAAGCAGAAGAGGGTTTGGAAAAACTCAAACAGGTAGCAAGAGAGGGGGGTAATCTGTTTGAAGTGATGATGGATATTGTTCAATATTGCACTGTTGGACAAGTTACACAAGCACTGTTTGAAACTGGAGGGAAGTTTCGTAGGAATATGTAAATTATTAATTATCCATAGTAAACTTGTAAACATACGTTGCTAAAATAGCACCAACTAATTGAGGAAGAAAATGCATCCAAGATGCTGAAAAACTTATTTTTCCTGAAATTATTAGTGCACTTGTTACTGCAGGATTAAATGATGCAAGTGAAATACTTCCTACTGTAATGGCGCCTGCCAAAACAACAAGGGCTATGGAAGCACCGTAATATCCATTGCCTGATTTAGATTCTGTTGTTGCAACGTTCAAAATTACATATGCCAATAGGAAGGTAAAAAGGAATTCTGCTACTACAGCTTCAGAACCCAATGTAAATAACTCAACATCATAATACTTCTTGGTGGTTAAGAATCTGTCTGCTACCAATGCTGCAATCACTGCAGCCAATATTTGTGAAGCAATGTATGGTAAAACATCATCTTTATTGCATGATCCTCGTAAATAAACTGAGATTGTTACTGCAGGATTATAATGAGCTCCAGATATATGCCCTCCAGCATATATAACGACCATTAGTGTTGATGCGATAGCAAATGGTATGTATTCGTATTCATGATGAATAACAGAGACAGATATAGTAAGAGAGAGGAAAAATGTTCCAATAAATTCTGTTAAAAGTTTTTGCGGCAGCGAGAATGGCATATTAGTTAATTGATAGCAATCACACAAATTAATGTTGTTCTAAATTGGTTGTTTATTTGTACATTGATGTATTATTTGTATCATCACAATTATGCCATTACCAACAAGTATTCAAGGTAACATGAAATACTATATGTTAGTGCTCATCAATAGTATGGCACAAGGAACAGTAAAATGGTTTAATCGAATAAAGGGATTCGGATTTATTGAAAGAGATGAAGGAGATGATTTATTTGTACATAAATCCCAAGTCGAAGAAGAAATAACTGAAGGAGATTCTGTAGAGTTCGAAATTGGAGAAGGGCCAAAGGGACCTAATGCAATTAATGTTAAAAAACTAGATTGAACAAATAAGTAGTTCTCTATAATCAACTATATCCTCATTATTGGAGATATTGTTACCTGTATATCTAAAAGAAGAGGCATTACGCAAATGTTGTGGTTGACTTTAGGTTATCAGAAGAGCAAAAGATGTTGCAACAACTTGCTCGAGATTTTGCGGATGAAGAAATAATCCCAAATGCATCAAAATGGGATTTAGAAAGTATATATCCCTTGGAGGCGATTAAAAAGGCTTCAGATTGTGGATTATTATCAATAAAAATACCTGAAAAATATGGTGGTGGAGGCATGGGTTCTGTTGAAGATGTAATAATTGCAGAAGAAATTGGCAGAGGAGATCCGGGTTTTGCAACAGCTGCAGGAAGCACCATACTTGCATCATACCCAATAATTACTGGAGGTACAGAAGAGCAGAAAGAGAAGTACTTAACCAAGACTACTGAAGGCGTAATTGCAGCTTATTGTGTGACAGAGCCAAATGCAGGAAGCGATGTTAGGGCAATAAAAACTGAAGCAATAAGAGATGGGGATGATTATGTCATCAATGGTAGTAAGATGTGGATAACTGGTGCAGGCTATGCTGAGTGGTTCTTTGTATTAGCTTATACCAACAAGGAAGCAGGGTACAAAGGAATGAGTGGTTTCATAGTAGATGCTGATTCTCCGGGCATAGAGTTGGGGAAAAAGGAAATGAATATGGGGCAAAGATGTTCCGATACTCGTTCTGTTACCTTCAATGATGTTAGAGTTCCTGCTGAAAATTTAATTGGAGGAAAAGAAAATGATGGTTGGATTAATGCTATGAAAGCTTTTGATCATTCTAGACCTGCCATATCTTCGCATGCTGTCGGTAATGCAAGAGGTGCGATGGAAGAGGCTTTGAAGTATTCACAGGAACGAAAGACTATGGGTAAACCAATTTTTGATCATCAGTCAATTTCATTTATGATAGCTGATATGGCCACAAAAATAGATGCTGCAAGATTATTATGCTGGAAAGCGGCATCAGCTTTAGATAATGGAAAGAGAAATACTTTAGAAGCCGCTCATGCCAAGAGATTTGCTGCAGATACTTGCATGGAAGTTACAACTGACGCAGTACAAGTCTTTGGAGGATATGGTTATTCTGAAGAATATCCTGTAGCAAGAAGGATGAGGGGTGCAAAAGTCTACCAAATATTCGAAGGAACTAGCCAAATACAGAGGCTAATAATAAGTAGAGAATTAAAATCTTAATGATTTTAATAAATCTCTATTTTACTCAACCATTGCCCCGCCGTTGTTGTTCATAATACTGGGCATAATATTGCTCAGCATACTGCCTGGCTACACTTTCTTCATATCCTTGTCCAACCATTTGTTGAACATATGCTTCAATAGGATCCATTTGTTCAACGCCTCCGAAAACTTCTATTGAGTCTTCAGTCAAATCTTCTTTAGATCCAATTCTATTCTTTAAAACTAGAGTCACGCCAACAACCAGAAGTAAGATTATTCCAGCTACACCTCCAAATAATATAGCATTACTGCCTTCACTGGACTCACAAGAGTCTGGGTCTTGGGCGCAATTATCAGTAGGACGAGGTAGTGTAAAAATTGCAATTGTATCCTCTATGACATAACTTCCTTCAGAAATCCTAACATACACATCGCCTGTATTACCCTCATTTTCATCATAAAGATGTGAAATATTTAGAGATAGTAAATAAGAATCGCCATCGCATAGTCCAGAAATTTGATCATACATCCCTAGTTGTTTCTGTGTAGTCTTAGATGCATCGCCTTTGTCAAATATTGTATTATCATTGAGAGAGATTTCAACTCTAACATTACAATCTTCTTCAGCCCCTCCAGTAATAGTTCCAGATATTTCTAATATATCAAGTGCTTCCAAAGCATCAAATCTTTGGCCGTCTGTTGTGAACAGGTTATCTGTATCCACTACAGGAGGATCGTCACCAAACAATTCTCCAACTACAACAAAGAACATCCTAAACTTTTCACTAGTCAGACCTTTGTAATCCACAACCTGTAATTCCAACCTTATCTGATTAGACTGTATGCCGTTAGAAGTGACATTTTTGAATGTATAACTCCATTCAGGTCCTGCGCCGACTGGCCTCACGAATGTATGCTTTGTATCTGATACTTGGCCAACCATATCAACCTGTACGTCATCTACAATTGTCCACGTGAATTCTTTTATCCCTGTCCCTACATCGCTACTATTTTCAGCAGTAAAGGACAAAGTAGTATCTCCAGATTCTGATAGACGCACAAGATATACAGGATATTCTGCATATACTGGATCGTTATTAGAGTCAACTCCTATTGGGACGCGTTTTGTTTCAGAGAATTCTAAATTTTCTAAAGCAACTGAATTACTTATGATAGATGCATTAGCAATAGGTTTTGTAGAGTCTGCATCAATGTCATTAGTATAAAGGGTGATTTGTGTTGTCCTGGTGTGGCCTAATTCATTGTGAAGATACAGTTTCAATACCCATTGTGCATCAATTTTACAGCCTGTATCAGAATTAATATCGGAAACACAGAAAGTGGCACTGACAGGGGTTTCTTTATTTTCCTGATGTATTGAGCTTAATTCTCCTGCATCGAGAATATCTCCGTTCCAATCTGTTACTGAATCATTATTTCCGGATTCTAAAGTCCAGTCAGCAAAAATTCCGTCTACATCAGAGGTGAAGCTGAAGTCCAGAGTCGCATTACTTCTTATTGCAGTATATGCATAATTGCCTAATCCGTTATCAAAAATTGGCTGTTGTCCATTAATAGTCAATTGGAAACCTTCTCTGACAATTCCAAAATCTGGTTCACCATTTCCATCTGAATCTACATATGGAGTTAAATGGAAATCTAACATTCTTGACAGTAAAGGTATAGATGTTCCATTGTATGACTCTGACAAACTAGGATTCTCGACATCCATTGTAGTAACTATAAGTCCTCCACTATAGTAGTTACAAACTGACAGAAGAGACTGTGTCGGATTGTCACTATCTCTTATCAGAGTATGGAAAGTTCCAGTTGGCTCATTTATTCTGCCTCCACATACTTGT
>Ga0315315_10006037_pt1 | contig 11180 bp, 8 predicted proteins | sample M140m3416metaG_FD_203699 | JGI IMG/M metagenome (GOLD analysis project Ga0315315, IMG submission 203699) | Ammonia-oxidizing marine archaeal communities from Monterey Bay, California, United States - M1 40m 3416 | ecosystem: Environmental > Aquatic > Marine > Intertidal zone | place: USA... | reverse complement strand
TTTGTTCTTGATATAGAAACTGGTTGCTCACTGGCAAAATCTACTGAAGCAAAGCCTGGCCCTGCAGTGTAATTGCTTGCATGTCCTTCTCCCGAGTCATGTATTGTCCAATTTGGATCAGGTAATCTATCTGTAAAGTTACTAAAGGCCATTAGCTGCTACTCCCGTATGCTTGTGTATCGATTTCTTCTAGGAACATAGTTCCGTTTTCATTGGCAGCTTCTCTAATCATTCTTATAATATTTCCTCTTTGGTTCATAAGAACATCTTCAACACCTGCTGCATCTACTGCGTTGATTGTAAAGTTAACATTTGAACCTGCTCCACCCAATGCAAAATTTGGTGTAATATCTACTGGAGCTGCTGGAGTAATAATTTCTGGTCCTCTTTCTCCTACCATTATTCCGTCTCCACCATTAGCATAGCCTCTTCTACCCATAGCTCCGCCTGGGAACGAACCTCCTGCTCCTCCTAAGTTTTGTCCTGTTGTTGAGCCACCTCTTAAGTAGTTTAACTCACCACCAGTAGCTTGATTAGCTACGTTTACGGCATTAGATCTTTTACCAACCTGTAAATTAGTTTGTGGCTTCTCTATATTTGTTGAGCCACCTTGGAACTGTTGTTTTGAAATTATTGCTAATTGAGCAGCACCCATTACAGCAAACATAGCTGCTTGTGCCACAGCAAGAGGAGCAGTAACTAGAGGGTCTTTAATACCTGAAAGAACACCCATAATTGAAGATGCGGTGTTCATTACTGTTTGAGCCATTTGCATTTTCTTATTACGCTCAAACATCTTGCGTTCCATTTCTTCTTTCTTCTTTTCCATCGCTTTAATCTTGTTTAACGAGTCAGCAGATTTTCCGTCTCTCTTTTTCTCTGCTTCTATTTGACCGTCTATTTCTGCAATCTGAGCTCTAGAGTTAGCGGCCATTATTTGACCCATAGTTCCAATAGCTGCACCAACTGCTGCTAGTCTGTCTTCCGTCGCTGCCCCACTATTAGTAATCACATCGAAAGCAGCCACAAGACTTACAATACCTGCTTGTGCAGTAGCTACTGCTTCTCCTTCTGGTCCGAGTGCCATTAGTGCTTCTCTCATTGGAGCAGTTGACTCCATAAGAGCTTCCATCTTATCTTGTGTACCAGCACCATCTATAGTAGCTAATTCTGTGCTAGCTGTATCAATAGCACTTAAACTTTTAAAGCCTGCTGTATCTCCTAGCAGTCCTGTAAATCTATCATTACCTACTTGGTCAAGATCTGATTGTGCACCCTTTAGCTTAGAGCCTGCCGCGTCTTTTTGTGCTTTTGCTTGCAGATTAAACATTGCTTCTATGTTTTCTATTTCTTTATCGCTGACCTTAGCTGCTTTTAACCTTGCTTTTAAAATAATTAGTTCAAGTTCTAGTTTTTTCTCTAGATTATTCACTTCAAATTGTGCTTGATCTCTAGCTATTCTTGCAGATTCTTTTTGTGCTGTTAATTGTTGTCCGCTTGTTTGACCTCTTCCAAGACCTCTTGCTGCGTTTGCCTGTGCTTGCAGTGCTTTTGTTACCTTTAACTGAGCATTAGCTTCAGCTATTGTAGCAGCATTTTGTAGTCTTGTAAGTGCTAAAGTTTGTTGTGCAATTAGTGCTGCTTTTTCTCCAGCTTGTATTGATTTTTCATCGTTTTCTGCAATTTCTTGTTTTTTGTCTTGTATTGCAGCATAAATTTCTAGTTGCTCAGTAGAAAGCTCATCTATATTTCCTGCTGCTATAGCTTCTTTAGATTTAAGTGTTAGACTCTTTTCTGCGAGTTCTAATTCATTTTTTAATCTTTTGTCAGTAATTTGTTGTTGTAGATTTGACTTTTCAATCTGGAACTGGGTTGCGGCAGAGTTTACTTTGCTAAACTTCTTAAGTGCTTTATCTTGTTGTGCTAAAGATTTAAGCTTTGCTTGATCAAAGAGCTGCTGCTTATACAACTCTCGAGTTAATTTTTCGAGGCTTCCTAGTTCTGTTTGTCTTGCTTCTCCAATCTGTGATTGTAATTGTAGTATTAATTCTTGGTTTGGTTCTTGTTTGGCGAGTTCTGCGTTTAATTTTTTAGTAGCGGCTTGTATATTTTCAGTATTATCTACAACAGCTCTTAAACTAGCAGGTGCTAATTCAAACTGATCAAATATTCCTCTAAACCCGTCTTCTCCTTTCGCAAGAGAAGCTACTTCTACTTGCATTGCTTTCAGTTCAGAAAGCATAGGACCAACTGCTGCTTTCTTTCTAAAACTAGTAAAGAACTCATTAATTTTTTCTCCACTGTTTTGGAATTGCTGTCCTAGTTCTTCTGCACTCTTACCTGCTGTTACAGTAGTTGCTGTTCCGGCATCCATTGCAATTTGTAATAATTGTTGTGCTTCTGCTGTATCTAGTACTCCATCTTCAAACATTTTGTTTAAAGCAGTGGCTCTTTCTGTTGGCTTGCCTGTTTTATCTAGCTCTTTGGCTAAAAGTTGAAGTCCTTCTGGCAAGTCTCCTAAACTGCTGGCCTCTCCCATAGACTGTAAGAAAGAGTTTATAGTAACATCTGCTCCACCAAGAAAGTCTTTTAACTCTGTTGTGGCCGCACCTGCTCCATACATAAGCTCTTCAAAAGCTTGTACTTCTGGCATTGTACTACTTAAATTAAACAGACTCCCCGATAGATTACTTTTATCGAGTAATGCATCTCTTCTTGCTTCTATTTCAGCAATTTCTCCGTTAATTCTATCTGTTTCTTTTTTAAGCTTCGTATTGTCAAACAATCCTTGATATTCTAATTCTTCTCCTTCTTTGGCAAACATAGCATTAAAAAGAGCAGTATAAACATTCATAAAAGCTTTTATGATTGGACTATTAATTGTCTTGAGCATTCTCCTTTCTACCATTAAAAAAAGCATGTCTATATAATCCAGTGCAGTACCAAAACCTCTTCCAATACTGTCGGCAACTTCTGAGGCTCTTCTTTTTATAATTAGTAAAGCTTTTCCAAAGTTATTAGCGTTTTTAAAAGCCTCTGCTTGAGCTTCAGACGCTTTTTTTGTGGCTTCCATTAATTGATTAGTAGAGTTTGCAGCAATAATTAAACTTTGAGCTGCATTTTTATTCTCTAAATTAGATTTAGAATTTTGTTCGGCAAAAGACTCAGTGATAGAACTTAATTCTTTCATAGCTTTTGAAAGCGCAGAAGCTTCTGGTATTAGTCCGCCTAAAAAGCCTATAGTTTTCTTTAGTCCAACTATGAGTAAATCAAGAGCAAACAAAAATTGTCCAATAACTGGTATAGCTGTAAATATGCCTTTGATTGCTATTTTTGTAGTAAGACCGAATCCAAATATTGCAGGTCTTGCTCTATTTGCTGCTTTTCCTATAAAGCCTAAATTCATTCCAAACAGTCTTCCAGAGTTTACTGAATCTCCTAAATTCTTTCTATATTTTTTCTGTGCAAGGTTTGATAGGCCAAAAGCTCTCATGTACCCTTTAAAACTTTGATCTTTATCTAGTTCTCTGAATACTGCTTGAGTGCTTCTTTTTGACTTTGCGCCTGCAGAAAGGGTTCGAATATCTCCCATCTTTCCTGCTCTTTGTTTTTCTAACTTCATGAGGTCTTTTAGCGCTTGTTCTTCAACTTCAATTGCAGCAAGCTCTTTCTGCTTAAGTGCTAGATTTTTCAATCCGCCTTTTAGAATATTTGCTTGTCTTTTTTGTATTGTAAGTTGAAGTTTTTTATGTGCAATTTCTTGCTCTTTTACGGTTGCAGTACCTGCTTTTATTTTTTCAAATAAAGCCCCATACTCTCCTTTAACCATTTTTAAAGGTTGCATCAATCCTCTTTGTGCTTTGATTTCTTTATCTATTCGTCTTGCTGCTGCCTGAGCTCTTCTAACTTCTTCTTGTGCTCCTTTTTGTGCGGTTGCTGCAAACTGATTTAACATAGGCAGCGCTTGATTCATTATGCCTTTTGTAATCATAGCAAAGAAACCTGCTAATGCAATTGTATTTTGAGAAAAGAAAGATGCTACTGGGCCTAAGACTTTGTTAAAGAAATCAAGCAGTGATCTAGACAGATCTGCTAGTGAAGCCGCTAATTTATCGAATGAAGAAGCTTCTACTTCTTGTCCTACTTGACCAAACTTTCTTCTTCCTTGCTCAAGAATTTCGTTTGCAAAAGCTTGTCTTTGTTGGAATCTTGTAAGTTCTGAAGCGGCCACACCTAAAGAAGCGGCATACTTTGCGGATGCATCATCTAGTCTTACAAAGATACCTAATTCATCAAGAATTTCTGGCTCGAGTTTTGCAGCACCTCTTGTTAGCCTGTCAACGGCATCTCCTACGTCTCTACCAAGAGCTGTAGCAGCTGCTTTAGCAACTTCTGCTAGTCCTTCGATTTGAGTTCCGCTAAAAGCAGCGGAAGAGCCTACAGAAATAGCTCTTAAAGCTTGGTCATAACTAACAGCAAATCCTGCAGCTTCTCTGAAGCCGTCTGCCATTACTGTTAAGTTTTTCCCCGCGCTTCTTCCTAAAACTTCTAACCCTTTTTCAAGTTGCTGTACTTGAGAAGCAGCACGAAGAGCATTGAAAGCAGCTGTAGCCGCAAAGACGTTAGCTGCTAGAGTCGCGTAGGCACCGACAAGCCCGGAACTACCAGAGTCCGAGCCAATGCTTTGGTTCATTTTTGAGAAAGACTTTGCCGAAGATAGATTACCTTGATAAACAGATTTATTTTGTTTATCGTAATCCTTTGCTACTTTTGTACTCTTTTTCTGAGTCTCTGTTTGCTTCTTCTGGCTTTTTTCTACTTCTTTAGTAGTCTTACTTACTTTCTCTAAATCTTTAGCTACCAGTTTGACACCTTTCGATGTCATGATAACGTCAATTTGTCCTACTATCTTTCCTTTTGCCATAATTAACCGTGTTTACGCTTTATCTTATCGTACTCTGCCTTCAATCGTTTCTGTGAGGCTTCCAGTTTTCGTGTATCTAACCATAATACAAGGTCAAATACATAATCTTTTTGGTGTTCGTCTATATTATATTGCTTTAATACAAAGTCCCATATAGTATAATCTTTTCCGATATATCCTATTTCAGGATATATTCTGTCACCCAGGCAATGAAAGATGTTTACACTATCTACTACTACCTGTGGAAAGTCTTCCCAGTCTGGAGGACATTCGTCCCAGTTGGGTTCTTTTCCCATTTGATCCATCATCTCCAAGTATTGATCCTTGGACATACCTACATCTTGGTTATCCAGAAACAGTTTTAGTTTTTGGAGTAGTTTTTTCTTGTTCTTGGCTACGAAAGTTTTCTAAATCGAAGACTACCTCGTTGAGCCAATTATCAAATTCGCTTGAATTTTCGACCAGTACTTGTGCGTTTTCTTGGTTGTAAGGCATTTCAGTCTCTGGTTCTTGTCCTTTTAAATCGACAAGAATCAAATCCTCTAGCATAGCTAGTTTTAATCCTCTCCAACCTTTAACAGTAGCTTGTGTAAATTCTTTTACAAACTTACTTTCATCTAGCTCTTCATTAAACGCTCTAGTTTTTCTGTCAAACTTATTAGTTACACATCTTTTTCTAAGTGCAACAAGCTCTTTTCTAGAAAGATTTGCAAGTTCTACTTCAAATCCATCTAAGCCAGGAAATTCTACCCAAGCAGTTTTACTGTCTACTAGTAAATTTTTTAAATCCATAATTTTTTCCTCTAATATGTTATTGTATTTCCTAAATTTGCAGGACTAGTAATTAATCTATAATCAAAAGTCTGCGTAAAAACTTCAGCAACATTTAATCGTTTAGTAAACATACAACTGGTTAAATTAGCGTTTAAAAAAGTGCTATTTTGATCAATTGTTTTTACCGCTACCGAAGTATTAGTATTAAAAGATTGAGCAGTAGTAGAGTTATTATCCCCTGTATACTGAACAATACTTCCAGAAACTACTCTATCTTTTAATGTGTATGTTGACGGATACATTGCATTAGATGCATTTGTAACCGACAAACTATTATGCAAGGTTTCATATGGAGTCCAATCTATATTATTTTGCACACTTAATGTAGTTGAGACAAGATTTGTTACATCTGATCCACCTACTTCTACATCAAGCAAGGCTTTGACGGGAGTTCTTGTGGCACTTGCAGATTGCAAGGTACCAGGAAGGCTATAAGAAGCATTCCCCACTCTTTCCAGCTTTTTAGCATTTCCACTCACACTTAATGTAAGTGGTCTTGTCCTATCCATTACAAAGTCTCCATTAGTAATTAAACAACCCTCTAACTTGAAGGTGCTTTCATCTGTAATGAAGTAGAGATCAAATGATTTTAACAATTGTTCCCCGCTACTTGTATCATAATCGGTTAAAAGACTTTTTACAATGCTTTCGTCCTTTTCTCTTGTAAGGGCGACCTGAAAACTGAAATCAGCAGGATTTGCTTTGGTTACGCTCGTTCCTAAAAACATTTTTGTCTGATCGTGCAAAGTCTTAACTTCATATGCATCTTCCGCAAATGTCTGAGAGAACGATAATTCGGGAGTAACCTTTACATTGTATCGATTACTCCCGTATACCACGTGTACGGAACCGTCTTTAAGAAGGTTGTACACTGACATGATTAAACAGCGTTACTAGTAGTCTTGTCATACCCAGAATCTGAGTGGACAGTTGACCCTTTGTAAAGTACAGTCATTTCATCTGTTGATGTAATAGTTGTACCCTGTGCTGCAAATTCAATTGTAGTTGATATAATATCAGCTGTTTCAATTGTTGGAATCTGTAAGTGAGCCCTTGGAATATCAAAGGTCACTAAAGGATTTGCAGTTGATGCTCCTCCCATGAACAAACTCATGTCGAATTTGTTACTTACAAGATTTGTAGCTGCTGATAAGTCAGAAAGCAGTTCGTTAGAACCCCCTGCTGCCGTATCAAGGTAACAAGTTAAAGAACCTGAAATAGTTCTTGAACCAGTGAATGAACCAATTGGCTGATCCACAATACCTAGAGTTTCTGGAGTTAAGTAAGTTACATTGTTAGCAATTGTAATTGACCCACCGGTAATATTAATACCTGTGTATTCGTGAGTCGTTCCACCTGCTGTATCTAATACTCCTCCTGACGCTCTTGCTGCCGTCATTTGGTGAGCTAAAGTCATAGTAGATAACTTATTTCTTAAGTAATCTGCATCTGACGTCGCCGTTACGTCAACGTAGTTTAGTTTCTCAACGTAAGATGTCAAAGTTGAAGATGTATCTGTATCAGATACTCCAATTTTGTCATGGAACGCCTTTGATGGATCTTCGATCGCAGAGTTAACCTGGTCAATGCTTGTAGCATTTCCAGACCAACTTAGTGTTGCAATACCATCAATTGAGAAGTCAATCTCTACTTGGTTAACTTGGCACTCATTTAGCCTATAAGTTGTATTTTCTAATGCAAAGAAAATGGTTAGTTTCAAAAGTTCGTGAGCGTTAGAACTTGCAAAGTCTACTTTCGTGTCATTTGCTTGGAAGGTAATCGCAGAGTTTGTTGTTGCTCCTGCATTATCTCCTGAATCTTCCGCAGTAGGAATTGCTTGACCAGCTAATGCTGCCCAAAGAATATTCTCTACCATGTCATGCGCTGTTGTATCTCTAAAGCTGTTTGCACCGTGTTTGAAAGGTCTTACATAAGTTTGGAAAGACCATTCTGCTGGAGCCAAAGAATCATTGAATCTTTGTGATCCCCTCTTAGGCGCAGAGCCTGCTTCATTAATAGTAACGTCTGTACTTTCACTTGACTGAGAAAAACTATAACCATCTAGTACACCAATTCTGAAAGTATTTGAATCTTTCTCATTACCTTTGAATAGTCCGAGACCAGTTCTAGAGCTGTCGGCTGTTTTACCCGCACTAATTGTTGCTACTGTAGCTACAAGGCCGTTAGCCCCACTTCCACTAGAAGCTGTAGATGTTACAGTATTAGACGCTGCATACCCAGTACCCCTAAAGTTATTTGGTATAATTAGCTCTGTTGCTGCTCCACTATTTACTGCGGCTACGATTGCTTTAAAACCTGAACCTGATCCATTAGTAGTTCCAAAAGTAACTATGTCACCTACTGCGTGTCCTGAGTTTGTACCTGATAGCGAATTTGATAGTGTTGCCACGTTTCCACCAGCAGATGTAACTCCATTCACGGAGCTGACGAATACTTTGGTATTTCTTGATAGATTTAAAGCCATTGCTTTCTCCTATTATTGCTTTGGAAAGGATTTCGCGTGATTTTAATCAGCGTCTTCGTTTCCTAATATCGTACTTCGACTACTACTTCTCCTATACCTAAGGGAGCGATTACTCCTTCATCAGTACCGATAGACTCTATCGTCATAGATGTTGTCTGTTCGTTTGGACTCACAGAGTCGTCATACACTAAGGCATCATTCTCGTCAATAATCCTTTCGATATCTTCGATTAATAATGCTAATTCTTCTTGGGCATCTTCCTCATTGGAAATATAAGCCCTGATTGTTAAACTAAGAAATCTCCACTTAAAACCGTCTGGTAAATATTGTCTGCTTTCATCGCCAGCTACAACACATACTTTAGGGTATTGTTGAATTTCATCTAAAAATACTAAGTGGCTGCCTACATTATCAAATACATTTGAATTGTATGGATAACTGCCATCGATTTCTTTTAACTTTTCAGCTAAAGCGACAGCAATTTTCTTTCTTTGAGTTCTGTATGCCATTATTGTCTCCTTAGCGTAAATCTTTCTTCTGTATGTTTTATGGCAATATCTCTTATACTTTTTGTTATAAGAGGTTTAGGATTATATCCTTGGGGCCATTGCCTGGCTCCTGTATTTTCAAACGTTGCATAAGGATCTAATTGATAGTTATATTTACCTACTAGTGTCTTAGGCCCCTGTCTTAAGTTTACTAACTTAACACTGTTTGAGAATCTTCCTGTTCTATTTATTAAAGCAGGCCTTCCCATGTTTCTTCTAACTTGGGCTGGAAGTCTTCTATTAATAATTCTTTTTAATTTTAATATATCCTTCTCACTAACGCCTTGCTTCTCTTCTTTTTGCCCTGTAGCTCTTCTGCTTTTAGGGACTCTTTTTATAGCTTTTACAGCTAGAGCTTTTGCTGCTGCTCTTTTAAGTTTATTATCTATAGGATTTTTAAACTTAGCTTTTGTTGTTGCTTTCTTCTTTGTCTTTGATCTATAAGGAGAAGTTTTCTTTCCTTGTACAGTATCAAACACTTGGTCTAAAACTTCTTTATCTACTCTTTTTGAGCCTTGGATTGACATAAATTGGTCTCCATACTCATTAAATATATCAATAAAGTTTTCCTCTAACTCTTTTTCAAAATCTGTTTTTGCTCCGCCTTGCTTTACAGCAGTTGCCATAACACCTATAGCATTCTCGGCCTCTTTGCCTTCCTTACTTTGAACTTTATAACGTATCTTCTGTTCTACTTTTCCAGTAAGTATATCAACATGCTTACTTTTTGTTAATTCATGTTGTGTCTGCGATAGCCCATAAAAGTATCTATTTAAAGAGTTTCTAATTACATCTAATTTGTCGTTTCCTTTTTGTATAGGATTTTCTGCTATTGCAGTGGCTGTTATGTACAACCTTCTAAATGTTTCAATAAGGTGGTCCCATCCAGCAGTACTTGGTCTCCTTCTTCTTTGCCCTGCAGACCTTGTGTCCCTTACAGGAACACCACTCTTTGAATCCATAGCTTTTAATCTAGCTAACATATTATAACAAATAAATAAATTTCCTGCTATAACACTAAAATCTTCGTGAGCCAATGTTGCGTTATCACCTTGCATTTTTGCTACAAACTTGTTATACTCTTTTCGTAATAATGAAGTAGATACCCATACACTATCATCTCTTGAGCCTGCTTCATAATATTCTACTGCTTGCCTAACTTCATCACTCAACTTTGGTCTTAATCTAGGGTGTCCAAAAAATATCATAAAGTTTTGAAGTGAAGTACGAGTACCGCTTTCTAGCTGGTCTCTCATTTCGTTAGACGTTTTAGTTAACCATTTATCAGTTTCATCAAAGAAACCTTGTAACTTCTTCGCCTGTCCTACAGTAATTCTAGTCGAAGTAAATTTAGCCTTAGCCATTACTTATATACTTTATAGAAATCTAGTATTCTCTTGATATGATCAGGAAAATCTATGTTATCCTTTAGAGAAGTTGATACAGCATTCTGTACCTGTGCTCCTGCTATACTTAGCCTGTCTTTTCTTTCGTCTTTTAAATAGTACTTAGTTAAGTCAAAACACGCCAGTCTTAAATCTTGAGGTGTAGCGCTATAACCAGCTCTATATGTTACTTTTACTGCTTTTCTTCCTTTAGGGAAAGCTTTATCCGCAGTGTCTGTTGTTCTAAAAATTGAATCAGTATCAGTATCAACTACATACTCATATTTACCACTACTATCAGAATTTTCTGTGATTAGTGTAACATATGCGTCTGCTTGACTCTGTCTTTCTTGCACCTGACTAACACTTACTAAGGGGCTTTCATCTACCATTACAGCAGTAGTCCCATTATCTTTTATGTCAAAGTACTCAACTTTATCTGTACCATAGTAGTCCACGAATGAAGTACCACAATAAGTTTTTACGGCTTGACTTATAGAGGGTATAATAACATTCAACTTTGCATCTTGGCCCACTCCAGTGATGCCAGCAAAATCTTTATATTGATTTAATGTTATTAAATTTGCCATAATTCCTCTTAAAAGTTGGAGGGGATCGCTCCCCTCCAGGTCTGTTAGCTATTAACTAGCTTTGTACATCCAACCCCACTTGGAAGTTGCACCATCGATCATGTCGATGAAGCCTAATCTTTGAGAAGCCACTAGGACTCTTCTTTGATTAGCTACTTCGTAGTCTGATTCTACTGTAACGCCTCTTAATCTAGGCAATACATAGTTTCTTGGGTTAACTGCGATAGCTCCGAACTTAGCTGCTGCTGGTGTTGCGAATTCATCACAAAGAAGAACTCTTGAACCGAATACTTGTCCGATTTCACCAGAAAGCTTAGTTGCCATGTCGCCAACTAGGTTAGCATCTTGGAACTCAGCATCTTCTAATAGTTCGAAGTATGATCTTTGTGAAACAATATAAACTACTTCACTTGG
>Ga0315315_10006036_pt1 | contig 11181 bp, 4 predicted proteins | sample M140m3416metaG_FD_203699 | JGI IMG/M metagenome (GOLD analysis project Ga0315315, IMG submission 203699) | Ammonia-oxidizing marine archaeal communities from Monterey Bay, California, United States - M1 40m 3416 | ecosystem: Environmental > Aquatic > Marine > Intertidal zone | place: USA... | reverse complement strand
TGAATTGTGAGTGGCTGAAGCAGAACTTGTGGTTCGGTCAAAGTTTGCTCGGATTCACGAACGCCGTTGCCGTTACTATCAAGAAAGACAGGCACGCCCTCAAGAGGTCGGTCACCCTGGTCTTGGATTCCATTCCTGTCAAAGTCTTCAAAGACCTTCCCTTGTATGGAAATGTCTGCAACACGGGCAGCTGCCTCCTTGGCCCGAATGAGCCCTGCACCAGTCGGATAGTTAAAATGGTCAGGGTTACCAACTGGCAGAAGAGTTGGCGGATCTATTTTTGGTTGATCATCTATATCAATCGACAGCGGCAATGCAGAAACGGCAAGGTGCTCGTAGATTTCTGCAGGTGTTAGTTCCCGATTGAGCTCAAGCAGTAGCGCAGCAACAGCTCCAACATTGGGTGTCGCAGCAGACGTACCCGAGAAGTTTTGCAGATAGTCCTTATCAGGATCATTACCCCCCTTATTGTCTTCTAGATATTGAGGAAAAGGGTAACCCGTATCTATCTTTACAGGGGCAAAAAAACTTGTGTCGCCGTTCTGGGGTGCGATGAATCGTGGTTGTGGCCGGTATTCAGGTTCCTGCCGTTGACCATTGGAATCGAAAAAAATTGGTGTCCCACCAAAGGAACTGAACTCAGACAGCACAGATTCCCAATCCGAAGGATTCGAATGATACGCAGGGGTACTCCAGTATTGTGCAGCCCCAACGTTTGCAGCAAGTTTCGAATTATTATGTCCCCACACTGTGCTGGACCCATGCTCTGCATATTGAATGGAAGAACCTTTTCCAACTGGAGGTTTGCTGCCGTCAAATGGTACAAGCCACTTAAAAAATGTGGGCAATTCTTGACCCCCGCCACCATCATAGCCATGAGTGTTATGAACAAACGTTACATAAAAAGTATTTGGAAGTGCTTCTAATACTTGCGTTCCGTCTTGCTGCATTCCGCTTAGTGGATAGAGAGACACTGGATAGTCTGGATCGCCGATAGCTTTCCCGGCGTAGACTCGTTCTCCATTTTCTTCAGTAAAGAACCAAATCTCATTTGCACTGTTGTTGTGTTGCCAAGGCTGATCCCACTGCACAAAAAAGTTGTTGTCTTTATTAAATTCATATGGAAAATGAACCTCCTGCATAATGTCAATGTTTTCTGCATCAGGATCAAAGTCATGATAAAGATACTGCTCTGTGTTTGCTGCAACTGATGATGGAAGTTGAGAGCTGATTTCCGAGTAGGGTGTGCCACGAAAAGTTGATTGGTAACTAACGTTCGTATCATTTCCGGCAGCGCTGAAATACGCCACACCTTTCCTCCCCTTCTCCTTGTCTCCTTCAACAGCCCAGTCAACAGCCTGAGCGATAATACCGTCCTGGAACCATGGAACAACGGGATCGTATAAGTCGTCGACGATGATATTTACTTTGATGTCATTGACGAGTGACTTTATTATCTGGTCGTACCTTTCAGCCACCACGGCTGAATTGTGTAAAGCCATAGGTGGACTTGTCGCTTCACCAAGTTCTGTTTCAGGGTAAGGCGTGGCAAAGTAGAGCTCTGCATCGGGTGCAATCGCATGGACCAGCTGTGCCATTGCGCGTCCCTCGTCATCTTCATAACTTACGTCGTTATAAATATATGAATAGCCTCTACTATCCGTCTCCTTCATGTCAGGAAGTACACCGAGCGCAATATCCTCGTCCATGCCACCTAACGCATTAAAACTGGTAGAGATAACTCCAATCTTTATGCCTTTTCCAGTTACCCCATAACGTGCTCTCACAACATCAGCGAGCATGGCGACGTCAGCCTGATTCAGATTGCTACTCGAATAGCCGCTTCCGATGACATGAGGAGCAGCATAACCTTGGTGTTGATACACTTCTTTCAAGGTATCATACGTAACATGCCAGCTTTCGCCTTCCGCCTGGCCAAGTCCGTTGGCTGACAGGTAGTGCCGTGGTTCAAGTCGCTCCGAGGCCAGCACAGTCTTATGCCGCTTCTGCCCACATGATGAACGGGTCAGCTTTTTTTTGTTGTGTTCAGAATATTTGATCCAAGACAATAGATTCACCGAAAAATCCCAAAGGTTTTAAGACCCCCTACGCACGTTACCTGGAACAAGCATGACTCTTAAAGTAGATGGGTGCAATCTTTTGTTGTCTCAATTCTCCTTGTAGGGGAACAACGCGGGTGAATATGCGGGGTTTAACTGTTTTACAGATGTTACTACACACTTTTAGAAGTGTATTGAGCAGCGTTATCTTCATGGATTTGATTCAAATCCATTTTCTGAAAGAACGACACCCCATGCATCTTGGCTGACGATTTCAGACACTTCTAATTCTTGCTATTCGCTGCGGAAAATAAGAGACTATTGGCGGGAATGTCCAGAATACGGCGGAGAGAAACATGAATCGCAAAAAGTTAAAGCAGTCACTTGGACTTGGGAACGTAGCAATCTTTGTTGGATTGCTTTTCTTCTATCCAACATATTTAAACAGAAGTCTTTCTTATGGCAGTGAGTTTGAGCGAGTGATCAAAGAGTTTGCTGTGGCACGTAATTGGTCGGATATTACAGCAATACTGATTGTCTCACTTCTTGCTACCACCTCGCTATATCTGTTCCTTACAGCTTTTAACGATGAAAAGAATTGAGTGGTCTTTAGCCGTGATGACTTAAATCCATATGAAAGAATTTTGCTATTCACTTCGGAAAACAGGAGGCTATTCGCGGGAATATCCGAAAAGCGAAGGGAAAGAAATGATGGCAAACGAAGCGGACGAGACTCCAGAAGAGATCGTGGAACACTTGGCCGAATTGGGTCTCAATCCACAAGACGATGATCTGTCCGACATGCTGGATGATGCACCGACTATGCCACCAAAAATGTACGGGGAGGAACAAGAGCAAATGGGGGACAAAACGGAGCTACCAAGGCTGAGACGGTCTTGGGTTTTTACAAAAATCGGTGCATCACTTATTCCGGTATCAATTATTTACAGTTGGTATCTGTTAATAGACGGGCAAACTCAAGAACGCCAAGGCAATCTGGATGGGTTTGTTTGGTTGTTCAAATGTTTTTTACTCATCGGGTTTTGTGTTGTTATTTCCCTAATTGGTTTCATTATTGATCTTTTCAGAAATCGCCAAAAGGTCGTCAGCGTAGAAAAATCAAAAACCAATCTGATTGTTTGGTTTCGTATTTGGCCGATCTTTTTCTTCGTCACATTCTTAGTCGTTCGCCTTTTCACTGGAATATTTGGAGTACGCACCGGGATCCTATTGGTTGATTTTCTCTATGATTTTGGGCTTGGTGTTTTGGCAGCTTGGTTTGTTGGGAATTTGTATCGTCAGACGACGAAAAATATCGAATAGGAATAAAAAGGGCGGCAACGAATAAACGCCATCAAATCTACACGGGACATAAACTTTCGTTAAGCGAAGCAAAGAAACCACAGCAGGACGAAGGCTAGGAATTTGAATTTCCTGAAAATCACTTGTCACGGAGGATTTCCAATGGTGGACATTCTGGCGGCGTGGAAAATCACCTCAAAAGTGAGTGATAATCTGGGCATTATTTCCCTTGAAATCAGACCCAAAAAACACGTTTGCACACAGATTGCACACACATGTGTGCTTTTGGCAAAAAACGCCTATACGTCTGGAAACTGAATACCCCCGGCAGGAATACAAGGTCATAAAACACGGAAAAAGTTTATTGGGCAACAGTGGGCAACAGTGGGCCAAACGTTGTTTCACTCGTAATACATAACAACTCTTCATTTTTGGCCCACTTATCCGCAACAACTTGTCCCCAACAAATGACTGCCGCGGCGGTGTTGCAGCCCAGCGGACACTTGGTGACAACAGCTAATTGTTTGGATCAAGATTTAAAAAGAATGCACCGGCCAAGAGTGTCGGAGCTTTTTTTTCGCGTCACGCTATGATCGAATTGTTCAGGATCATGGGATAAAACACTTCTTGATTTCGTTCAAATGAAAAACAGTGGCCTGGCGACATGACGATTAAACGCAACCAAAAACACGAAAGACTAAGACCATTCCGGTGGTGGAGCATGCTAGCGCTTGCCGGAATTCTTTTCTTTGAAGATCCGGGTTTCAGAAATTTGCAGAGTTCGATCTCACCAATAACATCGGCGTCTAATCAGCCGGCAAGTTGCTTTGCCCAGTCACTAGAGAATTGGTCCGGCCACCCGTTCGCCAGCAAGGACAGGCTTCAGCAGATCGTTGATCAGTTGCGAATAGACGGCGGGAGAGCTTGGGATGGGAATATTCCCGGTATTGCGGCAACCGTAATTCCCGCCAATGCCTTGGGTGATGACTTGATTACGGTGGTCTCTGGCTATTCAAACCTTGCGACCAAGACACGCCTCCATGCGGACAGTGCGTTTCATATCGGCAGTATCACCAAGACATTTACTGCCGTCCTCATTCTGCAACTGTGCCAGGAAGGCACGCTCTCCTTGCAGGATCCCATGAGCAGGTGGATCGATGGCTTTGCTTACGGAAAAGACGTGACCGTTGAAATGCTTCTAAGGCACACCAGTGGAATACCAGACTTTGTCTCTCTCCCAGCCCACGATCCGGCAGACAGTCCGCATGAATCGATCGGCCATGTTTTGAATCGAGAGCCAGATTTTCAAGCCGGAACGCGTTGGAAGTACAGCAATACGAACTTCACCATCCTTGGACTAATCGCGGAGGAGGTGACGTCATCCACGTGGAAAGACCTGATTACGCGGCGGTTTTTCAAGCCCCTGAAACTAGACCATACGTATGTATGGACAGGCACACCCCGTAAGAACACAGTCAGCGGATATGAACCAAGCTGCAATTATATCGCAAATCCGGCATGTGCTCGCGAAGAGGGCTTCAGACTCAATCGAGTGGAGGCTGAAAAAGCCGACTGGACAGTGGCTTGGGCTGCCGGGGCGATCGTCTCGACATCGGCAGATGTTACCAAGTGGATAGCGGCTTTAATGTCCGGCAAAGTTCTTGATGAGCATCACTTAACGATGATGACGACCGCCAGTTCGCATTCGATCGAGACGTTGTCTCGGGGCAAACCTTACGGTGAGCTTGAGTGGATTGGATACGGACTGGGGCTCTGTCAGTTCCGTGTTGCAGGCGATCGCATTGGCTGGGGCCATTCTGGCGCGATCCACGGGGGCGTAGGAAACGTTATCTGCATGATGGACACTGGAGATGCGTTCTCACTTCTCTCGAATTACGGCAAGTTTGATGCGCGGTCTAGCCTTGGCTCACTCGTCATCGCTTACTAGACAGATATTGTCGACGCTGATGAAACACAGGCATTCGCTTTTCACTTCAAGGCTGCATCCTAAGGGTTACGTCACGCGGTCTGATAAACATTTAAAAACCTAGTTCAAAAGTATTGAGCACGCGCTGGTTATAAACCTCAACCTCAAAGCCGTTCGATAGATCTCCGTCGAGTTCTCCATAAACGTAAATCTGGGTTCCCTTATCCGCCTGTCTAACATCGCCAAACTTCACTTCATTGTGGTTTTTCAACCAGCTTTTAGACTCTAAGTATTCCACCTCTGTACCATTCTCGATAACTTTCTTGTCATATAGCTCGTAACGACTGTTCAGCATGTCAAGAATGTTAGGGGGGGGCTGACGATCATCGTCCTTCGCCCAGATGCCTTGAGCTGTAGAGGCTATGAGAACAGAACCCTCACCTAGAAGCGGTCGCAGCCGTTCTTTCACGTTGTCATGATTCCAAGCATCAGCATCTGGTGTATTGTTGTCTCTAACAACGAGGTCAATATTAAGGGGCGTCTTTTCGGGGGTTTGAGTGTCCAAAATGAACGGCAGAACAGTGTCAAGTGGATTGGATGTTCCGGTAGCGTTAAACCGTGCGTATGAATCAACCATGATTCGGCTAATTGGAAGACCATTAATACTATCAACGAGTTCTGGTAATACCTTTGCAAAGCTGTTTGCCTCTGCCGTCCCTAGACTGTTAAGCCGGAAATTTCCGTTATCTCCGTTCTTTATGATCTCTTTGGGAAGACCAAGTGTGCCTCCATTACTTATCGGATCTATCGTGCTGCCGTTGTACAGCCATTGCGGATTAATGTCGCCGTTTTCTAAGGTTTCGGCCCATTCGGATGCCCGTTCACCATAATTATTTGCGTCATTTTCCTTCCAGTCATGCCCATGCCTGATCACAACGGTAAGCGGGAGTGGGTCGACCTCAACAGCAGGCCTTGTGTAGTGAGCGAAAGACCGGACTACCATATCCGCCGAACCATCTGTCGGAAGGTGGGCTGCGAATCTTTTGAATTTAATGTCTGTACCCGGAGAAATGTTGGCTGCCTTGTCCAGGGTGATGCTATCACCATCTATCCAACTGACTCGGGTAAACGGTGCAATGCCTTCGCCAACCACCAAGTCCCCCCTGCGGATATCTTTCTTGAAAACAAGCTCTGTATCTACCCCTGCTGATATTTCGTCAGCGTATTCCGGCGATATGAGCTTTATTTTAGTGTCGGGGTGGCTGTTACTGAAACCAAATATCTTCGTACCTTCTGGTATTCCATCGCCAGTAACCAGATCCCACTGGTCAAGCCCAACCACATCGCCGACAAATAATTCCCACAGTCGTTGATCCTGTTCCGGAGCGATTGTTACACTCTTCGCGATGCCTGTTAATGAACCAGTCGGCAAACTAAGCGTCTTTCCGTCGTCTGACACTCCTTCGGCTTTCGTCTCAATACCGCTTATTTCCGATTGCCAGGGTGTATTCCACTCCCATTGCCCGGTGCCGTTCTCGTGGTTGCCGACTGCCACATTCAACACCGGCCGGTGTGCACCCCAGTTGCCAACAATGTTCTCGAAGGTGACTTTATCCCCATTATCTGGATTCAGCCCGTCTTGATACTCATCAACTTTTGCGTTGTGATCCTCGATGAGTTGCCGAAGGCTGTAGGTTTTCCCTGGGCGGGCGACGAGGAATTGCGTGTCTACGAGATCTCCGCGAGACCAGAACCTTTTTTGCACCAACTCCCCGTCATCATTAACGCCAACATCCTGATAAAAGTCGAACCGCCAGTCAATTTCTTGACCTGTCTTGGCGTTTACAACCGGATACCAGTCGACAGCAAAGGTGTGTGGCCGATCCCAGCCCGAGCGAAAGAGACTTCCTTCTTGGGACGGGCTAATACCGAGGCTCTTGATCTCTTCGTCCCCATCGCCAGGAAGGCTTTGTCTCTGGTAATTGGGGGCATTAAAAAATGCATCAGACGCGACCATTATTCTCGATGTGTAGTCAGGCCGAGAGTCAATGGCACGGACTGTTTCCATGACATCTATTTCACCTCGGAGCGGCCACATGTTGCCAAATTCAAGGTCGGGATTTTCGTCACTCGGGCCAAGTGTCCAGAGGGCGGGCCAGAGATGTTTGAGCGAAATGTCCATCGTTGGCCAGGGATAATCACTCACTTTCGCCTTGGGAATCTGGCTTGTTTCGAAAACGAACAGACCGTATTTCCAGCCATCGTTCTTGATCACCCTTCCACTCACCGGCGTGCCATTATCGTTGGCCGTAACTGCTAATCGCAAGCCACCAGAATCAGGTACTACATTCTCTCTAGCGTAGTGTTGGCCGTTGATGTCCCTGTCTTCTACTGTCCAACCGTCAAGGTCACCAAAGGAGGTAACGTAGTTCTCTGTGTAAAGTCCGGTGGCAGGCGAACTGCCTAGAATAGGCGATGGCCCGGCTTCGGTGGTAAAAGAAACCGAGGAAGCCGGTTGATACTCACCCGTCGTACCATCGGCCCAACGCCCTGTCGAATAAACCTCTACGGTATACGTATGCCCTGCTAACGCCGGGACGGACATATGGTTAAAATACGTTTGCGGAAAGGTAGGCTTAGCACCGGTTTCATCCGTTTCGGTCACCGTGTAGGAAACCTGTGGGGCTTCCAGATCAAAACCTTTGAATATCTTGACCCGCCCGATTCGTTCGCCATCGAGGAGTTGGTGGTCACCCGGATCACTTGCAATTGCGATTCTTTTCTCGCCATTGTATTCAAAGTAGGCAATGCCTTCAGGGCCCATAACACCAAAATCTTGCGACAGTTGCCCCTCTTCATTCAATCCAAATAATGACGGCCAATCTGACTTCACTAGATCACTAGTCTGGTCCCAGTTGAGTCCGACAGTTGCCTGCGTGTTTATCAGGCCTTTGTCCGTCGGGGCTAGATCTTCGAGTTTTGCAATCGAAATGCGGACCGGAAGCTCGTTTTGCCTGTTGTTATCGTCACCGCTGTTGAAGCCCTCACCGAACAATGTCAGAAGAAAAGGCTCGCCTTTCAGTTCCACATATTGCATGGCAGAGAGGTCAACAAATCCATCGGATCGAGGAAGGTCATCAAATATGACCCTGCCCACATCCTCGACGGTTCCGGTTTCGCTGTTGAGCTTGAGCTTAAGAATCTCGCCGTCGTACTGCTGACCAACATAGAAGACGCCACCTGTTGTGTCTGGCACAAACGTGAGTGCCTCAAGCCCAGCTTTTTTGTTGTTGTCGCCTGGTGCGCCCGGCATGACGTCCTTCAGGTCAAAGACGTTCGTAATCGAACCGCTTGCACCTAACCATGTGCCGGTTTCAGGATCGAATGATCCGGTGAAATCAAATTCAATAATGCGATTGCTGGTATCCGACTCAAATTCCGTGCCGATGTAGATCACCGTATCAGTAGGTGAATCAGTTTTTTTGAAGGTGAGTCCCTCGAAACTTTGCGCATTATCTGTCCACTTATCGCCCAATTTGTCTTCGAGCTGAGACGTCAAGTCCCAGTATTGTTGAACGACACCATCCCCAGCGATCCCGGTACCGTCATACGTAAACGTGGCGAGTTTGCCGCCATCGTCTGATACAGCAAAAAATCTTTGAAGCCCGTCGTGCCAGACAAGGTCACTCGTTTCAAAACGTTTGGTGGCCGTTTTGAGTTTCTGTGTTCTAATGAGTTCAATGTTTCCATTGGCGTCTGGCGCCTTATCCCAAGTCACAATGAACGTGCCGGGGGTCAGTTCTTCGGCGTTGAGGTTTTCGAGATCTGGTTTTGGTGCACACCCGCAATCGCAGGTGATTTCAGTGGTTTGAGAAGCGACGGATACAGGCGCATCACCGTTCGCTGAACCTAAAGCCTGAACACTACTGCTGACATAGGCAACAGTTGTTTCAGGACAATCGGGTTCCGTTTCTGCACCGGTGTTCCAGGCAAGGGAGGTGAAAGCTTGGGATGGAGCAGCAGTTCGCGTACCGGAATCCGGCACCCAACGCACGCGGTCAGTTGGGCGGACGTGCCTATTGCGTAAGAGCCTTAAAAGATGCAGCGGATTTGAGCTTGTCGGCTTTGTTGAGACATCTTGCCATGTTTTCGTTGCGGCATCCCATTTTTCAACAACACCGTTCACCACGCCGGTGACAATGAAACTATCCGCATCGTTGCCTACGATGTCACTTTTTCCGAATACGACAGGCAGCGGCCCCTGAGAAGCATCCTCGCCTGGGTAGAGATAAATAGATTGGTTTTGTGTGAGAAGCGGTCTCTGAAAAGCCGCATCAACTGACGCATCGAGTGCGATTCTCTTTTCAAGAGGCTCTAACCGTGTTTCTAATCCTTTGGCTGCAGCACCTCGGCATCGGTGGCTTCGCAAATGAATCGCCTTTATTCGGGATGTAAAAAGTGCGTGTCGAATTGATTGGAAATACGACATGGAATCCTCATTTTGTTCTGAAAACACTGCTCGATTTTTTTTAAGCCCGCGACCACCATACCCGATTTAAAGATACCCTTAAATTACACCGCTCGCCACTTTTTTTGCCAGTGATTCGTTACTTTGCCCACCAAATTGTACGAAGCCTTCACCGGTGCCTCGGGGGTGTCTCTATGAAGTGACAAAAAAATTTAAAGTAAGGCCGAATCGGATTTTCTCCAGGCTGTTGGCTTGTACGCTGATGCTGTTGCCAGCCAACTCGGCGAGGCCGCTGACCTGTCGCCCTTAAACGCGATCATATGAGGAGCAAGAGTTCTGGCCCCTCATGAACGTGAGGGTGCGCTTTTTTGGGGACGTAGAAAGCAACGCAAAAAGCGATTTAAGGATTGTCGGTAGGAGGCGGCTGGGGGCCGTAGGATTGCGGACGGCTCAAAACCACATCCTCCAAAAACGACGAGAGGCAGAAGGTTTTGTCTCCTGCCTCTGACTGCCACTGCGTGCCTGAGTGGCAGGACTACCCCCGGCAGGAGTCGAAGGTATTAAACCACGCAGTTGATTGATTGGTCAGGAAAGGTAAAAGTTTCGTTTTCACGTAAATAATATAACTAGTCAGAATTTGACCAAACCTGACCAGTTAGAAATCGACATAGTTTCGGTACACCTTTTTACAACGCTTCAAAGCGAATAGAGCTTTTGGATTCGGATGCAAATTTGCCATTCCATCCAACGAGTGAGAATGCTTCTTCGGATTGGGGTGATTCGGTTGGCGGTATCCACCGCAGTTCATCATCTGGCTTAATGAGTCTTAACGAAAGTAATCGAAGTAATTCACGTGGATTACTGGTTGCTGGTGGTGTAGAGATATCGACCCATGTGTCTCCAGACTTCTTTTCAACGGTGCCACGCACAGAATCGACAATAAATCGAACACCAGATACCGATGGAAGAAGTGATGTAGCGAGACTATTCCATGAAAATACAAATGGGTTCGGTCCCGGAACGCTGTTATCAACAATGATTTTTGTCGAGGGAAGCAATTCTGGTCGTTCAACCCAAGGTAGAGAAATTCCAATGTTGACAGTTGGTTTGAGATTTCTGATTCCAATCTCTGTTGTGGTGTTGGTTGTTATGAATTGGTTGTCAGGTAGTTCAACAGTTGGGGTATACGCACCAACGGCTGATGAAAATGAAAGATGTGAACCAGGAAATTCATATGTTCCTTGAGCATTCGTCTCAACCTGAGCCTCTTCTGTCGTAAGTGTTAGGGACCAGTTGTCGAGCGTGTGACTGTGGTTCGGATCAGCATTCATGACCTCGAGAGACCAGGATCCATTGGCCGGTGTGTGCTTGAACGCCGCAAGGTCTGCCAATGACATATGCTCAGCCAAAGAGGTTTCCATCAA
>Ga0315315_10006035_pt1 | contig 11182 bp, 10 predicted proteins | sample M140m3416metaG_FD_203699 | JGI IMG/M metagenome (GOLD analysis project Ga0315315, IMG submission 203699) | Ammonia-oxidizing marine archaeal communities from Monterey Bay, California, United States - M1 40m 3416 | ecosystem: Environmental > Aquatic > Marine > Intertidal zone | place: USA... | reverse complement strand
AGGCTGGTTACTTGGTGGGGACACAAGCTGCATTAGATGGGTGGAGTGAGAATCCGGGAGAGATGGCTGCCAAATGGAAACGTTCCAACGAATCATATACCAAGCTCACTGGAAAGGACTGCGCAAACGGTTCTTTTGAGCTTCAATCTGGTGACGATAGAATTGTGGTGTGGGGAGAAGCAGATGACATTGATGGCTTTAAATCACATGTGTATTCGAATCGGACCGTATTCATTCGGGAACAGACAGGGATGGACTCAAATCTTATAGAGAGGAAGGATTCATCACGTCTTGATCATTATGAAAACCACGCATTGTTAGGGGTGACGAGAGATCACAAAGAAGGCATTGACATGGACATTGTTTGGAATCCGGAAAACGCATCAGTTGATGCCGTAAGCGCTGAAGGAGAAGTGGTGTGGTCAAAAACGACAGACGGTCCCCCAATAGGCAATTCTTTTGAAGTGGACTTATATGCGAATAACAAATACCAAACTGTATTTGCGACACCTACTGCCCTTTATGTCGTTGACCGATTAGGCCATGATGTCAAGGGGTTTCCATATGATGCGGAGGTGTCCGGTTTTGCTGTTTTCGATTACGATAAAAATAAAAAATTCAGAATTTTACTGGCGACCACTGGTGGTGATATTATCAATCTCAGAGCTGAAGGCCGTCGTACTGCAGGATGGAACTTCAAACGTCTTACAAAAGACAAACACGTGGTGCATCTCGCCCATATTCGTGTTGGCTCGAAAGACTATATCTATGGTGGTTGTTATGATGGAAGTGTCATCTTGTTAAAGCGTTCAGGACAAGTAAGGGGGTCAACACCAGTGGTCGTCAACCCCAGATCTCAACCAGCTTTTCGTTTGTCTAATACAATCGGTAAATCAACCGTGATATTTATAGATTCAGAGGGTTGGTTGCAAGAATTAACTTTATCTGAGGCCGAGCCAGTTGGTATTTCTGGGCGCACGCGTGCAGATAAAGTAACCGTTCAGGACATCGATGCAGATGGAAAAAAAGAAGTGGTGACTTACTTGAATGGGGTACGTTCCGTTTGGAACTCAAGAAATGAGCTAGTCCTTTAAGATACTTCGACTGATGACGATTTTCTGCACCTCGCTTGTGCCTTCATAAATCTGCGTAATCTTCGCATCTCGCATGAGCCGTTCTACGTGATACTCTTTAACAAAGCCATACCCACCATGAATTTGGACGGCTTCAACAGTTTGTTTCATCGCGACTTCCGAGGCATATAGTTTTGCCATACTCGACGCAAGATCGTAGTTTTCTCCAGCGTCTTTCATTGCCGCAGCTTTGTAAACCAGAAGTCTTGCACTCTCAATTTGAGTCGCCATATCGGCGAGTTTGAAGCCAATGGCCTGATGCTTGTAGATTTCTTGGCCAAATGTCTTTCTCTCCTTTGAATATGCAAGCGCGAGTTCGTATGCGCCTGAAGCAATTCCGAGGGCTTGTGCAGCAATTCCAATCCGTCCACCTGACAATGTTTTCATTGCGAACTTAAAGCCAAAGCCATCTTCACCGAGACGGTTTTCTTTCGGCACTTTCACATCAGTGAACATCAGTGTATGTGTGTCTGAACCACGAATGCCAAGTTTGTCTTCCTTCGCACCTACAACGAAACCTGGCATGTCTTTTTCAACGATAATTGCATTGATACCCTTATGTCCTTTTTCGACATCTGTCTGAGCAATGACAATGTAGGTTGATGCACTGCCACCGTTTGTAATCCAATTCTTCGTTCCGTTGAGCAGATAGTGGTCTCCCATATCTACCGCCGTCGTTCTTTGTGATGTTGCATCAGAACCCGCCTCGGGTTCACTCAAACAAAATGCGCCAATCTTTTGTCCATTTGCCAATGGGGCTAAGAATTTCTGTTTCTGCGCCTCAGTGCCGTATTTTTCTATTCCATAACACACCAGTGAGTTGTTCACGCTCATGATAACACTCGTAGAAGCATCTATCTTGCTGATTTCTTCCATCGCCAAAACATAGCTTATGGCATCCATCCCAGACCCACCATATTTCGTATCAACCATAATTCCTAGAAACCCAAGCTCTCCAAGCTGTTTGACTTCTTCAGCTGGGAACTTTTGTTCTCTATCACGTTCTATGACACCTGGTTTTAGCACATTTTGTGCAAAATCTCGTGCTGCATCACGTACGGCAATCTGTTCTTCTGTAAGTTCGAAATTCATAATGAGACTGAAATGGTTTACGAAGATACACTAAGAGCCTCCTCTCAGGAGACTTGGGTTGTGATAGGTTTAATGAGCGGAACGTCTCTGGATGGTCTAGATGTCGCAGTATGCGAGTTTGAGGCAGGCCATGATTTAACAGAATGGCGTGGGCAAATCTCACGTTTTGAGTGTTTTAGATATCCACCGGAGCTTGCTTCACGCTTAAGGGGAAGTATGGAGTTGACGTCTGAAAAACTATTTAAATTGGACAGAGATTGGGCACGTTTTTCTGCGAAGTGTGTAAATACGCTCAACACAAAGGCTGATCTTTTGTCTTCTCATGGTCACACCGTTTTTCACAATCCGAATGATGGGTATACTGTTCAAATTGGTTCTGGAGCAGATCTCGCTGCGCTGACGTCTCTTCCTGTCGTGTGTGATTTACGTCGATTGGATGTTGCATATGGCGGACAGGGTGCACCCTTAGTTCCTAAGGCAGATTCTATTTTATTTTCACAATATTCAGCGTGCCTAAATCTGGGAGGATTTGCAAATATCTCTCACTTAAATTCTTCTCAGAATACAAGAGCTTGGGATATAGGCGTATGTAATAATTTGTTAAACCTGCTCGCATCTGAAAGAGGATTGGCCTATGATAACCATGGGAAAATTGCTTCTTCTGGAAAGGTCATTCCAGCATTTTTGACAGATCTCATGTCACTGTCCTATCACCATCTATCCCCACCAAAAAGTTTAGGGATAGAGTGGTTAAACGCTGAGGTTTTGCCAGTTTTGAATACGTATAAGCATATGCCTTTGGAAGATAGGCTGACTACATCTGTTGAGTATATCGCTTTAACAATCATCAATTCTTGCGAATCCTCCGGAGAAATATTGGTCTCAGGAGGGGGCGTATTTAACACATATTTAATGTCCCGTCTTGATTTACTTTCTCGCCGTCATTCTTTTGAATTTGTCACGCCAGATGTGAATATGATTCATGGAAAAGAAGCGTATGCATTTGCCTTCTTGGGACTCCTCCGATTTTTAAACAAACCAAATACCTTACAATCTGTAACGGGAGCTTCGATTTCTTCATCAAGTGGTGCTGTTTGGTTGCCCAATAGATGATAAGATGTGGTTATATTTGCCGCTCGAAAGTCACAAGATATTTTCATGAAAGAAATCCTCAAGCATTACGAAGAACGTAAGCCAGAAATCGTTTTTAGTTGGAATGATACTGAGACCGAAGCCAAAGGTTGGGTCGTGATTAACTCATTGCGAGGTGGCGCTGCAGGAGGCGGAACACGGATGCACCTGGGTGTAAATCAAAACGAAGTGGAGTCTCTTGCAAAGACAATGGAGATCAAATTCACGGTTTCAGGACCTCAGATTGGGGGTGCAAAATCAGGCATTAATTTTGACCCAAATGATCCACGTAAACGAGGTGTTCTTGAGCGCTGGTATGCTGCAGTAACACCTCTCCTTAAACATTACTATGGTACTGGAGGAGATATGAATGTAGATGAAATACACGAAGTGATTCCAATTACAGAAGAAAATGGTGTTTGGCACCCTCAAGAGGGTGTTTTTACGGGACACTTTAAACCAAACGAAGCCCAAAAAGTTCACCGCATTGGAAATCTCCGTCAAGGTGTTTCACAGATTGTGGAGGATGTCAATATCTCGCCGGACATTCACCGCAAATACAGGGTGGCTGATCTCATTACTGGATATGGTGTTTCAGAATCTGTGCGTCATTTCTATAATATTTATGGTGGCGACATCTCTGGCAAGAGAGTGATCATTCAAGGGTGGGGAAATGTAGGTGCAGCTGCAGCGTACTATCTTTCTCAAGCGGGAGCAAAAATAGTGGGTATTATCGACAGAGCAGGTGGGCTTATCAAGGCGGATGGGATGGATACCGATCAAGTGGCCGATCTCTTTTTTGCAAAAAGAGGGAATTCACTCGTATCGGTTGATGCCCTTTCATTTGATGAAGTCAATCAATCAATTTGGGATGTAAAAGCAGATGTATTTTTACCTTGCGCAGCGTCCAGACTTGTCACACAAGATCAAGTTGAAAGGATGATTCATGCAGGTGTAACACTTATTTCGTCTGGGGCAAACGTTCCGTTTGCAGACAAAGCTATTTTCTATGGCCCCATTGCAGAATATGTCGATACGAGAATTACGCTAATTCCTGACTTTATTGCAAATTGTGGCATGGCAAGAGTGTTTGCATACCTCATGAGTGACAGCAATGTCGACATGTCTGATGAGGGGATATTTAGAGACACGTCTGATGTGATAGGTCGTGCGCTTGAAGCCACACACGCAATTCATTCGGATATTACATTGCTCACAGCCACCGCATTTGCAAAGGCACTTAAAACATTAAACTAGAAAGTATGGATTATATTTTACTTGCAGTTTTTGTCATCGGCTATGTGGGGATTGTTCTCGAGCATAATATTAAAATTGACAAAGCTGCTTCGGCGTTGTTAACGGGAACTGTCTTGTGGGGTTTGTTTGTGACAGGCTATCCAGAAGTGCCATCACACCTTGTGGAATTATTCTCGGCTTTTTCCCATGATGGACATGCGTCTTTAAGTGTGTTCTATGAGCACCGACTTCTTCACCATATGCAGGAGATCTCAAGTATTTTGTTTTTTCTTTTAGGTGCGATGACAATTGTGGAACTTGTGGATGCACACGAGGGATTCAGAGTCATTACAGATCGGATCAATACAAGCAGCAAGGTGAAGTTGATGTGGATTATTTGCATTTTAACTTTTTTCTTTTCCGCCTTACTAGATAACCTGACGACCTCCATCGTGATGATTTCGCTGTTGAGAAAGTTGATAGACGACAAAGAGACCCGTTGGCTTTTTGCTGGAATGGTCGTTGTTGCTGCAAACGCCGGTGGGGCTTGGTCACCTATAGGAGACGTGACAACAACGATGCTGTGGATTGGTGGACAGCTGAGTACCTCTGTGATTATTGTAAATCTAATTCTACCCTCAATTGTCGCGCTTCTTGTCCCCCTCATCATTCTTACTTTCCGTCTGAAGGGCACAGTGACAAGACCCGTTATAAACCAGGACTCAAATCAAGAGCACACCACTCCTTTTGAAAGAAATTTGGTATTTGCATTTGGTGTTTGTGGACTCCTTTTTGTCCCCATTTTTAAAACGGTCACCCACCTTCCTCCTTTTATGGGGATGATGCTTTCATTGGGCGCAATCTGGTTGTTGACCGAACGTTTACACAATTCAAAGAATCAAGAACAGAAAAAGGATCTCTCCGTAATTGGTGTTTTGAAAAAGATTGATGTCTCTTCGGTCTTGTTTTTCCTAGGGATACTGCTCGCAGTAGCTGCATTACAGGAAGCTGGACACCTTATTTTTGCCGCTGAGTCACTTCATTCGGCCCTGAATAATGTGTATTTAATTGATTTGTCAATAGGACTGCTTTCGGCCATTGTCGATAATGTTCCGTTGGTTGCCGCATCAATGGGCATGTATGATATTGTTCCACTTGATGCAGTTACAGATGCGTGGTCTGCAGCTTTTGTTATGGACGGTCACTTCTGGCAGTTCCTAGCCTATTGTGCGGGTACAGGAGGTTCAGCACTCATAATTGGTTCAGCGGCCGGTGTGGCGGTCATGGGCTTGGAGCGTATCGATTTTATTTGGTATTTGAAAAAGATTAGTTTGCTTGCTATAGCTGGTTATTTTGCGGGAGCGGGGGTCTATATCCTCATGTTTGTATAAATCAGGTTTTAAACCTATTTGACTTGAAAACGATTGTGATTTGCTGTGATTGCGTATACGAAATAGAGGAACTTAGGCGTTTGGTTTCATTATAGCGAATACACACATGCTCCATACATTTTTATTACAAGCGAATACTGCAGATGCAGTCACAGATACCATTTCTGAAGTTGATGTGAATATTCTTGAACTTCTCATGGAAGGAGGGTGGTATATCATGTTGCCACTCGCGCTAATGAGCATCTTTGCGATGTATGTATACTTCGAAAGGTATATGGCCATTCACCGTGCGCAAAAAACATCGCCAGATTTTATGCAGCGCTTAAAAGATTACATTTCTCAAGGCCAGATCTCAAGCGCGAAGAACCTGTGTTCCGACAACGATACGCCGATGGCGCGTATGCTCGAAAAGGGAATCTCACGAATTGGAAAGCCACTCAGTGATATTTCCACTGCCATAGAAAATGTGGGGAAGCTAGAAATTTATATTCTAGAAAAGAACATGAATATTTTGGCGACTGTAGCTGGCGCTGCGCCGATGGTAGGAATGCTTGGAACTGTCATAGGAATGGTGAACGTATTTCTGGATATGGAAGCGGCAGGCACAGTTCAGGTTTCAGATATTTCTTCAGGGACGAAACAGGCCATGGTGACAACCATCGTGGGTCTTATCGTGGGTATTTTGGCTTACATGGCCTACAATCATCTCGTGGGAAAAGTATCGAAGGTGGTGCATAAAATGGAAGCGACGTCCCTTGAGTTTATAGATATTCTTGAAGAGCCAGCAAAAAGCTAACGCACCGAGATGAATTTAAATACGCGAAATAAAATCAATGTAACAGGAGGCATGAATACCATGACTGACCTTGTGTTTCTGTTGCTCATTTTTTTCATTATTATCTCAACGCTTGTGAGCAATGGTGTGAATGTGGATCTTCCCCAGAGCAAGGGGACAACGTCAGTAACTTCAAACTTAACGTTGAGTATTCAAGCCGATGGCAGCTACCATTTGAATGGAGATTCTCGTCCCATGAGTAGAGAGGATCTAGAGCCTAAGCTTCGGTTAGAAATGGCCAAACAAGAAGAGAAGGTGGTCTATCTACAAGTAGATCAATCCGTTCCTACAGGTCAAACAGTTGAGATTATCGGCCTCGCAAAGGCAAATTCTTGGAAGGTAATGTTGGGCGCCAATCCCGCAAAAAAATAAAGATGATTGAGAAAACATTGCATGACCGCAACGAAAAAAAGAACAGGATTCGCGCCGGCGTGATGACGGGGATTGTGTTTTCGGGGGTTCTATTGCTTTGTTTTTTTCTTGTTGCGTTTACCATTCAAGATCCACCTCCAGGTGAGCAGTATGTTGCAGTAGGTTTTGCGGATATGGGTTCTGTTGATGAGGCGGGGGGCGTCACTGAGTCAGAGGTTCCTTCAGAAGTGGTAGAGGAAGTTATCGAAGAAGCAATCACAACACCCACCGTTGAGGTTCCTGTCGTTGCAGAAGAGGTCGTCACACAAGCGCAGTCCGAAATTTCTATTCCTGTAGAGAAAACAAAGGAGGATATAGAAATTCCAGTCGTAGAAGAACCCGTGAGGACTTCTGAAGCCGCAAACCTGATCAGATCAAATTCGGCATCCAATGGAGGCGGAGGATCAGATGGGAGTTCCAGCGGAGTAGGGGATCAAGGCAATGAAGACGGAAAGATTGATGGGGCGGGTGTCGTCTCTGGAGACTTCGGAAATGCCTCTTTAAATGGCGGTTCACTGGTCAATAGACCTCAACTTAAAGAAAAGCCCAAACGGGAAGGTGAAATCCGTATGAACATTGTCGTCGACTCAAATGGCAAAGTGATTTCTGCAAAATTTGACGGTGGGTTGAACTCTACTTTTTCGGATTCAGAACATATCCGATTGGCAAAAGAGGCAGCCATGTCTGCCACTTTCACGTCAGACCCTTCACGACCCCGCAGGTCTGGGTTTATTACGATTAGATTCGAACTGGAGTGATGTTGTATGACGAGGCCATAGACACCCTCTTCACAAAACTCCCGATGTTTCAGCGGTCTGGGCCGGCAGCCTATAAACCCAACTTAGACGGAACCAAGGCAGTGTGTGATCTTTTGGGAAACCCTGAAGATAAACTGAAATTCATTCATATTGCCGGCACAAATGGCAAGGGCACAGTAGCCCATATTGTTGCTTCTGTGATGCAAACCGCGGGATATAAAACGGGCCTCTTCACTTCGCCACATCTCATTGACTTTCGTGAACGTATTCGTCTCAATGGCGAGAAGATTCCAGAGGCGTATGTCGTTGATTTTGTGGAACGATTTAAGTCGAAATGGGATACCCCCTCTTTTTTTGAACTCACCTTTGGAATGGCATTGGGATATTTTGCGGATGAAGACACTGAGATTGTTATTCTAGAAACAGGTATGGGTGGACGTCTCGACAGCACAAACATTATCCCGACCGCCGAAGTCTGTGCGGTCACGAACATCGGTTTGGACCACATGCAGTTTCTCGGCGATGACATTCGCAGCATTGCACGTGAAAAAGCGGGTATCTTTAAAAATCAAGTGCCAGTCGTTCTCGGGAAAATGAGGCCTGAAGCTCAATCAGTGGTGTTAGAACATGCATTAAAGATGAGCTGCGAAATGCATTTTGGAAGAGAGGTTCCTGAGTCTCTTTCAGAACTCATCACGTCCCCTTTTGCCTCGGAAAATCTTGCGACTGCGTCTAAAGTTATTGAGGTGATGCGCCTTCAAGGCTGGGATGTTTCTGCGGCATCAGAACATGAAGGGATGTTAGAATACAAAGCGATAACACATCAAAAGGGCAGGTGGCAATTCATCCCTGAATCATCTGATGCGTCTTCCATTCTACTCGACTGTGCCCACAATACCGATGGGATGAAAGTGTTGATTGACTCACTCGTGCATGAGTTTCCAAACAAGGTTCTGCATGTCGTGTTTGGAACTGTAGCAGACAAAGATCCTTCGCAGGTTCTTGCAATACTCCCAAAGAATTCTGTCATGTATTGGTGTGCCGCTGATGTCCCCCGCTCTATGGATGTTAAAGTGCTTCAACGCCATGGATTAAAAAACGGTCTCTCTGGAAGATCCTTTCCTTCTGTGCGTGATGCAGTTTCTAACGCTCGGAGATCCTGCTTCTCAGATGACCAACGCAAAGCGATTGTGTGCGGAAGTGTTTACGTTGTGGGAGACGCTCTACAACATCTTTAGAACTTGTCTCCGAAGACCTTCGTCAATATTTCCGATGTTCTCGCATACGGATTCAATCGAATCTCTTTCTCTTGCTCGGCAATGAGGACAAACAAACCGTCAATGGCTTTATTTGTAATATAATCCTCTAAATCAGGATTGATTTTTTGAGTCAGAGGTATCGCATTGTATTTGGTCACCAATCCATTCCATTTTTGTGCCACTTTAAATTGTTGCATGGAACTGATGACGATTGGTTTGAACGATTCATACAGGTATTCATTTGTTTCACGCCGTAAATATGTTGTCGCGGCATTGTCTTCTCCTTTTAATATAGAATAGGCATCTGTGACATTCATGTTTTTAATCGCAAGCCCTAAGATGTTGAGCGCTTCTTTAGACGCCACTTCAGCAGCCTCATTCATCTTCGTTTGAAAGAACTTTATTTGGTCCTCAAAGCCCATTTGTGACAATGTTGTTTCTATTTTTCTTGCTTCTGGAGGGAAAGGGATGCGGATAATGTCATTGTTATTAAATCCATTGACTGCAGATGCTTTTTTAACAGCATATTCAGCGCCATTGCTTAAGGCGGTAGTTAATCCTTCGATCACTTCATTTTCTGAAAGCCCTCCTTCTCCATTCACTACGCCATCAATCGCTCCACCGATCAGTTTCTGGGAATTTTCTTTCGCTTTTTTAAGCAAACCAATCTGTGCAGATGCATTGCTCGATGCAATGATGCAGAAAATTGTCATTATTGTTAAGATCTGTTTCATTGAATTCTAATGGTATTTGGGAACCAATCCTTGTTTTTAAGTAAATGATATACAATACTAATATATGTCACGTTCATATTTAATGATGTGGTTTTTATTCTGGACTTCTTTGTTTATCGTTCAAACTGTTTCAATCTATTATGTAAGTTTACCTTGTGAAAAAATCATGCCTCATTTTATTTTTTGTTCCCACAATGCTAGTTGGTCAAGATGTGTTCAATAAGACCATCACAATTGAACCGCAGATGTATACCCAGAATTATGAGCATTTTAAAAGACTTGTTCTTGATTCACCGGATTCTGAAGCAGAGTATATTGATGGTTTTGATTTTGAATGGGGCTATTCCTATACCCTAAGCGTAAAAGTCAAGGACATCGGTCAATTGTCAGATGGGACAAGGTATGATTACGCTTTGTTAAGTGTAAAGTCTAAAGTAAAGGTTCCTGATTCTGTGACTTTTATGATGTCTGTAGATCCTTTAAGGTATTATGATAAAATACAAGACGACGACCTTGCGAACTACACTTTAAACCAATTAAGTGACAGCATTTATCTTTATATGGATCAAGTAGAGATTGAGGTGCCTGATGATTTGCAAGAATCATTTCAGAAAAAGATTGACAATGAAGTTGATTTCCGAGGAAGCTTTAAATTTGTGACTGGAAGAAGAATTAGACTGGTACGTTTCAGATAATACAAACGCTCAGGCGTTTGAATGGGTTCATTTTTGTTGACGCTAAGTGACGTTATGTCTCACCATTTTTCTTGAACGACGCCATTGTTGTAGATAATTATAACAAATAAGAATCATATCGTATTTTTATTCAAAGCAATATCATGAACACATTTGAAATTAAATACCAAGGAGAACTAAGAACTATTGCGACGCATTTAGATTCCGGATCAGTTATCAGTACAGATGCGCCAAAAGACAACCATGGACTTGGAGAAACATTTTCACCAACAGATATGGTATGTTCTGCTTTGGCAAGTTGCATTTTAACCATTATGGCCATTGCTGTGAAGAAAAATGATGTTGATATCAAAGGCACAATAGCAACGGTTAAAAAAACGATGGGAACGAATCCGAGAAGAATCGAGAAGATTGACATTGATTTGATTTTTCCAAAAGAATACGATTCAAAAACGAAAACAATTTTAGAAAGAGCCGCTTATAATTGTCCAGTACATCATACATTGT
>Ga0315315_10006033_pt1 | contig 11183 bp, 5 predicted proteins | sample M140m3416metaG_FD_203699 | JGI IMG/M metagenome (GOLD analysis project Ga0315315, IMG submission 203699) | Ammonia-oxidizing marine archaeal communities from Monterey Bay, California, United States - M1 40m 3416 | ecosystem: Environmental > Aquatic > Marine > Intertidal zone | place: USA... | reverse complement strand
GCCATCAAGCGCATATACGGTCCCTTCACCAATGAGCCCCACATCCAAAGCATGCCTGAACAGCAGGACGCTCCTGGTCCTGCTTCCTGACATCGCTGGATTGTAGAACACCTTGCCCGATGACTTTGACCTCGGCCCCTGCCCCTCTTCGGGCAGACTCGGGAGGAGCATCATGGTCCGTCCCTCCCGATGGGGGACTCCTCGGCCGGCAATTGACATGGTTGCCGGAGGAGGACCTAACAAAAGGAATTGACCATCAGTAGTGGGAGAAGACAACATCGGGGTCCGAGTGAGTGACCAATCTTCCATTGTTGACCACTCTCCCGACCCTCCTGCTTCCGACCAAACGCCTTCCAATCCACTCCTCGACCACTTCAGAAGACTCCTCCGACACCGCGACAACCATCCCCATCCCCATGTTGAACGTTCGGTGCATCTCTAATGTGGAGACCAAACCGACCTCAGAAATCCACTCGAATTCTGGTTGAGGTTCCAGAGGACTGTCGATGTGCCACCCTAGACTATCGTGGAGTCGGAGAAGGTTAGACAAACCTCCTCCCGTGATATGGGCTATTGCCTTGATGTCATTCGGCCCCACCACTCCTCCTTCCCTTCGCGATTCCAGTACAAGGTCAATCACTGGATCGACATATATCCGAGTCGGGTTCAACAGCACCTCAGCGATAGTGAAGGGAGAATCAACCTCTGCGAACCTCTCAATTTCCCTAGACCGATGCCTCGGTTCGAATGGGCACGGGTCTCCTAGTGAGTACCCCGACCTTTCCACCACCGCACGGACAAGTGTGTACCCGTTGGAATGAATACCACTGCTTGGAAGCCCGATCAGCACATCTCCCTCCTCCAGATTGTGTCCGGTAATTCCACGGCCTTTGGGGAACCATCCCAGAGCAGTCCCTGAGAGGTCGAGCTCCTTCACGATTCCAGGCAACGTCGCGGTCTCCCCTCCAGCAAGGGTCACTCTAGCTGCTTCGCAGGCCCTAGAAAGGGAAACTCCCAGAACAGCGTGAACCGACGGATCAGCGACCGGTACTGCGATGTAGTCGACGAAGGCTAGAGGTTCTGCACCGACGCAGATCAGATCGTTTACATTCATAGCCACGCAGTCGAATCCAACCCCTCCAAGCTGTTCAATCTCATTCGCTATCTGCAATTTCGACCCTACTCCATCAGTAGCAAGCGCTAGGCATGACTCTCCAAATTCGATCACCCCTCCGAAGCCACCGGGCAGATCTACTGGCGCACCTAGCTCCCCAGGCTCCCTTTTCGACCGAGCCAGAGACCCGATCAAACTAGCCACAGCCTTTCCCTCCAGATCCATGTCGACTCCACTGGATGCGTAGTCCAACGGGTCCTCCATGCTACGCCGCAGAGAGTTAGCAACTTCATCCTCACGGAAGCCCGATCTCATTCCTAAAGCCCCGCCTTCGATAAGTGTCGAATTAGGCCATTTGAGGGCCTTTTCTAATATTTATTTATAAAGGAAAAATCACCATAGTTTATATGTTCCATGTATTTCGCGGGGCCTACGGATAGTGTGAACACTATGTATAACAAGAAAATGATAGCAATGATGCTTACCCTGAGCATGCTAGCGGCTAGTCTCGCTGGATGCGCAGGGGGGGACGATGACGACGACGCGGACTGGGCCATTACCATGGCCAGTGACGTTGAGGCCGTCTGGGTGGAGTCCGGATGGGACCCCATCATCCCCAACCTGAATGCCGGCGAGATGTGCGACGTAATCATCTCGGCGATGACCAAGACTGAGGCGCGCGACCAAGTCGTCGACTTCACCAGGGCTTACTACACAAGCAGCCAGGGTGTAATCGGTGGATCTGGATCAGCATCCATCAGTGATGTGTCCGAGCTTAACGCCGCAGGGATAACTGTGGGCGTACAGTCCGGTACGACTTCGGACATCTTCGCCAACGGGGATGCCGATAACACGGCAAACCTTGGAGATGCGACAATCGTTGCATACGACGACTTCCCATCGGTCATAACCGCTCTGAACAACGGAGACGTCATGTACGCTCTAGGCGACGCACCAGTCCTCTCTCTTGAGGGCACACTGATGACCCAGTTCTCTGACGAGAACTTCGGGTTCGCAGTCCGCGAAGACTCAGGAGAACTCCTAGATGCCCTCAACATGGCAATCGGCGGAGTAGTCGACTCTGGAGAGTACGACACGATCTTCCAGGCCTCGTTCGATGGTGCAGCAGTCCTAGCAGACGACACAACCGCTGACACGGCAACGGCTTACCCAGCCTCGCCAAGCGAGGGTTCGACCCTGACTGGCGTTCTGGAGTCCGGGCAGCTGAAGATCTGCACTGACCCGTTCTACCCGCCATTCGAGAGCTACGACGCAGACATGAACGTCGTCGGATTCGATGCTGATGTGGCACACGCTGTAGTCGACGAGATCGCAGCCCACTACATGGGCAACGCGAACCCAGTGTTCGTCGCCCCAGTGACCGATGTCACCATCAAGATCGGGACCCTGTACGACACAACCGGTGGACTATCCGCTTACGCGGCTGGATTCCAGACGGCAATCGGCATGGCGTTCGATGACCTAAACGCGATGGATGACGGATACGTCTTCGAGAACATCTACGCAGACTCTGGTGGCGCTGATGGGCCCGTAGCAACTGCAGGTGCACAGAGCCTGGCTGATGCTGGCGTAGTCGCAGTTGTCGGAGCAGCAGGCTCCGGCGCGTCTACCGCGGCAAACGCCGTGCTCTCCCAAGCAGGCATCCCAATGATATCATTCGCTAGCACAGCACCCAGCCTAAGCGACGCTACGGCACACCCTCACTTCTACAGGGTCGTCCCAAGCGATGCACTACAGGGTCAAGCCCTAGCAGACGTCGTGGAAAGCCAAGGATACACCAGCACCGCAATCATCGCACAGAATGATGCATACGGGGCAGGCCTAGCAGATGCATTCGATGCCGCGTTCGACGGCACGACATGCGCAAGGTACGACTTCGACCAGACTGCATTCAACGCGGCAACAATGACTACGGAAGCGATTTCCGCAGTCTCCGACGCGGCAACCGCTTGCGATTCGGTCGTATTCATGACCTACCCCGACACCGGCGCTCAGTTCCTAGGTGCAATGTACCTGGCTGGTGCTTCCCTACCCTCTTTCGGAGGAGACGGAATGGCAGGCGTCGCAGCTCTGACAGACTACTCAGACAGCGGTCTCGCTAACGGAATGATGACCACTTCGCCAAGGGCAGGCTCCACAGCAGGGGACTTCCCAACAAGGTGCGCAGCAGACGCAACCTGCGATGCAGGAATCTACACGGCAGAGGCATACGACGCAGTCATGATCGCCGCTCACGCAGCCAAGATGGAGGACGGAGCCAACATGGCAACTCACATCGACATGGTCGGTGGCGGAGACGGATACGCCGGCGCCAGTGGCAACCACGTGTTCCTATCAAACGGAGACGTAGCAGGATCCGGGTACGACGTATGCACTTTCCGCATAGTCCCAACCTATGGCGACTACTTCAACTGCGAGCACGCATGGGACGCACAGGCAGGAGTAACTGCAGTGCCCTTCGCAGGAGTTACCGTCAAGATAGGCTTCATGGGAGACGCAACTAGCCCTGCAATAGCAGGACTATGGCCTTCCTTCCAAGCAGCCGCAAACCTAGGTCTGACTATGGCTAACTACATCGGCTTCAGCAATGGAGTACAGTTCGAGGTAATCTTCGCTGACTCGGGTTGCAACGGATACGAGACTACCTCCACTGGAACATCAGCAGCAGAGGCTCTTCGTGACGCAGGCGTCTGGGGAGTAGTCGGAGCAGCATGCTCTGGCGCCTCAATGGCAGCAAACGCGGTTCTCGCACCCGCTGGAATCCCAATGATTTCCTACGCGAGCACATCGCCAGCACTGTCTGACGCATCGACCTACACTGACTTCTTCAGGGTAGTTCCAAGCGACGTAGGGCAGTCCCAGGCAATAGCCGACCTGATGGCCGTAAACGGCGAGGTGAACACCGCAGCCGGCGGTGTCGCAGTGATTGCAGCAACCGATGACTACACGGCGGGCCTCGGAAACCTGTTCGCAGGGACTGCTTCCGGAGAAGGAACATGGGGCTTCGACAACATCTGCACAAGGACCGACTACACGCGTCCAACCACCGACTACGCCACTGTCATAGCATCGACGATTGACAACGGGTGCAGCGCTGTAGCACTGTTCGCATACAACGCGGACGGAGCAGCCATAATCACCGAACTCAGGAACGCAGGCTTCACTGGTGAGATCTACGGGACAGATGGAATAGCATCGGTTACTACTGCCGATTCCATGAGTGATGAACTTCTGGACGGCGTGTGGGCCACCAACCCCGGAACAGCAGCTTCGGCAAGGGGCGCCCTAGTGGACCAACTATGGCCAACTGCCCTAGTGGCACAGGGGCAGTTTGCGAAGGAAGCATTCGATGCCTTCACCATAATGGCATTCTCTGCGTTCACGCAACTGGCTACCATCGACGCGACCACTGGCATGCCAGGCATTACAGCTAGCCAAGCCATCATGGCAACAGGAACCAACTGGGATGGAGCAACTGGCCCAGTCAACTTCTTGGCCAATGGGGACACGCTAGGTCAGGGATACTGCGTAGGGCAGTTCTCTGTAACTAACGCTGATGCCGCCGGAGAGGGGACAGTCTCCTACGACTGCTCCTACAACTGGGGCTTTGACAACGGTCTTGTGGCCATAACCTCCAGTTAGAAGGTTAGTTGACCACTAAGAAACGTAAAGCAGCGTGGCGGGATTTCACTCCCGTCACGCTGCCCAAATCAAAAACACATTTCTATGATGACGGCCCAGTTCGGTTAGATGACCGACGAAGGGCCACCTCCCGACTCCGATGTCGGCCTCGAAATGAGCAGAGAAGAGAAGTCCGACCGGATAAATTCGATTTCGGGAGCCATACTCAGCGAAGAAGACGAAGCAGACTCCAGAGGCTGGTCCGGCTTCTTTCCAACATCATGGCAACAGGGGGCAAGAGGCCGTTTCGCCGACCAACCCAGATGGGCTAGGAGGACTATAGTCGCGATCGCGATCCTTCTAGATTCAACGATACTCGGACTAAAGAGCGGCCTCGGCTCCCTAAATCTGCTGGATTGGCTTCTAGGGGGCTCCTTGCCGAACGAAATGCTCTGGCTAGTGCAGGTGGTGCTGTCCTTCGTCGGAGGCTTCGCACTCCTTCGGGTCATCTTCGACGATATGAGATCCAGCAAAACTAGGACCACGATTCTCTTTCTATCTCCAGTACTTCTCTTCGCATTGACCATGCTGACTCTGGAAATGCTCTTCCAGGGTCAAGACAAGAGCGCATCGATCACATTCGACCTTGCTGCCATTGGTACAAATACGCTAATCTGGTCAGCAACCTACCTGTCCATTGCAATAGGCCTGACGCTCACATACAAGGTCCAGAGGTATGGCAATTTCGCTCAGGCTGAACTATTCATGGTCGGAATGTACGTCGGAATGATTCTGGCATGGAGCGATGTTTACTTCCCTCTATACGAGACACCGGGAGACGGAGTGTTAACTTGGACAATATTGCTCAGGTCGTTGTTGCTCGCATTCGTGCTCACAGGCTTTGTCGGAGTGTTACTCGATAGAGGGGTCTACAGGGGGTTCAGAATCCGCAAGGCAAGCCCCCAGGTGATGATGATCGCCTCACTAGGAGTAGCACTCATACTCCGGGGGATTTACTTCATGAGGTTCGGTCCCTCGAAGATTACATTCAGTCCAGATTCAGATTTTCAACACATCTCGAACAAGTGGGTAATTCCCACAACCAAGTTCCGCTTCAACATAGGCGAGAGGTCACTGGGGGATGGAGAAACCTACAGGCAGTTCAATTGCGAGCAGACGGGGGTGGACGAGTCAGGCGAACCGATCCTCTCCCGGATAGTCAGCGACTCATCGAAACCCAAGATCGAGGTCTACGACGTCGCAACAGATTGCGCAACGGCACTCTCCAACAATTTTCCCGTTTACAAGGGGGCACTGCCGCTGACAGTATTCCTATCCGTAGCTATGCTGGTGATTCTTCTCAACAAGTCCAGACTTGGGATGAGGATGAGAGCAGTAGCAGATAATCCGGAGTTGGCAGCCAGCAGTGGGATCAATGTCGAAAGCATACAGTTGGTTAGCGCATTCCTCTCTGCAGGAGTCACTGGGGCAGGAGGGGCGATTTTCGCAAGCACCCTCCTATTCAATCCAACATCGGCATTCTCCCTTCTACTGCCATCATTCGCTGTGATCGTACTAGGGACCATCGGATCCATTCCCGGAGCAATCGTTGCTTCAATCCTAGTTGGCTTGGTCCGAGCCGCATCATCCCCAGTACTGGTCGGGGTCGGATACCCGCTAGGCAGATCAGGATACTCGGCCATGGGGGGTGTGATGCCTTACATCTTCTTGGTCGCAATCCTGATGGTAATGCCCCAAGGAATCGGTGATGCGTGGGAAAAATGGAAGATTGAAAGGACAAGAAAGAGGAACCAAGAGAAAAACCAACGTGGTAGGGACAGCAATTCTGACAGATTGCTAGCTACCCTTGCAATTCTGCCAACGGGAATTCTGGGACTCCATCATTGGAAGAATGGGAGATCAGATAAGGCCGAGAACTACTCACTATTGACTCTCGGCGCATACATAACCCATCGAATATCTGAATTCATAGGGCGCAACTCATTTGCCGACGAAGCATGCTCGGAACTATGTACAAACACCGAAAACGCCGAGACAAACATCGCACTACTAACGGGAAGAAACGACGGAACAGTGACGATACAAGACTCGCCATTCTTCTCAGAGTCTGCTACAACCGTGGATGAAAAATGGCTCAGCCTAATGGAAACCGAGATTCACTTTGCAAACTTCGCTACAGAATTGTCTGAGATAATATGGCCACTCGCTCCCCTCCTGCTGTGGATGTTCGCAATTTTCGAGGGTATTGACATGCTTAATGGGGGCAAGATTTCAGCTAGGATGAGGGAGTTGATTAATGGCCTCGGATCCTCCGAATCAACCCAGTATTCCAGCCTAGAAGAAAACAAGAGAAAAGAAGGCCTTTCTCTGATAGTATCCCCTATTCTCAATCTAAATAGAATCCACCACAACTTTGTCAACTATTCCAAGGGTGCAATCATTTCCAATTCGAGAATGTTATGGAAAAAGGCATCTTCATGGATAGTAATCCAACGCCAACAAGTCTCAACCACAATCAAGGATAGGTTCCCAGACTTCCACAATAGTGCTTCAAGCACAAACATCCTTGCTAATTTTGCAGATCCGTACGGGAGGGAAGGCTCTAAGGGATCTTGGTTCGCCTTCTCAATCTTCTTTGCCATCATGCTGTCAGTATTGTGGTGGTTGCCCATCTCAGGAGATCCCGAAACATTCTACTGGGACAAGTCATTCCAACTTTCAAACGTCATCCAAAGCATCTCAATCTTCGTCCTTATGGCGTTCTCCCTGAATCTCCACACAGGTTACACTGGAATGGTTAACTTCGGAGTCATCTTCTTCGTTGGAGTTTCGGCTATCACGGTCTGCGTACTCACCGCTCCGAAGGAGATGAACGGATACGGGTGGGACATTCTCCCCGCAGCACTGGTTGCGATAACCCTCTCAGCGTGCTTCGGTTGGTCATTAGCATATCCAACCGCAAGATTGAGGACAGATTACTTCGCAATTGTCACCATCTCCCTAGGGGAGATAGTCAAACTGCTGCTTTCGGCAGAGCCAATACTACGAACAGGCCCAACGAAGTCGGCCATCGGACTGGGCAGCTATCCTCTGCCTCTCAAGAACTGGTGGTTCTGTGGCAGCGGGGTGGAAACTGGCCCCAATATGGAATTCGCCAGTGCAAATGCCTGCATGTCTTCTACTTACAGCCTATCATCACCTTCTGAGAGGGTCAGTGAGATCCTCAGCCTCGGAGAGCCCGCCCCCTACTCCTTCTTACTGGCCATAGTCTCCCTCACCTCTGTTATCCTCGTCTGGATCCTACTCCAGAGGCTACTCTCATCACCATGGGGGAGGATCCTCAAAGCGATCAGGGAGGATGAGGAAGTCGCACAGCATCATGGACATGATGTACTAAGAAACAAGGCCGCAAGCTTAGCATTGGGTGCTGCCATTGCTGGTCTCGCAGGTGTTCTATGGGCATGGAAATTGACCGGTATCTCACCCGCCTTCATGTCGCCGGCATCAACTACATTCCTTGTCTGGGCTGCCTTCATTATCGGCGGGTCAGCGAATAACAAGGGGATGATAATAGGGGCCATGATCATAGTCATGATGGAATACGTGTTCAACGTCCTAGTAGTGGCTAGCTCGCCCGATCTGCCACTTTACGAAACAGCAAACAAGATTGACGGAGGCTTCATCTGGTTCGTTACGCAGCAGTGGGAGGTTACCGCGGCATTCGTCTCGATAGCATTTATCGGCATACTCTTCAGAGGAAGTAGGATTTCTGAATTCGGATTCTGGGGGGCACTCGTCTTTGCATTCACCGCGCTGCTGATGCAGGGAGAGAGGTCACTTGCCTCAGCAACAAACTACGCCGGCGAAGTGACGATCTCAGGAGCAGGAATGTCCTACATCAAGCTAGTACTAATAGGGTCACTAATGCTATTCTCCCTGAAATACAATCCGAAGGGAATGTTGCCTGAGGTGCCAATGAGGCCAGAACGCCCCAACAGGGGTGATTCGCAATGAAACCTGCTCTCAGCATCCAGGGACTACGAAAGGAGTTCGGCGGCTTGGTCGCCGTGGATAACGTATCATTCGAAGTGGGGCCCGGGGAATTCGTGGGACTAATTGGACCAAATGGTTGTGGAAAATCGACTACATTCAACTGCATCAGTGGATTGCTGGAACAGACGTCTGGGAAAGTCGAGGTCTTCGGTCAAGACGTCTCCAACATGAGGCCAGACGAAATCCAAAAGATAGGTCTTACCAGGACATTCCAGCACACTAGGCTATGGCGTCAGATGACAGTAATTGAAAATCTACTCGTACCTCCGAGGAGGCAACTTGGGAACTCGCTTACCAGCCTCATAAAGTCGTTATTCATCAGGAGACGGAACTCTTTGGAAGTAAGCATTCAAGGATCAAATCCCATTACGCTTATCCCTGGAAATCCTAGCGAAGAAGAGAGACTAATCAGAGCATTCCAAATCCTGGATCAGTTGGAAGTCCCTCACATGGCGCACAATCTCACTAGTGATTTGTCCGGTGGGCAGAGCAAACTCGTCGACATTGGTAGATCAATGATGGGCGAACCGAAACTGCTCCTGTTGGACGAACCCGTTGCCGGCGTCGCAGGCCCCCTGGCAATGAAAATATTCAACAATCTGAGGAAGCTAGTGGATGACACGGGTATTTCCGTGCTAATCATTGAGCACAATATGGACTTCATCCTGAGACAGGGGGTCGACCGGATAGTCGTGATGAACGAAGGGGGGGTGCTCATGCAAGGCACCCCAGACGAGGTTCGAGGGAACAGAGCCGTAATCGAGGCTTATCTCGGTGCCGCAGGGGACTCAGAGGAGGGGGAGGAATGAGCAGGGTGCTCGATGTGTCAGGGCTGGAGGGCGGCTACGGCTCGGTCCAGATACTGTACGGGATCGACTTACATGTAGACGAAGGTGAATTCGTCACTATCATCGGACCCAATGGGTGCGGTAAGTCTACCTTGATCAAGACCATTTTCGGAATCGCTACGTATTACAGAGGAGGGGTTGAGTATAGGGGCAGAGACGTCTCTGGATGGAGAACAGACCAACTTGTGAACAATGGAATCGCATACGTCCCGCAGGTCGACAACGTCTTCCCATCCCTTTCCGTGCTGGAGAACCTGCAGATGGGCGGAAACTCCCTCACGCAAGCAATACTCAATGAAAGGATAGAGAGGTCCCTCGTGATGTTCCCCGACCTCAGGAACAGGGAGTACGACCTCGCTGCCTCACTTTCCGGAGGGGAGAGGCAGATGCTGGCTATATCCCGAGCCCTTATCTCCGATCCGAAGTTCCTGTTGCTGGATGAGCCTACCGCGGCTCTCTCCCCTCTATACCAGCAGCAGATAATCCAGAGCATAGACTCGCTTCGTGACGAGGGGATAACGATCCTTATCGTCGAGCAGAATGCTAGGCTCTCCCTAGCCAGGTCGGATCGCGGTTACATCATCTCCAACGGCAAGGTGGTTCATTCTGGCGATGCCAAGAAAATCCTGACCGATCCTGAGATTGGCGAGTATTTCCTAGGATCGACAGGGGAATGAGGGCCAGCCTACTAGTCCATCAGGGACTTGGCCTGCTCCGCCCACATCATCTTCGACACCCTACCTGGCATCAGCCCTAGAGCCCCATTAACCGCTTCTGCAGTCTCCTTATCCATCCTCGAGATCTGGTCGAAGGTCCTAACCCCCAGTACCTTCAGCTTCTTCTGAATCTCATCATCTACTCCCTTGATCAAGGTAAGGTCATCCGATTTCCTATCTCCAGCCTCTCCTATCTGGGCCCATTTGATCTGGGCCGCACTGAGGTCTGCCATGATATTGTCATCGTCCACCTCGGGTTTGCTAGTGGAATCGTCAAGACCCTTCAGATCTAGCATGGTGATTGCCTGCTGAGCCCAGGCAAGCTCGGCGACCTTGTCAGGGAGAAGCTCGAGGGAGTCATTCACCTCATCGCCAGTATCGGAATCAAAATTGGCAATCTGTCTGAATCTGAAAATGCCCAGTGTATTCAACTTCCTCTGCGTGAACTCGTCAATTCCGTTGATCAGAGTCAGGTCATCTGGGTTGTTACCTTCGGAAATTCCAATCTTTGACCAGTCAAGAGAATCAGCCCTCTGGGTCACCCTTTCGAGGATTTGCCCCTCCCTCCTCTCCCTCTCCATCTCATCGGTGAATTGCTCCGCGTCCTTTCCAGCCAACTCTGCTTTCCTCAGTGCCGCATCGAGATTCCTCTTTGCCGCGTCAGCATCTGCCTTGGCCTCCCTGGCCTCCTCCTCTTCCATCTCTGCGACCAACCGAGCCTCCTCTGCCTCGGCCTCCTCCACCTCGGCCCTCTTTGTCGCCTCAGCCACCGCCTCTTTGGCTAACTCA
>Ga0315315_10006032_pt1 | contig 11183 bp, 9 predicted proteins | sample M140m3416metaG_FD_203699 | JGI IMG/M metagenome (GOLD analysis project Ga0315315, IMG submission 203699) | Ammonia-oxidizing marine archaeal communities from Monterey Bay, California, United States - M1 40m 3416 | ecosystem: Environmental > Aquatic > Marine > Intertidal zone | place: USA... | reverse complement strand
CATATATTTATCAATCAAAACATAGCATTGTTGATGCTTCTAATTTATCAGGCTCATATCTCCATTTTTCCAATAGAAGCACAGGGGATGGTCATGTTGGACCAACAAATACACTAGCAGCAGAGCTGCTAGATGTTGGGAACATTTACTACCAAGGAAATCCTACTTTAAACATATTGGCAGATATTGGATTAGGTAATATAATCGCTGAATGATATTCTAATTTATCGGTAATGCACTACCCCTTAATATATGGATAACTAACTTTTGTAAGAAACAGACCGTGCCCTGGAACAGATGTTCCGGCTTTCCCTCTATCTTTATTTTCTATAATTTTTTCAAACTGATCAATAGTAATCTTTCCAACCCCAACTTCAATCATAGTCCCAACAATTGCCCTTACCATGTTCCGTAGAAATCTATTGGCAGTAATTTCAAATACGAGAGACTCCCCCTCTAACTTCCACAGAGCCTTTTTAATATCACAATTATTTGTCTTTGTTTCGGTATTTACTTTACTAAACGAAGTGAAATCAGTATAATTTAAAAGGCAACTGCACGCTTCATTCATAGCCTCTAGATCTAATCTTCTTGTATTATAATATGAAATATCTGTTAGGAAAGGGTTCTTCTTTTGATGGATATAATATTGATAGGTTCTTGAAACTGCGTCGAATCTTGTATGACTTCCTTCCGGAACATCAATCAATCGATGCACAACTATATCCTCTGGTAAGATTGCATTCACCTTGAAAACAAGTTTATCTACATCGACCTTTTCATTGGTGTCAAAATGAAAATAAAATTGTTTTGCATGAACGCCACTATCTGTTCTGCCGCATCCAGTGCAATTAAATTCAGTTTCCCGAAGAACAATATTAAAAGCTTTCTCAGCAGCAGACTGAACAGTAATGGCATTTGGTTGCTTTTGCCATCCATGATAATGCTTCCCGTTATAACTTATTTCAGCAAATAGGCGCATGTGAACTTATGAAATTAGTTTTTCATTAACTAGATGAATAGCTTTTTGAAATGTTTCCTGTTTCGATAAAAATGAATTATCGATTTCAATAGCATCTTCAGCTTTAACCAAAGGACTTTCTTTTCGATTAGAATCGGCAATATCTCTTGACTTTACATTTTCAATAACATCATCCAACGATACCTCATGACCACCTTCCAAATATTCTTTATATCTTCTAGCAGCCCTGATATCGAGATTGGCAGTTATCCATAATTTCAACTCTGCATTTGGAAAAACCACTGTTCCGATATCCCTTCCATCCATGACAACACTCTTATTCTTTCCCAAATTTTGTTGAAACTCAACTAGTTTTTCTCGAACTTCTTTAATTTTACTTATGGCACTTACACAGCTCGATACCCGCATTTCTCTAATCTCATCTTCTACCCTCAGACCATTTAAAAAAGTATCTGAGTTGCCACTAGTCCTATTATAATTGAAAGATATATTAATGCTATTCAATGATTTTATTACATTTTCGTTCTTAATATCTTCATCATTATTTATGATGCCATTATTTAAGCAATAAAGTGTTACCGCTCTGTACATAGCTCCAGAATCAATATATACATATGACAATTCCTTTGCTAAAAACTTTGCCAAGGTACTTTTACCACAGGCTGAATGACCATCCAAGGCTATAACTATCTTCTTCATATTTTTTATCAAAAAAAAGCCGTTTACTTCGATGTCAATCGCAGTAAACGGCTTTTTAGTAAATCTTTACAAAAGACTAAAGCTCTTCTACTTCAATCATTTTAAATGGAAGATCTATAATTGCCTGGTAGTCTTCACCTGCTTCCAGCATATCTTCATCATCTTCCTCATAATACCAATTAACTTTAACCTCCGTACCGGACAATGTTTCTAATTTTTTAAAAACATCTAAAATACATTTTGAAGAACTGGTATTAAAATATTCTAATTGAACATTTACTTCTGTAATATCTTTTGGCGCACCGCCGTATGCACCTATCCAATCAATAACTGGTTTATAAAATTCTATTGAATTTTCTGGTATAGAACGTCCTTTTATTAAAAGTTTACCAACACCTTCAAACTCTACAGTTGGTGTTTTTGCTGATCCATCAATTGTTAAATTATCCATTTCTAATTTATTTTTGTACTATTTTTACTATTAAAGTGAAGAAGGAATATTCTTCGTCTATTTTGATAAAATCATACGTTAATTTCTGGCCTGACTTTTTTGCTATATCAATAAAGCCTAATCCTCCTCCCCCTTTGGAACTCATCTCTCCATTATTAAGCGTAGATTTATAATACGCCTTCAATTCATCTCTTTCTAGGGAATTAATATGATCTATTCTTCCTCTTAATTTTTCAATGTTTTCATTGCCTATAAAATTACCGGTTATAATATTGTAATACCCGGCATGACGACTAATCATAAAAATTGCGGATTTCTTTTTTGAAATTTCTTCTTTCGTTCCTTTAACTTCAAAATCATCAATATGATGATACAAGTTTTGAAGACACTCTACCAAAACATTAAAAACCTTCTTTTTTGTTTTTGGCTCTTCATTCAAATCTTCCATCTTCTCCTCCATAATTTGGAGAACGGATGTCAACAGTTCAGAAGTTATAGCACCTTTGAAAGACAGTAATATATCATTCCTTTCCATATTATTATATAAATCAAAGACGTCTATCATTCTAACTAATCACACAATTTTGGAACAAATATAACAATTTGTTCTGTTTAGCCAATACTTTTGGATAATCTCTTAATATAATTAAACAAAGGCAATTTACATCGCTCTAGCTCAATTGTGTAAACTTTTCTTCAATAGATTAAGTATCGCAAAAACAACGCTTTTATCCCAAAAATCTATTGTATTAGAATTATTGTTTTTATCGTTCAAATCTTCAAAATAACTTACTAACTATTTCTAGTATATAATTCCTAGTTAATTTCTCTATCCCTATTTTCATTTGAAGACAGAAAATAAATTGAAAATCAAAATTTCACGTTATTATGCATAAAGAGATATATTTGCCGCTTAAACTTTAGCAATGGAATGGTTTGAAACCTGGTTTGATTCTGAATATTATCATAAACTTTATATAAATAGAGATTATGAAGAAGCTGAACAATTTATCACTAATTTAATTACCAATCTTCAACTTGATTTGAAGTCAAACATTCTAGATTTGGCATGTGGAAAAGGGAGGCATTCAATATTTTTAAATAAAATAGGATTTAAAACTATGGGGGTTGACTTATCTCCAAAAAGTATTGCTTTTGCAAAAAAATTCAATAATGCCAACCTTCGCTTTGAAGTAAGAGATATGCGGGAATCATTTTGTAAAAGCCAATTTGATGCCATTTTCAATTTATTCACGAGCTTTGGATATTTCGAGTCTAAAACCGAAAACATAAAAGTTCTAAAAGCGATAGAGGGCATGTTAAAAAAAAACGGAGTGTTTGTTATCGACTTCATGAATACAAATAAAGTTATTAGCAATCTTGTAAATGAAGAAACAAAATTTATCGATCAGATTAATTTTCGATTAAAACGTGCTTATGAAAACGGAAACATTGTGAAAACCATTGATTTTACCGACAAGGAAAAAGATTTTCATTTTACCGAAAAAGTACAAGCGTTATTTCCGGAAGATTTTCAATCTTTGATTTCGCAAACAAATTTGAAAATAGATTCTATCTTTGGCGACTACAATTTAAACCCATTCGACAGAGAGGTTTCTGATAGATTGATAATTGTAGGGAGAAAATGATGAATAACTGGTTAGTAATTATTGTTTTATTTGGAAGTGTTTCTATAGCTGGAATACTTACGCTTTTATTTGATAGTTTCTTCTCCAAAATAAAACAATACGTAACAACTATTGGTGTTTCTTTTGTATTAAGTCTAATATGCATTCATATTTTACCCGAGTTATTTGCGAATACCGCTCCCAACTTAGGCGTATATCTATTGGTGGGTTTTTTAATTCAAATTATATTAGAATTATTCTCAAGGGGTGTAGAGCATGGACATGTTCACGGACATGAGCATAGCCATAAAGAAGGACTTGATGTTTCTAATAAGGTTATTTACACGCTTTTCTTTGGATTGTGCGCGCATGCATTTATCGAAGGAATACCTCTATTCATTATTGATGACTTCCAGCATCATGGCCATACACATGTTCATGCTACTCAAGGTGCATTCTCTTCTATTTTTTTCTGGGCAATAGTTTCACATAAGATACCAGTTGCAATTGTTTTAATGCTTTTCTTTATTTCAGCAAAAATCAAAAAATCTACCGCCCTGATATTATTTTTTACTTTTGCTTTTATGAGTCCACTTGGAGGACTTGTAGGCTCCTTTTTACAAGACCAAAACTGGTTTGATTTTTTAAGCGTGAACTTACTAGCAATTACATCTGGAATGCTGCTACACATAACGACATTGCTTATTTTTGAGGAATACCACCACCATAAAGACAAGGTTAAAAACATACTTCTAATTATCGGAGGAATTCTTTTGGGTCTTGTCATTTTTAGCTAGCATTTTTTTATATTTGTCTCAAATCAAATTCAGGTTTATTAAAGAATTTAGAAATGGGAAGAGCGTTTGAGTTTAGAAAAGCAAGAAAGATGAAAAGGTGGTCTAAAATGGCCAAAACCTTTACTAAAATCGGAAAAGATATCGTAATCGCTGTCAAGGAAGGTGGATCTGACCCCGAAACAAATGCTAGACTACGAGCAGTTATGCAAAATGCAAAGACTGCTAACATGCCAAAGGAAAATGTTGAAAGAGCAATAAAAAAAGCTACCGACAAAGACACTTCCGAGTACAAAGAAATATTATTTGAAGGTTACGGTCCTCACGGGATTGCTATTCTAATAGAAACGGCCACAGATAACAACAACCGCACAGTGGCTAGTATGCGTAATTATTTCACACATAATGGAGGTAATATGGGCACGTCAGGATCTGTGGAGTTCATGTTTGAAAAAAATTGTCACTTCAGCATTGCCAGAGGAGAAATCGATTTAGAAGAATTAGAATTTGAACTGATTGATCATGGTGCTGAAGATGTATTTGAAGATGAAGAAAATATAATGATATATGGTGCTTTCGAAAATTTTGGATCACTCCAAAAAGAGCTGGAAAACAAAAAATATGAAATTCTATCCTCAGGATTTGAAAGAATACCAAATAACACAACGAAACTGACTGAAGAACAAGAAGCTGAAGTTGAAAAATTACTGGAAAAATTTGAAGATGATGAAGACGTTCAAAGCGTCTATCACTCGATGGGTTAATTGCTACAATCTGCCTTGTAAGGTTTCAACCATTACATAGTAAAAAGGTTTCTTTAGCATTTTAGCTTTAAGCCAACAATAAAAAGAGGAGGCTATCAAATCTTCTTGATCTATTGGCCAGCGCTCTAAAGTTTGATCAACATGCGTATTAAACTCTTTGGAAGATACCCAATAAGGTTTATCTATGCACACCCTAATAAACTCAAGAAACGAGCATACTCTATTATAAATAGGCATTTTCAGCAATGACGCATGTTGTTTCTCGAATGACTTAATTCGATTCATTGCGATTTCAACATTACCTCTTTCATACAAATTCAATATCTCACCTAAATTCTTACGCAAGATCCACTCTTTACCCATTTTTTTCTCAAGCCATTTATCACTATTTTCTATAGAGTAAATAATCTTATTCGATTCTTTATATTTTTCAAGCTCAAAATAATATACCCCTAAATTGATTTTCATATTCAATTTATCTTCGATTGACAGGATATCTTGATGCATTTTAAATGCTTCTTCGATAACACGTATCGATTCTTCAACGTTACCCTCTATATTTTGAACAGTAGCATATAACAATAAATACCTAGGGTAAAATTTACGAGAATAGGATTTACCATACTTTGCAATATCTTTCTTAAATAATATCAAATACTTTAAGGACTCCTTAAATTTTTTATTTCGATACAAGATGTGCGCTATCATGTATAATATATTTAGCTTATAGAAATAATCTTTTTTCTTGAAACCAACGCTATTTTCAATTTGATTAAAACTCTCTATGACCAAAGGTTCAAATTTGTAATATTCTTTTTTCGCGAGAATAGAACTTCTAACAATTGCTAATAAGTTATGGATGATTTTCGGTCTCTCTAATGCTGCATTATACAGATCATATTCATACATCACTTTTGTTACTTCTTTTTGTATTTCAATAGATTTACCTTGCAAACGATACTCGTCTAATTTAATTTGTAATATTGCATTAGCAATATTTGCACGTTCGTCCTCATCCGCCAAGCTTTTATTAGTCTTCCATTTTTCAATAATTTGATGAATCTTAGGAGCATACTCACTACTTGCATTTTCTATTTGAACATTCAAAATATTATCCAATAAATCAAATTGCTCATTATTAATAGCCAATTGTTCACTTTTAATTAAGTAAATCCAACCTAACCTATCGTTATCATTTTCGAATAAAAACCTGGACAATGTTAGCAATCCCATTATTGAAGATGAAGATGTAGTATCCTCATCAATTCGTTTAACGATAATAAAATCTGTTAAATGCTTCAGCAATCGTTTTCGAATAGAGTGATATGCATTCATGTTTAAACCCTCATAGAGTTGCTTTACTATTTCTTTGGCTGGATAAGATTTTGTTTCGCATAAAATTTCGAATAGCTCTAAATCCTTTCGATTTTTTTTACTTTTCTGACGATTAATAAAAGATCTAAACTCTTTTTTATCATCGCTATTCAATAAATGAATGATATCTTTTATATTATCTACGTACACGCTTGTAAAATAAGTATTTTAACCCATAAAAGCCTGTTTGATTATAGATAAATAAAGTAAAAACATATTCAAAACATACGGAAATATAAAAAATGCTATTGAGTACCCCCAACACCAAATGTAGTAAATGTCTAAAATAATCAACTTCTGGCTTTCTGAGCTCAAAATGTCCTTTCGAAGAAAGTATTAACAAGGTTTAACATTCATGAATGCGTATTTTGTATATATTGGATATATGAAGTATATGACTAAAGTTGCTATATTTTTATTCTACTCTTTGGAGATTTTAATCCTACTTTTATGTACCTATTTGACAATTGCACTTATAGGAGCATCCTTACCAATTAATACAGACTATAACCCAGAAAATGGGGAAATTGAAATATTAATCATTTCCAATGGCGTTCATACAGATATATGTCTGCCAGTTGAAACAACACAAATTAATTGGACCGATTTTATTGATACAAAAACCTTCAGAGGAATCAATCAAAAACCTCAATTCATATCCATTGGATGGGGTGACAAAGGCTTTTTCCTAGACACTCCAGCTTGGAGCGACCTCAAAGCTTCAACAGCTATCAATGCTGCTTTTCTGCCAAGTTCAACCGCTATGCATGTGACTTATTTTCTGAGAAAACCTATTGAAAGGAAAAGCATTAAAAGATGCAAAATTACAAGAAAGAAATACACTGAATTAATTGGATTTATCAAGGAATCATTTGTGATAAACCCGGACATGAGACCAGAGTTAATTCCTAATGTGGGATACACTTCTGTGGACAACTTTTATGAAGCCGAAGGCAGCTACTACCTATTTAAAACTTGCAACACATGGACAAATGAAGCTTTAGCGACTGCAGGAGTTAGAACCTCCGCTTTAGCACTTTTTGAAAATGGCATTTTAAGACATTTGTAATTCAATTATTTACAGCTTGGAAAACTAGTACAACTAACAAAATGTTGCAGTGTATAACATATATTGCATTGTATACACCAATCTGCAATTCAACAATCAAGGTACATATTCATTTGGATTAAAAATAGACCTCTACAAAAGACAGAATCATAAACTATTCACCTGTAATGTGAACTACTCAATAGTAACAAAACTTTAATATGAAGGTTTTTTGCTATTTCTTTATTGTAAGTTGTAGTATTATATTTTCAAGTTCTTTTAATCTATTTTCTAACTCAGAATAATTCGCTTTTAATTCTGCATTTAATGTTTCCTCAACAGAGGGTTTAGAGGGTTTATAATATCTACCAGGCTGTAACAATATCTCAACAAAACCTTCTCCTAATTTTTGATTTCTGACAGCATATCCAATGACAGGACCTTCAACATTGGCTAATTGACCCAACCCCTTTTGATTAGAACTAGTAATGAAATCTCCTGACTTTATTAAATTTTCACTATCAACAAGTTTAACATTAACTCTTCCTGTTAAGCCTACTGGAGGACCTTCACTCGGGTCATTTAAAACAACAGATGGGTCATTGGATATAACACCTACCAAATGATTGCAATACGGATCATCTGCTAATTTGTAGTAATTTGACTTACCTGGTTCAGAAGCAATTATATGACCAATCTCCACACCATCATTTACAGGAAAATACTCTGCAACATCTCCAACCGACTGAGTTGAATTTGCATATATTCTTCCTCCAGCAACTATATCTCCATCCTGAGCAGCAATAGTGTATGTATAATATAATTTCACTTTGGCTGAATAAATATAAACTTGGCCAGCACCACTATTCTCATCATATCCTGTTAAGTAAACCTCTTGATCATTCGTGGATACGGTTTGCGATGTTAAAACGACTTCGTTAATGTTAAATGCTGCGTTATCTCCGAGGCCAAAATATTGTCCGAACTCTGCACCTCCGCCGACGCTCGAAGTGCGGGCAAATGATGTACCACTTGCACATGTTCCTGACCCAGTCGCCACAGTACAAGGTGACCCACCAATATTAAATTCAAAAAATTGATTTTCATCAACATCAGAACTTTCTGCGGTGATGTCGTATTCAACTCTGTATATGTTAATTTGAGTTGCACCATCCGGAAATTTTAATTCCGCTTGATTACCTGTTTTCGTATCATATAATCTCACCGTTTGCCATTCGTCTTCTAATTCCCAATCACTAGCTCTATAAAACTCTACAACCCCATATCTTGTTGTAGATGCAGAGGTGCCACCAACGTTTAAATGGCCATTATCTATTTCAACGTCACCACCTATAATTTTCAACGGAAAATCATTTGAAGTTTTAATCCAGTTCCATGCCAAATTCGAACCCATAGTTAATTCGGAAGACGGTCCTTCCAATTTGACATGTTGCTGAGGATTTGTTACTCCCGGAACCGTTCCCTCATTAGTTGTCCCAAGCTCTTTTACATGTAATTTAGCATCGGGAGAAGTGGTACCGACTCCAACATAACCATCATCATTTATAGCTAGACGATAACTACTATTCGTTCTGTCATAAAGTCCTATACCATCATTCCCTACAGAACCGCTTGTGTACCATTCCCATTGATGATTCGATGTGGTATTTTGCATTTGGATAAGGGCTCCTGTTCCATGGATATCCAGTTTAGCAGATGGATTCGTTGTTCCAATACCAATTTCGTCGGAGATATTTGATGGATAGGTTTCTCCATTAGTAGCATCTCTGCTCCAAAAGGTTGATGATGTATTTGTGTTAATTTCATCTATTGCTCCTTGTACGGTAGATGCTGTAAGACCAGAACCAGTATTAGAATAGCTAACTTCTGAAGCTGTTTGATTGTCAGTACCTGTTCCATCCTGTAATGAAGATAAATTTACACTAGCCGATGATCCATCTTCAATATCAATTTGCAACGTAGTTCCTGATAAGCTTGCACCTGTTAAATTTTGATTGTCTGAGGTTACTGGTAATGCTTGTGTGGACAGATCTCCATTAGCATCAGCAATTACCATTCTATTCCCCGACCCTGATAAATCACCAAATCTAATTATACCTAAGTCTGTTTGTAAAGCATAATTATTATCAGATCCAGATGCAGTAAAAAAGCCACCAATAGAAGTCGAGGTTCCAATAGTAGAACCTATAGACTCGCCTCTTACACCGGTAATAGTTGCAGTCATTGAACCACCACTTGCAACATTTTCTGCCAGGCCGTGCAAACCAATTAAATTAGCGGTACCATTCCATGAATTAGTCCTTGCGCTTCCTTGAAATGAAGTTACGTTTGCAGTTCCAGTTCCTGATCCATGAATAAAGTTTGTTCTACCGACTACTTGATCTCCAGTTGTAATAGTGCCAAATTCAACATCCAATTTGTTTTCTGGAGTAACATCTCCGATACCAATATTACCGAATTTACTGATTGTTAATCGAGGAGAACCTGAGGTATACAATTGAGTTTCACCATGACTATATCCTGATCCATTTTTTTGAATTTGACCAATTTTTAAATTACCAAGTGAATCAAGATTTGTTCCATTTAATTCGTACCTAAATTCTAGGGATCTATCCCACAGCTGCCTGTCCCCTAATACCAGAGATGGATTGACCAAGGATGGAACAGTAGCACTATTAGAAATAACCCATAAAGAATTGGAATTATTGTAAGATGATATGGTATGTGTGTAATGACCATCTGTTTTAGCCAATCTTAAATCACCTCCATTAATATGTAATTTAGATGACGGAGAAGAGGTTCCCACTCCAACATTAGTTCCATTGTTAAATAAAAAACTGTTAGCGATCCAATCTGTGCCATTATGCCGAATGGTTTGGCCAGATGCTCCGGGCAGATCAGCCCCCGGACTACCATCAGAACCTTGATCTCCGATTGGACCTTGATCTCCTATCGGGCCTTGATCTCCGATTGGGCCTTGGACACCGTCAGGGCCTTGATCTCCGATTGGACCTTGATCTCCTATCGGGCCTTGATCTCCGATTGGGCCTTGGACACCGTCAGGGCCTTGGATTCCATCTGGACCTTGATTTCCATCTGGACCTTGGATACCGGCAGGGCCTTGGATACCGGCAGGGCCTTGGTCTCCCACTGGACCTTGAAGACCGTCGGGACCTTGGTCTCCGATTGGACCTTGGTCTCCTATTGGACCTTGATCACCGATTAGACCTTGATCACCGATTAGACCTTGGTCGCCTATTGGGCCTTGGTCTCCCACTGGACCTTGAAGACCGTCGGGACCTTGGTCTCCTATTGGACCTTGATCTCCGATTGGGCCTTGGACACCTTCAGGGCCTTGGATTCCATCTGGACCTTGATTTCCATCTGGACCTTGGATACCGGCAGGGCCTTGGTCTCCCACT
>Ga0315315_10006029_pt1 | contig 11186 bp, 8 predicted proteins | sample M140m3416metaG_FD_203699 | JGI IMG/M metagenome (GOLD analysis project Ga0315315, IMG submission 203699) | Ammonia-oxidizing marine archaeal communities from Monterey Bay, California, United States - M1 40m 3416 | ecosystem: Environmental > Aquatic > Marine > Intertidal zone | place: USA... | reverse complement strand
ATATGGGGAAATGTACAAGATCCATCTACATTATATAGTGATATTAATTCTGTTGAAAAAGGTACGTGTAAAATTATTAACAAAAGTGGCACAGAAGAAACATTTGTATATGATAATTTAAAAGATTTATTTTTAAACTCAGAGCCTATTACTTTTAAAAATAAAATTGACGAAACTGATTATCTAAAATCTATAGTTGATGAAACCGTTAAATCACATCAAGTCGCAGATGTACCAGTTGAGTTTTTGCTTTCATCAGGAATTGATTCAAGTATTTTGGTAGCTTCTACAAATAATGAGGATAAAAATAATTGCTCTTCTTTAACTCTAGATTTTAATATTGGGAATATAGATGATGAAACTTATTTAGCTAAAAAAACTGCAAAAAAGAATAATATTTTACATAAAATAAAAAAACTTAGATCAGATGAATTAGAGTTTGTGATCGAAGATTTTTTTAACAATATGGACTCACCAACAAATGATGGTTTGAATAATTTTATTATTTCTTATTTAGCTAAAAAAGATAATACAAAAGTATTAATTTCAGGAGTAGGTGGGGATGAGTTATTTTCAGGATATCCAAGTTTTAAAAAAATTCCACAAATGATTAATATTTTAAAATATTTTCCAGATATTAATTTTATCAATGATTTATTAAAAAATAAGATACAAAATCTTTTTAAAAAAAAATTAAATACCAAATATCTGAGTATTTTTAAATATGGCAGAAAGTTAAATACAGCCTTTTTATTGCAAAGATCACTATTTTTACCAGAAGAATTAGATCATTTCTTACAACCAAATATTATTAAAAATGGATTAGAAGAATTAAACACTTTAGACAACACTAACCAAGATATCAAAGATATAAAGGATAAAAAACTTTCAATAATGTATCTTGAGATTAAATACTATTTATGTTCTAAATTATTAAGAGATATTGATTGGGCATCGATGGCCCATTCAATTGAAATGAGAACACCATTTGTTGATATTTTTTTCTATAGAAAATTAATACCATTAATTAAGTCTAACTTAAAAATAGATAAAACTAATCTCTTAAATTGTTATAGAGATATTCTTCCAGAGGAATTATACAAAAGAAAAAAGACAGGCTTTGGCATACCTCATAAATACTTTTTAGAAAAATTTTACAATAGAGAGTTAAAATATTCGAGACCAATTAGAGATTGGTCAATTTTAAGTTTTGAAAAATATCTAAATAATGAAAAGAAAAATTAATAATATAAAAATATTACGTATAATTCATACACTTGACCCTGTTCATGGTGGTCCTCAAAATGCAATTATCGATAATTCTTTATCTTTAATAAAAAATGGAATCAGTGTTGATATTTTAACAAGTGACACAAAAAAATATTATTTTAAAAAAATAAAGAATCTTAGAATTATTAATAAAGGACCTTCACTAAATAATTATGGTCTTAATTTTAAATTATTTTATTGGCTTTTTAAAAACAAAAAAAAGTACAATTTTATTTTAATTCATGGAATTTGGAGTTTTTATACTCTTATCGCGAGAGTACTGCTTAAGAATAAATATTTTGTTTTTATTCATGGCCAATTAGATCCTTTCTTTACCTTGAATATTATTAAAAGGATTAAAAAACAAATCTATTGGTTTTTAATAGAAAGAGGTAATTTAATATCATCTAAATCTTTATTGCTGACTAGTGATTTAGAAAAAAAATTAATTACAAAAACTTACGTTGATACGAATAACTTAAAAATGACTGTAATAAACTATGGGATAGCAAAACCTACTTTTAATAAAAAGAGGGTATTAGAAGTTTTTTATAAAAAATTTCCTAAATTAAAAAATAAAAAATTTTTACTATTTTTAGGACGTTTCCATGAAAAAAAAGGATGTGATGTTTTGATCAAAGCATTAAAGAAAATAAAAGATAAAAAAATTTTAATTAACATTTTGTTAGCTGGGCCTGACAACAAATATAAAGATTATTTAAAAAGTTTAGTTAAGAAACTTAAATTAAATAATGAAATATTTTGGTCTGATATAATTTCAAAAGATTTGAAATGGGGAGCAATTACAGCATCAAAAGGAATGGTACTAAGCTCTCATGGTGAAAATTTTGGAGTATCATTAGCAGAGTCTTTAAGTTGTGGTAAGCCAGTTTTGTCAACATACAAGGTTAATATTTACCCCAAGATTTTAGAATATAAATCAGGTTTAATTTCAAAAGATACTATTAATGATTTCGAAAAAATTTTATTAGAATTTAATAATTTTGATCATATAAAATTAAAAAAATATTCTAAAAATGCAGTTAAATGCTTTAACAATAATTTTAGTCTAAATTCACAAAATAACAAATTAGCAATTTACTTAAAAAAACAAAATAACATAAATAAATATTACTAAATATATAGATGAAAAAAATAATTATCCCAAATACTAGCTTTAAATGTTCTAAATTTATTTTTGGTACAGGTAGCTTGTTACAAATTTTAAGTTTAAAAAAAAGACTTATGTTATTAGATAATGCTAGAGAAAAAGGTTTTACGCACTTCGATACTTCCCCATATTATGGATACGGTTTTTCAGAAAAAACACTTGGTAATTTTTTGTACAATAAATCAGACCTTACTGTCACAACTAAAGTAGGATTATATCCACCTTCTGAGAAATTTAGGAATAGTTTTTTAGAAATGTTGTTTAGAAAATCATTTGGTAAAATTATCCCACGTTTATCCAAACCAATAATTGATTTTTCCATTGAAAATGCAAATAGATCTTTGGAGATAAGTTTAAAAAGATTAGGTAGAGATTGTGTAAATATTCTTTTAATTCATGAGCCAATTGTTGAGTTAATAAATACAGATGAATGGCTTAATTGGCTTCATAAATTAGTAAAAGACGGCAAAATTCAATATTATGGCATGTCTTCCCTAATCTCAGATAGGCTTGAAAAATTTATCAACGGAGACAATAAATTATTTAATATTTTGCAGGCTAAAGATAGTGTAGATCTTAAAGAAGCTGATTTTGTTACCAAAAAAAATTTAAAACTACAAATTACATTTGGATACATGTCATCATTAAAAAAAAGATTTCCAAATAAAAATTTTGATGAAATATCTGCTGATATTTTAAAGCGTAACCCTGATGGTGCCATTATAGTAAGCACACGTAGTCATAAAAATTTAAATCAAATAGCTAGATTGTGTGATTAAATAAAATGATTAATGATTTATTAACATCAGGAAAAATTACTAAATCAGCTGATATAGTTGTTATAGGAGCAGGAAGCGTTGGTTTATATATAAGCTGTATACTGGCTAGTAGGGGTTATGAAGTTATAAACATTGAGTCGGGTGGTTTCAAACAAGATCAAGAAACTCATTCTTTGAATGAAGTTGTTTATAAAAATTTTAATTATAATAGCTCAAATATAGGAAGATTTAGATGTTTGGGTGGAACTTCCTCAAGATGGGGTGGTGGATTATTGCCTCTTGTAAAATGTGATCTAAGTGATTGGAATTGGCCTATAACAGCAGAAGAATTGTCTAAATATTTAAATGAAATTGAAAACTTTTTTAAATTAGATCATGGCACATATATTTGTCACGAAGATTTGGGGGAGCATAATTTAGATTTTATTTTAAGATATGCAAAAATGCCATTATTTAAAAATAGAAATGTTTTTAATCTTTTGAAAAAAGAAACTCTTAAAAATAAAAATTTAAATATTTGGATAAATGCAACTGCAAATGAATTTAAAGTTAAGAATAATATTTTAGAAGAAATAACAGCAAATTCTTCTGATGGATCAAGTATAAATGTTAAAGGTAAAAAATTTATTTTTGCATCAGGTGGAATTGAAAGTACAAGATTAATGCTTTTACTCAACAAACAGAATGATAGTTGTGTGTCTAAAATTTCTCCAAGTCTTGGTAAGTTTTTTTCTGATCATATTTCTATTCCAGTATCCAATATTAAGATTAAAAATAATAATAAGATTAATAAAATTTTTGGTTACAGTTTTGAGTCGAAAGGGACTATAAAAAGTGCACGTCTTGAATTAAATGAAAATAGTCAAATTAGAAAAACATGTCCACCTTTTTTTTCAAGATTAGTTTCATCTGATATGAGTGGTGGATATGAAGAATTGAGAGAATTTCTAAGAATTATTCAAAAAAAAAATATCCCTTCAATCAAAATTTTTACAAACATTTTTAAAAGCTTACCCTGGATAATTAAAGCAGTGTATTGGAGATATTTTAAAAAAAGATTATTATTTCCTGATAACTCTCCACTAGAAGCACATATTATAATCCAGCAGGATTCAAGTGAGTTTAATCAAATAACTCTATCAAATGAAAAGAAAGATATTTTTGGACAGCCATTAGCTGTAATTGATTGGTCTATTAGTGAAGTAGATATAAATAATATTTTTAATGCATCAATTCACCTTAAAAATTTTTGGAAATCAAGTTTACTTAATTTAATAGGTGATTTTGATATTAAAGATAAAAGTGAAATTATACATCATATTAATAATGGTGATGGAATTCATCATCCATCAGGATCTACAAGAATGGCCTCTAACTCATTAGATGGTGTTGTAGATAAAGATCTAAAATTATTTTCAATAAAGAATACTAGAATATTATCAACTTCAGTTTTCCCCACAGGTGGTGGTGCTAATCCAACTATGACTTTATTTATGCTTGCGCTAAGATTGGCGGATCAAATTAAAAAAGAAAAATTATAATAAATAAATTTATCTACATTTACTTATTGCTTTTTGAACACCTAAAAAACATTGGTTAAAATTCCATTTTGATATAATCTTTAAACTACTGGATTGATATTTTCTAATTTTTTTTCTATTTTTAAAAATTTTTAATATTTTATTAGCTAAATCTTTACTATCACCATTCTTAAACTTAAAACCATTTACATTATTAGATATTAAATCATATGATGATGCTACAGCATTTGATGAAATGATAGCATTTTCAGCAGCCATTGCCTCATTTAGCGTTAAGCCCCAAGGCTCATATAACGAAGGAATAATAAATACATCTGATTTTTGATAGATTTTAGATAATTTGTTTTGATTTTGAAAAGGTATAAATTTTACATTTTTTAAATTTTTTAATTTTACATAACTCTGTAAAGAATTTTTCATATATCCATCACCTATAATTAAAAATTCACTATTATGATAAAATTTTTGATTACGGTTTAATATATTAACTGCTTCCAATAATATATTTGCTCCTTTTTTTTTTATTAATTTTGCTGCAAATATATAGGTTAATTTTTGATTTTTTTTAATTTTTTTTTTTTTATTAAAGAAATTATTATCTACAGTGTACGGCACTATAACGATTTTTTTATTTTTAATATTATGATCTAAATAATATTTCTTATTTTGAGAACCTATAGCAAGATAAACATCTATGAAGTTATCTATAAATTTGTAAAAAAAATAATTAAAAATTTTATTTAAAAAACTTCTTTTTTTACTGAAATGATTTGCCTCATCCCTAATAAAAACTTTTTTGTTAAAAATTTTAGCAATAAAAATTATACATAAATTATACCAATTTTTAATACCATGGAGCCATATAATATCTGTATCTTTTTCAATAATTTTATTTGTAAAGTCTGTTGTTAATGGAAATATAGCATCTACTTTGTTTGGTCCGACATAATTAAGATACTCGTAATCAAACCCATCTAAAAGGTTTGTCCCCCAGCTTATTTTCTTTTTAAACTGAGTGTCAAAGTATTTTCTTGTAGACATGTCACTACGAAAAAGAACTTTTATCTTTAGTCCTTTTTTGGTTAGAAACTTTATAAGAGGCGATTGATACTGAATAGGATGAGATAATATGTATTTAATATTCATTTTAAATTAAACTATTTTTTATTTAGAATTTCGGTTCTATATATTTCTCTAAGTGTGTCTTGATATTTAGATAGGTTAAAATAATTAGCTCTTTCTAAAGATTCTTTTTTTTTTCTTTGATATAGATTTTCATCATTTAATAAACTTAATATATTATTTGTGAAAGTTTTTACATCAAAAGCATCACATGTAAGAGCAGTTTCTTTAACAACTTCTAATATAGCAGGTGTATTGCTACAAACTACCGGAGTACCACATTTAATTGATTCTATTATTGGCAAACTTCCACCTGTATAAATAGTAGGTACTAAAAATATCTTACAAATTTTATAAATATCAGACAAATTCTCTTTTTTAATAAATGGTAAATGATAAACTTTATCTTCAATATCGTTAAATTTTGTCATGTCTGAATGACCCCCAATTTTAACAAAAACAATATTTTTATTGATTTGTAATAATTCTCTTAAAATTTTAAATGATGTCTCATTATTTTTATAGATAATGTTACCCTCAATTAATATCTTTATCTTATTTTTCGGTAAACCGTATAAATTACAAATTTCGCTTTCATTAATTGGTTTATTATCGAAAAAAGGTTCAACTACTCTCAAAAGAACTGTAATTTTTTCTTCAGGACAATCAGTATATTTGAGAATATCTTTTTTTGTTGTCTCACTTATTGCAATTATCCTATCGTAGTACTTTAATTTGCTAAGAGAATATTTAAGTAAATAAGATTTACGAGCGAGTTGTTTTTGAAGAACAATAGGAACCAAATCATTTACAGTTATAATTTTAACTTTACTATTTAATGAAGAGTATAAATGTCCATATTGCTGATCACATATATGGGATAAATCTTGTTTTTGTAATTTTTTGACTTGTGAGGGATAAGATAAATATCTTGCATATCTCATTTTAAGTTTTTCATTTAAAATGAATTTTGTAAATAAAGTTAATTTTGGTCTAAAAGAACTAATTTCCATTTCTTTATAGTTATTTAATTGATAATCTATAAGTTGTTGAGCATATTCTTCCATACTAACTCTATTTTCTTCTTTGAAATTAAGATAATATTTTATTTTCATAAATTATTTATTTTAAGTGTTATTTTTATTAAAAGTTATGTGAACAATTTTTTTAATTACACTTTCAAAATCAGTTTTTAATATTCTTGTTACTTTTATGTGACCTTTATGGGCAATTCTTTCTATTTTTTTAATATCGTTTAATAAATTATTACATTTTAAATAGCATTCTTTTTCATCCTTAAAAAAAATTGCCTCTTTATCTTCTTCAAAAGTTTCTAGATGTGATTTAGTTCTAGTTGTGCAGAGTAATGTACTTATTGCTGGTATTTCAATAGATTTTTTGGTTATATCATCATTGTTGCCTACCGAGGGAAGGCATAAGGCAATTTTTGATTTATAAATAAGTTTTGAATAATTTGGATCATTAACATGACCTAAAGTTATATAAGGTTTTAAAAAATTATAATTTCTATCTTTATTCCATTTTATTCCATAAATTTTTATTTGAAGACCTAATTCTATTAATTGTTTAAAAAATAAGCCTCGTTCACGTTCCCATGTACCAATAAATATAACATTATTATTATATCTTTTTTTATTAATTATTTTTTGAGGTTTATGGATTCCTTTTTGGTAAGATGGGAGCACTAATAATATATTTTTTATACCAATTTTTTTTGCTGCGGCTATTCTTGATTTATTATGAAAAATTATAAGATCATAATATTTAAGAGAACTTAGACTTAATTTCCATCTTTTTTTATCCCTATCAACAAAAGGATTGTCATTACAGTAATAAACAATTTTTTTTGATTTTTTTTTTAATTCTAAAATTAATTTTTTTCCAATAAATTCTCCACTATCAATAAAAATTAGATCATAATTTTTTTTAATTTTTTTTAAAATATAGCTATTAATTTGGTTTTCAAATATTTTACTAGATATATGCCAAAAAATTCTTTCTGTTATTTGATTAAAGGAAAATGATTTATTAGCATCTACAATATCAACATTTCTATATAATTTTTTTAAGCTTAAATATTTATGTTTGCTAGATAGCTTATTTGGACCAATAAATAGTATTTTCATTACAATTAAGTCTATAGTATTATATCAAAAAATTAATTTTATAATGTTAATAATAAATAAATGTATTTATTTACTTGGTAGACTTAAATCTTTAGTTTTTATTCTTTTTTATGGAAAAAAATATCAAGAGGAACTAAAGAAAAAAATATTACATCTTTCTGTAGAAACTATAAATATTTGTAATGCAAATTGTACTTTTTGTGCCTATGGTTTGCAAGAACGCCCCGAAGGTATTATGACAGACTCTCTTTTTAAGAAAATAATATTAGATTATGTTAAAATCGGAGGGGGTGATTTAGGATTAACTCCTACCGTAGGTGAACCATTTGCAGATAAAAATATTGTTTCTAGGGTGAAATTTGCAAGATCATTTCCTGAAATAAAAAAAATAGGAACATATACAAATTTAATTTCTTTGGGAATTTTTAATATTGATGATGTTGTTACATGTGGATTTTCAGAATTAATAATTTCCACCTCTGGCTTTGATGAAGAGATGTATTTAAGAATTTATAGAAGTAAACAATACCAGCGAATGTATAATAATTTAATTAAATTATTAAAAGCTAATAAAAAACATGGATCACCAATTGATATTAGCATTGATATGAGATCTGATTTGTCATTAAGTGAAACTACAAGTCTAAAAGATTATAAAAATATTTTAAATTTTATTCCAGAAAGTAAGTGTTTTTACAAATTTAGATATGATGATTGGGCAGGTAAAATTAAACAAGAAAATTTATCTGGAAAAATGAAAATTAGAAAAAATAACAGCCCATTTCATTTACGTGTATCACCTTGTTTTGAATATTTTAATGGACCTCATATTTATAGAGATGGAAAAGTTGGGATATGTGGGTGCAGAGATGTTGATGCTAAAAATTTAATTATTGGTGATGTGAATAAAAATACAATTAAAGAAATTTGGCAAAATCAAAAACATAAAGAATATATGGATAGATTTCACACAAATCCTCCAGATATATGTGCTGTATGCAGTCATTATAACAATGTATCAGTATTAGCTAATGATCATCATAGAAAATTGTTAAAAAAACAGCAGTATATTTATAACTAATTTTCTTATTTTTTATGAAACTGCCTGATATCTTAAATTATTATAAATAAAAAATTAATTTGTTTACAGTTTAGTTTATATTGATTTTTTCTTTTATAAATTTTGAAATAAATTCATGTCCTAATTTGTTCCAATGAGAATCATTTTTGATAAAAATTTCTTCAATATTTTTTGGATAATGTTCATTTAAATTAAAATATTTGATTCCATTTTTTTTACATAAATTTTTCATATATTCTAACCTATCATATTTTTTTTCTCTATTTTCTGTCATACTATTTGTAGGTATGTCTATAACAATTAAAGGTATAGAATGTTTCTTTGCCAAATTATTGATCATAATTATTAATTTTTCATTGACTTTCCATGAATATGATTTTGATCCTCTTATTTCTAGATCCAATCTATTTATCATATAACTCAAATCTCTGCCCTGTAATGTTTTATTTAAAGTTTGATAAATCATAGTTTTTTTATATAGAGGAGGTTTTATTATCTTGTTTGGTATTAAAAAAATTAGCTCATCATTTTTTATTCTAGTTGCTGGATGCCATTCGTTTTCTCTTATATTCATCCACATATCATTACCTACAGTATGAAATAAGATAATATTTTTAATATTTGGCATGCCAATATTATTTTTTAAAGACAAATAATACTGAACAGTTGACCAGCCAGGAACTCCAGTATTAACAATAAGTTGGTTTGAGTAATAAGAATTTAATTTTTCAGAAAAAATATGTTCTTGTTGATCAAATAAATATCCAAAAACCATTGAGTCACCCACCAACAAAGTTTTGGATTTTTGAGAAGTAAAGAGGTTTTCTTTTATATTTGATCTAAAACCGTTTTGGTTAATTACATACCCTTTTAAATTATAATTAGGTTTTAAAGACCATCCTAGTACTGGATCAAATTTTCTAAAGTCGGAATAGATTTTATCAAATTTGTTATCGTCTTTATTATATTTTTTTACAAAATTTAGTTTGAGATTTGAAGTAATTAATAAAATTTCTATAATTGATATTATAACTAAAACAGATGATATAAATAAAATTGAATTTATAAAAAATTTTTTCATTTCTTTTAATAATTTAAATACTATTAAAATTAATTAAAAATTAAATTATAATAATAATTTAAAATTTTTTGATATTATATCTGTATATTTACTAATTAATACGTGATAAATTTTTATATTAAAGATATTTTGATTTTTGATTAAGAATTAACTTATGATATTAATGAAATATATTAATTATTATCTATCTTTATTAGAAGCATGTTTTTGAAAAACAATAGGAACTAAACCATTGATTAATCAAAATTTAGAAATACTAAAAAAAACTATTTATATTTTTTCATTTGGTTGCTTGATAACACAATTAATATTATCAAAAAATTCACTTGATTATGCTTCTGTTTTTCTTATTTTTTTATCAAACATTTTTGTTACAAGTTATTGTTTTAGTCAAAAAAATATTTCACAATATCCAATTTCAAGTAATATTATATTTGTATCTTATTTCATTAATATAGGAGGTGTTTTATATTTTAAGACAATAACTACATCATTAATTACTGACAAATTAAATTTACCGTTAAATACAATTCTATATTTAATAATATTTAATTTTATAATTATAATCTCACATTATTTTTATAAAAAAATAAATTTTATTAATGAAATTAGAAATAATTTATCAAATTTTTTTTTTAAAAATAATTTAATAACTATATCTAATAATAAATTTTTAATTTTTATTGGATCTATTGCAGTTATTTTAAAGCTCTTTTACTATGATCTTAATATAGCTATTGGTGAACAAACATTAAATCAATACCCCTCATTATTTAGAGATATCACGATTGGAATGGTAAGTTTTATATATGCACCCTTCTTGATACTATTTTCTAAAAAGCTTTATAATTTATATGATGAAAAAAATTATAATTTTATATATTTTATTTTTTCAATAATAATTTTATTTCTTTCCATGTCAACAGGCAGCAGATCGTTATTATTTGATCTTGGTTTATTTATCTTTTTTGTATTTTTGATTTATGCTCAGCAAG
>Ga0315315_10006027_pt1 | contig 11187 bp, 17 predicted proteins | sample M140m3416metaG_FD_203699 | JGI IMG/M metagenome (GOLD analysis project Ga0315315, IMG submission 203699) | Ammonia-oxidizing marine archaeal communities from Monterey Bay, California, United States - M1 40m 3416 | ecosystem: Environmental > Aquatic > Marine > Intertidal zone | place: USA... | reverse complement strand
AGTTGATGCTGTTTTAGTCTAAGGAGGGCGAGGGGGCGTTTTTCTCTCTCGTCCGCCGAAGGCGCCACGCGCGAATTAAAAAATAGTTATGAATAAAAAATTAGTTAAAAAGTATAAGAAGGAGTTAGAAGGATGGGGATTTGATATACCCGGCTTTGAAGGAACTACTCAAGCTTTAAATAATTTATCTCTCTATAAAAGAGATGACAACCTACCAAGGGGAATGAGCCCTAATGGTAATATATGTGCTTATTCTGGATTGAGGAGTACTGAGGATTATATGAAAGAGAGTATCTGATAGTATAGTAGATTTTGGTTAAACTTGGATACTATAAACTATCAATCCTTACATAGAAACGATCATTGACATATTAGATACAAGAGAGCAATAAGCTAAATACGTTAAGTGTATCAAATAAGATATAAGTATATATCAATATAAAGATATACACATATAAACATATAAGGATATATAAGAGTGTGTAAAAATATATCTATATAACGTATAGGAAAGTAAGAAGGAACATCAGGGATGCCTGTCCTCCTAACATTTTTTTCTCTATATAGGCCAAAAAACCCTACGGAATAGTTGGTTCGTATGGATATTTTTCGTATATTAAGGTATTAAAATAAAGGTTATGAAGTATTTAAATAAGGTAAAAGCAAGTAAAAACGTAATAGAAGCTATAACCAGCCTTCCTAAAGATGGTGAATTAAAAGTTATATACGGTAAAGATAGATCCGGAAAGCCTAAAGAGTATAAGATTAGAGCTTATGAGGCATATGGTAATAAAATGTCCTATAGTATATGGAGCGGTATAGATGGAATGAATATAGATAAGATAGGCCGTACTACTATGAAGGGTTATAGTTACGATATGATGTCTCAGAAAACTACTTATACGTTTCTTTTATATGAATTTAAACTTATATAATATGAATAAGCTATTAACTGTATTATCTACTATAGTACTATTGGTATTAGGAGTACTCTTTATTAAACTGTGTATATATGTATTTACTACTATACTACACTTTATCCTTACTGATACTATTACTGCTCTTATATATCTACTAATAGGGATGGTATTACTCTATACCTACTTTAAACTACGAGACCGGTACGGGCGATAGACTGGCAAGGTTAGGTCAAGGTGACGGCAAGGTGAGATAAACCTGACAGTATTGTTCCCTAAGACGGCGGGAAGTACTGCGGGAGCGCCTAACTAATTTGCATATTTCTGATAGATTTCTCTATTAAGTAATATATATGTATATATTTAAATAAAGAATCTAATAAGATTATACCAAAATACAACCGTAATTATTCCTATAGCTATCCAAGTAGTAGCTCTAGTATAATCCTTCTTAGGTGTCATCCTTATTTTTAAATAAAATGCATAATTTATCTTTATACGCTAATAATGCAAAAGATAAAGAAAATACTATTAATATAATATACTGAGCATTGTTAAATAACGATGAATCCTCTAATATTCGTATTGATAGTACTAATAACACTATGGCGATTGACATGTATACGATTCCTTCTATTAACTCTTTCATACTTTCATAATTATTTGATAAGCTTTTTCGTATATCCGCTCTAAAGGTAGCTCAGGATTCGTTCCTTTAATCCTATTTGCCTCTTTAAAAACATCAAAACGTTTACCATGCTCTTCGGCAGATAATAAGATCTCTTCTATAGACATACTAAAACTTATTATTAATATAATATAAGAACTTTTTTACATATATGCAACTACATCTTAAATTTTTTTTTCCAAAAATTTTTTGCATATAGGGTAAATTGTTATTATTTTTACTATTTATATAAAAAAAGTGCAAAAGCTAGATCCACATACTTTATTCTCTATCTTCGAAAAAGGAGATGAAGAAATCTATAGAGAACATGGAATGGAAGACCAACTCCAAAACCCTTATGTACTAATGGGAATGGTAATCAGAGGTCTAGAAAATTTCTCTCTAATGAGTACTATGTATGAAAATAACTTTCCTAAAGAGTTTAAAAGAAATAAAGAAAACATACGGCGTAAGTATTATACTAGATTATATAGTTATTTAACTCGTATAGATTCAAATAGATTTGATAATTTATACACTATAGGTGAAACCTTTGAAGCAGCACGTGTAGAAGGAGGATTACAACATTTAATGTTCTTTTTTGAAAGTATTGAAGAATATGAAAAGTGTGCTATAATAAAAAAATGGATAGAGCACTTAATTATTGCAAAAGAAATAAAATTAGAGTTGGATATTCGATAATTTTTTCTTATATTTAAGTATAGTTAAAAGGTTATAAGAAAATGCAAGCAAGCACCAAATTCTCTCGTATTACCCCAGAACAAGCGCAAGCCTATATACCCGTAGATGAAGATGTAATGAACTCAGAAGCTCGTTTCTATACTATTACTCCTCATAGTGATACTATTAGAAGGAACGATGGTTGGGAAGAAGTAACGTATTATACCGCTAGACGTAAAGTAATGAAAATTATACCGTCTGTGGATAAGCAACATGTATATGTTCTATCTAACCCTTCTATGCCTGGGCTTCTTAAAATCGGGTATACTAAAGGAGATCCTAATAAAAGAATATCTCAATTAGATAGATCTACCTCTGTTCCTACCGGGTTTACTCTCGAGTGGGCTTTCGCATGCTATAATGCTATAGAGTTAGAAGCCGAAGTACATGAGTACCTTTCCGGTTATCGAGTAAATAATCAAAGAGAGTTCTTTAAAATACCTTTAGAAGAAGTAAAATCTATTATAGAAAAACTAGGTGAAAAGTATAATGGATAAAAATTTTCGAGGCAACTTCGCGCGTTTGCGCGGCGGGCTTCGCCAAACAATAAAAACAACGGTTATGATAAAACAATTAATTCCTTTACTAACGCTGCTTATCTTAAGCTGCACCAAACCTGACGATGATTTTTCTTCTCCTTGTATATCTGGAGATTGTGATGCTCGTTTAATTTTAAATTACCCTCAAGATGAAAATGGATATTATCATGTAGACTTAGATTTTGAAGGAGAATACTATCCGCGGTTTGATATATATGTGGAAGCAGACGACATGCATCCGGAATATCAATATAATGGAGTAACAGTTATAGAAGCTAAATTTGATACCGATACGTTTTGGACTATCGACGGTGATATTAACTTTACTTTACCTCTATATAATCCTTGGCTCTCCTTGACCCAGTATAACGGAACACCTATTCCTACTGAAAGTGTTGATGTTTCTATAAATTTTCTAGACGGATACGTAATACCGGTTGTACAAAGAGATACGAGAATCTACCTATCCGATGATTGTTATGGAGGTTGTGATGAGCAACCTAATAAACTTTACGGAAAAAGAATAGTTGGACCTATATCTCCTCAGATTCTTAATGATACTATCTCAGTTTATGGAGAAATTTTATGGGAAGCAGGTAGTAAATATGAAGTAAAAGACGATTTAGTTGCAAAAATTATTATAGAGTAGTTGGTTATTAGAAAAAAAGTTCATAACTTTATATTATTATATTAAATAATTTATAAAATATATATGAGAAATAAAAATTTAATAGGAAGTAAATTAGAAAGAATTGAATCTAAATTAAAAGTTCTTAATTTTCATTTAAAGGATAATAATAAAGGCGAGGCATACTCGGCTATCAAGTTTATTACCGAACTAATGAGCGAGATTCAAACACTACTCAACACAGAAACTCAAGACTAACTATGTTAGAAGCAGAAAAAATTCAAAAAAATTACGAAAAGCATCTAAAAATCATAGATACCTATATTACAGACCGTAAAGATTCGGTTATTTCTATGATTAAGCATATGGAAGAAACTTATATTATGAGCCCAGCTAGCGGTAAGTCTTGGTACCATAATGCTTTTCCAGGTGGGTATGTTGACCATGTCAATAGAGTAGTTCAGTATGCAATTAAGCAATCACGCCTCTATAAAGAAATGGGAGGAATGATAGATTATACAGAAGAAGAATTAGTATTTTCTGCACTTTTTCACGATTTAGGTAAGATGGGTGATGGAGAAGCACCTAACTACTTACCTCAAACTGATAAATGGAGACAAGATAAACTTAATGAAATGTATGTTAATAACCCAGATCTGGATTTTATGCTAATTCAAGATCGGTCTCTCTTTATTTTACAGAAATTCGGCATAAAAGTTAGTCAAAAAGAGTATTTAGCTATAAGATGTCATGATGGAGTCTTCGATAAAGCTAATGAAGCATACTTTTTTAGCCATCAGCCTACTTCTCGTCAAAAAACAAGCATAATATCTATACTACATTCAGCTGATTTTTTAGCTTCTAAAGTAGAATACGATATTTGGAAGAAAAACGGTGGGTCTACCGAACCTAAAACCAAAAAATCATACTCAACCTCAGGTAAACGTGTAAATTCTTCACCAGGTTTACAGAGTATATTAAAAAAACTTTAAAAATGTTGGTATTATCAATAATTTTAGGTATCTTATTAGTAGTATCAGGGATTGCACTACGTAATTTACTGGTAAAAGTAGAAAAATATGAAGATGTCGTACAAGATCAAGTACAATATCTACAAAATATATCAAAAACTATAACAGAATCTCAAAAACACTTGCAGAATCTAGATGAACGAGGGGTCTTTCAATCAGATGATGAAGTCGGTTTATTTTTTGAATCGTTAAAAACTATTCAAAGTGAATTAGACCGATATATGCTCCCCGAAAACTATGGCAAGAAAGAAAGCGAGTAGTAATTACTTTACAAAAGAGACTGAAGAGTACATAGTAAAGTATAATAACTCAAAAAAAAACGAATATAGGAATAAAATATTTACTAAGCATATTTACTTTCCTTTTTATAAGCTAGCTGAAAATATAATCCATACTTTTAAGTTTTATTACACAGATGTAGAGAAAATAGAAGATCTCAAACATGAAGTAGTAACTATGTTGATGTCAGAAAAAATAGATAAGTTTGATCCTACTAATGGAGCTAAAGCTTATTCTTATTTTGGTACTATAGTAAAGCGTTGGCTGATAAATTACAATAATAAAAACTATAAAAAACTTAAACAAATAGGATCTTTTGACGATATTGAAGATTCTTACGAAGAAAACTCAGAAATTAGATCAAAAAACGCTATTTCCTTATCTAATTTTTTAGATTCTTGGATAATAGATGCGTATAGCAAGTTAGATGAGCTTTTTCCTAAGCAATCCGACAAAGTTATAGCAGATGCTGTATTGACCGTGTTTAAAACACGTTACGATCTTGATATTTTCAAGAAAAAAGCACTTTATATATATATTCGTGAAATGACCGACTGTGAAACACCACACTTAACACGGGTAATTTCAGTATTAAAAGAAGATTTCTATATAAATTACAGAATATTAAGCGAGCAAGGGTTAATTTACAATAAGCCATTATAGTCTATTTATAATAAAAACGACTATGAGTTTAGATAAAACTATTTTTAGAGATAAAACTTTATCTGATATTTTCGGTGAAATTTATGATAATTCTACTTCAACACGTGCTCAAGTAAGAGGTTTAATAGGAGAACTTAAGCCTTTAATAGAAAATATTGGAGATGCTACGTTAATTGTACCTATGATTAAAGAATATATGGAAATAGGAGTTAAAAATGACGAGCATCTTATTAAATTAGCGACTGTTGTACAGAGAATAGAAGCTATCCAAGCAAGAGGCGGTGATGGAGAGATATTTGACTTTTCAGAATTACAAGATTTATTAGAAGAATCAGAGGAAAGTATTAATGATGTTGAAAATACACAAGAAAATAACGATTCAGTAGAGGAATAAGATGAGCTATTCATATAACCTATATTCAAATACTTCTGTAGGAGGAGAACCCGGTAGAACCGGAAAACAAAGACAAACTTTTATACCTGTAAGAGTTATCGATGTCATTTTAGACGATTCTCATGAAGAATGGAATAAATTAGGAAAATCTGAAGCTATAGGTGCAATAAAATATGCTCCTGTGTCTAAAAATACTGAAATATCTGACACAGTAGCACTTCCTGCAGCATATCCTTTAAGGAATGATTTTAAGAAACTACCTTTAAAAAACGAAATAGTATTAATAATGAATGCTCCTGGGTATTCTTTAGACAATAATAAATTAGACACTAAAGTTTACTACGATACGATTGTTAATTTATGGAATCATCCTAATCACGGAGGATTTCCTCCAAACACAGAAGAAGAATTAGATTTAGGAGAGGATATAGTTGAACTAACTGATGTGAATCCTATGCAACCTTTTCCTGGAGATATTATTTTAGATGGAAGACAAGGGCAATCTCTTAGATTTACTGGATTTCCTTCTACTAAAAATGAATTTGTTGATAGAACTAATAGAGGTAACCCTTTAACTATACTAAGTAATGGTCAAAAAACTGCTTCTAATCCTTACGATCCTATAGTAGAAGACGTAAATGAAGATGCTTCATCTATTTACTTAACTTCTAATCATAAAGTACCGTTGAATCAAGCAAGAGATAAAACTATTTCTTACGGATTTAACACTATTCCTCTAAAAGCAAATGAATATCAAGGATCTCAAGTAGTTATTAATGGCGGAAGACTGTACTTTAATGCAAAAGAAGAGGGAATATTTTTAAATTCTAATGAGTATATAGGACTTCAAAGTAATTATGTGAATATAGACGGAGTAAAAGAAATATCGTTAGATGCTGAATTAATTTTTTTAGGAGAAGGTGTAGCTAATGCTCCTCAATCTTTTAAAGAACCGGTCTTACTAGGTAATCAAACAGTAGCATTAATTAATACATTTCTTGAAATAGTAAGAGGTATTGCTGATTCTATGAAAAAAGCTAAAGACGGTAAAGGCAGACCGATAGTATCCTTAGTAAAGCGAGGCGCTGTAGTTAATACCCAAATAAAATCTTTGAAAAAAAGTACTAGTCCATTTGGTTCATCTCCTTTAAAATCTAAAAAAGTATTTACTGAGTAATGAGATATAGAATAAAACCTTCCAACTTTGCAGGTATTATCGCTAATCAACTCGGTGATATAGAAGCTAACGTACGCGGAAGAGTAACAGATGAAGTGAGAAGACTAGTAACACAGTTTGCAAATCAATGTCCTCCTCCTAATGAGTTAACTAAAATAGTTAATGTTAAAAATAGTTTAGCTACTAAAATAAATAATTTTCAAGGTCGAATAAGACCTTTCAGAAGAAGTGTAAGTAAATTAGAAAAAGTTTTAAGTTCACTAATTAAGCTTATAAAAATTTTAAAACTTATTCCTATTCCTACCGCTACAGGTACTCCTCCTACCGGAGCTACATCGGACGTAGGGGGTTTACTCTTTGCTATACCAGTAAAAATTACTAATAAGTATGCAGATTTGCTAAGACTAACTAGCGAACTAGCAGCATCAGTAGAAGATGACATAGCTGCCTGTAACGGACTGCTTAAAGAAACTGAAACTGATTTAAATAATATAAAAAACGAATTAGAAGTACTAAACCCTTCGATTGAAGAATGTACAACCAATCAAGGATTATCAGCAGAACAACTTAAACAAATAAGAGAAGCAGCAGAAGGATTAAATAAAGAAGGTACCGGCGGTACTTTCACAGATGTTTCTTTTAGGAGTGTGAACGGTAAAGATTATAAACTATCAGTACTTACCGATCCTAACTCACCCTCTATAGCTCCTAAACGTTTTGCAGTAGCAAAAGATAATATAGGAGTAATAGTTTTACGAGGGCAATCTTCATTTGCTTCATCTACTGAAGTACTTATAGAAGAATTAAAATTTAGAATAGATAATCAACTTCCATAACCTAACTATTTATATATATGAAACTTAATAAATTAAGAGAAATAATAAGAGAAGAGGTAAGATCAGCTGTTAAGGAAGAGTTACAAGAAATGTTAACAGAAGCAGTTCGCGTAGCTAGTCAACCTGCTGTTAAACCTACTAAAGAGAAATTCGTACCTAATAAACAAAATCAACCACCTGTAGATAAATTCTCACCAAATTCATTAACTGAAATGTTAAACCAAACAAAACAGTCAATGACTAACGAAGAATATAGAAACGTCTTTACAGGAAACACCGATATGGTTCAAAAGCCTAATTTTGCCGAAATGATGGCATCTAATATGGGAATGGTAGATTCAGGACGTCCAGCTCCTGGTTTAGATATTTCTCAGTTTGATTTCGTAAAAAAAGCAGGAGAAGTATATAAAGCTTCTTTAGAAATAGACAAAACTAAAGCAGGTATAAGTTAATATGGCATTTGAAGTTAAAAGAATAGATCCTATAGATTTACAGCCTAGAAAAGGAGTCGGTGTATCTTTGCCTTTTTCTGGACCAGGTATATTTAATACTACTTTTGAAACGAAAGAAGCTATTAAAACAAATATGATTAACTTTTTTTTAACTGGAACAGGAGAAAGATTTTTAAACCCTACTTTTGGTAGCGGCTTAAGAAATTTACTCTTTGATCAATTAACTGAAGAAAAAATCGATCAAATTAAGACTGTAATACAAGAAGGATTAAGTACTTATTTCCCTAGAGTTATAACTAAGAAAATTGAATTAAAAGCAGACCCAGATACTAATGCAGTATTCTTTACTATGAGATATGCAATATCTGAAACGAGTATAGAGGATACTATATTAATAAATTTTGAAACATAATGGCTCAAGAAAGAGAAATAAAATACGTCAATAGGGAGTTTTCCGACTTTAAGGAACAATTAGTTGAATACGCTAAAAATTATTTTCCTGATACATACAACGATTTTTCCCCAACATCACCCGGAACAATGTTTATTGAGATGGCAGCATATGTTGGAGATATACTATCTTTTTATCAAGATACCCAATTACAGGAAACATATCTACAGCATGCTAAAGATCCAGGAAACTTATATAACATAGCTTATATGTTAGGTTATAAACCTAAAGTATCTACTGTATCTGAAGTAGAATTGTCCGTATCTCATAAAGTACCTGCAACAGTTGACTACACTCCTGACTTTAGTAAGGCTTTAGTAGTAGAAGAAAACGCAGTATTAGGAGCATCTATAAATGCAGATGTAGATTTTATTATCGAAAATAAAATAGACTTTAATACTTCTTCCTCTATTAATCCAACCGACGTAAGAATAGCTACAATAGATAGCGCAGGGAATCCTACCGAATTTACATTGACTAAAACAGTAAAAGCGTTTTCTGGTACTGTAAAATCAGTCTCTGAAACTATAGCTTCAGCCGAACAATTTAAAACTATCACTATAGATGATGAAAAAATAATACAAATTTTAGATATAACTGACACAGGTAACAATAAACGATTTTTTGAAGTACCATTTTTAGGTCAAGATATAGTGTTACAAGAAGAAGCAAGTACTGAATCAGATCAAGACGTTGTACCTTACTTACTTAAAGCAACTAGAACTGAAAGAAGATTTACAACTAGGTTTAATTCAACTGGTCAACTTTTAATTCAATTTGGAGCAGGAATAACAGGTCAAGAAGATACAGCTTTTTTACCAGATCCAACTAACGTTGGATTAGGGACTAATCAAGGTATTTCAAGAATTGATTATAACTACGACCCAGCAAATTTTATTTATTCTAAAGCATATGGAATAGCTCCTTCTAATACTACTCTTAATATAAGGTATTTAGTAGGAGGTGGAGTTGAATCTAACGTACCATCTAATACTATTATTAATCAAAAAACAGTAAATGTAAATTCTGATGCCCAAGCAGATATCTTAGCTACTTTAACATTTACTAATATAGCACCAGCTTCTGGAGGTAGAGATGGAGATACTGTAGAAGAATTGAGAGAAAATTCTAGACGTTCATTTGCAGAACAAGGAAGAGCTGTTACTCTTCAAGATTACTCCTTCAGAGCTTTAACATTACCTTCTAAGTTTGGATCTATAGCTAAAGCTTATGTAACTAAAGACCAATTGACTAGTAGTAATTCTAGTACTGATAATATAATAGATTCTAATCCTCTTGCTTTATCTATGTATGTTCTAGCATATAATAGTAGTAAACAAATAGTAACCGCTACATCTAATTTAAAACAAAATCTAAAAAACTATATTGCCCAATATAAAATTATTACAGATGCTATTTCTATCAAAGATGCTTTTGTAGTTAATATAGGAGTAAATTTTGAAATAATTATTAGACCTAATTTTAGCGGTAGAGATGTACTTTTAAACTGTACTAACGAATTAAAAGAATTTTTTGATATAGCTAAATGGTCTATCAATCAACCTATAAATCTCTCTCTTATATACACTTTACTTGATAGAGTAAAAGGTGTACAAACTGTTGAGAATATAGAAATAACAAATAAACAAGGTGGAGTTTACTCTAGATATGCATACGATGTTAAAGGAGCTACTAAAAAAAATATAGTATACCCTTCTTATGATCCTATGATATTTGAAGTTAAGTTTCCTAATAACGATATTAAAGGCAGAATAACAACAATCTAATGGCAATATATAGAATTTTTCCTGAAAAAGATACATTTATTTTTACTGAAACACCTCTTGGTAACGCAGGTAAAGATGAAATATTAGAACTAGGAGGGTATCCTAACACTTCCGAAATTGGACAAACCAGTCGAATACTTATTCAGTTTTCAGATAGCGATATTGATAATGTTGTAAATAATGAAATAGGTAATACAAATTTTAGTTCAAGCATTAATCTATATTTAGCAGAGGCATCTGAATTGCCTGTGGATTACACAGTATTTGGTTATCCTATTTTTATCAACGGGTTCAACTGGGATAATGGTACTGGAAAATTTGGAGATATTCCGACAAACAAAACAGGTGCTAGCTGGACATATATATCAGCTAATGAGCAAAACGCTTGGCCAACCTCCACTTACCCTACTGGAGTAACATCTTCTTATAAAGCAACAGCAGGAGGAGGTAACTGGTACACAGCATCTAATGGAGAAAATGTTGAAGTATCTCAAAGTCACGGTTTAAATTCAACTCACGACTTAACTTTAAACGTTACTACCGCAGTAAAACAAATTTATAATAATATCTTAACTAATAGAGGATTTATTTTAAAACTACAAGATAGTTTAGAAGAACATACATC
>Ga0315315_10006020_pt1 | contig 11191 bp, 10 predicted proteins | sample M140m3416metaG_FD_203699 | JGI IMG/M metagenome (GOLD analysis project Ga0315315, IMG submission 203699) | Ammonia-oxidizing marine archaeal communities from Monterey Bay, California, United States - M1 40m 3416 | ecosystem: Environmental > Aquatic > Marine > Intertidal zone | place: USA... | reverse complement strand
TTTAGCCCGATGCAACTCATTGCACCGACCGCAATAAGATCGCCCGGCTGTTCAAGCGCAGGATCCGTGGCATGCTCGCGTCAAGGAGCGCGCGCCGTTGAAGATCACCCCGACCACATTACCTGATGTCCTATTGATCGAGCCCGATGTTCATCGAGACGATCGCGGCTTCTTCCTCGAGACGTGGCACGCGGATAAATTCGCCACGGCGGGACTCGAACGGAAATTCGTACAGGACAATCACAGCCGCTCAGGGCGCGGCACGCTGCGCGGGCTTCACGCGCAGCTCGTACATCCTCAGGGCAAGCTCGTGCGATGTTCGTTAGGCGAGCTTTTCGATGTCGCAGTCGATATTCGCTCCGGGTCGCCGACGTTCGGACAGTCGGTCGGCGTCACGCTTTCCGCCGACAATTTCAAGCAGCTCTGGATTCCAGAGGGATTTGCTCACGGCTTCTGCGTCACGAGTGAGTTTGCCGAACTCCAGTACAAGTGCACCGACGTTTATGATCCAACCGGAGAAATCACCCTAGCGTGGGATGACCCGGCCCTGGCGCTCGACTGGCCCATCGACGATCCACTCGTCTCCCCGAAAGATGCCCTTGGCTCACGCCTGGCCGACTTCGACACGTCGGCGCTCCCGCAATACCAGAGCTAGCCAACTTTTCCGTCTCAGTTAGCGGGGCCCTGACAGGCGGCGCAGTGACCGTAAAGTTCGTGCCTGTGTCGCAGGATTTCGAACCCGTATGACTCGGCGATCTCGTTTTGCGTCTTTTCGATCATTTCGCACTCGAATTCAGTGATCTTCCCGCATTTGATGCAGACCAAGTGATCGTGGTGCTCGTGTTCAATTTCGTAGCGCGTGATCCCATCGTCGAAATGGCGCTCAGTGGCGAGCCCGGCCTCCACCAAAAGCTTCATGGTCCGGTACACCGTCGTGTATCCGATATTCGGGTGCTCAGCGCGTACCGCTTGATACAGGTCTTCACTCGTCACGTGGCGCTGGGCCTCGAGGAACGTCTGCAGAATCAGCTCACGCTGTTTCGTCTGCTTGAGATGGTTCTTTTCGAGGTATGCGGCAAGCGCCTTCAGCTCGACTTCATGGGGCATACCATGAGCGTATCACGGCTCGCCGACACATTCTCCCTGCGGCCTATTCGATCAGCTCTTCCGCCCGAGAAGCCAGGTCATCATCGAAATCCTCGGACAGAATACGTACCTGCCGTTTGAGACCTCCCTCAAGCACCTCGCCATCCGCGGCCTTCTGGCGCAACAGCTCATCTAGCACCATGACCGAGAGTTCCTTCACACCGGCATCTAGAAAGATCGAAGCGAACTCGTGTGTCGAGGGCGGGCCCAGCGACGCCAGATAGGCTTGGCAGGCCACGGGAAGGTCGGCGCTTCCATGTGCTGCCCGCACGGCGTCAGCCAGCACCTTTTCCTCTTCACGTCCCTTGTCTCCCGCGAATAGAGCATCGGCAGCGGAGAGTGCATCTCGCGACTTTCGCTCGTCCTCCGCACGCGCCTGCCCGGACTGAGGTCGGCCACCGCCTTCGCGGTTCAGCCGGTCTCGCTCGCTGAAGCTCAGTTTCCTGCCATCATCATCGCCCATCGATTTTGTCTCCAACCTGCTCAGGTCGCGGAGGGGGGACCAGCGCAGAGACCTCGAGCAAACGATCGAGGTTCACACGCGCAGGTTGATTGTCGCAGTCAATCTCAAGCGCCGCTTCGAAGGCGCGGACCGCCGCCAGTTCGTCCCCCGCCTTCCAGTAGGCGAGTCCGAGATGGTTCTGAATTTCACTCGCATGCGGGACCAAGGTAGCTGCGAGCGTAAGTTCTCTAATTGCCGCCTGCGGATCCTCTCGCTCCAGAGCCGCATCGCCCGCCGAAAAATGCTGAGCCCCCTGCCACGCTCTCATCGGCGCCGATTGACACCCACCCAAGAAGCCTCCGAACAGCAAAATCAAGATTGCTGCCTGGACACGGAATTGGGCACGCCGCAGGACATCAGCGATCGATTGCATTCTGTCCCCCTGGAAGCTTCGTGGTTTACGTACTCGATTCCCGTGACGAATGGCCTGGGTCGATGACTCATGGTACCAAGCCCTCAGTGCCAAACCTTCATCATAGATTCCGAAAGAATGCCGCGTCGTACGCACGGCTCGCACGAGTAGTCCGCTCGGCAGCCATTCAATAGGCCTATTTTCCGACTTCCTACGTCAGATAGTCCTCAGAGGATCGGCTCTCGGACCACTCAGTAAGTCCTCCGTACCGAATCTCTGCAGTCTTCAGACCGTTCCGATTCGATTGGTGTTCCGGCTGAGCGGCTGATTCGCGACCGCATCCGCGCAAGCAAATGCGCGCGATTCACCACCCCTGAGCGACTTATCTCGCTCTGTTTGCCCGCTTTCTTCCTAAGGCCGAGCACCACGTCGCCTAATCAGGTGGAGTGTCGACCGAGGATAAATTCATGAGATTCAACGAACAAAACGCCACTGGAATCACCGATCAATCCGGCGGCCTGCGCGAAATGGCGAACCTCGCCGCACCCCTCGTTCTCAGTCAAATCTTGATCACCGCCATGGGCGTCGTCGACTCGATGGTCGTCGGACGACTCGGCGCGAGCGAGCTCGCCGCAGTCGGTCTAGCAGGCGTGTGGGTTTGGGCCCTGAGTGCCTTCTTCATCGGTGCCGCAATAAGCGTTCAGACTTTCGTTGCGCAACATCACGGTTCGAACGAAAGCGAAAAATGCGGGGGTTGGTGTTGGCAAGGCCTCATCTCGATTGTCCCCTGCGCCGCACTTGCAGGACTGCTCATCTTCTTGGGCGCGCACGAAATCATACAGGTGCTCGATCCTAGCGATGACGTAAAGCCTTTGGCACGCGGCTATATGCGTGCCCGTTCGTTAGGCGTTGCAGGGCTTGCGATTGCCGTAACGCTCTCGTCGTTCTTTCGCGGAATCGGTGACGCACACACCCCATTCGTAGCCACCCTGCTCGCGAACCTGCTGAATCTATTCCTTGATTTCGGACTCGTCTACGGATGGTTCGGGTTCCCAAAGCTCGGCGTGGTGGGCGCGGGCGTCGCAACCACAATTTCCGAATGGGCCTATGCCGGCATCGTCGCCTGGTTCTTCGGGCGAGCGGCCCTGGTCCAAGCCTTCGGCACCAGGCGCGCGCGGCCGGACTAGCAAGCCATTCGTCGACTCTGGCGTGTAGGCCTTCCGATCGCAGGCCAATGGGTGACGGAGATGGCCGCACTCGCCCTCTTCACAACCTTTATCGCGCGAATGGGCTACGCACAGATGGCCGCAAGCCATGCGTTCGTCCAGCTGATGAGCCTCTCGTTCATGCAGGCCGAGGGATTTTCTCTCGCCGCCGCCACGTTAGTCGGTCGCTACATTGGCGCCGCAAGACTCGATCTCGCCGAACGGAGCTATCGGTCATCCCTCTATCTCGCCACGCTTCTCACAGCCATCGTCGCCGCACTTTTTATAATTTTCCCCGAACAATTAATCGGTCTCTTTGCAGATGACCCGGCTGTCCTCGCCTTCGCAGGCCCACTCCTGATGCTCGGCGCGATCTATCAATACTGTGACGCGATGGCGATCGTCACCGACGGAGCACTCCGCGGGGCCGGGGATACGACCTGGCCCTTTATCGCGAGGGGCTCTCTCGCGTGGTTCATCATGTTGCCTTTGTCGTACGTTCTCGCCTTCCCACTAAACGGCGGGCTCACCGGCGCTTGGTGCGGCGGACTCGTTTCCATGGCCGTCCTCGCTGCCCTGCTTGTCTGGCGGTTTCGTTCGGGGGCGTGGCAGCGTATCCGCATCTGAAAGGCAGATGTCGGGATTCGAGCCCTGCGCGCTTCGCGAACCCATGGGCTGTGGCATCCTTGGTCCGACCTAACTGGAGGCGACGCGACTACTGATGAAAACCTTGGTGACTGGAACGGCAGGTTTCATTGGCTCGGCCGTCGCCGAAAGGCTGCTCGCCCGAGGAGACGAGGTCGTCGGGGTCGACGAGGTCAACGACTACTACGATGTTTCGCTGAAGCGAGCTCGACTAGCTCGATTCCAAACAAACGACGGCTATCAGCATCATGAATTTGATCTCGCTGATACGGAGAAAACTCTCGCACTCTTCGCCGAGGTAAAACCCGAGCGCGTCATTCACCTAGCAGCTCAAGCAGGCGTTCGTTATTCGATCGATCATCCACACGCCTACGGCCAAGCGAATCTCGTCGGCTATCTCAACGTCCTCGAAGCTTGCCAGCATAACGAAGTCGAGCACCTCACCTACGCATCAAGCAGTTCCGTGTATGGTGGCAACACAAAGACGCCGTTCTCGGAACGAGATGCGGTGGATCATCCCGTCAGTCTTTACGCCGCCAGCAAGAAGGCGAATGAGCTGATGGCCCATACCTACTCGCACCTCTACGGACTGCCGACGACGGGGCTTCGATTCTTCACGGTCTACGGCCCCTGGGGCCGTCCAGACATGTCGCCCTTCTTGTTCGTGAAGCGAATCTTCGAAGGCACGCCAATCGATGTCTTCAATCACGGCGATCATCAGCGCGACTTCACGTATATCGACGACATCGTAGAGGCCGTAGTCCGAACGAGTGATCAGCCCGCTCAGGCGAACGTCAACTACGATACCGCGGCCCCCGATTCCTCAACAAGCAACGCCCCTTGGAGAGTCTTCAACGTCGGCTGCGAACGCCCCGTCGAACTCCTTCGCTACATCGAAGTCATCGAGGAGTGCACTGGCAAGGAAGCCATCAAGAACATGCTTCCGATGCAGCCCGGTGATGTGAAAGCGACGTGTGCAGATATTTCTGCGCTTGTTGCGGCGGTGGGGTATCGACCGCAGGTTTCTTTGGAAGAGGGGATGGGGCGGTTTGTTGAGTGGTATCGGTCGTTTTACTCAGTTTAACTTCGGGCCATTAAGGTAGAATCCAAGCGTATCTCACAGCAAAAAAACGCGGGCATCCGCCCAGTCCGAGGCTCACACCCCAGAATCAAGGCAGAAAAATGACGCGCGTATTGATCGCGAGTGCCGCCTATGGCGGACAGAACGTAGGAGACGACGCGATTCTCGCCGCCATGGTCGGGCATCTTCGCGCCCAATGTAGTGACATTCAAATCACTGCAGTCACGCGAGAGCCAGTCGAAATGGCGGAACGCCTGGGAATCAAAACGCTTGAGTTCATTGGAGTAGCGAACCGCGTTCAAACCTACCGCGCGATCTCTCGGATGGACGCCGTCATCGTCGGAGGCGGCGCACTGATCGCTGAGTACACAAAGGGTTGGAAGGGACTCGTCACGGGTCATCCTGGATACCCAATGACCATGCTCGCCGTCGCTCAGCTATTGCGGAAGAAGACGATGGTCTATGGCGCCGGCGTGGAAAAGATCGAATCACCCGCCGCACGTTTTCTAGTTCGACATTTCTTTGGGCGCGCCGATCTTATTACGCTTCGGGATGAAGACTCTCATCTGCGGTTGGTGAATGATCTAGGAATCGACTCAACGCGAGTCGTCACGACTGCCGACCCCGTACTTGGCCTCGAAGTTCCTTCCCCGCTTGAGATGGACAAAATCGCGCATGATCTGGGCCTTGACGACGACCCTCGCCCTCTCGCCGTCATCAACTTTGCCTATGGCATCGACCGCAGACCGGAGCTCCTAGATTTCATCGCCCAATCGGCGGACTACCTCATCTCAAAATGCGAAGCGCGAGTGCTCTTCATTCCGATGAACATCCAAGCCACCACGGACCGAGCGGGCATGGAACTCGTTCACGAACGCATGCGCCACCCAGAGTCTGCACAAATCCTACCCCTCCCCTACGCCCACCGAGAGGTCATCTCAATCGTTCGCCGCGCGGACATGGTCCTGAGTTCACGCATGCACCTTCTTATTTTTGCAGCGCTCGTCTCCACGCCCATCCTGGGAATCAGCCGTGTACCCAAAGTCGATGCATTCCTAGATCATTACGGAATGAGCGCGGGTGCCTCTACGCAACATCTTGACTTCGCTGAGTTCCAACGGGTGCTGGAGCATGCCTGGAGTACCCGCTCCGAAATTCGAGCCCGACTCGAAGCGGAGCGAATTAGAATGGGTGAGATTGCGCGTTCGAACGCAAAGTATTTCGAAGAGATCCTTTAGCGACGAGAGTCGTCGCACTCAAGAAGTGAGAGAAGATTGTCGCAAGGCCCCATTCGGAACAGCTTTCAACGCGTACTGATCAATGTCGCTTTCATCACGGGCTCGAATGTGATCGGCCGTGTGCTGAACTTGGCGCTGTACGCCGCACTCGGCCGGATGTTTGGCCCGGAAGGACTCGGCGGCTACGCGACCGCAGTCGCCTTTTCGACGTATTTCATTTTTGCGGTTGATTTCGGCGTATCGCCCCGCCTCGTCCGTGAAGGAGCCATCGCGCCAGAAGAGCTCGAAGAGGAATTTGCACAGGCTTTCGGGATCAAACTCGCCATGACCGGCCTCACCCTCGTGGGTCTTGCGGGTCTCCATTTCGTTCTCCCCTTCGAGTCCTGGGTTGTTGAGCTCTGCGTGCTCCTTGCACTGGCTTCGATCGTCCGCTCTTTTGCCTATCTCTCCGAATCAGTTTGCCGCGCACGAGAAAGGCTAGACCTTGCTGGCGCGAGCGGCCTTGCGAATACCTCTCTCTTTGTTGGCTCAAGCCTTCTCTTTTTCTATTTAGACTTTCCTGTTGTCGCGATTGGTTGGGCGTCGCTTGGAAGTGCATTCCTTCATCTCGGAATCTCGAGCCTCTTTGCACGGAAGTTCATCTCCCTCGGCGTTCGAATCCCACCGAAATGGTCCATCGTCCGTGCTGCCCTTCCCTACGCAACAACCTCACTCTCTATGCTTGCCTTCGCCCAAATCGACGTGCTTGTTATTTCTTTCATAAAAGATGCTGAGTTCGTCGGCCGTTATTCCGCGATCTCACGCCTGCTCCTGATCGCCAGCACGTTCGGCTCCCTCTCAGCCTCAGCCGTACTTCCTACCGCCTCACGCGTCTTCGCCAACGCAGCGCGTCAGCGATTCGACGAAATCTTCAATGGAGCACTGCGCGTGATCTTCTCCATTGGCGTCACAGCAGCTCTGGGGATTGTCGTACTTGCGCGATGGATCATGCAAACGATCTACGGTGATGCTTTCGCGGACCTCTACCCCTTCCTCCAGGTCGGTGCCGTCTATCTCGTTTTCAAATTCGCCATTTCAGTCCTCGCAATGGTTCTGACATCAAGCGGTCGGCAAGGAGATCGCGCCCGAGGCATTCTCATTGGCCTCTTTTTCACTGTAGTTTTCGTGCTGCTCCTAGTTCCCAGGTTCGGAATTTCTGGAGCCGTGGCAGCCTTGATCTTAAGCGAGTTCGTCTTGCTATCGTGCTTCATCTTCTCACTGCGCGTACATCTCGATTGGCGGGTACTCGCACAGACGCTCCTATCACTCGGCATAGCTAGCGGAGCCGCGCTGGCAACCTACTTACACTTCTCTCAGCAGGCCGGGTCCAGTGCGATCGCACTCAGCATCGCAGCACCTACGATCACCTTTCTCGTGCTGCTTTTCGCGACGGGGGAAGGGTTTCGTTCAATCCGTTTCGTTCTCGGGTTGCGAGCGCAACGCACTTCCCCTCCCTCTGCACCCGTTAGTGGCTGAACCCAGAAGCACTTCAACACAATCAGCACGCGGCAAGGCAGTCAGCTCAAACTGCCGAAAAAGAACATCCGAGGTTCACGATGCAAATAAGTTCTTCATGGCAGAAATTGATCCACGCGAAAGAGTGGATCAAGACATACCTGCAGCGCATATCTTGGCTCTATCAAATCGTTATGCATTGGAAAGCGCGGCAGCATCCAGCCCTGCTCGTACGCAAAGGATTCACACGAATCGTGATTGAGGCTTATCCACGGAGTTCCAACTCCTACTGCGTCCGTCTATTCAGATACGCCAACCCGGAAGTAGCAGGGGAGACAATTTCACATCATTCCCACAGCGTTTCGAATGTCAGACATGCTGTTCGATGGAAAATTCCCGTGCTCGTGATCGTGCGAGAGCCCGTCACAGCAATCACATCGAACATGCTTGCCGTGCAAGATACCAGCGACGAACGACTCGAAATTCTAACAACGAAATATATCGACTTTCACGAATGGATCCGCGACAACGCGGACAAGATCGTGATCGTTCGATTCGAGGACGTCGTAGGGAGCCGCCTCCGAATGATTTCCATGGCTTTGAACCAAAAGTTCGGGACCACATTCAGAACGGATTTAGACGAGGAAGCACTCGCGCAACACACCCGAAAATCCATCGAACTCAATTCACCGAACAAGGCGAACCCAAATAAGGTCCCTCTTCCCAGCCCGGAACGCGAAAAGTCCTACAGAGCATTGCGGCCACGTGTTAGGGGTAATTCTTCGGTCAAGCGAGCGACGGACCTGTACGATCAGATCTTGGCTTTCGCTGTGCAGCCCGGAACATCGCAGGAATCGCCTTAGACAAGCCCGTAAGCCCGGGGTGTTCGCCGCCCCCTTGCAACTTTTAACGTGCGCGCTTCGGGTAGAGTTCGAAAAAGCCGCCGCGATACTGATCACCGGCCCGCTCGACAAAATCTTCGCGATGCGGGTCGAGAGGCGCTTGCCTCGCGTACAAGCCAATCAGACCCGCCGTCTCATGCTGCAAGGGCCGATTCGCATACGCAATCTGTAGCATCCCCCAAAGTGCGGCCCCCCCGATCGCTTCCTTTCTTTGACCCAGCCACGCAATATCGTCTGCGACGCGTGTTCGTCGTCTCAAGCACGTCCGCAATTCACCGAGCCTGCGACGAAAGGGGCGTCGCGGCAACCAGGCCGTAAGCCGTTCTACCAAGGCGGCGTCGGGCGTTTGCGGCATTTTGCCCTTGCCGTCTAGGCGGCTTAGTAGGTCACCGAGCGCCGGGACGATAAAACCGTGAAGTAATTCGGCCTCGCCCGGCGGACTGAGGCGGGCTGCCAGTGCGGCCTCAACGGCATTATGGAGAATCTCGGATGAGCCAAAGCGCCCGCTGCGGTCGGCCAGAAACCATTCCGCACGCTGCCTATGGCCTGACCTACAAATCCCCGCCTCCGAAGTCGCCAGGAGCGGGATATCCAGCAGGAGCCGAGCCGCATTCTGTGCCCATTCGTCGGCGTCCTGCGCCCCAAGCGGCTTCCACAGATTAAGAAGCAAAGCCTGCCTGGACGCACCCGGCTCGAAAACCGTCGGGAATTTTTCGAGCAGCCCTTCGCCCAGCAGCTCGAAGCCGGCCAAATGCGTCTCGACCATCTGAAATGTTTCGGGCATCCGCGAGAGCTTCGCAATCGAGTTGAACGATAGGTCGATCTCAAACACTGGCCCACCGCGCCCGACACACAGATCCACTAACGCTGCTCTGAATCGTCCGATTGAATCGGATGCAGCATCGCAAAATACAAAGCCATCGATATCAGAAAGAAACTCGACACCGCTTTCTGTCGACCGCCAGAGAAAGTCACCACTGGAAATGCTGGGTGTCAGAACGATCCCCGCAAGCGGATCGAGCATTTCAACTGCAAGCCGCGCGACATCGTCGAGTAGCGTTGCAAGCTCTTCGGGATAGTCGAAACGATCACAAAGGTCAGATGCGCGGGACACGATTCAGCCCTCTTTCAATACGGAAATCAAGGCGCGACCCTAGCGCGGCTATCCTCAACCGCTTGCCAGCGGCGTCCCGTCATCGGGTCGGTCATCACCCAATCGATGTCTGCGGATTCCTCCAACGAACAGGCCTTCCAATCAAGCACGACTTCGCCCGAAGTCAGCGTCGCCGATCGTGCTTGCGCGTCGGCACAAGACGAGCCGGTACTGAATTCAAACCGCAGCGGGTACCCATCCACGACCGAACGCCCTTCGGCATCGCGTCCCGAGATCCGAAACCGAATGCTATTCCCCGATTGCTCCGGAGTGACCACGACACGATCAAGCCGTCTTTTCACCGAAGCCCAGATCACCGCTTCGCCTGGTGCCACCGACTCGCTGTGCAGTCTCGCTTGACGAACGCGCGCCTGCGGAACTGGGTTGCCGCTTCGCAACTCGACCCATTCTCGCCCGCTGTAGGCGCGTTCAAGATTGACCTCGATTGAAGTCGCTTCATCCTGATGATTCAGCGCGTAAACATGAACGAGTTCCGTGTCCCCCCGAAGCCCCGCCTCAGTTTCCAGCGAGGACGTTTCGAAGCGCGGCACGATTCCCTCGGCGAGAAGACGAGCTCGCCAGGCCTCTCCCGCACGCTGATGCGATAATCGGGCAACGCCGCAGCGCAGATTCATCGGCACATCATGAATCCCACCGGGGCGACGCGTTCGATCCTCCAGCCGAAGCCGTTGGTTTCCCGGTTGAATGCGCAGAGCCGAACCCGAGTCGCGAAAAAGATGCCCTCCCCGGTCAAGAAAGGTCACGAGCGCATCGACTGCATCCACTGAAAGCGCGGGTGAACCCAGTAACACCAAGGCCTGCGTACCGTTCGAAAGCTGATCCAGGTGCTCCTCGAGGACGAGATCGACATCCTCGAAGCCGACCTCAAGCGCTTCATGACTGTCTTTAAGACATTGAGCCAGGGTTCGCGCCGTTTTCGGCTCTCCCGATTCGCTGCGACTGCTCCAGGATTGAATGAGAGCTACTGGCGCCGGACTTCGTTCGAGCGCCGAAAGCCAGGGCCCGAGCCGGGAAACCTCTTCATGCAGCTGTGCAAGCCCGGAGATCGCGTCGCTCTCAGGAGCAGCCCAATACGCAAGGCCGGTTGCACCGTGCGCCAACCCCGTCCAGGCGGTCTCTCGCCATGCCAGAAGCCCCGGTGTTCTTCCCTTGTTTCGCTTCAGCGGGCGTCCCATGGCATAAATCGCCAGATGCGGCTGCATCGAGTCGGAATCGCGCAAGGCAGCCCAGCCGCTATTAGCCGACCAGCGAACGGATTCGGGTCCCCCCCCTCGACGCACCGAGCCATAGCCATAGCCGGGTCCGATCACTTCATCGACGGCATCCCCCAGTGCGGAGAGGCGGTAGCCATAGGCGAGCGGCCGGCTCCAATAAGAACCGGGCCAATAAGTCGATTGAGGAAGGCCCGGGAAGAGTCGCTGGCCCGCGGAACGGAAGGCTTGAAATGTCTCC
>Ga0315315_10006019_pt1 | contig 11191 bp, 13 predicted proteins | sample M140m3416metaG_FD_203699 | JGI IMG/M metagenome (GOLD analysis project Ga0315315, IMG submission 203699) | Ammonia-oxidizing marine archaeal communities from Monterey Bay, California, United States - M1 40m 3416 | ecosystem: Environmental > Aquatic > Marine > Intertidal zone | place: USA... | reverse complement strand
TGATGCAGCCTTCATCTACGCAATGGTTAGACAAGAAAGCCAATTTTACTCAAGAGCTATGAGTAGACGTGGGGCACGCGGCCTTATGCAACTCATGCCCCGAACGGCTGCTTCTATCGGGAAGACTAAAAGGTTTCGAAGAGGTAGGGGGCGTGATGCATTGTTTGATCCTAAAACTAATTTAATTCTAGGGAGCAAATATCTCCTTCATCTAATGCAGTTAGGAAATCTATCTGGTAATTTGTTTAAAGTATTGGCGGCTTACAATGCGGGGCCAGGAAATTTAAGAAAATGGGAACGAAAACTTGAATACAAAAATGATCCCTTGCTATTTATAGAATCTATACCATCTCGGGAGACAAGACATTTCATAAAAAAAGTTATGCTTGGTCTTTGGGTTTACAGGTTTAGACTTAATGAACTGGCGCCAACGTTAAGCGATGTTGCTGGTGGAAATTGGCCAAAGTATATGTCCGCACCAAAAAAGAAACTTTAAAAGATTGTATTATGCCAAAAATCGATGAAACTAGAGAATTTATTCCAGTAAATATAGCGCTTTTAACCGTTTCGGATACACGGACGTTGAAAGATGATCGCTCTGGAGATATTTTATTTCAAAGGGCATCCGACGATGGACATGTAGTTGCCGAGCGAGCTATCGTCAAAGACGAAGTACGCTTAATAAAAAAGAAATTAAATCTTTGGATTAAGGAACCAAAAATCGATGTCGTTATATCTACGGGGGGAACGGGTTTCACTGGCCGTGATGTAACTCCCGAGGCGTTTAAGGCTATTTTTGAAAAGGAAATAGAGGGGTTTGGTGAGTTATTTCGCTGGATAAGCTTCAAGAAAATTGGAACTTCAACTATCCAGTCAAGGGCTGTTGCGGGTGTTGCCAAGGGAACGTATCTCTTCGCGTTACCCGGATCTACTGGGGCATGCAAAGATGCCTGGGACGAAATTTTGCATAATCAACTTGATATAAGGTTTCGACCCTGTAATTTTGTGGAAATAATGCCTCGATTGAGGGAGCACGAATTAGCCGGACGATCTTCATGAGTAAAGTTGGTTAAAGTCTTCGCCGTTATCAATATCGTTCATAGTTTGAACGTAGCCGATTTGTTTCGGGTGATTAAAGCAGCGGATGGTATCGGTTAATGCATATTGTGTTGACCATCGTACATCTTTCATTTTTGGCAGCTTTTGACCTCCTGCCACTCCAATTAACCAGTATCCACCGTCATTGGACGGCCCAAAGATAACTTTCGATTTGCCAAGCTGCTTAAAAGCCAATCTAATATAATCGTATTTAACATTCGGAATATCGCTTCCGATAAGAATACACGGCCCATTGCCAACTCTACTCATTGCATCTGCCATCCTTTCTCCCAGATGGCCTTTACTTTGGTACTTAATTTGCCAATTCCCTCTAGCGCAATGTTTAAAAAACCTTTTTGAATTCTTGGGGGTTATGAATAAATATTTCCTCACGGGTAGTTTGCGGTTCAATCTTTTAATTAAATTAGCGACTTGGGATTTATACCAAAATGTCGCTTTGATGTGTCCAATATCTTTTGCAAGTCTTCGTTTGACGATCCCCATTTGGGGTGCTTTTGCAAAAACTATGAGGTTTAAGTGGGTTCTCATTTATTTGTCGTATTATATATCTTCGAAATCAATTTTGGCGACACGCCTATGAAGTAGAGAAATAAACAAACGAAATTTCGACTTATACGCTTCAAGTAGCCGTCGACGACATAGCGTTCTGATGATGTTAAAGCGACTGTATCAAAAAGTGCTATTTTTGAATTTCCTATCCTTCGAACAAGGTCGACGTCTTCCATCAATGGCCAGGGCTTATAGCCTCCGATACGTTTATAAAATCGCCGATATATTAGAAGTCCTTGATCCCCATAAGGTAAACCTAACCATTTATTACGAAACCGAACCATTTGTGTCAGTCTCTTAGAGGCTTTACTTTTTGCGTCTAAAGCAAATGTAAACACCGCAGCTCGATCTAGGTTACTCTTTTGGCTGGCAAACACTACTATGGAGGCGGCCCAACCTGCCCCAAGAGTTGTATCTGCGTGCAGAAATAATAGCCAATCACCCTTAGCTGCTTTTGACCCAGCTATTAATTGGGGACCGCGACCCTTTTCACAGTATATAACTCGCGCGCCAAGGTTCTCAGCAAGACAAGCCGTTTCATCAGTTGAGTTAGCATCTACAACAATCAATTCTAGCGAAATGCCAGATTTCTCTGCGGTGTTTAGAGCAGTTATTGTAGTCTTTATCGTCCTAGCAGCATTATACGTAGGCATTATAACTGAAAGACTGATAACTCCCGCTTTTTTTTGGCTTATGGATGACGGATGTTTTATAGCCGTTTTCCTAGCTTTTCTAATTTTGAGTTAGTGTTAACACTTTGGTTTCTTTTAGAATACATCGTTTCTCTACAAAGCTTCAACAATAGTCTGGCACTAATTTTTTTATTGTGCTTTGCTATTAATATGAATAATGAAATACAAATAGAGTGCCTTCATAGAGCGCTCTCTAAGTACGATATATTTTCCCATTTAGAAAAAGATGACCTCAAGGTTGCGACGACAAAAGGGCTCGTTCATGATCATGTTCTCTTAAGATCAGATAATTTTAGCGATTATCAAATGGTAGTCAGGATTCCAAGGTTGAGCCAATTTGGTCTGGAGCCTAAGGAAAATCTAAAATACCAGGCGGCTTGCTTTTCCGCGGCCTCACCAAGTAATCACACACCAAAGTTGATACTAGTGGTTGAGCCTTCTGCTAATTTACCCATGGGCGCGTTAGTTGTAGAGCACATAAAAGGAAAAAATATTGTTTTGCCGAGTGATTTGAATGGTATGGCAGAGTGTTTCGCGCGAGTTCATTCATTGCAGACACCAGAAACGCCAGATCACTCCGAGCTACTATACCATATTGACCCAATTCGCGGGGTTGTTAATACCATAAATGAACAGTCAAAATTTATTAACGAGGCTACTAGTGATCCCGAGGTTCAAAAAATCTTGAGAGAGGAAGTGGAATGGGCAAGCGATTTCGCCAATCAAAATTCTAACTTACATCCGCCCCCTCGCCTTTGTTTAACAGACACTCACCCTGGTAATTTTTTGGTAGATTTGTCTGGGAAGGTATTATTTGTCGACTTGGAAAAAGCGCTTTACGGGTCGCCGGCAATCGATTTGGGGCATGCAACGATACTGACCTCAACATTGTGGGATTTTGACATTCAAGTGGAGCTTTCCAGAAATGACATAATAAATTTTTATCAAGCTTATTTGGACTTCTTGCCTGTAAACTTAAAGAACGAGATTAGGCCCTGGCTAATGCCTATGAGGCGCCTTGCATGGATAAGGTCCACTACCTGGAGCTGCAAATGGTCCACAAGGAAACAAGATTCAGGTGAGATAGAGGAAGGTTTGAGGGGTCAAATACAAAACCATATAGTAAAGAGATTAGCTTCTTTCGTTGATTTAAAAACGATAAATTCGGTTCGATCGGAGTGGATTGGCGAAAACAGGTTAGCACTGATTTAAAAATGAATAGAAAAATTATAAACTTAAGAAGAGAGCGCAAGCGAAGAAAAAAAACTGCCTTGGAAGAAAAGGCGCAAATGAATAGGGTTAAGTTTGGCCGAACAAGAAGCGAAAAAAAGAAAGATGCAAATGATCAACAAAAATCAGGCCAATTCTTTTCTGATCACAAACTTGAGAAAAATATTATTAAAATAAAATCAGATCAAGAGGGGTAAGGTCATTGCCTACTTTCATTTTAGAGGATGGTCTATCGTTATCCAGTAATGCCTTGATAGCCGGCGTTGATGAGGTTGGTAGAGGTCCATTGGCTGGACCAGTTGTGGCGTCAGCTGCTATTATTGACCGCTCCCTGTGCTCGGGCAGTATGCTTTGTACGATAGACGACTCAAAACGCTTATCGCATAAAAATCGCAATTTGGCCCTTACATTGATTCGTAAGATAGCAATAACTGGTACTGGTTTTGCGGATAGAGATGAAATTGATGAATTGAACATTTTATGGGCATCTATGCTGGCAATGGAACGGGCTATTGAGGAGGTTCAAACAAAGTTAGATCGACCTCTGGATGCCGTCTTGGTCGACGGTAATCGGCTTCCAAATTTAAAATGCCCAGGTTACGCGATTGTAAAAGGTGATACCAAATCGATCTCTATTGCTGCCGCATCTATTGTTGCAAAAACGACCCGAGATGATTTTATGCTCAGGATGGCTTCTATACATCCAGAGTATGGTTGGGAAAAAAATATGGGTTACGGAACGCAACAGCATCTAGATGCGTTGAAAAAATTTGGACCAACTGAGCAGCATCGCCGAAGTTTTAGGCCGGTTTTGGAAGCTTTAAAAACAAGTTATTGATCTTTAATCTGTTCTGGTACTACATCTAGTATAAATTCATCTAACTCATTGACTCTAAACAATTTTTTTCCAACCCCATTGACCTTAATAAGGTGTTAAGTGATTATGGCCCCTTAATTTAAACTATAGGTTTTACAGAATGTTGGACATTGAGAACTTGGGAGAGGGAAAGATCGTCCTTGGCGACTGTGTTAGCACGTTGAATAGTTTGCCCCCGAACTCCATTGATTTGATATTTGCCGACCCACCGTATAATTTGCAATTATCAGGCGAACTCCTGCGTCCTAATAACTCGAAAGTTGATGGGGTCACCCAACAGTGGGACCAGTTCGAGAGTTTTGCAGCCTATGATAATTTTACGAAGGAGTGGCTTAAATCCTGTTATCGGGTGTTAAAGTCGTCAGGCTCTTTATGGGTCATTGGGTCATATCATAATATATTTAGAGTGGGAGCGACGCTCCAGGATATTGGGTTTTGGATCCTGAACGATGTAATTTGGCGCAAAACTAATCCAATGCCTAACTTCAGGGGCCGCAGATTTACTAATGCTCATGAAACAATGATCTGGTGTGCAAAAGGTCCTGAGGCAAAAAAATACACTTTCAATTATGATTCGATGAAATCCCTAAATGAAGGCCTTCAAATGCGAAGTGACTGGTTGTTGCCACTATGTACTGGCTCAGAGAGGTTGAAAATAGAGGGGCAAAAGGCGCATCCAACGCAAAAGCCGGAAAGCCTTTTATCTCGTGTTATTCTGGCGACGTCCAAACCGAACGATATCGTGCTGGACCCTTTTTCGGGTTCTGGAACTACGGCCGCTGTGGCTAAACGCTTTGGAAGAAAATACATTGGGATCGAACAAGATAAAGCCTATGCTAGTTTGTCACAAAAACGGCTCAAAAGTGTACACGCGCTGGCAGATCCAGAAGTGTTACAAATAGATAGTAAAAGGCACGAACCGCGTGTTCCGTTTGGTAGTTTGTTAGACCGAGGTTTAATTGAACCTGGTGAATTAATGTTCGATGCCCGGAGGCGTTGGCATGCCAAAGTGCGTGCAGATGGCATGCTTATCTCAAATGAAACTAGAGGGTCAATTCACTCTGTGGGTGCGGCTGTGCAGGGAGCCCAAGCTTGCAATGGTTGGACTTTTTGGCATGTCGATAGAAAAGGTAACCCTGTTTCGATAGATTTATTTAGACAGATGGTTCGGGCTGAGCTCGCGGCTTGAATAGTCCTCACGTACGAAAAATAAAACCACTAGACCTATAATCCAAAAAATTATTGCTACAGCCATGCCGGCTCTTTGGCTCTCAAATAATAGGGTAGCCCAACCAAATAGCATTGGGCCTAAAAAACTCGTACATTTTCCGGACATGGAATATAGGCCGTACATTTTTACTTGTATAGAAGGGGGGGTAATCCTGCTGAGTAGTGTTCTGCTGGAAGCTTGAGCCGGGCCAATGAAAAAACTCATAGTCAACCCCGCTAACCAAAATAATATAATATCTGTAGCTATTAAGATAGAACTACCGAAGATAATCAGTCCTAAGAGGGAAGTTATCACGGTGATTTTTGAGCCAAATTTGTCATCTATCCACCCAAACACAAAAGCCCCAAACCCGGCAGAAATATTCATGAAAATCCCGAAAACAAGTATCTCGCTAAAATCTAAACCAAACGTGCCCGCTGCGTATATTCCTCCAAATTGAAATAAGATCAATAATCCGTCGGCGTAGATCATTCGGGCGAGTAAAAAAACCCAGATTGATGGGTAGTGCTTCAATTCCCATAAAGTATTTTTGAGGCTTTCTAAGCCTGGTTTTATAGATTGAATGAAAGATGTCTTGCGTTTTGTATCAGGACAAAAAATAAAGAAAGGCCACCCAAAAATAATCCACCATATCCCCACTATAATTGATGTGGCCCGAATATGCTCGGCCAGTTGAGTATCTAACCGTAAAAATTGCGGTGGGTTCTGGACTAGTCCAAATAGACATAAGGTAAGGCAGATAATAGCGCCAATATAACCGGTACCCCATCCCCAACCGCTTACGCGTCCAACTAGATGGGCCGGAGATACAGAAATTAGCGTTGCGTTGTAAAAAAGATTTGTAAATTCGAAACTTATAACGCCAATAGATACGGCTATCAGAGCAAGCGGAATAGCATCTTGGGAAGGAGTCACAAACCACAGTGTTAAAGTTGCACTAATGGCCAGGACGCTGAAACATAAAATCCATTTTTTTAAATGCCCCGTTTGTTCCGCTATAGCTCCGAGAAAAGGTGAGAGAATAGCAACCACAACACCAGAGATTGCTAAAGCGTGGCCCCACAAAAAAGTACCATGAATTTCGTCACCAACAACAGCCTTTGAAAAATATGCAGAGAACAAGAAGGTTATTATTACGGTTGGATGCGGAGAATTCGCCCAATCAAAAAGGCACCAGCTGATTATAGCTCTTTTTTTCTTGTTTCTTTCCTGTGGAGTAAGGGCTGTATCGCTTAACAAAAGAGACCGTTTCTATATTTAGAGGGATTAAAGATCTATATTATGCAAATACCAATCTAAAAGAGTTTATTGTTCCACTGATGTAAAATTGACCGTATTACAGCTATGAAGGCTATTGGCTGATCCAAGAATAAATGATGCTTAGCTTCAGGAATTCCAACTATTGGTGATCCTTCCTTCATTAGACTTGTCATATAATCCACCGTTTTTATGTCTAGCAATGAACTTTCATCGCCATAAACTAAAGCAGTTTTACACGATATTTCCTCTAGATAGGTGTGATATGGCTCTGTAAACCTCCGATTATGCATCGCTTTACCATCAAACTTCCAGGTCCATCCTTCTTGTTCCTCTTTAATTGAATGGTGTCCTATGTGTTGTACCAAAAAGTCGTTTTCACAATCCTGTTCGGGCATCAATCTAAAGCGGTCCAATGCGGTTTTGTAATCTGCGTAGTGTTTTTTATTGCCCATTCGGCGCACTTTTCTCTTAGCGTTTATTTCGGGAGGCCGAATGGGGGAGTCAGCAAGAATTAGTCCACTTATGAATTTACCGTACTTTTGTGCAAATTTAGTAGCGGTTAATCCCCCAAAACTATGTCCAATCACAAAGACATTCTCTCCAAGATTTGCGTCTTCAATGACTTTTAATAACTCTTCAGATCGAATTTCAGCGCTATACTCCGCGCGGTGACCACTCTCACCCATGCCGGACAAGTCAAGTGCAGCCACTTCAAAATCTTTACTGAAAAATGGTGCCAGGAAGCTCCACCAGTGGGAATGTCCCCCGCCTCCATGCACAAACAGAAGACCTCCTTGTTTTTCTGTCTTAGATGATGTTTCCCAGAGTAAATAATGTATTGGGCAGTTGCCTACATCAACTAAATGCGAAGATGGTTTTTGGGACAATGCCCATTGGAACCACAGAGGAGGTTTAGCTTTTTTTGTTTTTTTATTTTCCTCTTTATTTTCCATTTCGGTCCCAGTAACGTTAATAAGCCATACTGAGAAGTTTTTATACTCGATTTAATCCGATTTTCCATAAATAGTTTATTATATGGTGTCGGACTGAACTTATGGCTTAATATTATCGGGTTAGGAGTATTTTAATGGTTGATATAAAACTCGGTGTTTTTGAGATGGTAGAACAAGCACGCGCGGAGATCGAAGAAGTTGATACAATTGACGCTATAGAACAGGCTCAGGACCCTGATTGCCTTGTTATAGACATTCGTGACGTTAGGGAGCGAAAAAGAAATGGCTATATTCCAGGCAGTTTTCATTGTCCCCGAGGAATGATTGAATTTTGGGTAGATCCTGAAAGTCCATACTTTAAGGATGTTTTCAACGAAAAGAAACGATTTCTATTCCATTGTGCCGCGGATTGGCGGTCCGCCCTAACCGTTCAAACTGTCACTAAAATGGGACTTGAGAATGCAGCTCATATAAAAGGGGGGCTCAATGCATGGTGTGAAGCAGGTGGACCGTTCATGAAAGATGAGGGGTGACATGTTCGCAACAGTGTCTAAACAACTCGGCTCCAATGAAACTGTTTCTTTTGAGAAATGGTTTTCGGAAATAAAATCGATAACTTCGAGTATAAAGGCATCGCATCAAGATATTGATAAGCAACGCTGTTTGACTGATACGCTTTTGAATGAATTACATAAGGTTGGATTATTTCGATTATCGCTGCCACGGGAAATTAATGGGGGCGAATTAAGTCCCCATCAGCTTTCACAAGTGGCGGAAGTTCTTGCAAAAGCGGACGCCAGCGTTGGATGGTGCTTTGGTCAAGGTTCTGGGTGCGCAATGTCTGCCGCTTTTTTAGAGCCTAAGACGGCGAAAAAAGTTTTTGGTCCCAAAAACTCAGTTTTAGCATGGGGAGCTGGGATCGCGGGAAAAGCTGTAAAGTGCAATGGCGGCTATAAAATTACGGGAACATGGCAGTTCGCAAGTGGCAGTGGTCATGCGACGTGGCTGGGCGGTCATAGTTTTGTTTTTGACGCCAATGACGCACCCATTTTAAAAGCCAATGGTGCGCAGGCGGATCGCACTGCCTTGTTTCCAAAATCGTCGGCCGCCCTTCACGATGATTGGCACGTTATTGGATTAAAGGGGACGAGGAGTGAGAGCTATACTGTTAACGATCTTTTTGTGCCAGAAGAATTAACTTTAGATCGTGAGAACCAAGATGAGTGCCGAAGCAATGCGCCACTTTATATATTTCCAACGACTTTAGTGTATGCATCTTGTTTTTCCGGGGTTGCTTTGGGTATAGCTAGGGGAGCTGTTGATGATCTTATAGATATAGCAAGAACGAAAACACAACGATCGGCTAGATCCTCTATGAGAGAGAGCCCAGTTTTTCAAACTCAGATCGCGCAATTAGAAGCACAGCTGGGCTCGGCACGAGCATACCAACAAAGTGTTCTTGAAAGGGTGTCAAAAACGGTATTTCAAACACGTGAGTTGCAACAAGGCGATAGAGCAGAAATACGCCTGGCCACCACCTATGCTATCAACCAGGCGACAGAGGTGGTGCAGCAAGTTTATAAGCTAGCCGGATCTTCGGCCATTTTTGAAAATGCACCGTTTGAAAGACGTTTCAGAGATATGCACGGAGTTTCCCAACAAATGCAGGCGAGACATAGTCATTTTGAAACAGTTGGTCGGTATATGATGAACTTGGATAGCACAAGTGCCCACATGTAGGCCTAAGGATAAAAATATAAGCCAACTCAGAACGGTATTTTAAATTTTTATTCGCATCACTGCATCATAACGTCGTAGTATCTATCCACTTTAAAACTAAACATGGAGCAATAGATGTCTATGGTGCACGTACTGGCAGTAATTACTGCTAAACCAGGTAAGAGAGCGGAAGTCTTAGCTAATTTTAATGCGAATGTGCCCGCGGTTCACGCTGAGGAGGGATGTGTAGAGTATGGCGCTGTAATTGATTGTGCTGACGCTTCTTCGTTCGCCTCTGCTTATGGCCCAGATACATTCGTGGTGGTAGAAAAATGGGAAAGTTTAGATCACTTAAAGGCCCATGCTGCAGCGCCTCATATGAAGGCTTATGCGGAAAAGAATAAAGATCTATTAGCAGATCGTAAAGTACACGTTATGTCATCCGCATAAACCAAGTTAGGTTGACCTTGAGCGCTTGTTAATCAAAGAAAAACTTTTTACTTTTTGATTAGTATCGCTCACGGTGAACTCTTCTGCTTACGCGCCTCGTATTTCTTCTAGAACTGGATAAATAAATTTTTTGAAAAGTTCTGGATTCTCTGACATCGGAAAATGGCCCATTCCTTCCATTATTGTCGTCTTTGCCCCTGTTATCCGCTCTGCAGTATCGATGGTACGTTCAGGGGTGCAAGAGGAGTCATACTCTCCTGATAGCAAATAGACAGGACAATTTTTTGTATTAATCCTAGGGGATCGGTCGTCAAAGTCTCCATCGTGCCAATAAAAGTAAAGATCACCTTTGAATATGCCAGGACCTCCCTGCATATAATGCCACAAAGTTTCCCAACGGTATTCGTCTGGACTTTGTGGGGCAATCTGGGCAGATACAAATGCTGCACAGACTTCGCCACCATGAACATCTGGTCTGTGCAGCCAGCTGAGATCATAATAAGGCTCCAGCTTATCGGCACCTTCCAGGGCGATTACACTTCGAAAATATTCTGCTTGTTCAAGAGCAAGATGCAATGTCAGTCTTCCACCCATGGAGCACCCCATTATTACTGGGTTTACCAAATCGTAGGCATGACAAAATGTCATCACCGTCTCTTTATACAGCTCAGTTGTAAGTTGGTATTCGTTATCTCTAAACCCCGGCGGAGGATTTGATTTTCCATGCCAAGGCATATCAAACGCGATCACACGGAAATTCTTGGTGATAGTCTCATCGCATAACAAGTGGCGATATTGTCGCGCGTCAGAGCCAGCCGTATGGAGACAAACTAATGGGATACCATCTCCTGCTTCTTCAACGTAAATTCGGCATGGTTGGCCATCCACATAGATAGTGAAATAACGACCAACAATCGGTTCGAAATTCGGCATAATTAATCCTTACCGTTTCTAAGACTCGCTATTAAGTCCTTAAAAAACTGTAGGTTTTGAATGAGAGGTAAAAGGTTCCCGTCCAATGTTATTAATTGTTTTGGCAGCATGCTCCAAATATCATGAAAGTCGCGCTTAGGAATACAGCGCCAATGCTCTTTCCAAGTAGATTTTGCCG
>Ga0315315_10006018_pt1 | contig 11193 bp, 11 predicted proteins | sample M140m3416metaG_FD_203699 | JGI IMG/M metagenome (GOLD analysis project Ga0315315, IMG submission 203699) | Ammonia-oxidizing marine archaeal communities from Monterey Bay, California, United States - M1 40m 3416 | ecosystem: Environmental > Aquatic > Marine > Intertidal zone | place: USA... | reverse complement strand
AATGTCTCAAAACCCAGACGCACAACCCACAAAACACGAAACTTTCATTGTTGACAACAAGAGTGCTAAGGTAGTACCTGAAAAGACTGTAGTTAACAACAAGAGTGCTATAGTTCCCGAAAAGACTGTAGTTAACAACAACAACACTAAGGTAGTGCCTGAAAAGACTGTAGTTAACAACAACAACACTAAGGTAGTGCCTGAAAAGACGGTAGTTAACAATAAAAACGAAAATGTGGTAGTTCGAGACGCAAAAACTCGGATTATACCCGAAAAATCAGAGAATAATCACTCATCAGTCAATAAAATAGAAAACTCTATTAGCAACACACTAAATAGAATCGGAAAAATCAACAAAACTACAAATTCAAACATGAAATTGCACGGAATTGTCGATAATTCGAGTGATAGCATTAAAAATGTGCTTAAAAAGAGTATGTTGATGCATAATCGGGTAAATAAAAACTCTATTAGCAACACAAACTATGAAAATGTGTCTAAAGTCATAAACTCAAAAACTACTAAGTCTATTATTCCAAATATTTCAACCGTATTCAGTAAACAAACTGAAATACCATCACTAGCGTTGGGTGGATTCGTTGAAAAACCAACTGTTGCTCAGATCGGTGACGCAAAATTACCAAGTGGTAAGAGTGAAGGTGAAATGGTAATATCTCCTTCTAAATTACCAGACATTCTTGCTAAAACTAATGTCATAGAAAAGACACAGAAGCAAATACAGAAGGTAGACGAAATAAAAGAAAGTCCAACAAAGGGACTATCCGAGATGGCAAATGAAAGATTGATGATAAATGCCGATAGAAAGACAACTCAGCAAGCAAACACATCCGCACCGCAGGATGCACCCAGTACTGGACCTATAGTGATCAACCAAGCAGGACAGCAAACTTCGTCAGCACCACCCACATCATCACAGGGCGGACAAAAACTTCGGTTCAACGACACTATGAATGTTTCACTTCCTCGTTGGCGATCACAAATGGGGTAAAAGAAAAGGGGAGAGACTTACGCCTCTCCCCCTCTCCTCCAAGAAGTATTACTTATCACTCACTCGCAAGTTTTTCAAAATAACTAAGTGCATCAGTCTCTTCATGGCCATCCGTAGAAACTTCAGGCGTTGATGTAGAGGTGTCTCCATTATCAAAACTAGTAGTTTCTGCGGTAGGTGTATCGGTTGGTGATTCTGCACGAATGTCCCCACCGATTACCTCATTGAGTCGCTTCTTCAGTTCATCATATGACTTGAAGTTGGAAGGATCAGTAAACTCACTTAGAGGATACTCCTTCTTCCAGAGATCTTCAAGTGCAGAATCATCTCCGCCGAGAACGGTAGAAGATCCTTCAAACTCAGACTTATCATAGTTGATAAATCCAGCAACCTTGCGTACTTTCAACTTGAAGTTTGCACCTTTCCAGAAATCAAAGGGATTGATTGCTTCTTCGTCAGCAAACTCAGGTTGCATTGCTTCCTGAATCTTGTCGAAGATCTTCTTTCCGTACTTGTAGAGGAAGACCTTACCTTCGTTCTGTGGGTTAGCAGGATCACTAACAACAAGGATGTTTGAAACATAATGAAGACGACGCTTTCGCTGGCGTGCAATGTCCTTATCTGCTTCGTTTCCACTGTTCCAGAGTTCCGAGTTCATTTCTGAAACTGGATCCTTCTGTCCGAGGGTAGTACGACTATTTTCGATGAACCATCCACCCTTACCCTTGAATCCGTGGGAGTAGTACTTCGACCATGGAAGGTCTTCTCCATCGGTTGCGGGAAGGAACCTAATTACAGCGAATCCATTGCTGGACTTGTCCAATTCAGGACGCCAGAATCGATCATCCTTATAGGAATCCTTGGTGTTCATCTCTTCCATTTTTTTGGTTAGGTCGTTGATGTTGTTCTGCGACCGCTTCTTAAAATCAGCAAATGACATATGTGTCTCCTTTATTGCTTACACGGAACTCCCGTGTTCTATACTATGGTAGGAACTCCCTACCTCTCTCTTTATTTATATGTTATTATACAACACCATACATGAATGTCAAGATCAAACAGGTAATTTTGTGGTGTTATTTCGTGGAAGGATGTTGATGTCAATTCCTTCTTCTTTGATCTTCTCTATGATAGGCTTCGTGAGATACTTGGCACCGATTGCAGGTTCAATACCATAAGTATCACACAACGATAGAGTGGCGTCGATGAATGTTCCACCTTTATTTTCGACATATTTTTCTATTTCTCTAATAAATACATTCTGAGTCTCTTTGTCAAACAGCATAAATTCTCCTTTTGTGAAAATGTGTTTATCAAATTATACAACACTCAGATCGCCATGTCAAGTGGTTCTTATATATAGAGTAACAGTTAAAAAAATCTTATCTCTAGGGGATGATTAATGGCAGATACCGACAATAATATCAATATCGACATCAGTGGAAACACAGCGTCAATGGCAACCGATTATGGACACGGCGGACCTGGTGGGTTCACTGCGTCACATGTACCTATTTCAAAACTAGTATGGGGTGATAAAGATGGAAGTAAGAGAGTAACTCTCACTGACCCCTTCCCCGTTCAGATGGCAGGACAAACTGGACCCCTTGAATTTACTGGTAAGATCTCAGGACAAACTAACGCAAACATCGCAATCACAAACTTCATAGGAAAGGTTCCAGGCGGAACCACCTATGGACAAACACACTTCATCGCTGTTGCCGGATCTACCAACGGACTTTCTCCTGTAGGTATTTCTGGGGGTGTTGAGGGTGTTTATGGTGGTGTTCCTGTAACCATAACAGGTGATGTTCGAGTTGCTTTCTCAACCGGACAGGATGCAATCGATCAATTCGAGGCAGACGGCACCGATACCTATACGAATGGTGCATCAGGCGGAATCATGATACAAGGAAAGGGACTTGGGTTTACTGCTTCCGTGGCAGGAGAACAGTTCCCCGGATACGGGTTTGGTATTCCCGTTGCAGTAACTGCTGGACGAAGACTTAGTTCTGGTACAGATAGTGTTACTGTTGTAGGTACGATCAACTCTACTGGTGGTCGTCAACTAACACCATTAACGGACAGTGTTGGTGTTTATGGGTATGATGGACAAAAATCTGTTCATACTATTCTACGTGCAAGTAACGATGGAGTCACCGCAGGTTTCTCTGGTGATGCACTCAAGGTTGCAATCGTAAACGCTGCTGAAGGAATTACCTTCAGTATTGCAGTCAGCACTGTAACAGGAGTTACCAACGCAAGTGAACCCCCACTCAGAGTACAGGGATATGAAAGTGGTGGAGATCCCCTTGTCGTTAAGGGACAGAACGACGGCGCACTAGAGATCGTATCTACTTCTGGATTGAACACTACAGTAACTAATACTGTTGCAATTACTGACACGAACATCGTAAACTCTCTAGAGAGTGCGTCTAAACCTCTCGTCAGCAATCTAGCATCAGTGAAAGCAAACACCAGTCCGATCTCTGCAATTAAGACTGCAATCGAGGGTGGTAAACTTCGTGCCCAAATCACCGGGATTACTAGACCTACGGATCTTCGATCTGGCAGTAAGACTGTAACCTCAAATGCACAACCACTAAACAACAACCTCGAACTTCGAGTTGGTGTTACGGTGAAAGCAGCACCCACAAACACCAATAATGTTCTTGTGGGGAACAGAGGACTGGCGAGCAACACCGATACTGGGTATATACTAGAACCCGGAGAGTCTATATTCCTAGAAATCAACAATGTAAATAAAATCTATGTAAGGACATCATCTACTGATCGTTCAGGGGAAACCCACACCATCAATTACATTGGAAGTTAAAGGTAATAATTCATGTCAGTGAGTCGCCGTAATACAAGACGAGGTCGCAATAAACCTCAAGAAGAAACGTCTTATTCTATAGTAGCATCTATAAAGATGTTAGGTATTTCCTTTGCAAACGACATCTCTGATGTTGTTGATAAAACAGAGGCACTTACACAAAATCCTACGGTAACTTTAAAAGGTACAAAGGCGATATTCGACTATGGTCATATTACCAATCAGGATGATATCGACGCAATAAACTTTTTGTTTCAGAACGTATTGTCTGTCGATGACACTATAACCGTTTCTGATGCTACTCATGTTAATCCGTTGGTAGGAGACACAAAAGAATATGACATTGCAGGAACGTATACGTTCTCTAAGTATGATCCTACCAATAAAATTGCTATACTCAACCAAGTTTCTATAAACAATAAAAGTTCAACGTATGACAAATACGATTATAGATATTTTACAAATTCAGAAACCCTAAAGTTCACAACCGAATCTACGCAAACTACAACAGAAGAGCGAAGAATTATTCTGAACTTACTAGGTGCAGAATCTGAAAACTCATTCTTGCTTGGATTCCGAGAATTGCACATTGGTGACATACTCAGCATTCAGGGTGTAAAAGGCGACTTTACTGTTACTGGATATAGAATCAATAACAAAAACGAAGAAGAGATCGAGGTACAGGAGACTGTCCCAGACACAGATCTTTTCGGTGAATCGACACTGGTGACTCTAAAGAGAAGAGTATCCGAAGATGATAGTTCTATAAAATTATTCTACCCACCAGAAGTTACCGAAGATGAGACACCAGACGAAGAGGAAGTCAGAGAAGTCCCTACTCCTTCCCAACAAACAAGACCATCAAATGAAATAAACACAGAGACAAGACGACCAGTAGAACCAATTTCTGGTTTACCTGTACCCACATCACCTACTTTTAGAAATACTCGTCGGGATGCTGAAGTTTCTAATATGGAAGCAGCCAAAGAAACGTGGTTAAATGGATCAAGAGAAACCATTTATGTTAAGGTAGGAAAACATCCAGATTATCCTAGTAAAAATGTATTTTACATAAAAGGAAAAGTCACTGATCATAAATGGGTGTATCGTATGCCTGTTAAAACAGAAACATATTTTATTCCGGGTGAGACATATAGATTTATCCAAACAGATCGTACCAATAAAGGACATCCGATCCGATTTTCTTTCACAGATGACGGAACACATAATAATGGAAGAGCCTTATCGTCCACCTCTACAAATAAAACACCCGGAAGTTCAAGTTCGTATGTGTATTTCACTGTACCTGAATTAAGAGACGGATATTCTTGGCATATTTACTGCAAAAACCATTCGGGAATGGGGTTCCGCATGGTGAAACAGGATGGTTATCAAAATAGATCCGGTGAAAATAACAACCCAGAAATCACAAACTACGACCTTGGCCTCATGTCGGCCGGCGACAGGGAAACATATCTTCGGTCTCTTGCAGATCCGGGCGATGGACTCGGTAATCAAGACGCACCTGACCGGGAAGTAGTGGAACCTCCAGGCGGCGGTGTCATTGAAGCGTGTGTACTTGATCAAAAGAAAAAGCACGACCGCGATGATCGGCCCGCAGGCTTCGGTGACGACTTCAAAGCCTGGTCAGCACAACAAATGAAATGTTGTAAATGTCTTCTGTTTGCTGAAGCGGGTGGTGAAGCGTACAATTGTAGGCAATGTGCTTTATGGGTAATGTATAACAGACAAAAAGATGACATACCCGGAGGCCCTAGAGCAATACCTGGCAAACGTGAAGCAGATTACTGCAAACAAGCAAGTATGCCGGGTACATGGGAAGGCGGATGTGGGACGAAAAATGGAGAATGGCAATGCAACCCCAGTTACAGAAAATGTTGGTGCGATCAAACCCAAGGTGAAATTAATGACAATAGAATAAAAGAACTAGAGAATGAATGTAAGAAATTAGGAATCGATAACTATAAAAAATTAAAAGACCCAACAGGTGGTGCGAATTACTTATTCAATTGTGACTATTTGGCCAGCAAACCGGATCATTACATGCATTGTAACATCAAGCACGGGCGTTGTAAGAAGGTTCAGGGTGCTTGTGCTGGATGTAAAAACTGCTTCTTTGTGTGTTCGGGAGTGCCTCAAAAATGCGATTACTTTAATAACAAGACAGCACTTATTACAGATCCAACAGATCCATATCTAGAAGACATTCCGAGTATACAAAGTGATCCCGGACCTGCTGGTGGCGGAGCCTACGGTTAACCCGTCCAATTTTCTAATAGAATTCCTAAATCAATACCATCAGTGATTCCATCATCATTGATATCTGTCACACCAACCATTCCCCAGTTGGCAAATATCATTCCTAAATCACTACCATCGATGTCTCCGTCATTGTTAAAGTCACCGTATGGTTGTATCTCTACCGAGTATGTCCATTCCTGTGTGTACGGTACTCCTATTTGTTGAAGTGACTTTTCAAAATAGAATATTAATTTTCCATCAGATACACATACTTCATATTCCGTGGAATCCTGTGATACTGTGTACTCACCTCTCTTGATAGATAAGTGGTGTCTATATTTTATTCTACGAGGAGTTGTTGATGTGTTCGTGAGTGTGACTTGTCCTTGTGACGAGAACAAAGTATCAACAATACGACGATTGTCATAGTAGTCAACTTCTATAACTCTTGTTTCATATGCTGTACCGCCGGTGGTATGTAACCATCCATCTTTTAGTTCTTCACGATGAACACCGAAAGAAATAAGTGGGGGACGACAAACCTCCTGTGCCACCGAAGTGACACAGAAGGCTGCCATAAGTCCGTAAATGAATTGCTTCAAATTAGTTATTCCATTTTTCAAGGAGATCATCGTTGTTTGCGTAGTCATTCCATTTGTGACTTGCTAACTTAGATGCGTCTCCTTCGTAGTGAACACCCGTAGCAGGACTCGTCCAAGGTAGAGTCATCGTTTCAGGATCGAAGCGATATTCCTCTGGTGTACCCTGTCCTTGTCCCGTTGTAGCATCGGGAGTAGGCATGAAATACTCGTCCTTGTCTGGTGTGCGGTAGTTGTCTCGCCACATGACGTTGGTATACATGGGAGATCCATAACCATTTTCAAATGGGTATTGGACTTCGACTTCTTCTCCTGTGTACTTGTTCACAGTGGCAACACCATTCCAGTTACCCTTACCAAACATGAAGTTGTCTTGGAACAGGCAGTTGCGAGTGTTGTGTACACCCCATGCAAACATTCTTGCTCGTCCGACCTTGAGAGTACCTTTGCCATCGGTGTGACCACCATCGTCTTCTCTTGCTCCGGGATAGAACTCGTCATCGATACCTGCCCAATGTGCAAGTCGGTTTCCTACGAACGCGAAGTTTCTGAATTCAGATTCCTCTACATCGTTTCTTCCGAACGTACCGAAGAATTGCTGTCCGCCACTTCGTGTCCACTCCGTGCAATATCGTATGATGATATTCTCTTGAATAACTTTCTCGTCGTGTCTTCCACCAGTGTGTGTCTGAATGAAGTCTACATGGACTCCGCTTTCTGGTGGTGGAGTACCATCGTCATCGACGAAGAACCCGTGGCGAGATGTCGATACACCAGAGACAAGGTGAGAATATCCAGTAAGAATGATGTCACCAACGATGAGATCATAGTGTGACTGAATGTCAACGATACGCATTGCAGGTTGGAAGTGCCGTTTCCATGTGGAACCGATCGAGAAGATGTGCGATCCACTCTTCGTCATTGCACTGGTAGTAAACTTCTCGGTTTCGGGATCAATGTACCCTGACTCTCTAGTCTTTCCTTCGATCAGGCAGTTGTCAAAGCAGTACATGCTCTGTCTTCCGCCATTGAACATCTCAGCACCATCTTCTACTGTAGCAGGCACGATGTGGACATTCTTGAAGTATAGTTTACACTTCCATGTGCCGTTATGCTGTCCGACGATAGGACACAGTTCTGGATCGACTGCGGATTCGATAGTCACCCACTGATCATCCTTCATACCTGAAGAGTTCACACTTCGTAGATCACGATCTTCACTGTTCGATGCGAGTTTGTGTTGTCCTTCGAGTAGTTTGATGACACGACCTGCGTTTGTTCCACCGCGTTCAAGATCGTAGTATGCTGCCCAATGAATAGTGGCAAATGGATTTTCTCTGGAACCATCACCAGTTCTATCACTACCTGTACCACTTACATAGAGTGCAGGATCGTAGTCTGGTCCCCATGTCTGGTTGTCGGGGAAGACATCAAGTCCACAGATTGCTGGATAGTCAAGGAATGAACCCTTCAATTCAAGTGGAATGCCAACCTTGGGATAGACCTTTGCACTGATGCGAAGTCGTTCTCCGTGTGTGAACTGTACGGGGTTGAATTCAAAGAACCATTCGAGTTCGCCAGTCTCTTCGTTGAGACGTTCCTCTGTAGCAATGCCAAGAATGTTTGAGTATTCTTGTTTTGCACCCCAGTTGGAGAGTACCTTGATGAGATCTCTTGGACCAACTGTTCCCCAGTTTGCGAGGATATAGTTCAAATCATCGACGTTTACTTCACCGTCTAGATTGAAATCACCACTGAGTTGTGTTGGGATCTTGTCAGCATCTTGTAGATAGAATTCTACTTTCTCGATTCCTTCGAGGGCGTATGCTGCTACGCCAATTTTCGTTTTACCACTTACGTCAATGTACTGTGGACGGGTCCAATACGCAATTGCTGTTTCGTTTTCGGGTGAGTAGGTCATTGAACAGAATCCTTTCATGGCGAGGAAGGCATCTCATACGATGGTCTCCTGCCTAAACTGTAACCAGATTCTCCGGCATCTGGTTCCGCCGTAGTGATTTATTAACGTAAACTTCTCACGCACACTTATGTATGGTAATGCAAGTTTACCTATCTTACTATTTTAAAATATAATACGGCCGGTGGGACTCGAACCCACATGAGGTTAACCCTCGACGGATTTTAAGTCCGTTGCGTCTGCCAGTTCCGCCACGGCCGCTAAATCTATTCTGTCAGCATCGTACCAGATGGTCCATCATCAAGAAGAAACTTCAATACCTTACCTTCTTCTAGCCACTCAGAACTTCCGTCTTCATACTTAATCTGAACTTTACTTTCGTTGATTTCGGAAATGACTCCCTGCTTATAGGAATCTCGATTCACAACTTGTTCTCCTACGTTATACATGTGCGTTCCTTTCTAACTGAACTATTCCTGAATTAGTAGTATACCAGATGTCGTCAAACAATGCAACACACCAAGGTAAACATTTACAACATGGTTTGGACATTCTCATGTCCCCGAATCTATTATATCTAAAATTAATTATAGACAGACCATCTTTCGATCCTCTGTATCGTAGAAGTGCATCTAATTCTGAATGTACTTCTCCAAATCTATAACCAAGTTTCTTAGCCTGTGGATGTGTTCGTATGGTATTAGTTCCAATAGAAACTATTTTCTTTTTCCTAAGAATCAAAGAAACGTGCTTCTTTGGTCTGGCAATTTCTGTTGCAATTGGGAGTACAACTTCTACTAGTTTTTCAAATTTATCAGGAGACATAACACATACCTTAACACGCCTGGATGGACTCGAACCATCAACTTGCGGCTTAGAAGGCCGCTACTCTATCCAATTGAGTTACAGGCGCAGAATACTTTACCGAATCTTTCTGCCACTACCACTTCGTGCAGTTCGTCCGGGTGTATTACCTTTCTTCTTCTTCGTGTTTCGAGGACTTCCCTGTTTCATCATATTGTTAACATGCTTTGATTGTGCTGAACTTTTCGCTGCCATTACTAACCTTTCTTAAAATCTTTTACTTTCCATTTGGTGTGATGGGTATGTCCATCATCAGTACATTTAGTTCCGTCTTTATGCTCACCTTTAAAATAATTCTTTTGCCACGTATCCCCTTGTTTCCATTCTATATTCGGTGTGTGTAGTGCTTCATTGTGTTCTGTTCTTGAATCTGCCCACGTTTGGTATTCTTTTTCTACCTCACCGTCATGATCCCATTCTTTAATTGTTGGACTAAACTTTTCGATGTATTCTTTAGGGTATGGTATGAGTTGACAGAAGACATCACCCCTTTCAAAGAAGACTTTTCTATTAGGAATCAACATCTTCCAGTTCATAGTAAACGTAAATGGAAGCCAATCCGTTTCTATAAATCCTTCACATGGTTGAATACCCACCTTGAATTGGTTACTAGGACCTTTCGCCCATAAACCGTTGCCATTACTGGTCTTAAACAGATATCCCACATGAAACGTGAGAACCCCCGATCCAAAATGACTAACGACCCACTGATTTTCTGTTACGTTTGGATCTGAACCATCAAAGAAACCGACGTTGATAGCGTCAACCGCGTCAGTTCCGTCCCACTCTGCATAGAATCCTTTTGGTACACGAACTTCCCACCCCATACCATTCGCTGCAAGCAAAGGCAAGCAACGGTTGGCAAATTTATTTGGAGTGTTGTTCATCCATTCTCTACTAGTAGTAGCAGTATGAATGCCAATTTGAGTACCAAAAGAACTTGGGTATGCAACAATATCAAAATCACCTTTAGGTGTTTCTACATTCATTGCTTTTCCTGCAAAGGGGCATCCCTTTGGAGTTTCTTCACTCATAATAAAAGATCAACCTCACGTGGTCAGACTAAGATTTGCGCCTGCAACGGGTCCCTTCTGAGGAACAACAAGACCAGAACCAAACGAAGTGCTGTATTGGTTACCAAGTTCTGTTGCAGGAGTAACCATAAAGATGGTATACTTCTTATCGATGGTAAGTCCATCACTAATATCTGCATATGGAAGCCACTGACCAAACGCTAGTTGTCCTTCACCAGTAGGAATAAGAATTGCAGGGTTCTTGATTGTAATATCATCCCCGTTGTCTGTAACTTTACAGATAAGTTCTTCACCACTAGTAAGACGTACAATTTTAACTTCACTCATTTTTTAGATTCCTTTTTCTTCTTGGTTTTCTTTTTCTTGCCAAAGATCTTTTCATAGTTCTCGGCATATTGTTTCATATCAACTTGACGATACTTATCGCCTTTACCTGCACCATGTTTACCCGTCATCGGAACATTCCGTCTCGTCGCCGGGTAGTGATTGAATCCACTCGTTCGCTGCATCAATCTCACGCAGAACAATATCACACTGACACTTATCTGCTGGTGTACATTTTAGGTCACACGATTCATATAGTAGTTTCGCTTTAAGACCTCTAACAACTTCATCGGACAAATCATTTACTGACATTGTGTACTCCTTTTCAAAAACATAAAGTCCTTCTT
>Ga0315315_10006014_pt1 | contig 11199 bp, 11 predicted proteins | sample M140m3416metaG_FD_203699 | JGI IMG/M metagenome (GOLD analysis project Ga0315315, IMG submission 203699) | Ammonia-oxidizing marine archaeal communities from Monterey Bay, California, United States - M1 40m 3416 | ecosystem: Environmental > Aquatic > Marine > Intertidal zone | place: USA... | reverse complement strand
TACTTCTTCAGCAAGTTCGTGATGAGTCCCATAGATTCGCTATTACAAGTAATCGAAAGAAAAAAAGTAAGTCTATAAAGAAATCATCTCTTGATGATATAAAAGGTCTGGGGCCACAAAAAAGAAAGAATTTAATGCATTATTTTAGATCTATTCAGTTTATCAGGACCGCTTCCATTGATGAGCTATGTAAGGTTTCAGGAATAAGTATTAAACTAGCTAAAAAAATACATTTATTTTATAAAACATGAATTATCTTATTCAATTCCTTACATATTTCAGAATATTTTCTTCTCCTCTAATCTTTTTACTAGTCATATCTAATTTTTATGGATGGGCCTTATTATTGTTTTTCTTGGCAAGTTCTTCAGACTACTGGGATGGATATTTGGCTAGAAAATATAATCTTGAATCAATTTTAGGCAGCATCCTAGATCCAATTGCAGACAAAATTTTGCTTACTTTTTTAATACTTTCTTTTTCATTGCAAATGGAAAGTGCATACATTGCATTTGCTGGTGGGATAATGCTCATCAGAGAATTTTGGGTTGCGGCATTAAGGGATATCAACTCAAGAAACAATAATACTGAAGCAACAAAAGTTAGCCCTTTAGCAAAGGCCAAAACTTTTATGCAGTTTATTACATTTGCCATATATTTAATGGGCCTATACATGGGAAATGAGATCTTATTATTTATCGGTAACTTTGCATTACTTGCCGCTCTTATCATTACACTTAAAACTGGTCTAGAGTATACTGTCAATACTTTTAAGAGATTGTAAGTATCTATTTATTTGTTTTTATTAAAGTAAGAAATTTGTATGAAAATATCAGTAATTAGCGGCGGTTTCGATCCATTGCATAGCGGGCATATTGCTTATATACAATCTGCTGCAAAAGAAGGGCAAAAGCTTATTATTTGTTTAAATAGCGATGCTTGGTTAGAAAATAAAAAAGGTAAGTATTTTCTTCCTTTTAAAGAAAGAAAACTAATCCTTGAAAATCTGGTCGGTGTTGATGAGGTAATTGGATTTCAAGACGATGATCTCGGAAGTGCGATTCATGGACTGATTGCTATTCAAAAAAAATATCCAGAAGATGAGATAATTTTTTGCAATGGTGGCGATAGGAATGATGGAAATATTCCAGAAATGAGCCTTGCTGGGATAAATTTTCTTTTTTCAATTGGCGGTGATAACAAAAAAAATTCAAGTAGCTGGATACTAAAAGAGTGGAATTTAGAATCAGAGACTAGAGTTTGGGGGAAATTTTTTAATTTACATCAAGATAAAAATGTAAAAGTTAAAGAGTTAGTAGTGTTACCAGGCAAAGGCATGAGTTTTCAAAGGCATTTTCATAGAAGCGAGATATGGCTTGTTTCAAAAGGCACATGCTTGATAAATTTTAGTAACGATAAACCTGAGGATGTTAAAGAAATTATATTGAGTACTCATGACCATTTAATTGTTGAAACTAGAAATTGGCATCAAATTACTAACCCATATGATGTACCCTGCCATATTATTGAAATACAATATGGGACAAAAACAGAAGAGGAAGATATTGAAAGACTTTATTATTTTGATGAAAAAAAATAATGCTAAACACGGCTGGATGGCAGAGTGGTTATGCAGCGGCCTGCAAAGCCGTTTACGCCGGTTCGATTCCGGCTTCAGCCTCCAGACTATTCAAACTTGAGAATTTGATAATAACTTTTAAACTAGACTTATAATGCAAATACCTACATCTACAAGAGATTTTTATGCCAGACTCCAGCCATTTAAAGATCATGCCATTGTTTTTTTTGGCGTAGTATTTTTTTCCATTCTTGTTACATTCTTTATAACCATTACCACACCTAACATCTATAAATCTACCGCAATTCTTGCACCTAGCAAATCAAAATATAGTAGTAATTTCTCCGGCGTACAATCGTCATTGGGAGGTTTAGCTGCATTAGCAGGATTGGAGACAGGAGCGGAGGTAAATGCTAATTCAATTGCTATTAAAACGCTGCAATCATATGATTTCTTTGAACGCCTGTATAGTAATGAAGATTTTTTAAAATATTTATTTGCTTTGGAGGATATTGATCTTGAGACCATGCAATCGACCTATAATAATAAGGTATATAAAGATAATAAGTGGCTAGTTAAGCCAAGTGTATCTCAAGCATATAAGATTTTTTATAGAAAATATTTTGATATTTTCAAGGATAGAAAATCTGGATTCATTTATCTTCATATAGAAAATGAAAATCCCAAAATTGCTTTTTTAATTAATACTATTGTGCTGAATGAGATTGATAATTATATGAGAAAATCAGCTACTGAAGAATCTAGAAGAGCTCTGAGCTACATTGAAGATAAGATCGCAGTTACTGCCAGCAATGACGTGAGGAATGTTCTTGGAAAGTTAGCAGAACGAGAATTGCAAATACTCATATTATCTGAAGCAGGAACTGGTTTTGCTTTTCAAACTGTTCAATCTCCATTTATTCCATACGAAAAAGATAGACCTAGAAAATCATTAATGATGTTAAACGGAACCTTAATAGGCATAATTATTGGAATCATGCTATCACTATTTGTCGATCGTTTTAACCTGAAAGCCCCTTACTTTAGCTCTTTTAAAAAATAGCATAAAACTGTCATGAAACTATCTATTTTTGGCTCTGGTTATGTAGGTTTAGTGGCTGCAACTTGCTTTGCAGAAATGGGTCATAAAGTTATTTGCTGTGATATTGATGATCAAAAGATTCAAGATCTTAATAAAGGACATGTTGATATCTATGAACCAAATTTAACTGGGCTAGTTAAAAAAAATCTTAAATCTAATAATCTTATTTTTTCATCAAATCTTTTAAAAGTTTTGCAATTTTCTAATTTCAGATATGTTTGTGTAGGTACTCCAGAAAATAAGGATGGTTCAGCTAACCTAAGTCAGGTTTATGCTCTTATTGATGAAATATTAAAGCATAATAAATTTAAGAATTCTTTTTTGGTTTTAAAATCTACAGTTCCACCTGGCACTTCAAGTAAGGTTAACAATTACATATCTGATAAAAAAGCTGCAAACTCTCAGATTTATGTTGCTTCAAATCCAGAGTTTCTTCGCGAAGGATGCGCCGTAAATGATTTTCAAAAACCTGATCGAATAGTAATAGGAACTCAATCCCCAACTTTTAAGAAAAAATTTAACTCACTATATAAAGATTTAAGAAATCGAATTATCTATATGGATGAAGTATCGGCAGAATTAACCAAATATGCTTCAAATGCAATGCTTGCAACTAAAATTAGCTTTATTAATGAGATTTCGAATATTTCTGAATTAATGATGGGAGATATTGAATTAATCAAAATGGGTATTGGTTCTGATAAAAGGATCGGTGACTCATTTATTAATCCTGGACCAGGATATGGAGGATCTTGTTTTCCTAAAGACGTTCAAGCCTTAATACATGCCGCTCAATCCCTAAAGTATGACCCCGCTTTATTAATTGCTACAGATGCAGTGAATGATTTGCAAAAACAAGTAATATTTAAAAAAATTGATAATTACTATAAGGGGAATTTAAAAGGAAAGAAAATTGCAATTTGGGGAGTTGCATTTAAGCCAAATACTGATGATGTTAGGGAGTCTCCCGCAATTACATTAGCTCAGCATCTCCTTGGCGCTGGCTGCATAATTAATGCTTATGATCCTGAGGCCTTAAAGAATTTTCAAAGCATTATTGGAGATAACATTAATATTAAATATTGTGATGATAGGCATGAATGTATTAAAAATGCTGATGCATTAGCTATCATGACAGAATGGGATGAGTTTAGAGGACATGTATTTAAAGCCAAATCAACCATGTCAAAAAAAGTTATTTTTGATAGCAGAAATATACTGAATTTAATAAAATTGAAAAAAAATGACTATGAAGTATATAGTATGGGCAAAGCCTCATGAGTGAAAAATGGGTTGTAGTTTTTGGTGGGGCTGGTTTTCTTGGATCTCATCTGTGCGAATCCCTTGTAAATAACCAAAAAAGAGTTATTTGTATTGATAACTTATATACAGGCAATCTTCAAAATATAGACTCATTAAAAAACAATAAAAATTTTAAATATATTAACCATGACATTATTGAAAAATGGACTACTGATCTCGAAATAGAGTCGATATACAATTTAGCCTGCCCGGCCTCTCCATTTCACTATCAAAAGAACCCAATTTATACCTTAAAAATTAATTTCAATGGTGCACTAAACGCTTTAGAGCTAGCAGAAGAGCATGAAGCTCCGATTATGCAGGCATCAACAAGTGAAATATATGGAGATCCATTAGAGCACCCACAAGAAGAGCAATACTGGGGTAATGTAAATTCCATTGGGATTCGCTCTTGTTATGATGAAGGTAAAAGAGTTGCGGAGACCTTATTTTTTGATTTTCACCGAACAAAAAATATTAATATTAAAGTTGCAAGAATTTTTAATACCTATGGACCAAATATGGATGTGAAGGATGGGAGAGTGGTATCAAACTTTATAGTTCAAGCTTTAAAAAATAAAGATATAACCATATATGGAGACGGCTCTCAGACTAGATCATTTTGTTATGTAACAGACTTAATTGATGGTTTTACTGGTCTAATGAATTTAGACAGCGACAAACTTGGCCCATATAACCTTGGAAATCCTATTGAATTTACAGTTAAAGAGCTTGCCGAAACAGTTATTAAGCTTATATCCTCTAAATCTCAAATTATCTATTTGCCCCTTCCTAGTGACGATCCATTGAGAAGAAAGCCAGACATTTCAAAAGCAACAAATGACTTTAATTGGTCTCCTAATATTCATCTTGAGGAAGGCCTGTTAAAGACAATTAATTATTTTAAGAAAATTATATGAATAAGAAAATTAAATCAAAACTAGATCAGGATGAAATTACAGTTGGTGTTGTTGGTCTGGGATATGTTGGCCTTCCTTTAGCATTAAATTTTTCTATGGCTAACTTAAATGTGATTGGATTTGAGACTAATAAAAAATATATTTCTCAAGTAAACGGTGGACAAAGTTATATCAGTCATATTTCTAATATAGATATTAAAGCTGCTAAAAAGAATGGTCTTGAAGCAACAGATAATTTTCGACGTATTACAGAGTGTGATTTTATTATTTTATGTTTGCCAACACCATTAAACACTCATAGAGAGCCCGACCTTTCATTTGTAATAAATTCAATGACTCAAATTCTTCCTTTTATGCGAAAAGGGCAGGCTTTATCATTAGAGAGTACAACTTATCCTGGAACAACTGATGAGATTATTGCTCCAATGATTGAAGCAAGAAAATTTGTAATTGGAAAGGATGTGCATCTAATTTATTCTCCTGAGAGAGAAGACCCAGGAAATAAAGACTTTGCCCTGAAATCTATTCCAAAGGTAGTGGGAGGAATGACTCAAAATTGCTTAAAAGCTGGAGTAGCCCTTTATTCTAAAATTATTGATTCAGTAGTTCCGGTATCCTCAACCAGAGTTGCTGAAATGACTAAATTACTTGAAAACATCCATCGATCAGTAAATATAGGGTTGGTAAATGAGATGAAAATAATTTCTGATTCAATGAATATCGATATTAACGAAGTTATAACTGCTGCCTCAACAAAACCTTTTGGATTTGTTCCCTATAGACCAGGCCCAGGACTTGGTGGTCATTGCATCCCAATTGATCCGTTCTATTTGTCATGGAAAGCAAAAGAATATGGTTTAAATGCTAGATTTATTGAGCTTGCAGGCGAAATAAATTTAAACATGCCAAATTGGGTTATAAACAAACTTACCGTAGCTCTAAACCAACAAAAAATCCCTATTTCAAAAAGCAAGATACTAATTTTAGGCGTTGCTTATAAAAAGAATGTTAGTGATATAAGGGAGTCTCCAAGCATCACTATTATTGAGAAGCTTATGGCTTTAAATGCAAATGTAAGTTACTCCGATGAATATGTGAGTAGTATAAATGATCTTGAAAATACAAAAAAACCCTTAAAAAGTAAAGTTATTACATCTAAATTGTTGCAGAGTTTAGATTGTGTTCTATTGGCAACTGATCATGATAACTTTGATTATGAGCTTATTAAAAAACACTCAAAACTAATTATTGACACTCGAGGTAAATTTAAGAAGTCTAGAAAAATAATACAAGCCTAGAATGAAGGTCTTAATAATTTTACGATCATCAAATTCTGGCCATAGTATAGAGTTGGTTTACAAAAGGATATGTGATCAACTTAATATTTCTGGAATTAATGCAAGCATATACACGCTTAAGTCCAATTCATTTTTTCCCATAAGAGATATTATCAAGTTAAATAAAACAGATGCAGATATTTATCACATATCTGGTGATGTAAATTTTATCGCAACATTTCTTTTAAAAAAAAATATCATTTTAACAATTCATGATATTGGAAGATATCTTGAGTTAAGTGGATTGAAAAAGATTTTGTATAAATGGTATTGGATTTCGTTACCAATTTCTTTTTCAAAATATATATTTAGCTCTTCTGAGCATACTCAGAAAAGAATCAAGATGCACTTTTCTTTCAATCAGAAAAAAATTTTGCATGTACCTGTCTGTTCAGGTTTGGATATAAAAACAACAACAAAAAAAGATTCTAAGGTTTTTAAGATTTTGCATATTGGAACCTCTGCAAATAAAAATCTTACAAATGTAATAAGGTCTTTATCAAATATTAATTGCACTCTAATCATTGTTGGAAAAATCTTGCCTAAAGATAGCGACTTGCTTGAAAAGCATCATATTGATTTTAAGAATTACATTAATATATCAAATAAAAAAATTATATCTTTATACCAAGACGCAAATCTCTTAACCTTTCCATCCTTTCATGAGGGCTTTGGCTTACCTATTATCGAAGCCCAAATGGCTGGAACTCCAGTAATCACCTCTAAAATATCTCCTATGAAAGAGGTTTCTGGAAATGCAGCTCATTTGGTCGATCCAAACTCAGTGAGCGACATAAGAAATGGAATTCTCAAAATAATTGATAGTTCAGCATTACAAAACAAAATGAGAGAGGAAGGACTAAAGAATACCGAGAGATATTCTGTTAAAATAGTTACCGTTAAACATATTGAGCTATATAGAAAAACACTGGAAAAATTTATATGAATAATAAGGCAATTATCACCGGTATAGGTGGGCAAGATGGTGCATATCTAGCAAAACATCTTCTCGAGATTGGGTATGAAGTGATTGGAATAGCAAGGAGATCATCTGTAAATAATTTACTAAGATTAGATGTTTTAGACATTAAGAGTAAAGTTGAGGTGTTGTATGCAGATCTGGAGGAAAGCTTAACCATTCAAAAAATTGTTAAGGAACACAAGCCTTCAGAATTTTATAACCTTGCTGCACAAAGTTTTGTTGAAGATTCTTTTAGGAACCCAATGTATACGTCTTCAGTGAATGCTATTGCGGTGCTTAATATTTTAGAAGCTATTCTAGAGTACTCCCCCAATACAAAGTTTTATCAAGCATCAACTTCAGAAATGTATGGAAAAATTAAAGAAAATCCTCAATCTGAGCAAACCCCATTTCACCCAAGAAGCCCATATGGGGTTGCAAAACTTTATGCACACTTTGCAACAGTTAATTATCGTGAATCATATAATATGCATGCTTCATCAGGCATTTTATTTAATCATGAGAGCCCATTGCGAGGAGAAAACTTTGTAACAAAAAAAATTATTAAGGGCTTAATTAATTATCAACAAAATGGCCAGCGTATTGAGTTAGGTAATCTTGATGCCAAGAGAGACTGGGGTTTTGCTGGTGATTATGTAGAGGCAATGCATTTAATGCTTCAACAAAAACAACCTGATGATTATGTTATTGCAACAGGCAAAACACACTCAATTCGTTATTTTGCAGAAACCGCTGCATCTATTCTTGGCATTAACTTAACATGGTCCGGAGAGGGCATGAATGAGATGGCAATTGACAAAGAGACATCAAAGCCTTTTATTACTATCAATCCTAAATATTTCAGGCCAGCGGAAGTTGATATTCTCATGGGCAATCCTAAGAAGGCTGAAGATAATTTGGGCTGGAAACCCAAAACAACTTTGGAGGAACTTATAGCAATGATGTTAGAATTTCAGCAGAAAGGTTTATTTTAAAAACTCGGTCATACATAAAAATCTTATTTTAGTTTAGCATTTAGCTTGCTATCTCAATATTTCATAATTGAATAATAGATTAAATTCCAATTAGCTAGAATATTGGTAAATTATTTAATTTGGCAATCTGTAAATGTATAGAAAATATACTATAATTCATTTTTAATATTGGGGACAAATTGAAATCAATACTTATTACAGGTGGATTTGGATTCATTGGCACAACTCTCCTTGAGATACTCTTAAAAGAGGAAGATGCCCATATTCATGTTGTAGATAACATGTCTACTTCTCCGGTTGTGCTAGATCATTTTCTTGGTAATCTTAAAAATAAAACAAATCTCACATATGATCTTGTGTCTGTGCAAGATTTCTTTCTTTCAGACCAAAAAATGCTTTGGAATGAAATATATCATCTTGCATCTCCTGTTGGTCCAGCTGGTGTGTTAAAGCACTCTGGAAATATGGTTCGTGATGTAATCAATGACGCATATTTATTGATTGACTATTGTATTGAGCATAATGCTCGCCTTGTTGATATCTCATCATCAGAAATATATGGAGGTGGTCAATCAGGCTTTTGTCCTGAAAATACCCCTAAAATCGTTCCTCCAATAACTACAGTAAGGTTAGAGTACGCAATTGCGAAGCTTGCCGCAGAAACCGCCATTATTAATAATTGTCGAACTAATGGTTTAAATGCTTCTATTGTTAGACCATTTAATGTTGCTGGACCAAGACAATCTCCTAAAGGAGGCTTTGTGCTACCAAGATTCATCCAGCAAGCAACTCAGAATTTACCAATTACTGTTTTTGGTGATGGGTCTGCTTTGCGTGCTTTTACTCATGTAGAGGACATGTCGACTGGCATAATACAAACCATGAGAAATGGTGCAAATGGAGAAGCTTATAATATTGGTAATCCTGCCAATAAAACATCCATTGGAGAATTGGCAAAGTTAGTAAAATCTCTTTTAAATAGTAGCTCAGAAATAGTAAATATTGATGGAAAAGAGATCTACGGCCCAACATATGAAGAAGCAAATGATAAGTTTCCGGATTCCTCTAAGGCAATGAATAATATAGATTGGAAGCCTTTACATGATATAGAAAAAGTTATTCACGATGCAACAGATGACTATTTTGGTAGGCTAGAAGCTGACGTTTTAAAAGATAAAATTTAATTTTGCCAAAAGTAACCATTGGGCTTCCAACTTTTAACAGAGCACCAACACTTAAGCGATCTATAGAGCTAATACTCAATCAGACCTTTATCGATTTTGAGCTTTTAATTTATGATGATGGCTCTTCTGACAATACTGTTGATTCTGTAAAGAGTTTTGCTGATAAAAGAATCTCATATTTTTCATTTCCAAATCAAGGACCGCCCATTCCATTGAACTTTATTTTAGGGAAAGCTAAAGGAGAGTACATTATTTTTCTCCATGATCATGATCACTTTAGAAAAGATTTAATTCAACAATGTGTTGATTCACTAGATGGCAATCCAGAGGTTGGCTTTGTGTTACCTGCAGGGATAACAATATCTGAAAATGAAGATATGGTCGAGAATCCAAAAAGCCCACCTCATGGATTCGATATGATTAATGACGGGAATTTATTTTTACAAAAAACTTTTTTACAAGTAAATTCTTTCCAATCAAAATTTCATGCTTGTTCTATGGTCAGAATGACTGCAATGCATCAAGTGGGTAACAAATATCATGAAAAATATGGTTTTTATTCAGACGTTGAATTGTGGCTAAGGCTTTTATATAACTTTAATTTTATTTATATAGATGAAGTCTTAATTCAGTTTACCGTTAGAGAAGCTGACCATAAGATAAATGGCAATGAAGTTAAAATTTTTAATTCATTATATGAAATACATATTGATAAAATTCATGAGTTTTTCCCCCAAAAGATTAAAAAACTCCATAAGATTTTAAAAAATAAATATTTTAGTGAGATTTTTTGGTTACTAGCATACCAAACAGCCAATAAAGTCTCAGGGGTTGACGGCCAAATAAAAAAAATCTCAAAGAATTATCTTGGTAGTAGGTTAAAATTTATGTTACTTAAGGTGTTTAGATCTTCTTTAGTGAAGAATTTTCTTCCAATTTTAAAAAAATTGATACTTAGAATCCCTAAAAAAAATGTCAAAACTACGTAATTTCATAATTAACGGTGCCTATGTCGGGGCTATGAATTTAGTTAGCAGAGCTAGCGGACTTTTGCTTAATGTAATCTTGGTCAGGATGCTTACTGTAGATAGTTTTGGATTATTTGCTCTTTTTCAGCGTATCATGGAAAAAATTAGCATGATGATAAGGTTTGGTGGTTTTGAGACATCCACTCATGTATTGCTTGCTTCTTCTCAAGAGAAAGACATAAAAGCCGCACCATCTTTATTCTCAGTTCCATTGGCAATAAGAATAATATTTTGTTTAATTTTTGCTATTTTATTTCTCTCGTTCCCGACTTATATCGCAACAAATATACTAAAACAAAGTGCCTTAATTCCATATATGAATTTTTTTGTTTTTGCTTGCATTGCTGCTGCGCTTGAAGTTTTATGTGATGGAGTGCTCAAGGGTTTAAATTTATTCAAAATTCTTTCAAGAATCAATATAACTTTTGCACTAATTCTCCTTTTAATAATGCCTTTGATGACTTATTACTTTAGCCTTACTGGAGCTATCTTTGCATTTACTATTTGTTTAGTTTCAAGATCCTCGGCAGTCATTACCATTGCTTTAATTCAATCTATAAAATCAGGTTATACATTTTCTTTGCAAAATTTTTACAGAGTTTTGTTGATGCATATTAAGATTGGTTTTCCCAGCTGGCTGCCTGTTTTGATTATAGCTCCAGCAGGTATATATGTAATCTCGTTACTCACTGCAGTCGCTGGCATAGATGATATGGCATATTATAGAGTTATAGTTACATGCGGAGTCTTTATCCAACTTATACCTCATTCACTTTTACCATCATTCATTA